>Ga0302314_10003853_pt1 | contig 27607 bp, 25 predicted proteins | sample III_Palsa_N2_3_FD_200533 | JGI IMG/M metagenome (GOLD analysis project Ga0302314, IMG submission 200533) | Peat permafrost microbial communities from Stordalen Mire near Abisko, Sweden - III_Palsa_N2_3 | ecosystem: Environmental > Terrestrial > Soil > Palsa > Peat permafrost | place: Sweden...
GATGCCTCGCGTCTGCGCCAGATCCTGACCAATCTGCTGGGTAACTCGATCAAATTCACACAAGCCGGCCACGTCGAGTTGAAACTATTCTGCACGGAGCAAAGCTCCGATCGAATCCGACTGCACTGCTCAGTGCAAGATACGGGCATAGGCATTGAACCTGCGGTGCTGGAGCGTCTGTTCACGCCGTTCACTCAAGCCGACGCCTCAACGACACGCCGCTTTGGCGGTACTGGCCTGGGATTGTCCATCGCACGTCGGTTCGTAGAGCTTATGGGCGGCGAAATAGGCGTTACCAGCGAGCTCAATATCGGCAGCACCTTCTGGATGGAAATACCGCTCCAGGTTGCGCACGATATCGATGGCACGCTCAGCGTCGGTGGCCTGAGAATCCTTATTGCCGACTCTCAAAGTGACGCACCGGACCATCTGATGACCATGGCGCGCGCCGTGGGATGGCGCCCGCAGATAGCCGAAACCGGCGAAAAGCTGCTCGCCTTGATGACCAGCACGCAGTCCAAGGCGTGGCCTGACGTACTCATTTTTGAACAGCAGCTGCAGGATATGACTGCATACCAGCTGATTTCACGCCTCGAGCAGGAATGCACGCAAGGGCAATTGCCGCCGGTAATCATCATCGCCGATCGGACGCAATTCATGAATGAGCACGAGCCGCTCATGCGCAGCAGCGATGTACTGCTGATGAGACCGCTGACCAGCTCAACAATGTTCAATACGGTCAATGCGGCTGTTTCGAAGCAGCCTGACAGTCTTGACCGCGTGTTGCAGTCCACGAGCTTCGATGAACTCAGCGCGCAATGGCTGGTTGGCGTGCGCGTGCTGGTGGTCGATGACAGTGACATCAATCTGGAGGTCGCACAGCGCATTCTTGAAAAGCAGGGAGCGACCGTGGCGGTCTGCTCAGATGGCCTGGCAGCTCTGGAATACGTACGCGGACACTCTGAGCGCCTGGACATCGTGCTGATGGATGTGCAGATGCCCAACCTTGATGGTAATGAGACCACGCGGCGCATCCGGGACGAGCTTGGACTGACGGCGCTGCCGATTGTGGCACTCACCGCCGGTGCGCTCGTTGGCGAGCGGCAGCGCGCGCTCGAAGCGGGGATGAATGAATTCATCAGCAAGCCGTTTGACCCGCAGGCACTGATTCGCAAGGTCCGCCGGCTGGTGGAAGCAGCACGAGGCGAGCCCATACCGATGGTGATAATCGATGCCAAGCCAGCCGGGTCCATTGCTGGCAGGCCGCTCATGTCCTGCATTGACGCTGGCGTCGTTCAGCAGATGTTCGGCGAGGATCTGACGCTGTTCAGATCGCTCCTGGCTCGAATGCAACGCGAGTATGCCGACCTCACCCTGCCGATAAAAGTCTCGCCTATGGATCAGGCCGCGCGGAGTCAGCTCCAGGGACGCGCCCATAAACTAAAGGGCAGCGCCGGAATGCTTGGTGCGACCAAAGTAATGCGGCTCGCCGGAGCGGTCGAGGTGGCGTTCCAGGAGAGTCGGCCAGCCGACATCCTGGATGAGATCTTGCAGCAGCTGGCCTCGGCGCTGGGCGCATTGCGCGAAGAGAGTGAGCTTGTGCTGGAGGCGGCGGAGCGCAGCGCAGATTCAGAAGCACCGGCGGCAGATCAGCCGACCATCGACAGCGCAGAGATCGATGCGTTGTGCACGCTTCTGGAGCGTCAAGACCTGGCGGCGATTGATGAATTCGCCGCGCTGCAACCCTCATTGAGCCGATTCGTGGGCGCGGTACGCTTCGAACGCCTTCGCGAAGCCATTGACAATCTGGACTTTCAGCTCGGCGCAGAGTTGCTGCGCGAGAGCCGATTGGTTGGGCTGGATCATGGGAGACTTCACAGGCTGCCTGATGCACCGGCTCGTGTGGCGTGAAGGACATGGAGCGCTGTTGGCAGTGGCCAGCGCGCGCAGGCGATTTGGGCCAGCATGCGGTGAAATTGCACGAAGCGGGGGCAGTGAGTCGAATGGCTTGCCTCCCCGTGCCCACGGGATCGCGCGGGTTGCATGGGATCGATTCGCACGAGCGCCTCAGAGACGGACCTCCTGGCTCTTGCCCCATACCTCACTAGCTGGGCTGGTCAGCCTCGTAGTAGTCGACGATCACGGTATCGTTCGCGATGGCATACGATCGCTCCTGCAGCGCCAGGACGGAATGGATGTCGTCGGGCTCGCTGCGAACGGCGAACAGGCCGTGCTGGCGGCGCAACGCCTGCGGCCCGATGTAATCATCATGGATCTCGTGCTGCCGATTCTCAATGGGATTGAGGCAACGCGGCGCGTGCTCAGTTTGCTACCGCAAACCAAGGTCATCGTGCTGTCGGCCTGTTACACCTCCGAGCATGTGTACCGCGCACTGCGCGCCGGTGCACTGGGCTATGTGGTCAAGGAGGCCGTGGGCTCCGAGCTGGTGCGCGCCGTGCGCGTGGTGTTGTCCGGCAAGCAGTATCTAAGCCCCTCCATTGCCGCTGTTATTGGTGGTGGGTGGCCAAGCGATCCCAGCAAGCGCAGCCCGCTGGAGAGTCTGAGCGCGCGTGAGCGCGATGTGCTTCATCGGACCGTGGAGGGGTTTTCGAGCGCGCAAATTGCGCTGCAATTATCGCTCTCGCCCAAAACCATAGACACCTACCGCAGCCGGCTGATGCAGAAGCTGGGCGTGTCCGACCGGTCAACTCTGATCCATTTCGCCATTCAGCAGGCTTTGGCACCCTGTTGAGGTTGCTTCCGAGTGTGAACCGGCCTGACTGACGAGGATCTGGGCCGCAAACTGTCGCAATCTCCCTACATCGGCGGCAGTGGCTTCTGGCTAGAGTGCTTGGGACGGTAAGTCGCCCAATCCTCCCGGGAGCAACTCATGGACCAGAGCAGCGCAATTCAGATCCCTCGCCGAAACAAGGCAATCGTCCGATCGTTTCCGTATCGGGAAGCGAATCTCGCCCTTGCCTCCCGGGACCAGCGTGTGCCAACACCACTCATCGCCGGCGAATTCCATGATTCTCTGACAGGCCTGCCGGGGCTGGGCTACCTGCCCGGAGTACTTCGCGGCCTGATCGGACAGGCCCGGAGCAGCCACCAGACCCTTGCGCTGGTAGCCTTCAAGATCGACGATTTCCGCCTGGTGTGCGAGGCCTACGGGCGCGCGGAGGGCAACAAGCTGATCAAAAGCGTTGCCTCTATATTGCGTGCACAAACCGATCCGGAGGCGATCATCGTGCGCGCCGGTACCAACAAGTTCATCGTGGTACTCACCGGACTTGCCGGCGCGCCCGATGCGATCAAGCCCGTGCAGCAGATCCTCGATGCCATCGCGCAGCCGCGCGATGTTGCAGGTCAGGAGCTGCGCATAACGGCCAGTGCCGGCATCTCGAGCTCGCCAAATGATGGCGATGACTACGAGACTCTGCTGCGCAACTGCCTGGCGGCGATGCACGAATCCATGTCCAAAGGCCCGGGCGCGATGCGAACTCATACGGGCAATGTCGCACTCGATGCGGTACGGCGGCTGCGCCTGCGAGCGGATCTGGGCCGCGCCATCGAGAACAAGGGAATCTCATTACACTACCAGCCGCAATTCGAAGTGCACGGCGGGCGTATCTGCGGTGTGGAAGCACTGGCGCGGTGGTTTCCGGAAAAGGGCCGTGCGATAGAGCCGCGCGTCTTCATTCCGCTGGCCGAGCAGACCGGCATGATCGGCGCGCTCGGCGCATGGGTGCTCCAGGAGGCCTGCAGGACCGCGGCCAGGTGGCATGTGGCCGAGGAGTCACCGCCAACATTGTGCGTCAATGTCTCCACCCATCAGATAAACGATGAAATGTGCGCGATCATTCGGCGCGCCATCGAAGAGGCCCGCTTGGCTCCCGAGCGGCTGGAGCTTGAGATCACCGAAGGCTCGCTGCAGGGAAACCTCGAAGGTGTGATTGACTGCCTCAAGCAGTGGAAGGCACTCGGGGTGCGCATTGCCCTTGATGATTTTGGGACCGGATTTTCAAGTCTAAGCCATTTGTCGAGATTACCCGTCGATCGGCTCAAGCTCGATAGATCATTGATTCAGGGACTGGCCGCGGACACGAGGAACGCCGCGATCGTGCGTTCTATTATTGCGTTGGGCAAGGAGCTGGACATCAGTGTCATCGCGGAGGGGGTAGAAAACAAAGAGCAGCTACAGATGCTCAGGGATTTTGGCTGTACGCAGGTGCAAGGGTATCTGTTGGCCCGACCGGCACCGGCCGAGGATGTGGAAAGCCTGTTATCGAGCCAATGGGCCATACGGAAGACGCGCTTCGAAGCGGTGCGTGCGGCATCCCAATTGCGGATTGCATCATGAAGGCGACGCTGGGCGATCGGATCATTGGGCTTGCAGGACCAGTCACCCGGGAGACGTTTCGACGTGCACGTCGGCGAGCCGCGGCTTTCACGCGAGTGCAAGTTGCCAGGCAATGGCCAGAGTTCGGCAGTCCGGAGAACACACAGGCGCCGCTGCGATGAGCGCGTGACTTTGTGCGGCCCACGCCGAGCATGGCGAACCAAGGCGGCCGGCGGAGGAGGATCTTGTGTGGGCCGCGGCCTAGTGAGGCCCGCACCGCGGATCGGCTAGCCCTGGCAATCAAGCGGACCCGAAGAGCCCGCAGTTCGTGCCCCTACGCCGCCGGGCAATACGCCAAAAAACCCTTTAAAATCATGGAGCGGGAAACGAGGCTCGAACTCGCGACCTCAACCTTGGCAAGGTTGCGCTCTACCAACTGAGCTATTCCCGCATCGTGCAAGGGCGGGAATTGTAAGTGCCTGAGCCGACAAGTCAAGAATGGGCGGGACGGTTTGAGGCGAGGGCCGCTTTTTGAGCTCCGCGGGCCGCTTAAATGACTCTCAATTTAAGGATTCGGAACCAGCGGTAGCGCCGGCTCGATCGTGCCGCGGGCTTCTCCTAGGCCAATCCGCGGGCCGTCGGCCTTCTGACACCAGCCCCGGAAGATCACCGTATCCCCATCCTCGAGAAAGCGGCGGGTGTCACTGGCACCGACCCTGAATTCCTCGCGTCCACCACTGGAGAGCTCAAGCAGCGATCCGGCCTCGGCAGCGGTCGGGCCCGACAGGGTTCCAGTCCCGAGCAGATCGCCGGGCGCAAGGTTGCAGCCATTGATCGTGTGATGCGCGACCAGCTGCGCCAGCGTCCAGAAGGCATAACGATAGCTGGTCAGCGACACACGCCCTGGCGCCTCGCCGCGCTCACGCATCGCAGCTGTTTCAATCAGGGCTTCGAGCCGGATATCAAAAGCGCCACTGGCGCGGTTGGCGGCACTCTCCAGATACGGGAGCGATTGCTGCGGGTACTCAGCGGCACGCTCGAAGGGCACGCGATAAGGTTCCAGCGCTTCGAGCGTCACGATCCAGGGCGCTACAGTCGTTGCAAAGTTCTTGGCGAGAAACGGACCCAGCGGCTGGTACTCCCAGGCCTGAATGTCGCGCGCGGACCAATCGTTGAGCAGGCTCAAGCCAAAGATCTGCTCTTCGGCTTCGTGCATCGGCACCGGAGATCCAAGCTCGTTGCCCAGCGTGACATAGGCGCCGAGCTCAAATTCGTAGTCGAGTCGGCGTGAGGCGCCCAGATGCGGTTCGCTCTCACCGCGCGGCACGATCTGACCTAAGGGGCGGCGCACCGCGTGCGGCGAGACACGGATTGAGGAGCTGCGGCTGTGGTAGCCGATCGGCACCCAGGTGTAGTTAGGCAGCAATGGATTCGTACCCGGGCGATTGATTCTTCCGGCCGCCGAGGCGTGATAGACGGAGGTGAAGAAATCGGTGAAATCCCCCACGCGCGCCGGTACTGCGTACTCAGCCTCCGCCTGTGGCACCAGCAGCGGCTCAAGTGCGGCCTGCGCAGCGGATCCTGCTTCCAGGGCGCGGGAGAGCGCCGCGCGCAGCGCCGAGTGCACGCCGGCGCCGAGCGACATCAGCGCATTCAAATGTTCATCCGAGGCCGCGCCGGCGGCCTCCAGTGCCGCACCACTCAAGATCGGACTCTGCGCCAGCGCCGCCAGGTCCACGATCTGCGATCCGATCGCGACGCCGCCGCGAAAGGCCTCCTGACTGCCGCGCCGGAACACCGCGAATGGCAGGTTCTGGATCGGAAATTCGCTGCCGGGGGCATTCGCCTCCGCGACCCAGCTGCGACGGGCCGGATCATGCGTGAAATTCAGTGCCACGGCGTGCCTTGCGCGCCGCTAGCGCCGCTTGGGATCGAAGTGACTGTCAAGATTGCTCCAGCACTGGGCATAGTCGCCCTGGCGCAGCGGGCTGTTGAGCGCAAAGCTGGTCGGGCGGATTACGGCACGGGTCTCGAACATGAAGGCCATCGTATCCGCGATCCGGTGCGGCTGCGTGGTGTTGGCCGCACTCGCTCGCTCGAAGGTCTCGGCATCCGGGCCGTGTCCGCTCATGCAGTTGTGAAGCGAGGCCCCGCCCGGCAGGAAGCCCTCGGCCTTGGCATCGTAGATGCCATGCACCAGCCCCATGAACTCGCACGCGATGTTGCGGTGATACCAGGGCGGCCGGAACGTGTTCTCCATCGCCAGCCAACGCGGTGGAAAAATCACAAAGTCGATGTCATCGATTCCGGCCACGGCGCTGACCGAGTGCAGCACCAGGAAAATCGAGGGGTCCGGATGATCGAAGGAGATCGAGCCGATTGCGTTGAAGCGGCGCAAATCGTACTTGCACGGCGCGTGCGTGCCGTGCCAGGCGACTACGTCGAGGGGCGAGTGATCGAGCGAGGCCTTCCACAGGCGCCCGAGAAACTTGCCGATGAGCTCGCACTTGGCGCCGCGGTCCTCATACCAGGCCGAAGGCGTCTGAAAATCGCGCGCATTGGCCAGGCCGTTCGAGCCAATCGGGCCCAGATCCGGCAGCTTGAAGGGCGCGCCATAGTTCTCGCAGATGTAGCCGCGCGCTTCGCCATCGGGTAAGCCGACGCGGAAGCGCACGCCGCGCGGGATCAGCGCGATCTCCTGCGGTTCGACAAGCAGGCGCCCGAGCTCGGTGCTGATCAGCAAGCGCCCCTGCTGTGGCACGATCAGCAGTTCGCCATCGGCGTCATAGAAGAAGCGCGTGTCCATCGAGCGGTTGGCCGCATACAGGTAGATTCCACTGCCCTGCTGCTGTTCTGCTGAACCATTGCCGGCATAGGCCTGCAAACCCTCGACAAAATCCGTCGGCGCCTGCGGCAGTGGATACGGATCCCAGCGCATCTGATCCGGTGGTGTCGTCGGCAGCTGCAGGAGCGCTTCCACACCCGCATGCGCCATTGGCTCAAAGGGCAGATGCACTGCGGCCGGGCGGATCCGATACAGCCAGGAGCGCCGGTTGATGTGTCGCGGCGCCGTGAAGGCGGTCCCGGAGAGCTGTTCTGCATATAGACCGTAGGGAGGGTGCTGCGGGGAATTGCGCCCTTGCGGAAGCGCCCCGGGCAAGGCCTCGGTTGCGAATTCCTGCGCAAACCCGGACTGGTAGACCAGCGTCTCGGCCAGCGCTATGGCCGAGCTTGGATGAACCGCTTCGATGCTCATACAGGTGCCTCTACAGGAAGGAGCCACGCGCTCATATTAGCGCTCGGCATCCGGCTGATTATCCGGGGCCGCATCGATGAATGCCGGCAGCTGCTGCAGGTGCGCCTCGATGCGCGCGATGTTGGGATAGGCATTGATGTCAAGGCCATTGCGGCGCGCGGCATAGCACTGCGGCACCAGGCAGACATCGGCCAGCGTCAACTGATCGCCATGGCAGTAGCGGCCGGCGGGCGCTGCCGCCAGGTGCGCTTCGAAGGCTGCCATGCCGCGGCCGATCCAGTGCTGCAGCCACTGACGCACGCCCTCGGGATCGACGTGCAGTGCATTCTTCAGATACTTGAGCGCACCGATGTTCTGCAGCGGCTGCACGTCAGCGACGAACAGCTGCGCCAGGCCCCGCACACGCGCCCGCCCCGCCAGATCCTTGGGCAGCAGCGCAGGTGCCGGATAGCTCTCCTCGAGCCACTCGAGGATTGCCATCGACTGGGTCAGCTGTAGCGCGCCACTGACTAGGGTCGGCACGCGGGATTCGGGATTCAGTTCGCGGTAGCTGTCGCTGTACTGCACACCGCCATCGCGAACCAGGTGCACCGGTTGGTAAGTGTAGGCGCACCCCTTGAGCTTCAGGGCGATGCGCACCCGATAGGAAGCCGAGCTACGCCAGTAGCTGTAGAGGGTCAGCACCGCGGATCCTACAGCACGCCGCGGCGCATCTGCTCGAGCTCGATGGACTCGAACAGCGCCTTGAAGTTGCCCTCGCCAAAACCTTCGTTGCCCTTGCGCTGGATGATCTCGAAGAAGATCGGTCCAATCACGTTGGTAGTAAAGATCTGCAGCAGAATGCCGTCCTTGCGCGAACCATCGATCAGGATGCGCCGCTTTTGCAGTTCCTCGAGCGATTCCTCGTGGCCGAGCACACGTGCACTCACGCCTTCGTAGTAGGTCTCCGGCGTGTCCTGGAACACGACTCCATTGGCCCGCAGTGCATCGACGCTGCGATAGATATCCGGCGTTGCCAGCGCAATGTGCTGGATGCCCTCGCCGTGATACTCGTGCAGGTACTCCTCGATCTGGCTCTTCTCATCCTGCGACTCGTTGATCGGGATCCGGATCTTGCCGCACGGGCTGGTCAGCGCACGCGAGAACAGGCCGGTCTTCTTGCCCTCGATATCGAAGTAGCGGATCTCGCGGAAGTTGAACAGCTTCTCGTAGAAGCCGGACCAGACATTCATGTTGCCGCGCTCGACATTGTGCGTCAGATGATCGATCAGCCACAGCCCGCAGCCGGCGGTGGTGGCTTCGGGTTCGGCGATGAAGTCCACATCGTAGATCGTCTGTGGCCCGTAGCGATCCACAAGATAGATGCGACTGCCACCGATCCCCTCGATCGCCGGTATGTTCAGCTCCATCGGGCCGACCGTGCTGGGCGCTGCCTTGGCGCCCAGTTCAATGGCGCGCCTGAAGGCCTTGGCGGCATCCTTGACCCGGAAGGCCATCGCGCAAGCCGATGGGCCGTGCTCGCGCGCAAACTGCTGCGCGTAGCTCTCCGGTTCGGCGTTGACGATGAAGTTCACATCGCCCTGGCGATGCAGGGTGACGTTCTTGCTGCGATGCCGCGCGCTGACTGGAAAACCCATGGTCGCGAACAGGCGGCGTAGCAGCTCCGGATCGGGAGCCGTGTATTCGACAAACTCAAACCCGTCAGTCCCCATCGGATTGAAATCGGGGCTGGTGTTCGGAGCGGCTGCGCTCATGGGCATCTCCTAGGGCTGAGTCTTCTATTAATAGGTGCGTGGGCTGTGCGCCGATTATAGATCAGTGCGATGTCAAATCGGGCTCTGTCGGTTACAGCCCTGATACGTAGACCAAAGCCGGCATCGCGTCGATGGCACCATGGCATTCCATTAAGTGAAAATCGCGCCGCTTGATGCCGGAGCGCCTCGGTCGGCAAAGGGTCCTTCGGGTATATTGTCTGCCAAATACTGATGAATACGCAGCAGCCGCTGCACTGGGGACCCTCCGTGATGCGAAGTTATCTGATCCTGAACCTTGGGCGTATGAATGACCTGCCACTGATGGAGCGGTGGCTGCTCAAGGATCATGCATCCGACACACTCAGCCAGCTCGATCCTATCCTGGAGCGCTACGTCAGCTACCGCGCGGTGCCCCCTCCGGAAGGCGCTGAAGCCTACGCGCCCTACAACTGGCGCATGACCGAGCACTGGTGGCGGCAGAGCCCGTTCACCAGCGGACTGCTGCACCATGGCGAGAGCATTTCGGAGCGCTGGCCCAAGGACTACACGCAGATTCTGGGCTTGCCCAAGGGCGAGGCGCGCAGCGCTGGCTGGAGCGGATCGCCCAGCGGCCTGCACCCGCCGGTCTTTGCCTTCGTACCGGCACGCCCGACACAGGACTTCAAGGGTCAGGGCCTGACACTGGATGATGGCACCAACCTGCGCTGGGTTACGGCGCATCGCTATCCAGCCGGCGTCTCCCTCGAGCAAGGCGAGGACTGGTACCTGAATGTGCATGCCAAGGAGGTCTGTCAGCAGCCGGGCCTGAAGCGCTATTTCAGCTTCAACGTGATCGAACCCAAGGTCGGTCCATTCGCGCGCGTCTCGGAACTTTGGTACGAGAATGCCGATGCCTGGCGCAAGGCGATCATTGAATCGCCGCCGAGCTACACGGCGCCAGCCTGGGCCAAGCATGCGCGCTACCCGTTTCTCGAGCCGTGGGTGGATTTCGTCAGCCAGTTTCTGCTGGAGTCACCAACCGATGATTTCAAACGCTACCTGCGCCCTTATCTGACGACGGCCTGATCACAGGCACAAATATGAGCCGGCGCGAAGCCGCAGGACGCTCGTGTATCATGCATTGCAATTCCATCAATTGAGCGCGGCCGCGCGCATCTGGGGGAGATTATGACCATCAAGATTCGTGGCATTCCGTTTGAGAGCAACCTCAAGAACAAGATGGGTCTTGAGTTCTACGATCTGTCCCACCCCTGGGGCCTAGGGCAACCGTGCTGGCCGTACTTCGAGGATGTGAAGATCGAGCGGCTTCATACGATGGCCCGCAGTGGCGTGCTGACACAGAAGATCACGACCGTGATGCACTCAGGAACGCATATCGATGCGCCGGCACACGTCGTCGAGGGCACCCCGTTCATGGACGAAGTGCCGTTGCCGCACTTCTTCGGCACCGGTGTCGTGGTCTCTATCCCGAAGAAGAAGTGGGAAGTGATCACGGCCAAGGATCTGGAGAATGCGCGCCCGAAGATTCGCCCGGGCGACATTGTGATCGTGAATACCGGCTGGCATAAGTACTACGGCGACTCGCGCATGTACTACGCCTACGCGCCAGGCTTCTACAAGGAAGCCGGCGAGTGGTTTGCCGACAAGAAGGTCAAGATGATCGGCAACGACACCCAGGCGCTTGATCATCCGCTGGGCACCGCGATCGGCCCGCACGGCCCGGGCTGGCCCAATGGGCTGCTGCCACAGGTCAACCTCGAGTACGAGCGCGAGACCGGGCACAAGGTGATCGTGGACTTTCCGGAGTGGGAACCGTGCCACCAGGCGATCCTCAAGCACGGCATTTGCGGCTTTGAGAATGTTGGCGGCGAGATCGACAAGGTCACCGGCAAGCGCGTGACCTTCGCAGCCTTCCCGTGGCGCTGGACCAAGGGCGATGGCTGCATCGTACGCCTGGTCGCGATCCTGGATCCGAGCGGCAGGTACCGCATCGAGACCGGGCGAGGCAAGTAGCCATGTTCATCAAGCGGCTGGATGAGGCCAAATCCTACGAAGCGCCCAATCATCACGGCGTGCATGGGCTGCGCCTGCAGGGGTTCGAAGCCGGCAGTTCGGAGAAGTTCTGGGTCGGGCTCTCGCGCATCCTGCCCGGGGGCGGCGCCGGACCGGATGCTTCGCCGTTCGAGAAGGTCTATGTCCTGCTCTCGGGCGAGCTCACGGTAAAAACCGCCGGCAAATCGCACATCCTCAAGACGCTCGATTCGTGCACGATCGCTGCCAACGAGGAGCGCGAGATCATCAACCACACCAACTCGGTGACCTCGATGATCGTGATCATGCCCTACCCGGAGAAGATATGAGCACCGAGTGGCTCTCCAACCCCGCATCGCTCTTTGACATCCGGGGAAACAGTGCCATCGTGGTCGGCGCCACCGGCTCCTTTGGCAACCTCGCCTCACGTGTACTGGCAGGCGCCGGCGCGCGCCTGACGCTTGCGGCGAGCCGCACCGATGAGCTGACCACGGTTGCCGAGGAATGCGCGGCGCTGGGCGCCGAGGTCGAGACCGTGGCGCGGCGTACCAATTCCGAAGCGGATGCAGAAGCAGTAGCGGCGGCAGCGCAAGCACGCTTCGGCGGTATCGATATCCTGGTGGTCGCCTCGGGCGTCAATGATGTGGTCGCGGCGGTCGACATGAGTCAGGAGCGTTTTGAGAAAGTGATGCAGGCCAATGTGACCGGCGCCTGGCTGATGGCACGCGCCGCCGGCAAACGCCTGATCGCGCAGAACCGTGGTGGCAAGGTGGTGCTCACCTCCTCGGCCCGCGGGCTGCTCGGCCACCCGGCCGGCTACAGCGCCTATTGCGCTTCCAAGTCGGCAGTGGATGGCATCACCAAGGCCTTGGGCTGCGAGTGGGGCAAGCACGCAATCACGGTCAATGCGATTGCACCGACTGTCTTCCGTTCACCGCTGACGGCATGGATGTTCGAGGATAATGACAAGGCGCGTACGGCGCGCACCGGATTCCTCGCGCGTGTGCCGATCGGTCGGCTGGGCGAACCCGCCGATCTGGCCGGGCCGCTGCTGTTTCTGTGTTCACGGGCCTCGGATTTCTATACCGGGCACATCCTCTATGCAGATGGTGGGTATACGGCCGGCTAGCGGTCTCGAGCGCGCCGCAGGCGATGCTGCCTGCAGGCCCCGGAGCATCCGCTTAAGGGCAGAGTTTGGAATTCAAAGAGTGACCTGCCCTTGCCGCCAGGGCGGGAGGGCGACCGTCCGGAGAGAGCCGGACGCCGCGGAGGATAGATGCAGAGCACGATGAACAGCGCCCAGGCGATGGTGGCCTCCCTGGTCGATCACGGGGTCGATACGATCTTCGGCATCCCCGGAGCCCACACCTATAAATTGATGGATGCGCTGTACGAGCGGCGTGATGCCATCCGATTCGTGATGACGCGCCACGAACAGGCCGCCGCTTACATGGCTTTTGGCTACGCACGCTCAAGCGGCAAGGTCGGTGTCTATACCTGCGTACCCGGGCCCGGGGTGCTTAACACCACGGCGGCGCTGTGTACGGCGTTTGCGAGTAACAGCCCTGTGATCGGCCTGACCAGCGAGATTCCTGCTGCTGAGATCGGCCGCGGACACGGCATCCTGCACGAGTTGCCCGATCAGCTCGCGACGCTACGCTCGCTGACTAAGACGGCACTGCGCATCAATCACCCCAGCGAAGCCTCGGCGACCATGGCGGAGGCTTTCTATCAGGCTCGTTCCGGGCGCATGGGCCCGGTCGTGGTCGAGTGCCCGTGGGACACGCTGGGCGAGAGTGCGCTGGTCGATCGTTTTCCGCCCCGGGGCACGGCCCCGCCGCCGCCCGCGGATCCTGAAGCCGTGCAACGTGCGGCCAAGCTGATCGCGGGTGCCACGCAGCCGATGATAATGGTGGGTGGTGGCGCCTTTGGCGCCCAGGCCGAGATCATGGGCCTGTCCGAAATGCTGCAGGCGCCCGTGGTCGCGCACCGCAGTGGCCGCGGCATCGTATCCGATGAGCTGCCGCTCGCACTGACCTGCGGCAGCGGCTTCCGGCCATGGCTCAAGAGCGATGTGCTGATCGCGATTGGCACACGCATGGAGCTGCAGTACCTGCGCTGGCGCAAGATTCCCGAAGGCCTGCGTATTGTCCGCATCGACATTGATGCGCGCGAGATGATCCGGCGGCCGCCAACCGTGGGCCTGGTCACGGATGCCGCGGTGGGAGTCAGCGCGCTGATCGAGGCGCTGCTGCCACTGGTCGGTACGCGCACTTCGCGCGCCGATGAGTTCGCCATGATCAAGGCCCAGGCACGCAAGGAGTTCGAGACGGTGCGCCCGCAGGTGGGCTACCTCGATGTCATCCGCGAGGCCTTACCGCGCGATGGCTTCTTTGTCGAAGAGATCAGCCAGATGGGTTTCACGGCGCGTTTCGCCTTTCCGGTCTACGAGCCGCGAACCTATGTGACCTGCGGCTACCAGGACAATCTCGGCTTTGGTTTCATGACAGCGCTCGGCGTGAAGGTAGCCAATCCGGATAAGGTCGTGATCTCGGTCAATGGGGATGGCGGTTTCATGTTCGGTGTACAGGAACTGGCCACCGCCGCTCAGCACCAGATCGGCCTGATCACGATCGTGTTCAACAACCGCAGCTTCGGCAACGTACTGCGGGATCAAAAGACTGCCTTTGGCGGCCGGGTGATCGCCGCGGAGCTGCAGAACCCGGATTTCATCAAACTGGCGGCGAGCTTCGGGATCCGAAGCCAGCGGGCCGAGGGCGAGGCGGCGCTGGCAAGCGCGCTCGAGCAGGCCAAGGCGCACCCGGGTCCGACACTGATCGAGGTGCCCGGCGAACCGGGCAGTGAGACCTCGCCGTGGACATTCCTGCATCCCACCGCCTGAGTACGGCGGCTAGGTGGTTTTCGAGGGCTGCACGGTGCCGCGCGTAAAGATCTGATCGGTTGCGAGTAGCTGCTCGGGCACAATCGCCGGCAGGCCGCGCAGCTTTTCGTAGAGCGGCGCGAAATCGGTGTCGTAGCCGGAGTGAAACAGCTGCTCGAAGCTGTCGATCACAAAGTACAGACGCTGGAAATCATCAATGCGGTAGTCGGTGCGCATGATGCGCTCCAGATCAAAGCCGATCCGGTGCGGGATAGCACTTTCGATGCTGTAGGCCGTCTCACCGTTTGAGGACAGGATTCCGGCCCCATAGACCTTGAGTCCTTCGCTCGTACGCAGCAGGCCAAATTCGACGCTGTACCAATACAGGCGCGCCAGCAATGGCACCGCCCCGTGAGCCTTCGACTTAGGTCCTGCCTCCCCATAGGCCTGCATGAAGCGGGCAAATACCGGGCTGGTTAGCAGCGCCACGTGGCCAAAAAAATCATGAAACAGGTCGGGCTCGGATAGATAGTCGAGTTCGCCTCGCTCGCGAATCCATACTGAGACCGGAAAGACGCGCGCGGCCAGGTGTGCAAAGAACTGCTCTTCGGGAATCAGACCCGGCACGCCGATGATGCGCCAGCCCGTGGCGCGGGCGAGCAGCTGATTGACTTCGCTGAAGCGCGGAATGGTCTCGGGCTTGGCACCCAGCAGCTGCAAACCGGCCAGGACTTCAGGGGCTGCGCAGCTGCGGATCTGGCTCATCTGGCGTGTAAAGAGCGTGCGCCAGATGTCGTGCTCCTCGGCGCTGTAGTTGTCCCAGTTCTGCTCGACCGAATAGTCGGGGGCGGCACCGGCATAGTTGCCGCGCAGTTGCAGGCTGTTGCGCGTGGGTGCGCTCGGTGGCTGGATCACGGTCCGTGCCCTCCTCGGGGCTTCCTTGGCGATGGCGCGCAGGATACGCTCCTAGCCCAGCTGGCGCATATGACGCGCCGCTTCAGTGCTGCTGGCTGTCCACCCCTCTCCCCCGTTATTCTCTGAGCCCTGAGCTGAGTGCCGGGTGGCGGCTTGAGCCTACGCCTACGGATCTTCAGGGGAATATCGATGAATCGGATGTCCGCCAGCTGCCTGCTGAGCACACTGCTGTGGGCAGGCGGTGCCAGTGCGCAGGCACCCGCCACGCCGCAAGTCACCGAGGGCGATGCCACGCTCACCGACTTTCACTTCCGGGATGGCGAAAGCCTGCCCGAAGTGCACCTGCACTACCGTACCCTCGGCACACCGGTGCGCGATGAGGCAGGCCAAGTCACCAACGCGGTGCTGCTGCTGCACGGTACCAGCGGTAGCGGCGTCCAATTTCTGAAACCACAGTTCGCGGACGTGCTGTTTGCGCCAGGCTGCCTACTCGATCCGGCGCGCTACTACCTGATCCTGCCGGATGATCTCGGGCACGGAAAATCCTCCAAGCCGAGCGATGGGCTGCACGCCCGCTTCCCGCACTACGCCTATGAAGACATGGTCTTGGCCGAATACCGGCTGGTCACCGAGGGGCTGAGGATCAACCACCTGCGGCTGATCCTCGGGACCTCGATGGGCTGCATGCACGCTTTCATGTGGGGTGAGAACTATCCGCTGTTTACCAATGCCCTGATGCCGCTCGCCTGCCTGCCAGTGCAGATCGCCGGACGCAATCGCATGTGGCGCAAGATGATCATCGATGCCATAACTCAGGATCCGGACTGGAAGGGCGGCGACTATCAGCACCAGCCGGCTGCGGGACTTCGCGAGGCTGGGGATATTTTCGCGATCGCCGTCTCGGACCCGTTGCCGATGCAGCTGCAGTTCCCGACGCGCGACGGCGCCGATCAGGAGCTCGACAAGCTGCGCGCCGAGGAACTCGCTGGCGTCGATGCCAACGACCTGCTGTATGCGGTCGCAGCCTCGCGCGACTACGATCCCTCGGGTCGACTCACGACCATTCGCGCGCCGCTGATGTGGATCAACTCGGCCGATGATTTTATCAACCCGCCGGAGCTGGGGATTGCCGAACAAGAGGTCAAGAAGATTCCCAACGGCATCTTCCTGCTGCTGCCAGCCACTGACCAGATGCACGGCCACAGGACGCACACCTGGGCAGCAATCTGGCAGCAGAATCTGCAGGACCTGTTGAGCCGCTCAGAGCATGCGCCCCATCCCTAGCCTGCACCGCACGGCCACCGCATGAGTGCGGTTGAACCTCCCAGCGGCGCGCGCCGCGGCGCCCAAGTGCTGGCGCGGCTGCGCGCGCAGCCGCCCAACCTGTGGTACCAAGGCGAAGAGGTCGCCGACGTTACGGAGCACCCGGCGTTCAAGGGCGGCGTGCATACACTGGCCGCACTCTACGACCTGCAATGGGCGCAGGCCGACACGATGCTGTTTGCTTCGCCGAGCTCAGGGCGGAAAGTAGCCCGCTCGTTCATGATTCCTAGGACTCAGGATGAGTTACTGAGTATCTCGAAGGCGATGCGGATTTGGGCCGAGGCTACCCACGGCATGATGGGCCGGCTGCCGGACTACATTAACCGCGCGATGTCGGGCTACGCTGGCGGTGCGGCATTCCTGGGCGAGGCCGCCCCGCGATTTGCACGCAATGCGCGAAGTTATCATGAGTATCTGCGTGAGCGGGATCTGTGCCTGACCCATACGCTGGTTCCGCCGCAGGCCAACCGCGCCGTCGCGCTCGCCAAGCAGGCTGACCCGTACCTGGCGGCGCGCGTGAAGGAGGAAACCGATGCCGGTATCGTAATTCGCGGCTGCCGGATGCTGGCGACGCTGCCGATCTCCGATGAGATCATGGTGTTCCCCTCCACGCTCCTGAAGGCCACGGAGGATGATGCGCCCTACGCCTTCGGGTTCTCGATTCCCACTCATACCAAGGGGCTGCGCTTCATCTGTCGCGAGAGCCTCGATCAGGGCCGGAGCCACTTTGATCATCCGCTGGGTTCGCGTTACGAAGAGATGGACGCGGTGGTGCTCTTTGATGATGTCTTTGTGCCCTGGGAAAACGTGTTCTTGTATCGCGATGTCGCCCGCTGCAACCAGGCCTACGCGCGCACCGGTGCGCTGGTCCACATGGCCCACCAGGTCGTCGTCAAGAATGTTGCCAAGGCCGAGTTCATGCTCGGGCTGGCGGCGCTGCTAGTGGATGCGATTGCCGCCGAGAGTTTCCAGCACATCCAGGAAAAGCTCGCCGAATTGTGGGTCGGCCTGGAGACTATGCGCGCCTGCCTGCGGGCAGCAGAGGCTGACGCCGCGCTGGATGAGTGGGGTGTGATACGTCCGGCGTGGAATCCGCTTGATGCCGCGCGCAACCTCTTTCCACGGCTGTACCCGCGTATGGTCGAGATTATCCAGCAAATCGGCGCCTCCGGACTCGTGGCCATGCCCGGCGAGCAGGATCTCAAGGGCCCGCTGGCAGCGGAGATACGGCATTATTACCAGTCGGCACGTGCCGAGGCGCTGGATCGGATTCCGCTGTTTCGCCTGGCCTGGGACGCTTCACTATCGGCCTTTGCTTCGCGGCAGGTGCTGTATGAGCGCTTCTTCTTTGGTGATCCTGTGCGCATGGCTGGCGCCGTAGTTGCCGGCCATGCGAGCCAGATTCAGGTCCAGGCCGAACGGGTACTGGAATTTGTGAAGCAGGGCCGGGATGAGGCCTTGGGCACCGCTCAGACTGGCCCGGATAAGCGGTAAGCGCCACGTGGACAGGCCGCTACGCGACGATGCGACAAAGGAAGATGGAATGACGCTTGATACGATGCAATTCCGCAGCACACTGGGCCTGTTCGCCACCGGTGTTGCCGTGATTGCCACCGAAGTCGATGATCAGCTGCACGCGATGACCGCCAATGCCATCTCCTCGGTGTCGCTCGATCCGATACTGGTGCTGTTCTGCCCGGCCAAGCGGGCGCGCTTCTCGGAACTGTTGCCGCGGATCAAGGGGTTCTCGATCAATTTCCTGCGCGATGAACACCAGGCCCTATCGACCTATTTTGCCGGCGGCCAGCGCACTGGCGCGGTCGCGCCGCCTTTCAAGTTCGTTGCCGCAGGCACCACCCCACGGCTGGAAGGCGCGCTGGCTTCGCTGATCTGCACGCCTCATCAGACCTTTGAAGGCGGCGATCACTGGATCGTAACCGCCGTAGTCACGGAAATTCATCAGGGTATCGAGCCGCACCGACCGCTGCTGTTTTTCAAGGGACAGTACCGGGACATGGACCGGCGCCACGCGACGCGAGCTCCTGATCTGGCCGACAATGCTGAAGAAGCGGCCCTGATGTACTACCACCTCTGATCCAGATCCGGCTGGCAATTCGTTGCTTCGGGAGCCCGTGGCGCTGTGAGAGATCATCCGCACAAGCCCGTGTCGCGACGGCATTTCCTGGGCATTGCCAGCACGGCTGGCGCCCTGGCCGCAACCTGCGCCGCGCTGCCCGTTCTGGCCGCCACTGAACGACGGAGCTTATCGTTCCTGCACACTCACACGGGCGAGAGCCTGCATGTCGAGTATTTCAGAGACGGGGTCTATCAGATTGACGCGCTCGCTTCGATCAACCATGTGTTGCGCGACTTTCGGACCGGTGACGTGCATGCGATCGACCCGTTGCTATTGGATCTTCTGAACGACCTCTCGCTCCGCGCCGGTGTTGATGCGCCCTACGAGGTCATCTCCGCCTATCGCTCGCCCGCCACAAACGCGATGCTACGCAGTACCTCAGACGGGGTCGCCGAGCACAGCCAGCACATGCTCGGCAAAGCCATTGATATTCGCCTGCGAGGTGTACCGACCGAGCAGCTGGCAGCGATGGCCCGGCTGCTGGCCCGCGGCGGCGTCGGGTTCTATGCCGCATCCGATTTCGTCCACGTAGACACCGGCCCCGTGCGCACCTGGTGAGTGACTGGCGCCACGCCAGCGCGCGACTCAGGATCAGATTCAATCCGTATGCGAATGGCTGGCACGGCGCTAACAGCGCCCGATGCTAAGCTTCGAGAAATCACGTGCTGAGGTTCCAATAGAGGCCGCAATGACCATCAAGATTGACCGCCCTGGCGAGATTGGCGAATACGATGAGGGCATGCAGACCTTGCTGCAACTGGTGTGGGGCGACGGCTTTCTCTCGCCCGGTGGCCCCGAAGAAATCGCGCGCCTGCTGGAAGGTTCTGACCTTCGGGGTCAGCGCGTACTGGATATTGGCTGCGGACTGGGCGCGATTGACCTGTTACTGATTCAGGCCCACGGCGCCGGCCACGTGACTGGCATCGATCTTGAGCCGGATCTGATTCAAAAGGCGCGGGCCCGCGTGGTGCGGGCGGGTCTGTCGAGTCAGATTGAGCTCATCCAGGTCAGCCCCGGGGCATTGCCGTTTGCGAACGCCGGTTTCGATGTGGTCTTCTCCAAGGATTCTCTGGTGCAGATCCCGGACAAGCCGGCGCTGTTCAGCGAGGTTCGCCGCGTATTGGTGCCCGGCGGCCGCTTTATCGCCAGCGACTGGCTGCGCGGGGGCAGCGGCCCCTATTCCCGGCAGATGCTCGAGTACTTCCGCCTGGAGGGCATCACCTACAACATGGCCTCTGCCGAAGAAACAGCATGGGCGCTCAGCGCTGCCGGCTTTGTTGAAGTGGAACTGAAGGATCGCAACGCCTGGTATCTCGCGCTCGCGCAGCGCGAAGCGCACTCAATGCGTACCGAATGGTTGCCACTGCTTGAGAGCCGGCTGGGTCTGGGGCGCGCGCAGCACTTCGTGGCCAACTGGGAGCAGCTGGTGCTGGTGCTGCGAAGCGGCGAACTGCGCCCCACTCACCTCAAGGCAGTGAACCCCTAAGGGCCGGAGCGGCAGAGCTCAGTCAGGAAGGTACAACGGCAGAAGAAATGTCTTCCCGCGATCGGGAAGACATTTCAGTGTCAATCTCGGAGTCGACTTCAGTCAGCAACCACAATGTGGTTGTGGACTGAACGCACGCCATCCGTATCCTTCGTGATCGCCTCGGCCAGGTCGCTGGCATCCTGCGTCGGTGCGACACCGCTGAGCCACACCACGCCATCACGGTCGGTATCGACCTTGATCTTGGTGAGGGTCGAGAGGTGACGTTCGGCGAGCTTTGCCTTGACCTTGGTCGTGATGACCGAATCCTTCACATACACGCCCGTCTGAGAGCTGTCGTCGGCGACGCTTACCGAAACGGCACCCACGACGCCCGCGACTAGGAATGTAGACAGAACTAAAGCCTTCATTAGAGTGTCCTCTTTGCTAGTTGGATTGCTGAATGTAAAAACGCAACTTCATCGCTTCTTGGACAGATTCTTGAGCTTCTCAGCCGCATCACCCGCTGTTGCCTGACCGGCACCCATGGCCTGCCTGGTTGCGCCCTTGAGCTGCTGCTTGCTGTTACCTGTCACCTTGCCAAAGGCCTCTTGCACCTTGCCGCCTGCTTCCTTGGCGCGGCCTTCGACCTGATTCTTGTTAATACCCATCTGTGAATCTCCTGCTTGCCGCGTCGGCGAAACGCCGTCGCATGACGTGTGTTCGTCACTGGGCGAAATACTCACACAGCGATCCAAGTGGCTCTGTAGGCCATTCCAATCTCCGGGTGTAGGACAATTCGTCCTCAGTGAGCTGGTGGCGCAGTGCGATGCGTCAATGGCAGCGAGCGCCACGGCGAGAGCGCACGGGACCGGCGAGCTCCTGTACGCCGCTATCCGATGACACGAGCATCGGAATTGAAGCGTCGACGAGTCTATCCACGGACAGCAGTAAAACGATGCCGGCTTGCCAGCGAATCGCCGTGCGTAATCCTGTTCTTTGGGGGCCAGTGACTGATGAATTTTGGGCCGGGGATCAAGGACCCCCCGTATAGACATTTTGAGCTTTCGGGCTCATAGATTACAGATTATTCCGGGCACATAGCTGACACTTTTGGGCTTTTGCGGGAGACGCAAATGCCCTGGCAGGAGTGTCGCAAAGTGGACGAACGGCTGCGTTTTGTGGCTCGGCTGATGGACGGGGAGAAGATGGCGGTGCTGTGCCGGGAGTTCGATATCTCCCGCCAGACCGGCTACAAGATCTACACCCGATACAAGAACTGTGGCCTGCAGGGCCTGACCGATCGGTCTCGACGCCCGTATCGGCATGCCAACCAGCTACCGTTCCAGGTCGAGACCCTGATTGTCGAGCTTCGCAGGGAGCACCCCAGCTGGGGTGCTCCCAAGATCCGCGAGAAGATCAAACGCCTGCAGCTGGGAGTTGCTCTGCCGGCCATCAGCACTGTCCACGCGGTGCTGGATCGGCATGGCCTGGTGACCCGAGGCCGCCGGCGCAACCACTTCCATGCCCAAGGCACTCACCTGTCCCGACCGGACCGTCCCAACGACTTGTGGTGCACCGACTACAAGGGCGAGTTCATGCTCGCCGATCATCGCTACTGCTATCCCTTGACCATCACCGACTTCGCCAGCCGCTACCTGCTGTGCTGCGAAGCGCTCGAGACCACGAAGGAGTGCTATGCATTTACCGTCTTTGAAAGGACTTTCAAGGACTTCGGCCTGCCCCGGGCGATCCGCAGCGACAACGGCGTGCCCTTCGCCAGCAACAGCGCCTTCTTCGGCCTGAGCAAGCTGTCGGTGTGGTGGCTACGACTGGGGATCGACATCGAGCGCATCAAGCCGGGTAACCCGCAGCAGAATGGCCGACACGAACGCATGCATCTGACGTTGAAGAAGGAAGCCACCAAACCGCCGGGCAAGAACTTCCTGCAGCAGCAGGCCAAGTTCGATCACTTCATCCGCGAGTACAACCAGGAGCGCCCGCATCAGGCGCTGAACATGCAATACCCAGCCGAGCTCTACACACCCTCGCCTCGGCCTTATACCGGCTTACCCGATCTGCACTATCCCTTCCACGATATGACCGTGACCGTCACGCAATGCGGTCGCCTGTGCTTTGGCAACCGCAAAATCAATCTCAGCGGGGTCTTTGCCGGACAGAACGTCGGCGTCAAAGAGGTCGCTGATCACGTCTGGTTGATCAGCTTCATGCACTACGACTTAGGCTTCTTCGATCACGAATCCGGACGCGTCGAATGCGCACCAAATCCCTTCAGTGCTAAAGTGTCAACTATGTCTCCGGTATAAAACGTCAGCGATGTACCCGGAATAGACCCGCGTAAATTGGCGCGCCCGGACGGATTCGAACCGCCGACCACCTGGTTCGAAGCCAGGTGCTCTATCCAGCTGAGCTACGGGCGCGGAGTGGTGGATTATAGGCGGAAGCGATCCGTCCAGGGCTCTGGCTGGCTCGAGGCTCTCAAGCGACCCCCCCCAGGAACATGCCACTGAGCTGGCCGCAGCCATAGAACCGGCGGCGCGGTACTATTACATCTGGACTACTTTACGCGGACTGGCTGTGACTCAACTGGACCCAAATGCTGCTGAACGACTGATTGGTGAGCATCTTGCGTGCCTGCCGATCGAGTCCCTGCCCGTCGCCCAATGCGCCGGCGCAGTGCTGCGTGAAAATGTCTACGCCGAGCGCGACCAGCCTCCGTTTGATCGGGTCTCGATGGACGGCATTGCGGTCCATTCCAATGCCGGTCTCCAGCAGTTCCGGGTCCAGGCCATGCAGGGTGCCGGTGCGCCACCTCTGACCCTCGCAGCGCCGGATCAGTGCATCGAGGTCATGACCGGAGCGGTGCTGCCGCTGGGGTGCGATGTCGTCATCCCAGTTGAGCAGGTGACATTTAAGGAGGGCATCGCAAGTATTGAGTCCGCCGCGTTGCTAACCGCCGGCAAGCACATTCACCGGCGCGCCAGTGACCAGCATCAGGGCGCGCTGCTGCTCGCCACCGGAACCGTACTTCACGCCCCAGAGATTGCGGTGGCGGCCGCGGCCGGCATGGCGCGGTTGCGGGTCAGCGGGCAACCGGCGATCATTTTGGTGTCCACCGGCGATGAACTGGTCGAGCCCGGCGATCCAATCGCTCCCCACCAGATCCGCCGCTCCAACGCCTATGGACTCGCCGCGGCATTGCGCGAGCGCGGCTTCCTGCGCGTGGCTGATGATCACCTGCCCGATGATCTGCCCCTGCTGCGCGAGCGGCTGCGCTTGCACCTGCGTACGCATGAAGTGTTGATTCTCTCAGGCGGCGTGTCCAAGGGACGCTTCGATTATGTGCCGCAGGTGCTCGAGGAGCTGGGCGTTCACTGCGTGTTACATGGCGTCGCACAGCGCCCGGGTCGCCCGATGTGGTTCGGCACCACCACCGAGGGCCGCTCCGTGTTTGCGCTGCCGGGCAATCCGGTCTCGACACTCGTGTGCCTGTCCCGTTATGTCCTGCCAGCGCTTTACGCCGCGATGGGCGTTCGCACCGAGCAGTCCGAACGCATCGCGTTGGCTGCCCCGATGGAGTGGACCCCGGCGCTGACCGGGTTTGTGCCGGTGCGCGTCAGCCACGATGGCTGGGGCCGGCCGTGGGCGACACCAAATCCGACCAATGGCTCCGGGGATTTCACTGCGCTCGCCCTCACCGACGGCTTCATTGAGCTACCGCCTGGGCCAGCGAGTTTTGCCAAAGGCTTCGTTACGCGTCTGTATCGCTGGTAACGCGATGGCCACTGAATCCACAACCAGCACCGCACAGAGCACGGGAGGGCCGCGTGACCGCCTGGATCGCCCATTGCGGGATCTGCGCATTTCGGTCACCGATCGGTGCAACTTCCGCTGTCCCTACTGCATGCCGCGCGAGCGCTACGATGAGCATTATCAGTTTCTGAAGACTGCCGAGCGTCTCGGGTTCGAGGAAGTCGTGCGGCTGACCCGGCTGTTCGTCGCGCTCGGCGTGCGTAAGCTTCGCATCACCGGGGGCGAGCCGTTATTGCGCCCGGCACTTGCCGATCTGGTCGGGGACCTGAGCAGCCTGCGAGGTGTGGATGACATTGCGCTGACCACCAACGGCATGCTGCTCGCCCAGCACGCGGTTGAATTGCGGGCCGCGGGTTTGCAGCGCGTGACAGTCAGTCTCGATAGTCTGGATCCGGCAGTGTTTGCCCGCATGGCAGGCGGCCTGGGCAGCCCGCAGGAAGTACTCGCCGGCATCGATGCTGCCCAGCGTGCCGGGCTCGGCCCGATCAAGGTCAATGCGGTCGTGCAGCGCGGCATCAACGATCATACGGTCCTTGATCTGATCGAGCATTTTCGGGGCACGGGCATCGTTGTGCGTCTGATTGAATACATGGACGTGGGCAATCGCAATGACTGGAAACCTGAGGAAGTCGTGCCCTCCAGGGAGCTGATCGAGCGCATTGGCGCGCGCTGGCCGCTGCTGGCGGCAGCGGCCCAATACCGCGGTGAAGTCGCCCGGCGCTATGTATTCCAGGATGGGGGCGGTGAAATCGGACTGATCTCCTCGGTCACGCAGCCCTTCTGCGGCGATTGCAGTCGCGCCCGGCTGTCCTCGGATGGCCGGCTCTATGGCTGCCTGTTCGCCACAGAAGGCATGGATTTACGCGGACCGCTGCGCGCCGGGCAGACCGATGAGGAGTTGCTGGCCCTGATTCGCAGCTTCTGGGAGCGGCGCGCCGACCGCTACAGCGAGCAGCGCGTGACGCTGCAATCGCGGGCCATACCGCGAGTTGAAATGAATCACGTCGGCGGCTGACCATGGCGGCCAAGTCACGCACACCCAGGCGCCGCGCGCTTACCCATGTGGATGCCAAGCAGCGCCCGACCATGGTCAATGTCGGCGCCAAGCTCGTTACACATCGGATCGCCGAGGCCGAGGCGCGCGTGCTGGTGTCGGCGGAAGTCGCACGCGTGCTGAGGCGTCAGCGGCTGCGCACAGCGAAAGGTGCAGTGATCGATACGGCGATTCTCGCTGCGGTCATGGCAGTCAAGCGCACCGCGGAAATCATTCCGTTCTGTCACCCACTACCGATCGAGCATTGTTCGGTGAGGATTACACGGCCGAGTGCGCGGGAACTGCGCATCGTCTGCCGGGTCGAAACCCACCACAAGACCGGTGTTGAGATGGAAGCCCTGACCGGCGCCACCGTTGCGGCGCTGACGATCTACGACATGTGCAAAGCCTTGTCCCACCAGATCCGCATCAACGGCGTCCGCCTCCTCCACAAGTCCGGTGGCAAGCATCGCGTGGGCAGCGCGCGGAGCCGCCGATGAGCGCTCCACTGCAGGGACTGGTGCTCGCCGGCGGGCACAGCCGACGCATGGCTCGTGACAAGGCGGGCCTCGAGTATGCGGGCCGATCGCAACTGGCACGGGCGATGGCACTGCTGGCGCCGCTGGTGCCTAAGAGCTTCGTGTCAGTGCGATCTGATCAGCTTGTCGATCCAGAGCGCGCGCGCTATCCGTGTATCGCCGATCTGCAACCGGATCTGGGCCCGATCAGCGGCATACATGCGGCGCTCCATGCCGACCCGGACTGCGCGTGGCTGGTGCTCGCCTGCGACCTGCCCTTTCTCGACAGCGCCACACTGCAACACCTGATTGCCGAGCGCGCACCTGAGAAAATCGCCACTGCCTTCCTGAGCGACTTCGATGGCAAGCCCGAGCCCGTCTGCGCCATCTATGAGCCTGCTGCGCGTGCGGCGGTGGATGCCTGGATCGCATCCGGTCAGCGCTGCCCGCGAGCGCTGCTGGGTCAATCGGAGGTCAAGCTGCTGCAGGCTCGCTCGGGTGGCACACTCGCCAATATCAACACCAGCGAAGAATACCTGCAGGCGCGTGCGCAACTCGCACCGCCGCGCGCCACGGCCGCAGCCCGTAGGGTACGTGTACAGTACTTTGCCATCCTGCGCGAGCAGGCCGGGCGCGCCGAGGAGGCGCTCGAGACTTCGGCGCAGACCGCACTTGAGTTGTACGAGGAGCTGCGAGTCCGCCACGGCCTGAAACTCGCACCCGAGCAGCTGCGGGTCGCCATCAATGAGGAATTTGGCGAATGGTCTCAGCCGCTGGCAAGCGGGGATACCATCGTCTTTCTGCCACCGGTGGCCGGCGGATGAACGAGTTTCGACTCAGCGTGGAACCCTTCAGTGGCGAGAGCCTGCGAGCGCTGCTTGCGGATCCCGCCTGCGGCGGCTTCGTCAGCTTTGAAGGCTGGGTGCGCGATCACAACGAAGGTCAGCGCGTGAGCGCACTGGAGTACGAGGCCTTCGCACCGCTGGCGCGACGCGAGGGCGAACGGATTCTCATCGAGGCGCAAGAACGCTTCGGTGTCCGCCACGCGCTGTGCGTGCATCGCATTGGTGCTCTCAAGCTTGGCGAGCTGGCGGTGTATGTGGCTGTCAGCGCAGCGCACCGGGACGAGGCGTTCCGGGCCTGTCGCTACATCATCGATGAAGTGAAGCATCGCGTCCCGATCTGGAAGAAAGAGCACTACGTGAATGGCGATTCGGGATGGGTCAACTGCGAGCGCTGTGCCGCAGCTGTAGCGGCCGCCCCGGGAATCGCAGCCAGCAGCGCCTCACATCGGCACGGGCACGATCACTGAGTTTCCAGGCGGCGCCTCTTGCCCGGCAGCCGCCGCTTACCCGGGCCGCACCTGACCGGTGCCGTGCACCACGTATTTGTAGCTGGTCAGCTGCTCCACACCAACCGGGCCGCGCGCATGAAAACGGTCGGTGGAAATACCAATCTCGGCGCCCATGCCGAATTCACCGCCATCGGCAAATTGAGTCGAGGCATTGTGCAGCACAATGGCGCTGTCCACACGCGTCAGGAAGCGCGCCGCCCGCGCCTCATCGGCCGTTACGATGGCTTCGGTATGCGCCGAGCCATAGCGCGCAATGTGCGCGATGGCGGCATCCACTCCATCGACGATGCGCACTGCGATGATCGCCTCGAGATATTCGGTGTACCAGTCCTCTTCAGTGGCCGGACGCACCCGCGGATCGACCGCCTGTGCGGTCTCATCGCCGCGCACTTCGCAGCCGGCGGCCAGCAGATCGGCGATCAACGGTGCCAGATGTGTGCTGATGCAGGCGCGATCCACCAGCAGTGTCTCGGCCGCGCCGCAGATGCCCGTGCGCCGAAGCTTGGCGTTAAGGACCACGCTTCGTGCCATCGCCAGATCCGCGCCACGATCCACATAAACATGGCAATTGCCCTCGAGGTGGCCGATCACCGGGATGCGCGCCTCGGCCTGCACACGTGCCACCAGGCTCTTGCCACCGCGCGGAACCAGCACATCCAGGTACTGGCTCATGCCACTGAGCATCTCACCGACCGCGGCGCGGTCGCTCGTGGGCACCAGCTGGATGCACGAGGCCGGCAGCCCGGCCGCCACCAGCCCAGCCAGCA
>Ga0302314_10003854_pt1 | contig 27601 bp, 24 predicted proteins | sample III_Palsa_N2_3_FD_200533 | JGI IMG/M metagenome (GOLD analysis project Ga0302314, IMG submission 200533) | Peat permafrost microbial communities from Stordalen Mire near Abisko, Sweden - III_Palsa_N2_3 | ecosystem: Environmental > Terrestrial > Soil > Palsa > Peat permafrost | place: Sweden...
CCGGGCTCAGCTGATAGGGCGGGCCCTGCCGGCGCAGCTCGGACAGGACATCGAATTCCCAGGTCTCCAGCCGGTGCGCGGCGAACGCGGCCCTGCGTGCCCGGTCGAGATGCCTGGCCAGCCGCGACACCCGGCTCAGCACCTGGAGCGGCTCGACGTCGAGGTCCGGCCGCTCGGCGCGCCAGCTGGTCACCAGGTCATCCACCTCGTCACGCAGCGGCGGGCTGGCCGCAGCGCCGGGACGGGTGTTCATGACCTGAAGCATATCTCTTGACATCGAGAATTCTTGCGAGTAGACCGGAGGGAAGTATCTTGATGTCAAGGAATAAAGGGAGCGTGTCATGTGGGACCCGGGCCAGTACCGGCAGTTCGCCGGCGAGCGCGCCCGGCCGTTCTTCGAGCTGCTGGCCCGGGTCGGCGCGACGGATCCGGGCCTGGTCGCCGACCTGGGCTGCGGGCCCGGCGAGCTGACCGCGGCCCTGGCCAGCCGGTGGCCGGGCGCGGAGGTCGTCGGGGTGGACAGCTCACCGGAGATGATCCGGGCGGCCGGTGCCGGTGCTGGTGCCGCTGCTGGCGGGCGGCTCAGCTTCGTGCTGGCCGACCTGCGCGAGTGGCGGCCGGAGCGGGCGGTCGACGTCATCATCTCCAACGCCGTGCTGCAATGGGTGCCCGATCACCTGGCGGTGCTATCCAGCTGGCCGGCCATGCTGGCGGGTGGCGGTTGGCTGGCGTTCCAGGTGCCCGGCAACTTCGATCAGCCGAGTCACGAGATCCTCAGGGAGCTGGCGGGCTCGCCGCGCTGGCGCCCGCTGCTGCGCGATGTCCGGCTGAACCGCCAGGCGGCGCGGCCCGCCGAGTACCTGGACCTGCTCGCCAGGGCCGGCTGCGTGGTCGACGCCTGGGAGACCACCTACAGCCATGTCCTGCCGGGCGCCGATCCCGTCCTTGAGTGGTACAAGGGCACCGGCCTGCGGCCGGTGCTGGCGGCCCTCGATCCCGCCCGGGCGGGGGAGTTCCTCGCTGAGTACGGCGCCCGGACTCGCGAGGCCTACCCCGCCGCGCCGTACGGCACGGTCCTGCCGTTCCGGCGGATCTTCGTGGCAGCGGCCCGCCGGTAGCGGGCTGCGGGCCCGCCGGTGACGGCCGCCGGCCTGCCGCTGACGGTCGCGCCTGTTACCTGGACTTGTCCTTGAACTTCCTGGTGACCTCGGCGGAGATCCGCGGCTTGGGGTCCAGCTGGGACAGGCCGTTCCAGGCCATGTTGACCAGGTGGGCGGCGACCTCCTCCAGCTTGGGCTTGCGGGCGTCCAGCCACCACTGGCCGGTGAAGGCCACCATGCCGACCAGCATCTGGGCGTACATCGGGGCGTGCTTGGGGTCGTAGCCCCTGGCCGCCAGGACGTCGCCGAGTATGTACTCGACCTGGCTGGCGATGTCGCTGATCAGGCTGCTGAACGTGCCCGATCCCGACCCGGGCGGGGAATCACGGACCAGGATGCGGAAGCCGTCGGTGTTGTCCTCGATGTACATGAGCAGCGAGATCGCGGCGGCCTCGAACTTCTCCCTGGTGTCCTTGCCCTCCAGCAGGGTGGTCGCCATGGCCAGGAAGCGCTCCACCTCCCGGTCAACGACAACCGCGTACAGCCCTTCCTTGCCGCCGAAGTGCTCGTAAACCACGGGCTTGGAGACGCCTGCCTGAGCGGCGATCTCCTCGATCGAGGTGCCGTCCAGGCCACGCTCGGCGAACAGCCTGCGGCTGACGTCCAGCAGCTGCTGCCTGCGTTCCTTGCCCGTCATTCTTTTCCGGTTGGGTCCAGCGGGCTGACTCGTCACTGTCCCATCATGGCGACCGGTCGGTAACTCAGCCAATTGTCCGGTGGCCGCCGGGTCATCTGGCCGCCTGGGTCGGCCGGCGCTTGGTCATCGAGCCGAGTTCCCTGGTGCTGCCCGTCTGCTTGCCGGACAGCCGTTCCTCGTCCGGCCAGCGGACGTCGTAGGCCCAGCCGAGCTTCTCGGCCAGCCAGATGGTCCTGGCCGCGATGTCGATCTGCCCCTTGAGCACGCCGTGGCGAGCGCAGGTGGGGTCGGCATGGTGCAGGTTGTGCCAGGACTCGCCGAAGGACAGGATCGCCAGCCAGGAGACGTTTCTCGACTTGTCCCTGACCTCGAACTCCTCCTTGCCGAAGGTGTGGCAGATCGAGTTGATCGACCAGGTGATGTGGTGCAGGAACGCGACCCGGACCAGGCTGGCCCAGAAGAACGCGATGACCGCGCCCTGCCAGGACATCGACCACAGTCCGCCGATCAGGGCCGGCGCCAGCAGGGAAGCGGTGACCAGCCACGGGAACCAGCGCGAGATCCGCCAGACGTCGGAGTCCGCGAGCAGGTCGGGGCAGAACTTCTCCGGCGACGTGACGTCGCCGTCGAACAGCCAGCCGACGTGCGCGAAGACGAGGCCCTTGGTCAGCGCCTTCCAGTCGTTACCGAAGCGCCACGGCGAGTGCGGGTCGCCATCCTTGTCGGCGTACTTGTGGTGCCTGCGGTGATCGGCCACCCAGGTGATCACCGGGCCCTCGATGGCAAGAGATCCGGCGATCGCCAGCGCGATCTTCAAGCCGCGGACCGCCTTGAAGGAGCTGTGCGTGAAGTACCGGTGCAGGCCCATGCTGACGCCGAGCCCGGAGATCAGGTAGCAGCCGATCGCGATCACGGCCGCATGCCAGTCGAGGAAGCCCCAGGCCCAGGCCAGCGGCACAGCCGCGACGAGGGCGAGCAGCGGGACGGCGACGAAGACGGCCACCAGGACGCGCTCGAAGGTGCTGCTCGGCTCGGGGTTGATGTCCGGGCGCGGCCGGGGCGGGCCCGGGACGGATGGCGTGAGGACGGTGTCGCGTGTCGCGGGTCGGTCGGTGGTGTCGGTGCTAGCGGTCATCGGAATTCCTCGCTCGGCTGGAGTTCGGCGGTCAGATGGCGGCGCCTTCGCAACACCGGGGGCAGGGGCCGATGCAAATACGCTTACGTAACCGTAGGCTACGATACCGTAGGTTGCGCAAGGGCCTGAACGCAATCTTTGCCGGCTTGTCGTGAGGATCACGCCTGCGCGACGCCCAGGCGGGCCATCGCGCCCCAGACGGGCACGAAACCGGCGAGGCCCGGCGTCCTTCGATCCGCCACCGCGGCACCGCACGGGGCTCGCGTTCGGGGAATCTGGCCACGCTGGTGATCAGAGTCCTGATCACCAGCGGTTCGGTCGGATCTCGGTAGAGTAGGGCGGGTCACTTTCCCGGGTGGTCTAGTGGCATGACTACTGGTTTTGGTCCAGTCAACCGAGGTTCGAATCCTCGCCCGGGAGCTCTGGGTTACCGACAGAACTGCCGGTGTCGCGCCGACAGAACTGCCGCGGTAGCTGTCTTTGAGTGTGACCGCGGGGTCTGACATCTGGTGCCGGGCGCGTTTTGGCGCTGTTCAGGGTCGTGGATGGTTGCGCTGGTGCCGTTTTCTGCTGTGCTCGGGGTGTCCGGGCGTGGATGGCGCGCTTCCGTAACTGCGCGAAACCCATGCCCTGTGTCATATCCGAATAATAATTCGATGATCTGACAGAACGGCGCGACGAGCAGCGCGCAGTCGGCATCGCGTGACCCCGGCCGCGGATCGAAGGCGGGCCGCGGCGGCCCGGCGCCTGATCCCGCCAGCGCGGCCAGACTCGCCGGAGCGGGCTCGTTCATCCCGGGTCGTCTGCTGACGCCCTGCCCAGGCCCGGCAGCCTGGCGGTATCCTGCGGGAGTCCGGAACGTGAACCGGTGGGGGATCCTCCCGCCTTGTGCCTGCACCGATAGTGAGGAGCCGAGTGAGCGCGACCGATCCGGCCGCCGTCATCATCCTTGCCGCGGGTGAAGGCACGCGGATGAAGACCCGGACCCCGAAGGTCTTGCACAGGGTCTGCGGCGCGACCATGCTGGGGCACGTCCTGGCGACCGCACGCGAGCTCTCGCCCGCGCGCCTCATCGTGGTGACCGGTCATGCCCGCGACCGGGTGGCCGCGCAGCTCGCCGAGCACGCGCCGGACGCCACGGTGGTGGTGCAGGAGCGCCGGGGCGGGACCGGGCACGCGGTGCGGACGGTGATCGAATCGGTCGGCCTGATCAGCGGCACCATCCTGGTGACCTACGCGGACATCCCGCTGCTTCGCTCGCGGACGCTCGCGGAGCTCCTCGGCGCGCACGTGTCCGGCGGGGCCGCGGTCACCGTGCTCACCGCGGTGCTGGCCGATCCGGCCGGGTACGGCCGGATCGTCCGTGACTCGTCCGGCGGCTTCGCCGGGATCGTGGAGGACGCGGACGCCACTGTCGGGCAGCGGGCCATCAACGAGATCAACTCCGGGGTCTACGCCTTCGACGGCGACCTGCTCGCAGACGTCGTCAAGCGGGTGCCGACAGACAACGTCAAGGGCGAGGAGTACCTCACCGATGCCGTCGGCCTGCTGCGCGCCGACGGTCACCCGGTGGCATCCGTTCGGTGCGGGGATCCTGACGAGGTGCTCGGCGTGAACGATCAGGCTCAGCTTGCCTGGGCCAGGCGGGTGCTGAACGAGCGGGTGCTCGGCCGCTGGATGCGGGCCGGGGTGACCATCCACGATCCCGGATCCACCTGGATCGACGTCGGGGTGCGGCTGGAGCCGGAGGCCGAGATCGGCCCGGGTACCCAGCTGGAGGGCGAGACGGTCATTGCCGCCGGGGCCCGGGTCGGCCCGGGATGCCTGCTCCGTGACACCACGGTCGGGGCCGGTGCCACGGTCATCCAGTCGGTCTGCGAGTCCGCCACGGTCGGGCCGGGCGCCAGCGTCGGGCCGTTCGCTCACCTCGTGCCGGGCAGCACGGTGCCCGCAGGAGAGCGGGTGGCCGGCCACGCTCGCGCGGCCACCGGCAGGCCGGGAAGCCAGGCAGCCTCGCCGCGACACGAGGGAGCGCAGGACGAGTGACAGGCATTACGGCCACTGGCGAGAAGAAACTGCTGCTCTTCTCCGGCCGGGCGTTCCCCGGCCTGACCAACGAGATAGCGGGCTGCCTGGGCATCGAGCCGACGCCGACCACCCTGTACGACTTCGCCAACGGCGAGATCTTCGTGCGGTTCCTCGAATCGGTCCGCGGCTGCGACGCGTTCGTGCTGCAGAGCCACACCGCGCCGATCAACCAGTGGATCATGGAGCACCTGATCATGGTCGATGCGCTCAAGCGGGCGTCGGCCAAGCGCATCACGGTGGTCGCCCCGTTCTTCGGCTATGCGCGCCAGGACAAGAAGAGCCGTGGCCGGGAGCCGATCTCAGCCCGGCTGATGACCGACCTGTTCGCCGCGGCAGGGGCGGACAGGCTGATGGCCGTCGACCTGCACACGGCGCAGATCCAGGGATTCTTCGACGGGCCCGTCGATCACCTTTTCGCGCTCCCGATCCTGGCCTCCTACATCGAGGGACGGCTGGACCTGTCGGCGGTCACCGTGGTGGCGCCGGACGCCGGCCGGGTCAGGGTCTGCGAGCGGTGGACGGACCGGCTCCGCTGCCCGCTGGCGATCATCCACAAGCGTCGTGACACGGACGTGGCCAACAAGGTGAAGGTCCTCGAGGTAGTCGGCGACGTCGCGGGCCGCACCTGCATCCTGGTGGACGACATGATCGACACCGGGGCGACGATCGTGAACTCGGCCGATGCGCTCTTCGAGCAGGGGGCAGCTGAGGTCATCGTGACAGCCACGCACGGAGTGCTTTCCGGGTCCGCGGTGGACGGCCTGAAGAACTCCAGGATCGGCGAGGTGATCGTCACCAACACGCTGCCGATCGCGGACGAGAAGCGCTTCGACAAGCTCACCGTGCTGTCCATCGCGCCGCTGATCGCCCGGGCGATCAACGAGGTGTTCAGCGACGGATCGGTGACGAGCCTGTTCGACGGGCAGAGCTGAGCCCCGGTTCGGCCGGCCGGGCTGAGCCCCGGTTCGACGGGCAGGGCTGAGCCGTGCGCGGACGGCTGAGCCGTGCGCGGACGCGGGACGGCCGTGGTCGGCTAGACTTCGCAAGAATTTCCCTTATCTCTGAGGAGTCCCGCCGTGCCTGAGGTACGTATCGCCGCCGAGCCGCGCCGCGAGTTCGGCAAGGGCGCCGCCCGCCGTGTCAGGCGCGAAGGCCGGGTGCCCGCCGTGCTCTACGGCCACGGGACGGACGCGCGTCACGTCAGCCTGCCCGGCCACGACGTGCTGCTGGCGCTGCGTACCCCGAACGTGCTGATCCGGCTTGAGGGCCTGCCTGGCGGCAGCGAGCTTGCGCTTCCCAAGGCCATCCAGCGAGATCCGATCAGGGGCTCGGTGGAGCACGTGGACCTGATCCTGGTCAGGCGCGGCGAGAAGGTGACCGTCGACGTGCCCGTGCAGGTCACCGGCGAGGTGGCCGTCGACGGGCTGCTCGACCAGCAGCTGGTCCAGATAGCCGTCGAGGCGGAGGCCACCAACATCCCGACGGGCATCGAGGTCAGCGTCGAGGGCATGGAGATCGGCGCGTCGGTGCACGCCGGCGACCTGTCGCTGCCGGCTGGCTCGACGCTGGCGGTGGACGCGGACCTGCTCGTGCTGCACGTCATCGCGGCTCCGACGGCGGAGCAGATGGAGGCCGGGCTCGGCATCGAGGCCGAGGAGACGGTCACGGCGGCCGACGGCGAGCCTGCCCCGGTGCCGGAAGCGCCGGACGGTGCTGCCGAGACGGCTTCCTGACGCCTGCTCTCCCGGCGGCTGGCGGGCACGACGGACGGGCCCGGGCTGCGGTCGGCCCGGGCCGAGCCTGGCCGGGTCGCGGTCGGTCCAGGCTGAGGCGGGTCCAGGCTGAGGTGAGCACCGTATGGCTGACGAGCGCTGGGTGATCGCGGGGCTCGGCAATCCTGGCCCCGAGTACGCGGGAAACCGGCACAACGCCGGGTACATGGTGGCCGACGTGCTCGCCGCCCGGATGGGCGCGGCCTTCAAGCGGGACTCCTCGGGCGCGGCGGTTGCCGTCGGCAGGCTCGCCGGGGTCCCCGTCACGCTCGGGAAGCCGCGGTCGTACATGAACCGCTCCGGCGGTCCTGTCGCCGCCCTGCTCGGCTTCTACAAGGTCCCGGCGGGCCGGGTGCTCGTGGTACATGACGAGCTTGACGTTCCGTTCGGAGCGATCAGGCTGAAGCTGGGCGGCGGCGACAACGGGCATAACGGGCTCAGGTCGGTGACTGCAGCCCTGGGCACGCGGGACTATTACCGCGCTCGCCTCGGGATAGGCCGTCCGCCCGGTCGAATGGACCCGGCAACCTTTGTTTTGCGTAACTTCTCAATTACTGAGCGTAAGCAACTTCCCGGGCTGATCGAACGGTGCGCGGATGCCGTCGAGGCGCTGCTGTGCCGCGGCCTGGCAGCGGCGCAGAACGAATTTCACCCCAGTTTTTCCCCCGCTGATTTCTGACCGAAACCTCTGTGAGCGTTGGGTTTCAGGTGATCCAGGGCACCCCTGCTGACGAAATGGGCGGGTGTGACTCTGCGTGATCTGCCATATGATGCTCAGACCGCGGGGAAAGCTGTCAACCGTCCCATTTGGCTGGGCGTCTTCCCTGTGTGCATGGCGAGACGAGCGCCCGGCGAAACGCCGGTGTCACCGCGGCGGCGAAAGGGCGGGTGTGAGCGTGTCAGGTCAGTCAGTTCTCACCGGCCGTCGGCGAGCTGACAAGGTAGTTGCCCGCCTGGCTGCGCAGAAACCCGCGGTGTGGACGCATGCCTACCTGCGCCAGGTGATCGCCGTGGACGGGCTCTGCGCGCTCGCGGGCGGCCTGCTGGCCCTCAAGGTGCGCTTCGAGGCCGCCGCCGAGCCGCCGAGCCGCTACCTGGCGCTCAGCCTCAGCCTGCCGCTGATCTGGCTGTGCATGGTGAGACTGGCCGGCGGGTACGACTCCCGCTTCATCGGGGTAGGCACGGACGAGTTCCGCCGGGTGCTGAACGCAGGGGTGACGCTGACCGCCGCCGTCGCGATCGTGTCCTATGCGACGAAGACCGACATTGCCCGCGGCTACGTGGTCATCGCGCTGCCCTGCCTCACCGTGTTCGACCTGATGGCCCGATTCCTGCTGCGCAAGAGGCTGCACCGGCGGCGCAGCCTGGGCAGTTGCATGCGCAGGGTGGTCGCCGTCGGCCACGCCCGGGTCGTCGCCGACCTGGCGACCGAATTGCGCAGGGAGACCTATCACGGGCTGTACGTCGTCGCAGCCTGCGTCGCCGGACCCGACGGTGACGGCGAGGTCGACGGGATCCCGTTCGTCGGCGGCATGGGCAACGTGGCCCGCGTGGTGGAGCTCTACGACGCGGACACGGTCGCCGTGCTCGCCTGTCCCGAGATGAGTGGCGTGCGGCTGCGGGAACTCGCCTGGGAGCTGGAGAAGACGGGCACCGACCTGTGCGTCGCCCCGGCCCTGATGGACGTCGCCGGGCCGCGCACGACGATCAGGCCGGTGGCCGGGCTGCCGTTGCTGCACGTCGACCACCCGGAGTTCACCGGCGCCAAGCAGGTCATCAAGGGCGCGTTCGACAAGATCCTCGGCGCTTCGGCACTGGCCCTGCTGGCCCCCGTGTTCATCGCCGCGGCCATCGCCATCAGGCTCGCCGACGGTGGTCCCGCGCTGTTCAGGCAGACCAGGGTGGGCAGGGACGGCCACGCGTTCATCGTGTACAAGTTCCGCACGATGGTGCTTGACGCGGAGGAGCGCAAGGCCCAGCTGGTCGCCAGCAACGAGCACGACGGAGTGCTTTTCAAGATCCGCAACGATCCGCGGATAACGACCGTGGGGGCCTGGCTGCGCCGCTGGTCGCTGGACGAGCTGCCGCAGCTGATCAACGTGGTGCGCGGGGACATGTCGCTGGTGGGGCCGCGGCCCGCGCTGCCGGACGAGGCCGCCAGGTACGGCGACTACGTCCGGCGCCGGCTGGTCGTCAAGCCGGGCATGACCGGGTTGTGGCAGGTCAACGGCCGTGCTGACCTATCCTGGGAGGAGTCGGTCCGGCTCGATCTGCGCTATGTGGAGAACTGGTCGCTGATCCTCGACCTGCAGATCCTGTGGAAGACCTTCTCGGCGGTCCGGCAAGGGTCCGGAGCGTACTGAACCTGTCGCATCGGATGACCACTGGACGGAGCCCTGCCTGATGATGTCCGATGACGACCGCCTGGCCAGCGACCTGGCGACCGAGGCTGGACGTCGGCTGCTCGTGCTGCGCTCAGCCGGTGGCGACCCGGACGGCCTGCGGAAGGCCGGCGACCGGCTGTCGCACGAGTTCCTGGCTGGCCAGCTGGCCCGGCTCCGGCCGGGCGACGCCGTGCTGTCAGAGGAGGGCCGCGATGATCTCGCCCGGCTGTCGGCGAGCCGGGTATGGATCGTCGACCCGCTGGACGGGACGCGTGAGTTCGGCGAGGCGGGCCGGACGGACTGGGCGGTCCATGTCGCGTTGTGGGAGCTGGGCGAGCTGACGGCCGGCGCGGTCGCCCTGCCCGCGCAGGGGAAGGTGCTCAGCACGGCGCAGCCGCCAGCGGATGCCGCCGTGCAGGCACCCGGCAAGCTCCGGTTCGTGGTGAGCCGGACCCGCCCTCCCGCGTTCACCCAGTCGGTGGCCGACCAGGTCGGCGCCGTCCTGCTGCCGCTCGGCTCGGCCGGGGCCAAGGCCGCGGCCGTGATCTGCGGGGAGGCTGACGCCTACATCCACAGCGGCGGGCAGTACGAGTGGGACTCCGCCGCGCCGGTCGCGGTGGCACGGGCAGCGGGTCTGCACGCGTCCCGGATTGACGGCTCGAAGTTGGCCTACAACCAAGCGAACCCCTGGTTGCCCGATATCCTGATCTGCCAGGCCACGCTCGCCGGCCAGCTGCTTGGCGCGATCGGCTCCGTCACCAGCGCCAGCGAGTGAGCAGTCGGCCACGTTAGGCAAGTCAACCCGTTTCCGATGAGTCCGGAGTTCCGCTAGATGACAGCCACGCGTTCCGACTACCTGCTCTCGCAGCTCGATGTCCTGCAGGCCGAGTCGATCCAGGTGATGCGGGAGGTCGCCGCCGAGTTCGAACGGCCCGTGCTGCTGTTCTCGGGGGGCAAGGACTCGATCCTGATGCTTGCCCTGGCAGAGCGAGCATTCTGGCCGGCCCGCATCCCGTTCCCCGTCATGCACATCGATACCGGGCACAACTTCGACGAGGTGCTCGATTTCCGGGACCGGCGCGTCGGCGAGCTGGGGATCCGGCTGATCGTGGCGTCCGTGCAGGATGCCATCGACGACGGGCGGGTGACCGAGGAGTCCGGCCGCTGGGCCAGCCGTAACCGGCTGCAGACCACCAGCCTGCTGGACGGGATCGCCGAGCACCGGTTCGACGCCGTCTTCGGCGGCGCCCGGCGGGACGAGGAGAAGGCCCGGGCCAAGGAGCGCATCTTCTCCTTCCGAGACGAGTTCGGCCAGTGGGATCCGAAGAATCAGCGGCCCGAGCTGTGGAACGTGTACAACACCCGGATCCACCGAGGCGAGCACATCCGGGTGTTCCCCCTCTCGAACTGGACCGAGCTCGACGTCTGGCATTACATCGAGCGGGAGGGCCTGGAGATTCCGGCCATCTACTTCGCGCACCAGCGAGTGGTGTTCGAGCGCGACGGCATCCTGCTCGCGGACAACCCGCACGTCGTCAGGGCGGACGACGAGCCCCTCTTCGAGGCGAGCGTCCGCTACCGGACCGTGGGCGACATGACCTGCACCGGCGCCGTGGTGTCCACGGCCGTCACGATCGCCGACGTGATCGCCGAGATCGGCGCGACCCGGATCACCGAGCGCGGCCAGACGCGCGCTGACGACCGGGCCAGCGAGGCATCGATGGAAGACCGCAAGCGGGAAGGCTACTTCTGATGACGGCGGCACGCGGCGGGCCGGGGATGAGCTACCCGGACGCGGACAGGCACATGGACATCCTGCGGCTGGCCACGGCCGGCTCGGTCGACGACGGCAAGAGTACGCTGATCGGGCGGCTGCTCTACGACTCCAAGTCGATCTTCGAGGACCAGCTCGCCGCGGTGGAGCGCACCAGCCGTGAGCGGGGCGAGGAGTACACCAACCTTGCCCTGCTGACCGATGGCCTGCGGGCCGAGCGCGAGCAGGGCATCACGATCGACGTGGCCTACCGCTACTTCGCCACGCCGCGGCGGAAGTTCATCATCGCGGACACGCCCGGGCACGTCCAGTACACGCGGAACATGGTGACCGGCGCGTCGACGGCAGACCTCGCCGTCGTTCTCGTCGACGCCCGCAACGGGCTGACCGAGCAGAGCAGGCGGCACGCCTTCCTCGCGACCCTGCTCCGGGTACCCCATCTGGTGCTGGCGGTGAACAAGATGGACCTCGTCGGCTACGAGGCCGCGGTGTTCGAGCGGATCGCCGAGGAGTTCACCGCCTTCGCGGCCAAGCTGGAGATCGGCGACCTGACGTTCATCCCGATGTCCGCGCTGCACGGCGACAACGTCGTGCAGCGATCGGCGAGCATGCCCTGGTACGACGGGCCTTCCCTGCTGCACCACCTGGAGCATGTGCACATCGCGTCTGACCGGAACCTGATCGACGTCCGGTTCCCGGTGCAATACGTCATCCGGCCGCACCAGGCCACCGACCCGGACCTGCACGACTACCGCGGCTACGCGGGCCAGGTGGCCGGGGGCGTGCTTAGGCCGGGTGACGAGATCATGCACCTGCCGTCCGGGCTGACCACGACGATTGCCCGGATCGACACCGCCTCCGGCCCGGCCGCGGAAGCGTACCCGCCGATGTCGGTCACGCTGCTGCTCGCCGATGATCTCGACGTCTCCCGCGGCGACATGTTCTGCCGTCCGCACAACCAGCCCCCGGCCGCCCAGGACGTGCAGGCGATGGTGTGCTGGATGACCGACGCACGGCCGCTCGCGGTCGGCAGCCGGCTGGTCGTCAAGCACACCACCCGCACGGTGAAGACCATCGTCCGCGACCTGCAGTACCGGCTAGACGTCAACACCCTGCACCGCGACGAGCAGGCTCGCCAGCTGGGCCTGAACGAGATCGGCCGGGTGACGCTGCGGACGACGCAGCCGCTGTTCTGCGATCCCTACGCCCGCAACAGGATGACGGGCGGGTTCATCCTGATCGACGAGGCTACCAACGCGACCATCGGCGCTGGCATGATCACCGAGGCCAGCTGAGGCTGCCCGGCCGGCGGCGAGCGGGCGGGCTTGCCAGGCAGGGAGCTATCCGGCGGTTGAAGCGGCCGCTGCGATCACTTCGCTGACCTGCCGCACGAAGTGGTCCATCCGGCGGTGCTCCAGCACGGTCCGCCGGCCCTCGGCGCCCATCCGCGCTGCCTCTTCGGGGTTGTCCCACAGATCCACGACGACCTTGCGCAAAGCCTCCACGTCGCCGACCGGGACAAAGAGGCCGTTCCGGCCGTGGTCGATGGTGCCGCGCTGACCCTCGATCTCCGAGCAGATCACCGGCCGGCTCATCGACCAGGCCTCAAGCAAGCACGTGATGCCGTTGTCTGAGTCGCTCTGATGGAGCGGGATCACGACGAAGCGCGAGCGCGCATAGAGTTCGCGTAGTTCGACGGGCTTCTTCGACCCGATGGTCACGTTGTCGGGCAGCTCGGTCTTCTCGCCCGAGTCCCCGAGCGCCCGGCGCCATTGGTCATTCCTTCTGTGCGCGGGTAGTGCCGCAATGTGGCAGGGAATTCCGGTACCCTCAAGCGCCTTGATCAGCGTTTCATAATCACGCATTTCCCGTCCGGCCGAGCAGATCATGTCGGGCACCACTTGGCTCGGTGCCTGCCAGAACTCCTCATCGATGCACCAGGGGATGTCGACGATCTTTTGCCGAGGGATTCCCAGGCGGTTCACGGCGAATTCGCGCTGGGTTGGCGCAGGTAGGATCAGCTTGGTTAGCTGCGGATGAACCAGTCGAAGGAACCATGCCTTCTTGGGAGGCGACACCCAGCAGAAAAGCGCGACAAAAGGCACTTTTGCCCTGGAAAACTTGAGTAGCAAGGCGAAGGGCATGGCAACCGGCTCCGCGGCCCACGAAAATACCACGTCGTATTGCCGCCTGACTCGGAACGCCTCAAGTGCCTGTGCCGCCCAGATCGGAATGCAGTGGTAGAGGGCTAGCCGCCATTTCGGCGGGGCGGTCAGGAAGCGCTGGTCCAGGAGCGTCAGCTCGCCTGGAACGTCGAGCAGCCAAGCGCGGGGGCCGGCCCCCGCGCTGTGCATTTCGCGGAGTTGGTCGATAAAGGGCGGGAGGTAGGTGGTCCCGAGCAGGACCAGCACCTTTAGCCGCTTATGTCGAGCATCGCTCATACTCGAGCCTTCCAGGTAGCAGCCCGGCGGCCCGATCTCGCCGGCCGGGTGGCGGGGCCGGCGCCACCGCATCCGGAATCGAGCATACTTGCAGCGTTCCGGCAAGCTTTGCGCAGCCCAGCAGGAGGCGAACCCGGAGGTTGCCCCCGCGGGGAACACGAATCGCGCACTGCAGCTACCATCCCGCAAGGACGCCCGGGCCGGCTACGGTACCCGGTATTCACCGGGAGTCACCGCGCTCGTCGGCCACTCGTCGTCAGCCCGCGCCCGGCGGCCGTGCCTAGGCGCGTCATGGCCGCACTGCCCGGCGCTACCGGTGCCCCGAAATCTTCGCGGGCCGTAAGAAAGTGTCCAGCAGCCTTGCACAAATCGAAATCGCATGACAATTGTCGCTATTGCTGCTTAAATAGAAGATCAACGCTAAGTAGGCTTTTCCATACACCTGTCTGGACGTGCCAGATGACAGCACCGCACACGACGAGCCCGGGGCGGCCCAGAATTCAGGTGGGCCGCCTGTGGTTTGACGCGCTGACCGAGCGCGAAGCAATCGACGTCGTTCGCGAAGGGTGGGCAGCGCGACGCGGCGGGTCGATCTTCCCGGTCAACGTGGACGTGGCCAGGACGGCTAGCCGGCAGCCCAGTCTGGCTGGACTCCTCGCCAACGGGTCGCTTGTCGTCGCGGACGGGATGCCTCTGGTCTGGGCGGCGCGGGCGGGCGGGCAGGCACTGCCGGAACGCGTCACCGGATCCTCTCTGGTGTTCTCGTTGAGTGCGGCGGCTGCCGCTGACGGGCGGTCGGTGTTCCTGCTCGGAGGCGCCGACGGGGTGCCGGACAAGGCGGCCGAGGCACTACGCCTGCGATTCCCGGAGCTGCGCGTCGCCGGCGCTTTCTCACCGCCATTCGGCTTCGACGGCACAGCAGAAGGAGTGCAGCGGACGCTCGCCATCGTCGAGGCCGCAGCTCCCGACCTGGTTTTCGTCGGGCTTGGCTTTCCCCGGCAGGAAAAACTGATCGAGCAGCTTCGACGTGCCTGGCCAGGCGCCTGGTACCTCGCCTGCGGCGGCGGCATCGCGATGGCGGCGGGGACGGCCCGCCGGGCATCTCCGGTAGTGCAGCGTCTCGGACTGGAATGGGCGCACCGACTGGCTCTTGAGCCCCGCCGCCTGGCGGGCAGATACCTTCGCGACGACCTGCCATTCGCGGTCGAACTGCTGGCCCGGACGGCGATGCGCCGCTTCACCCGGCAGCGTTCCGAGCCTGCAGGATGAGGCGTACGGCGGCCGGGAGGTCGTCGGCCACCGCGTCGGCGCTGCCGTCAGCCGGGCCCGCTGCGCCGGGGCGGAGCAGGATGGTCGAGGTGCCGGCCGCCCGGCCTGCCGCCAGGTCAGCGACGCTGTCGCCGATGATGACGGCCTTGTCCAGCTCGATCCGGTGCTCCTGGGCCGCGCGTCGCAGCATGCCAGGGTGCGGCTTACGGCAGTCGCAGCTGCCAGCCGCGTGCGGGCAGTGGTAGGCGGCGTCGAGCCGGCCGCCCTCGGACGCGAGGAGTCGCTCCAGACGCGCGTGCACGGCGGCGTAGCGTGCCGGGTCTCCTGACGGCCCGGACAGCCAGCGCTGATTGGTCACCAGGACGGTCCGCAGCCCGGCGGCGTTAAGCCTGGCCACCGCCGCGCCCGCGCCGGGCAGCAGGACCAGGTCGGCGGGCGAGGTAACGTACTGCCCTTCGGCCGCCTTCACGTTGATCGTCCCGTCCCGGTCGAGGAAGACGGTGCTGACGGCCGCCAGGTCAGCTGGGGGCACTCAGGACGGCCTGGCGAACAGCGCCGCTTCGACCATCTCGCAGATGGTGTGGCCGAGGTGCAGGCATGCTTCCTGCACGCGGGCCGTGTCGTCAGCGGGGACCCGGACGGGTATCTGGGCCAGCGCGGCTGCCTTCCCGCCGTGCGCGCCGGTGAGCGCCACCGTAGTCATCCCGGCGGCGGCGGCGGCATCGAGCGCACGGACGACGTTGATCGAGTTGCCCGACGTGGTCAGGCCGACCACGACGTCTCCCGGCCGGCCTGCGGCGAGGACCTGGCGGGCGAAGACCTCGTCGTAGGAGTAGTCGTTGCCGATCGCGGTCATCGCCGCCGTGGCGTCCGGAAGGCTGAACGCGGCAAGCCCAGGACGGTCGAACGCGAACCGTCCCATCAGCTCGGCGGCGAGATGCCCGGCGTCCTGCGCCGACCCGCCGTTGCCGAAGAAGATCACCTTACCCCCGGCGCGCAGGCACCGGATCATCACCTGCGCGACCTGGACCGCTAGCTCGGGACAGGGCCCGTCGGCCATCTGCCGCTTGATCGCGATCGCCCGCGCCAGCTGCGCCCGCGCCAGCTCCGCGCTCGGGGCCACGACATCGGACGTGCTCATACCCGCCATGTCGTCAGTCCTTTGGTGTCGAAGGTGAACTCGGTGACGTCGGCGCCGGCGAACTCAAGTGCCTCGATGACGCGGTGCTTCTTGGTGAAGTCGCAGAATAGCAAGATGTAGCCGCCGCCGCCGGCGCCGGTGATCTTCCCGCCCAGCGCGCCCTTGCCGCGAGCGATTTCGTAGAGCTCCTCGATCCGCGCGTTGGAGATCAGCGGAGACATCCGTTTCTTCTGCGTCCAGGCCGCGCCGAGCAGCTCGCCGAACTCCTGCAGCGCGCCGGTGAGCAGCGCTGCCTTCATGGCCACCGCCAGTTCCTTCTGTGCCCGCAGCCCGGCCATGGTCTCGTCCGCGGACGAGACCGCACGCCTGGTCTGGTCCTCGATCACCCGCGCGGAGTCCCGCGTGATGCCGGTGAAGCACAGCAGCAGGCTGAGCTCGAGCTCGTGCGCAATCTCGTCGCTGATGCGGAGCGGATTGACGATGACCCGGTCGGTGAACTCGATGAAGTTGAAGCCGCCGAACGTCGCCGCGTACTGGTCCTGCATGCCGCCGGCGATGCCGAGATCGTCACGCTCGATGGCGTGGGCGAGCTCGGCGATCTGGTAGTCGCCGAGATGCCGCCCATAGTGCGCGGCGAGGAGTCCGGTGAGCGCGACCATCATCGTCGACGAGGACCCCAGCCCGGATCCCGGCGGCGCGCTGGAGCGCAGCACCAGGTCGTATCCGTCGGTGCCCTCTCGCCCGAATCTCCGCACCGCCGCCTTGATCAGGTCCAGGCTGCCGTCGTAAAGGATGTCCTCGTCCAGCGTCATCTCGGCGGTCGTCTTAAAGTCCACCGACTCGATCGTGACCACGCGATCAGTGCGCGGGGCAAGAGACCCGTAGGCGTAGCGGTCGATGGTCGCTGACAGCACGCAACCTCCCTCCGCCGCCGGGAACGGCGGAACATCCGTGCCACCCCCGGCGAACGAGATCCGCAGCGGTGCCCTAGCCCGGATTCGCGGTCGTGTCATCGAGCCTCGCCAGTCCCTTCCGCCGGTCCCAGCTGGTCATGCAGCGTGCCCCAGGTAGCCGTACTTGAGCAGCAGCGGCAGCGTCAGGGCGGTGACCCTGCGGCGCTGGGCGCCGGGCATCGCAGTCCGCCATCGCTCGTCCGTTTCGATGATGATCTTCCCGGTGGTGAACCGCATCGGGTTCCCCGAGGCCGTGTGGGCTTCGCTCAGATTTGCCCAGCGCGCGCTGCCGTCACTGCCCAGGAAGTCCAGTCCCGCGCCGCCGACGGAAATTCCGGCGAACCTGGCGACCCTGGCCAGCGTCGCCGACGGCGCCGCCACCAGATCCTCGTAGCGCACCCGCAGCATCGGCACGCCCTGCCTCGCCAGCAGCTGCATGGCGCCGTTCTGGACGTTCCAGAGCCATGCCGCCGTGGCCGGCGAGTACATGTGCATGTACGGGTCAGAGACCGAATCGGGGCGACTCACCTGCCGGGTCCAGGAGAACGCCACGGCGCGGCTGTCCCGCACGACGTGGATCACCCGGAGGTCAAGCTCGCCGCGCCGGCGCAGGCAGAACGCGAGTGACGGGTGCTTGCTGGAGTCCACCACCACCGGGCAGCCGCTGACGTTCGCGATGGCACCGTAGACACGCAGGTAATAGCCGACGTACTCGTCCACGCTGCGGCGGAACGAGGGGTACAGCGCCGGCGCGGCCAGCAGCGGGACGTGACGGTTCCGGTCGACCGCGCTCCGCAACTCGGCGATGCGGCGCACGTCCACCTCGGCCCACCCGCCGAAGGCGATTTCACCTACCTTGCGCCAGAACGGGCAGTCCGGAAACGGCTCGCCGCAGCCGCAACGCTCGGCGTCGGCGATCCCGCGCTGCCACAGGTGGACGACCTCGCCGGCCGAGCAGACCCCGGGCAGCTCGCCGAGCAGCCGCTCCAGCAGGGTGGTCCCGCTGCGTCCCAGGCCGCCCAGGTAAAGGACTCGCGGAAGGTTCCCGCCGTTCGCCACTTCACTCGCCCCGGCCACTGCGGCGCTTGTCGAGGCCATCGATTAGGAGTAGGGCAGGAAGCAGATGCCGGCGTGACCTGACTTCCCGGCGCACTCGCTGGCGCCGCGCTGGTTGTCGCTGGCTATCCACAGGCCGGCGCTGGTGTCGAGCATGTCGTCCGCGCCGAGGCCGCGGGCACGCGTCGGGTTGAAGGTGAGGTCGCCGTTCGCGGGCGACAGGCCCTCGAAGCCGGATGCCGGGATGGCGCCGGGGCCCGCCGCGTCGCAGTCGTCGGGGTTCTCCGACCACCGCTCGTGCCCGGCGAAGTAGGCGGTGCTGGCATCCGCCGCGGCCGCGTAGAGCGAGTCGCAGCCGGTGTAGTTCACCCACTCGTCAAGGACCGAGGTCTGGGTCGCCGGGAACGCCGCCGCGGCGTCGCACAGCCCGTTACGCGGGGTCGGCCCGGTATAGAAGCCGTTGGGGTGGTAGCCGGTGGTGGCGATGTAGATCGTGGAGTCGTCCGGTGACCACGCCGCGGCCTGGATGTAGAACGGCTCTGACTGGTAGCACTGATACGGGTAACCGCCGGAGTAGTCGTTGTTGAAATCATCCGGCACCGCCTCGCCGTCGCTGCCGTCCCACTCCGGCGAGGTCCACCCGGTGACCGTGGCCGGGCTTGTCGCCAGGTTGAGCATGAAGATCTGCTGCCTCGGCAGCCCGCCCGCCGAGGTGAAGTCGCCCATCACCAGGTCGAGCGTGCCGCCGTTGCTGAGCGCCTGGTTGTAGACCCGCGTCGCGTTGTTGGGCGCGTAGCTGTAGTTACCGGAGATGTCCAGGCTCACGAACCCGTCGTCGTTGCCCGTGACCGGGTTCAGGCTGGTCATGTAAGGGTCGGCGGTGCTGCCGTTGATCGTGGTGTAGTACCCGCCCGCCAGGATGTGCCCGTCGACCCCGAGCAGCGTGCTGACCTGACCGTTCGCGCTGTGCCCGAAGGCGGTGACCAGGGCGCCCGTGCTGGTGCTGACCTCGGCGATGTTGGCGACCTTGGTACCGTCCACCGAGGTGAATTTCCCGCCGATGTAGGCGTCGGAGCAGTCGGTACCGTTGAAGGCGATCGAGTCGACGGTCCCGTTGACGTCCGGCGCCCACGAGGTAACCACGTAGCCAGCTTTCGCGCTGAAGCTGAACGCGTTGTTGACCGCGTAGTCAGTGCCGTTGTGCTCGATCGAGGTGAAGCTGCCCACCGCGTACATCGTGCTGCCGCACTGCACTATCTGCCGGACCTGCTCGACGGTGCCCGTCGCCGCCAGTTGCGGGGTATCCGCCGGGGCTGCCAGTACCGGGCCGGTCTGACCGGTCGCGACGACGCCGGACGCCGCGCCGGCCGGCGTCATGCCGAGCATCGCAAGCCCGGCGCTGACGGCCGAAGCAAGCAGCGCTCCCGGGACTGCTCGACGCATGCGGCTCCTCGGATTTAGTCGGCGGCCATGTCAGGATGTCACGTTACGTACACGTGAGACGCCTACTCTACGTGCACGGTTTACCTAATCTGCACGATCTAGCCTATGGTCGGGCATCCGCCGCTCACGCGGCAGGGACGAACCCCGTCACCTCGTCGCCGGCCGGCAGGCATGCGGTGGTCCTCGCGTCGTACATTAGGCTGGCTTGGACGGTCGTCGCTGGAATGCCTGAACTATCACGCCAGGGCCATGGTTGGCCTGATCTGGCCGCGCGGGGGACGAGCTGCACTGAGAAGGGGATCTGGTATGCAACGCTGCCGCACCGGCCAGATCCCGCGGGGGCCGGCGTGAGCGCTCAGCCGTCGGCGGAAGCCCGGCCGTCTGCGGAAGCCCGGCCGTCTGCGGAAGCCCGGCCGTCTGCGGAAGCCCGGCCGCCGGTGGACGGCTGGCCGTCGGTGGGAGTCGTCCTGCCGACCCATAACCGGCCGCGGCTGCTGCGTGCCGCGCTTTCCTCGGTGCTTGCCCAGGACTACCCGGGGAAGATCCGGGCTGTCGTGGTCCATGACCGCAGCGGGCCAGACCAGAGCCTGGCCGATGGCGACCGGGTGCGGGTACTGGCAAACACCCGGACTCCCGGCCTGGCCGGAGCCCGCAACAGCGGCGTGGACGCGCTCGACACCGAACTGATCGCCTTCTGCGACGACGACGACGAATGGCTGCCGGGTAAGCTTCGAGCCCAGGTCACGGCGCTGCGCGAGCGGCCCGAGGCCGAGTTCGCCAGCTGCGGCATCCTGGTGGAGTTCGAAGGCCGGCCCAGCGCGCGCCTGGTCGGCGGCGATCAGGTGACCTACCGCGACCTGTTGCGCTCGCGCATGGTGATGGTGCATTCCTCCACCTATCTGGTGTGGCGGGAGAAACTGCTGGACGGTATCGGGCTTGTCGACGAGGCGATCCCGGGGAGCCAGAACGAGGACTGGGACCTGGCCCTGAGATCGGCTCGCCGCCATCCGATCGTCTTCGTGGACCAGCCTTTGGTCCGGGTCGCCTGGGGCAACACGTCGTACTTTGCGCAGCAGTGGGAGACCAAGATCGACGGATTGCTCTGGATGCTTGACCGCCATCCGGACATCGGCAGCTGCCGGGTCGGCGCGGCCCGCGTTTACGCCCAGCTATCCTTCTTTTACGCATGCCTCGGTAGCAAGGCCGAGGCATGGCGGTGGACGAGACGGGCGCTGCGCAGTAACTGGCACGAACGCCGCGTCCCCTTCGCGGCGGCCGTGGCGGCGGGGCTCTTGTCCGGGGAGACAGTCCTGCGGCACCTTAACGCACGGGGCCACGGGATCTGAGCGGGCCGTGGCGGATCCTGACGGGCCGCGGCAGTGCGCTGGTCGGCCACCGCGCAATACACGTCGGGCGGCCGCGACGCGGCGGAGGCGGCGACGACCGGACGGAGGAACGTGACGGTATCACGCGCACGGCTGGCCGCGGTGACTGCGGCCGTCGTAGCAGTCGCCGTTGTCGCCGCTTATGTGCTGGTGACCCGTTCCGGCGGCGCAGCCAGGCCGGCCAGGCCCCGGACACCTGATCTTCAGGCGACGCACGGGCCGGCCGTCCCGGCCTACGGCGCGTATCTCGGCGCCTGGGTCCGGCTCGGGGGGTACACCCAGGCCGACGAGATTGCCTCACTCGATACGCTCCAGGGCGCGCTTGGCCGCCGGCTCGGCATCGTGCACACCTATCTCACCTGGCGGGGCACATTCCCGACAGCGAGCGACTCCGCGGCGGTCAGGCAGGGAAGCACGCTGCTGATTTCGTGGACCGGCACGAACAGCACCGCCGTCAGCTCGGGCAGGTATGACGACGTCATCCGCCAGCGCGCGGATGAGATCAAGGCCATCGGCAAGCCGATCTTCCTTGAGTGGCGCTGGGAAATGGACCGCGCTAACCTGCGCGGCGTCGTCGGGACGCCGGCCCAGTTCATCGCGGCGTGGAAGCATGTCCGGGCCATATTTGCCCAGCAGCACGTCGACAACGTCGGGTGGGTATGGTGCCCGAAAGCCAACAGCTTCGGGCCTGGCGGCGACGCGGCGGCCTACTACCCGGGCAATGACGAAGTGGACTGGGTCTGCGCCGACGCCTACCCGGGATCCGGGCCGTACCGTTCGTTTTCCTACACGACGCGGTACTTTCTCAGCTGGGCGTCACACCACCCTGAGCCGGTCATGATAGGCGAGTTCGGCGTACCGCACCGCTACTCGCCGCAGCAACGCGCCCAGTGGCTCCGTGCGGCGGCGCAGACGGTCCGCGCAGACCCGCAGATCAAGGCCCTGGTCTACTTCGACGCCAATGCCAGCGACGCGGCTCCGGCCTACGGCATGGCCCTGGACTACGGCACCGCGCCGATGCGGGCATTCCGGGAGATCGCCGATAGCCCGTACTTCAATCCGGGCGGCGCGGGGGCAGCGGGCTAACCAGGGCGGACCCGGCTGGCCCATGTACGCGAACCCGGGCTGGCCGATTCAGGTGTATCCGAGCCGGGCGAGCAGCGGCCCGATCTCGGCCTCGACCTCGGCGACCTGACGCTCGTCGAGGACGGCCCGCCACCTTCCCACCGAGCTGGTCCTGGCCTGCGACAGGCCGGCCTGCAGCGCCTGCAGCCCGGCTGGCGAGGTTTCCAGGAACCCGGCCAGCAGCTCGGCCGCACCCGCCGGATCGCGCACCAGGTGCTCGTACCGCAACTCGAGCACCCGGCCGGCCGGCAGCCCGGCCAGCCCGTCCAGCGCGGCGGTGGTGAACCTGCGCCAGCACCAGGCGGATCGCACCAGGTCAGCCACCTGAGTGAACTCCTCGCGGCGGTCCGGTTCTACCCACCATCGCGGGTACGGTCCCCAGAGTTGCCCGGCACGACCGCGCCCGCCGGTCCCGGCCGACGCGGCAGCAAGCCACGGCTGCTCGGCGTGCGAGACTGCGGCGTCCCGGCCGTCGCGGATGATGTGCACGAACTGTGCCGCGGGTAGCGCCGCAGCAAGGAACGGCACGACGAAGCCGTTCTCGGGATTCTTCTCCGCGAAACGCCGGCCGCCGTCCAGCGCGGCGAGCAGCAGAGCCGAGTAGGACAGCCGGAACACCGCTGCGCTGCGCCGCTCGCTCCAGGACCCGTCGTACACGCACCGCGCGGCGGCCTTGGTCAGCCGGGGCTCCAGGTGGTAGGAGACCTCGGGCATCCGCCCGATGCAGCTCCCCAGGAACGTCGTGCCCGACCGGGGCGCACCGATGATGAAGATCGGCCGGTGCAGCCGCGGGTCGAGCGCGCGCGCCGACGGCCGCTTGCGCAGGGCTGGCTCTCGCCTGCGGTCCCTGATGTCGGAGGCGAGCCCACGTGCGCCGAGCTGGAGCATGCGCAACCAGGTGACGTCGGGAGAGGAAGGCTGCCCGGCCATGGCCGGTGCGCTCGGTGTCGATGTCATGTCTGCCAGCTCGGCTCCCTGCCAAGCCATCGGGCCAGGCGCTCGTCGTATGGGCGGAAATGCGCACGCAATTCTTTCCTGAGGGTCTCGGGCATCGGCGCGCGCGGGCGGGCGTTGTGCCGATCGAAGGCGATATTGCCACAACGGGGCAGTTCGAGGAAATCCATGGCGGCGTCGAAGGACGGCTCCGGGTCGGCCCAGAACGCAGCGGAGTCCACGACGAGGATCCGGTCCCGGCCGAAGTGCCGTTCGAGCCGTTCCAGCTGCTCGACGTACTGCCCGCGGGTGCGGTAGGCATGGTGGCGATGGTCGTGGCTGAGGTACGCCGGATCGGCCGCCAGGCGCTCGGCCTCGCCATCAAGGCGGCTCGCCTCGAGTTCCAGCGCCCGCTCGAACGGCTCGGTCTCGTAGCCGCGCGCCAGCTCGTGTGCGTGCGCCGAGTAGGCCCGCTCGACGGGGTCGCGCACCAGCACGAGCAGCTTGACGCCGGGCAGGTCGCGCGCGATGCGCTGGGCGGCCAGCGGGTGGAACATGTAGTAGGGGCTCGACTCGAAGGTCACCGGAGCCGTGCCTGCCGCTCGCCCGGCCCAGCGCGCGTGGGCCTTGAGCGGGAAGTGCGCCTGGTACCACCCCATCCCGCGCTGGTAGTCCGTGTCGAAGTAATGCACGCCCTTGTGCAGTACGGCCTTCAGCACCGCCGGGTGCTGGCTGAGCGTGCGGTACATCGAGGTGGTACCGCACCGCTGGCCGCCGACGATCAGGAAGGCGGGCAGCATCCGGGCCTGATGCGTCAGCTGGCCAACCGTCACGGACACCGAGTGTGCGGCACGCTTGATCGGGGGCGTGCCCGACGCCGACCTCAGCATGCGCACGTGCCTTTCCGCCAGGATCGGCTGGCGGCGGGCAGCTCTAGCCGGGTCGTCACAGCCGGCTCACCTGGTCCGTGATCGCCGGGATCAGCCATTCCCCGGGAGCGCCGAGCGTCGCTCCCGCCTGGGCCTGCCGGTCGGCCAGGTAGCGTGTCGCCAGGTCAGCGAGGTAGAGAATACCAGTGGTTCGCGCTTCGCTGGCGCCGAGCCCGAACGCGGCGAGCGACTGGGGCGCCTCCGCGATGCAGCTGGCGGCAGCAGCCAGCGGCGCCCGGCGCCCGGCTACCACGTCGCTCTGCATCTTGTAGTGCAGTGCGTCAAAGCCGAGCGGCACTCCGTCGGTAAAGCGCTCCCAGTCCCATACCAGCAGGCCGCCGCTCGTGCTCGCCATGTTCCACGGGGTCCAGTCGCCGTGCCAGCTTCCCAGCACCAGCTGCGCGTCCCCGGACCGCGCCGCCAGCGTGCCCAGCGCGCCCAGCAGGGTGTCGTGCTCGGCGCTCTCGTCCGCTGCGGCCAGCCGGCCGGTGAGCTGCTGCCAGTACGAGCCTGCGGCCAGCGGCTCGCGCCGCAGGCCGCCGACGCGGGCCACCGAGTTCATGGCGGCGGCGAGCCGGGTCGCGCTGACCGGGCGGCGGTGCAGCCAGACCGGGAGGGTGCTGAGCACCAGGACGTTCATCTCGCGCCACTCGCCGTAGTGCAATACCCGGGGCACTGTCACGTCCGCTAGGTCGGCCTGGCCGAGCCGGGTGAGGGCGTCGCGCTCCGCCTGAACCAGTTCCCTGGTGAGCGGGCTGTTGCCGATCTTGGCGAATCCGACTGGGTGACCGCGGGGGGACAGCAGCTGCAGCACCGGCTTGCGGTTCGCCCGGGCCGGGCTGAGATACATACTCATCAGGATGTCGCGGCCGAGCGCTGCCCGCAGGAACGACTCGATGGTGTCGGTCCCTGGCGGAGTGTGCACCTTGATCCGGCTGCGGAGCGCGGTCCCGCCGAGCCCGCTGGCCAGGGCGAGCGACAGCGCTCGCACGGCCAGCCGGGCGGTGCGCGATCCCGGCTGGCCGTAACCGCGCACCGCCGCAGCACCGGCGCTGGACGCCGCGGGTATGAGCAGACGGGGCCGGCGCATGCCGAAGAGCAGGATGAATTCGCTGTCCGTGGCGCGCCCGTCGCCTGGTGCGCCGGACCGGCCTGGTGCCGGGCCGCCGGGCGTCACCGTCGCCGGGGACGGCCACAGCAGGTCGCAGGTCTGGCGCAGGTAGCGCTGGCGGTCCTGGCTGCCCGGGCAGTCTGGGGCGGCCATCCGCCGGGGCGAGCTACTCACGCGCAGACCCCACCGCGGGGGCCGCCGCGGCCGCGGTCGTCGACGGGACCACCGCCGGGACCGGCGGGCCAGCCGGACCGCCCGCAGCACCTACCGCGAGGCGCACGGCGACGACGATCAGCACCAGCAGCAAGCTGCCGTAGGCCAGTCCGCTCAGGACGTCGGTTGTCCGGTGCAGTGTCAGGTAGAGCCGGCTGTACGTCTCGTTGAAGGCAACAGCGGCAACGGCCGTGCCGGCCCAGATCGCCGTCCGGCGACGTCCGCTGAACTCGCGCCACAGCAGGTAGGCGATCAGCCCGTAGAACAGGATGCAATCGTCGACCCCGCCAGCCGGGAAGCTTTCCGCCGGGCTCGCGGGGGGCCCCATGCGGTGGAAGGCATGCCGGATCGCGAGGGTCAGATAGTGCTCGATGGCGATCGCCACGGCGAACGCGAGGGGCGGCAGCCAGCGATTCCTGCGCCAGGTCACGGCCATGCAGACGGCCGCCGCGGAGCACGCGCCCCACGTCGTCCACGTATCGCCGATCTTCGTGAGCCGATTCATCACAGCCGTCCAGGCCGGCACTCGGTGCGTCACCGTCCACGCCAGGACGGGCTTGTCGATCGCCGGGCCGACGTGTACCACCAGCGTCCCGAGCGCGGCCATCGCTGCGTAGACCGCCGCCGTGCCGGCGACCGCGATCAGGCAGAATCGCCCGAGGCTCATGACCATCAGGCGCACGGCCGGCTCGCGTGCTCCGGCCGCGCCGCCGGTTCGATCTCCCGGCGCGGTCGCCGTGGCGCCCGCCGCGGCCCGCGGTGCGCGGCGTGCCAGGACTCCGCCTGCGCCGGCGATTATCGCGATGCCCGCCGGCCATAGCAGCAGGAGGAGGATCCTGGTCATTCCATTTCCTCGCTCCTCGAAAAGAAAGACATATTTAAACGGCCATCACACACTAACTCGCAAGAACCATCTCGCTTGCGGCCAGTCCAGCGCCCGGAATCGGCGACGGGCAGGCCGTCCGGACGGCCTCGGCTAGCCTGGCTTCGCCCGTCGGGCGAGCGAGGACAGGCCCGGCATCACCGAGAGCTGGAGGACGCCGCGGAACCGCCACAGCCCGACGGCCAGCAGCGCGCAGCCTGCTGCCATGCCCGCCGTGATCCCCGCTGCCCCGCCTCCCAGCAGGTATCGCAGCGCTAGCGGGGCGGCACCGAAACTTGCCAGGCACAGGGTGCACGCGATGAACGTGCCGCGGCCGAACGGGTGCAGCCTGACCGACCGCGCCACCTGGGCGAGCGGCATGAGGTTGGCGACGCCTATCGCCGCTGCCCAGCCGACGGCGGCACCGGTGATCCCGTAGCGCGGGATCAGCAGCAGGTCCAGGCTCACGTTCACCACCACCGCCAGCAGTCCGTTCACCAGGCTCCAGCTACTGCGCCCGGTGGTGATCAGCACCATGTCCACCTGGCCGCACGCCGCGGCCACGAGCTGGGTCAGGCCGAGGATGACAAGTACCGCGTACCCCGCCCGGTAGGAATGGCCGAAGATCGCCAGGAACTCGGGCCCGTAGACGACGACGAGCAGGTACAGCGGCCAGGTCAGCAGAATGAGCCACGCGGTGGTCGCCTGGTAGACGACGTTGGCTCTGCGGGTCGCGCCCATCGCGAACAGCTCGGTGAACTGCGGCTGCGCCGCCATGCTGATGGCGCCGTTGCCGAGCTGCCCGACGACGAGGAAGCGGGTCGCCGCTGTATAGACGGCCGCTTCGGCAGGTCCGCGCATGATCGCCACAAGGACGATGTCGATGCGCTGGATAGTGATCTGGGCGAGCGTCGCGATGGCCCGCGGCGTGGTAAACCGCCAGAACCCGCGCGGGGTTGCAGTGGCCACCCGCTCGTCCACGTCGCTCTCGCCCGGACGGACCTTGGTCCCGTCCGGCCGCACCGGCGTCGCGAGTGCCAGCAGGGCGGCGAGTTCCGGCGGGACGGCGCGGGAGGACTGCCGGGACGCCTGGTGGCGCCGGATCCAGCGCAGCCACAGCCACGCCGCGGCGGCGGCCGGGATGTAGGGCACCGCCCAGAGCGGCGCGAGCAGCGCCGCGCTCCCGGCCGCTACCGCCACCGCCACGCCCGCCAGCTGACCCACGGATCGGCCCAGCTGGAATATCACGACCGTGGGCCGCATGTCGCGGTAACCGCGGGTGGCGCCGAGCAAGGTGTCGAGCAGCGCGGCGAACGGCAGCGTGACGGCAAGGGCGCGCAGGGCGGTGGCCAACGCCGCCGGGGTCGCCCCGTTGGCCGCGAGGTGACCGCCGAGCAGGACGCGCGCCAGCGGGTCCGCGAAGACCAGCAGCAGCGCGGTGCCGGTCACCGACGCGACCACCACCGGGATGATCGCGGCCCGCAGGATCGCGTTGATCCGGCCTTCTTCGCCGAGCAGGCGCAGCCTGGCGATGAAGTAGACGGCGCCGGTGAAGGCGCCGAGGCTGGCCACCGACTCGACGATGAGGAACAGCGAGGTGGCAGAGAAGAACGCACCGGCGACGGGCTTGCTGAACAACCTGGTGACGAGCACGGTGACGCCGAGCGTCGCTGCCGCGGCGACAGCCGCCCCCACCAGGTTCAGGGTGCTGCCCCGCGCCACCTCCGCCAGCTTGCCGCCGGGACCGCGCGCCCCGGGACCGCGCGCCCCGGGACCGCCAGGGCGCACCC
>Ga0302314_10003856_pt1 | contig 27598 bp, 23 predicted proteins | sample III_Palsa_N2_3_FD_200533 | JGI IMG/M metagenome (GOLD analysis project Ga0302314, IMG submission 200533) | Peat permafrost microbial communities from Stordalen Mire near Abisko, Sweden - III_Palsa_N2_3 | ecosystem: Environmental > Terrestrial > Soil > Palsa > Peat permafrost | place: Sweden...
GGCACCGCCGCGGCCGTCCTGAGCATGTGCGGGCCGCCCGCGCAATAGCCCTGCGATCCGATCTTTTTCGACTTGTTTACCTGGGGCTGCGCATCAAGAAAGGCGATGTAGGCTTTGGCGTCGGATTCGACCGCACCCGGCTCGCTCAGCGGTTGCGTGAGCGGCGGCAGCTTGGCTCGATCCGCATCGCTCTGGAAATTGAACGATGACACATCCGTGAATACCGGGGCCTTGGCCGTACGATAGAAAGGATTGGGTACCAGCACGGAGTATCCGACCGAGGCCAGGCGTCGTCCGAGTTCGCGAAAGACGGGCCGCAGTCCGAACACATCGGTCCATACCAGCACGCCCGGATGGCTGCCGTTGGCGAGATGAAAAAACGCGCCGTCGCAACTGCCATCGGGTGTCGGGATGATGACGTCGGATTCGATGACATTAGCGGCTGCGGCCGACATGGCGCCCGTGCTGGCGGCCAGTCCTACCGCGGCCGACAATGTGACAAACTCGCGGCGCGACCGGTCGTTTGGCGATGCGGCGTCCGATTTGCGATCTTGCCCCTCATGCGTCATGTGGCAGAGCCTAGCATGGTAATGCGCAACCTGCGTCCCGAAGAGGACGGCCCCGGCGAGGGCCGCCTGGGGCGGGAGATATGCGGGGAAATCGAGCAGGCGCTGCGGCGCGAGTGGCTCGTCACCAATGGCATTGGCGGCTACGCTGCCGGCACGGTTGCCGGCTGCCAGACGCGCCGCTACCACGGCCTGCTGGTCGCCGCGACGGCGCCGCCGGTGGGCCGCACGCTGTTCCTGGTCGACCTGGATGTCGTCGCCGAGGTATGCGGCCGGAACTACGAACTGGCCTGCCACGAATACGGCGGCGGCATCATTCATCCCCAGGGTCATCGCCTGCAGCAGAGCTTCCGGCTCGACGGCACGGTACCAAGCTGGACGTTTGCCTTGGGTCCCGCGCTGCTGATCCGGCGCGTGTTCATGGCGCGCGGACATAACACCACCTACCTGCAGTACACCCTGGCGCGCGGCGATGCGGCGGTGACGCTGCGATTGCGGCCGCTGTGCACGGCTCGCGACCATCACTGGCAGCGGCGCGGCGGGGAGGGCTTCAGCGTCGTGGCCACCGCGCAGGGTTGCCGCGTCGATACCACGGACGGTAACCCCTCGCTCGCCGTTTCCGCCGACCAGGGAACATTTCGTGAATCGCCCGACGTGCACTGGAATCTGTTCCACCGCCAGGAGGCCGAACGTGGCCTCGACAGCGCCGAGGACCTCTATTCGCCGGGCGTATTTGAGATTCGCCTCGAGCCTGGCGGCAGTGTCATGCTCTGCGCCACCATCGAGGCGCAGGCCACGCCCGGCGCCGAGGTCCTCGCCGGATTGCGCGCGCACGAGACGCTGCTGCTGAATTCGGCTGCCGTGTCCGACCCGGCGTGGATTCGCCGCCTCGTGCTGGCGGCGGATCAGTTCATCGTTTCGCGTCACGGCGCTTCCTCCGACGGCAAGACCGTCATCGCCGGTTATCCATGGTTTGGCGATTGGGGCCGGGACACCATGATTGCGCTGCCGGGATTGGCCCTGGCGACGGGCCGACCCGCTATTGCCGCGCAGGTGCTGCGGACTTTCGCGCGCTTCATCAGCGAGGGCATGCTGCCGAACCGTTTTCCGGATGCGGGCGAGGCGCCCGAGTACAACACCGCCGATGCCACCCTCTGGTACTTCGTGGCGCTGCAGGAGTATCTGCAGTTCACCGACGATACCGGACTGGCGCGCGAGCTATGGCCCGCGCTGCACGAAATCCTCGACTGGCATCGGCGCGGGACGCGACATGGGATCGCGATGGATCCGGTCGACGGCCTGCTGCGCGCAGGCGAAACCGGCACTCAGCTGACCTGGATGGATGCCAAGGTCGGTGGTTGGGTTGTCACGCCACGCAGCGGCAAGGCGGTTGAGATCAATGCGCTGTGGTGCAACGCGCTTCGCATCGCAGGCGACATCGCCGCAAGGATCGGCGAGCGAGCGATGGCCGAGGACTGCCGGGAGCGCGCCGGCAAGGCGATCGCCGCGTTCCGCGAACGATTCTGGTATGTGGCCGGCGGCTATCTCTACGATGTGATCGATGCGCCGGCGCGGCCGCCGGATCACTCGCTGCGGCCCAATCAGCTGCTGGCGCTGGCACTGCCGCATCCGGTGCTGGCACGGGACCGGGCGCTGGCCGTGCTCGCGGTGTGCGAGCGCGAGCTGCTGACCTCGCACGGCCTGCGCACGCTTGAAGCTTCAGATCCCGCCTATGTCGGCACATACGGCGGGGATCAGTGGCAGCGCGACGGCGCCTACCACCAGGGAACCGTGTGGCCCTGGCTGCTCGGTTCCTTTGCGCGCGCGCACTACGCGCTGCATCGCGATCGCGAACGCGCGCTGTCCTACCTGGCGCCGCTGGAGCAGCATTTGATGGATGCCTGCATCGGGCAGATCAGCGAAATCTTCGATGCCGATCCGCCGCATCGTCCGCGAGGCTGCTTCGCGCAGGCCTGGAGCGTGGCCGAGATTCTGCGCGCGTGGCGCGAAATTCAGGGCACCATGCCGGGGGAACCCGCAACCTGAGGAAGCCTCAGCAGCGCCTGTCCCATGCGGACCTGTGCGCCCTCGAGAATGCCCTCGCAAAAGGTGAAGCCATGCGGTGCAAACACGATGATGGTGGAGCCGTGCTGAAACCAGCCCATCTCCTCACCCTTGCCAAGATTCGCATCGCAGGCAATCGCATTCGGACCGCGATACTTCAGATGTAACAACAGGTCGAGAAAATGCAGGCGGATACTCGCCACGAGCACCGCCGCGATCGGTACCAGCGTGATCAGGTGATCGGACGATGCCAGGCGGCAGCGCAAAGTTGCCCGTTCGTTGCGGCAGAACAGTGACTCGACGCGCTTGAGTGCCGTGGGATTGACGTTCCAGGTGTCGCCCGGCACGTAGTTGACCTGCTCGACGCGGCAGCCATAAGGCGCGTGGAAGCGGTGATACATGCCCGCGGTGAGCCGCAGTGTCGCGTACCAGCCGCGCGCGTAGTAGCGCACCAGTTCCTCATCGCCGAGAAGTTCCATGAGCCGATATGGCCGGCCCTTGGCCTGGAGTACCGCGCCATCGACGATCTGGCCCGTGGCTCCCACGATGGCATCGCAAGGGCTCACGAGTGTACCCGGATCGCTGTCCAGCGGACGTGCGCCGGCTTTGAGCTCGCGAATGAAGCAATCGTGCAGGCTCCGGAAGCGCGTCTTCCTGGCATCGCTCAAATCGACGTCTGCGAACAGCCGCCACAGCGCGATGCTTGCGCGGCAGATCCAGGGATTCTCGATCTGACTGAACCAGCCCATGAAGCGCGTCAGCGATCGGCGCGGAATTCGATTGGTAAGCAGGAAGTTGATGCGTTCCTGCTGCAACGCTTTATCGAGGGCGAGCCGCAAGTTCATTGTAGTGTCATACGCGTGCAATACGCTTGCCACGGAGGATATCCGTGAATACAAGCACTATCGCGATGGGCGCGGCTATCACCGCCGCCATCGCCCTGTTTCCACGCCTGCGCCGGCGGCTGCAGCTCTCGCAGGCCAAGCATCCGTCGCTGGCCGGGCACGTGCGCATGGGACGATGGCTGTCGTCGCTGATTCCATTCTACGAATACGACGAGGCGCAGTTCTTCTGTGCCGACGATGCGCCGGCCGACATCCAGTCGCAGCGGCGCGCGGGTTTCACCCGCCTTGCGACACTCTACGCGCAGCGTTTCGCGAACACCGCGCGCCTGACGAACGAGGTACTGCCGGAGATAGCCGATCTGCAATTCACTTCGCGCTATCGTGTGCCGTTCCAGTTCAGCGGCTTCGTTCGACGGCATTTCAACGCCGGCTCGTTCGTCGAGTCCTCCGCCGGTCCGACTACTACCGACCTCGACGGCAACCGCCGCTACGATCTGACCGGCTCGTACGGGGTCAATGTCTTCGGCTACGACTTCTACAAGCGCTGCATCGAACGCGGCGCCGAACGGGTGCGCGATCTGGGGCCGGTGCTGGGTGCCTATCACCCGGTGACGGCTTTCAACGTGCATCGCCTGCGTGCGATTTCCGGGCTCGATGAGGTGTCCTTTCATATGTCGGGCACCGAGGCGGTCATGCAGGCGGTACGCCTCGCGCGCTATCACACACGGCGCCGCTACCTGGTGCGCTTTTGCGGCGCCTATCACGGCTGGTGGGGCGACGTGCAGCCCGGGGTGGGTAATCCAAGCGTGGCCCACGACACCTTCACGCTCAAGGAGATGGATGAGGCCACTCTGCGCGTGCTGCGCAGCCGTCACGACATCGCCTGCGTGCTGGTCAATCCGCTGCAGGCGCTGCATCCAAATGCCGGTGCGCCTTCCGACTCGATGCTGCTCGACAGCACCCGGCAGGCGCACTTCGATCGCGCCGCCTATGCGCAGTGGCTCGGAAAATTGCGCGCGGTCTGCAGCGAACGGGGCATCGCGCTGATTTTCGATGAGGTGTTCGTCGGCTTCCGTCTCGCCGCCGGCGGTGCCCAGGAATACTTTGGCGTGCAGGCCGACCTGGTCACTTACGGCAAGACCGTGGCCGGCGGCCTGCCCATCGGCGTCGTCTGCGGCCGCAGGGAACTGATGCGCCGTTTCCGCGAGGATCGGCCGGCCGATATCTGCTTTGCGCGCGGGACCTTCAATGCCCATCCGTATGTGATGGGCGCCATGCACGAATTTCTGACACGCCTTGAAAGCGAGGAATTGCAGGCGCGTTACCGTGGGCTGGATGAGTTGTGGGACCGGCGGGCGGCGCAACTCAATCAGCGCCTGTGCGCGGAAGGGCTGAACGTCGAGGTAGCAAATCTGTCGACTGTCTGGACGGTCTGCTACCCACGGCCGTCGCGTTACAACTGGATGTTCCAATACTATCTGCGCGCGGAAGGGTTGGCGCTTAGCTGGGTGGGGACGGGGCGGCTCATATTCAGCCTCGATTACACCGATGCCGACTTCGCCGCGGTTGCCGACAGGTTCCTGTCGGCAGCCCGGCGAATGCAGCAGGACGGCTGGTGGTGGCCCAACGAGATGCTGACCAACAGGGCCATCAGGCGCCGGGTGCTCAGGGAGATGCTTCGCGCTGGTGGCCGAGTCCCATCGGATCGATCAGTTCACCCCGCAGCAGGTGAAGTGGCGCTCGGTAATAAAGCATGACGTCGTGAAATGGATCGGTAGCGATTTTCGTGATCCACACCAGCCCGGTCTGAACATCCTTGACGATGAACAGCTGTACGGTGCGGAACAGCAATGCACCAAAACCGATCACCAGCCAGATCATGCCCATGTTGCGTACGAAGTCGGCCTTGGTGGCGTGATCTGGAAAGATTCCCAGCAGCGACGGATCGAACCACAGCACCGCGGGCGATAGTGCCCAGATCGACAGCAGTACCACCTTGCGCCGGAGGTTGTATCCGACCTTGATCTCCTCCTTGTGTTCATGGGTGGCCTGGTTGACGGCGTCGTAGCCCTTGGGCTCGAAGAAGAAATGCCCGGCCTGGCGACTGACCATGGCCACCAGCCATGCAATCAGAGCCGAGGCAGCGGGGTTCTTGAAGACCGCTACATAGGCGGCCAGGAAGCTCACCGCGCTGAGCAGGTGCAGCGATTGGTTGATACGGCTGTGGTGATAGTAGCGATGGTCATCCCAGCGCTGGATTTTCAGAGCGCGCAAAAAGCTTTGCATGGTGTCCTCTTGGGCTGTATCGGCGAAAGGCGCAGGTAAGCAAATATAACGAACAGGTTACAGAGATATTAAGGACGGCCGTACACCGTTCACAGAACTGTTGTCTGCGCTTCATCAGATCGTCATCCGCAGGCGCCATGGTGCAATGGCACATGAGAATCATGATTGTCAGCGATGCGTGGTTCCCACTTACCAACGGCGTGGTTACGACGCTCGCGCAGACTGCGACCTGGCTGGGGCGCTTCGGCTACGAAGTGCGTATGGTGACACCGCGCGACTTTGCCACTATCCCCTGTCCGACCTATCCGGAAATCCGTATCGCGGTCTTTCCCTATCGAAATGTGGCGCGGCGTATCCGCTCGTTCCAGCCGCACGCCTTGCACATTGCCACGGAAGGGCCGCTCGGGCTGGCGGCGCGTCGATATTGTCTGACCCAGGGACTGCGCTTTACCACCTCCTATCACACCCAGTTTCCGCAGTACCTGAGGTCGCGGTTTCCGATTCCTTATGGACTCTCATACACGGCGCTGCGCTGGTTTCACGGCGCGGCGGAGCGCTGCATGGTCAGTACCCCGAGCGTGGCCGCCCAATTGGCGGCCCGCGGCTTCAGCAATCTTGCGCGCTGGCACCGTGGAGTCGACACACAGCTGTTCCAGCCGCGTCCCAAGCGCTTCCTCGACTTGCCGCGGCCCATAGCAGCCTATGTGGGCCGGCTGGCGATCGAGAAGAACATCGATGCCTTTCTGCAGATGCCCTGGGCCGGATCGAAGCTCGTCATCGGCGACGGTCCCGAGAGGGCACGCCTCGAAGCACAGTATCCCGCGGCGTGTTTCGCGGGCTTCCGCTTCGGCGATGACCTGGCGGCACATCTGGCGGCATCCGACATCATGGTGTTTCCGAGCCTCACCGACACCTTTGGCCTGGTGAATCTCGAAGCCATGGCGTGCGGCGTTCCGGTGGCAGCGTATCCGGTCACAGGACCCATCGATGTTATCGAGGACGGCGTCACCGGGGCGCTGGACCACGATCTGGCGCGCGCGGCCGCGCGGGCGCTGCGAATCGACCCGGCGGCGTGTCGCGAACGTGCCCTGCGATCCGGTTGGGATGCCTGTGCACGCGAATTCGAAGCCAATCTGGCCGAATGCCGTCCGCATGCGCTGGCATACCGCAGCCGCCGGCGCGCGCTGGTCGATAGCCTGGCGAATTAAAATCCGCGCCTGCCAGAGCTCGATATCAGCGGCGATGCGCCGAATCCAGCGTCAGCAGCACATGATCGATCGCGCTACCGAAAAATGCCTGCGGCCTGGAAGGCGTGACGTCCTCCTGCTGCTCGCGTTTTGATATCTCGAGCGACGCGAGCCCGAAGGCCTGCCGCAGCGAGTCCGCCCCGGGCAAGGCATCCCGATAGAACGCCTCGCCGAAGTAGGTGAGGTCCCGATCATCAGAACAACCGAAGGAGGTCCGGTCGGCATCCGCCGCCGCAATAATCGCGGTGTGTTCGTCCTTCAATGCGCCGATGAAGGCTCCGGCATAACAGGCCGATATGACGATCACTCGCCACTTGATCCCCGAGTCGCGTAAGGCTGCCGAAAGGTTCTCGGCCGTTACCTGCTCGAGTGGCAGAGAGCCGTTGGAAACCGACAGTTCGGGATCGGATGAGCCATGCGAGGAGAGAGATAGAAAAAGAATGTCCCGATCGACATCCATCTTTTGAGCGAGGCCCTGCAGCGCATAGGTCAATCCCGAGACAGTCGCGAGCGGGTGAGTCTCAAGATCACGCCGATCGTTGATCAGCTGCAATTGCCGCGAGGCGCTGCCATAGCGATTTGCCACGACCCGGGCGGCCAATTGAATCTCCTCGGCGAATACCTTCTGCTCCGCGACTCCGGCGAAGCCAACAAAAAAGACCTGCGGCACTGAGCCGTCGCTTGGCGCGACCTCATCCAGAGCATCGTCCAATCGGGATTGCTGTTCAAACAGCAGCGACTCGGCTACGGCCGGTGATGCAGTGTCGTCGCCGTCATCGCCGGCTTCTGGCGCGGCCCATAGCGAAGGACTGATGTAGGCGGCATCGGCCAGCCAGCCATAGCCCAGCAGCAGCACCAGCCCGATGAGCAGCGCGCGCGGCTGTGCGGCGCCGGTCGTGCTCCGGAGTGCACGCGACACGTAGAGCACGGCATACAGCATCAGCACCACCTGGGCCGAGGCCGCGGAACTGCCGCTCAGAAATCGATCGATGAGCGCCGCTGCCAGCTCGAGCAACGGCACCACCGCAAGCACGATGAGAAGTCCATGGCGGTAAGGCATGCGAGGCCGGGGAATTCGCGCACATGCGAAGGCCAGCAGCAGGACCAGGAGGATGGGAAGCCCAATTCCCGCGATTCCATAGAGGGCAAAGCGCGCGTCCCCGGGGGCGTCGAGTCGGTCGAGCAGCGCCCACACCGCCAGTGAGGCGACGCCCAGTCCTGCGAGCATGCGATCGGTCGATACCGGATCGAGCGAGTCGGCTTGCCGCAGTGTGAGGAGGCGGACCAGGACGTGCAGATCGTGGAATTTCATGTATCCGCCAATATTGAGGGATTGTTGCCCGACTGCAACTCCTCGTTCATCCTGCGGACTCACGTGTGAGGTTCTGGATACTGATGCAAGTCGCTCTTCTCCGCGTTCTGACGCCCTTCCTGGTCTTCTGTGTGCCTCTGGCGGCTCTTGGCGCATGGCTGATGAGGGCGAAGGGACTGCAAAGTCTCTGTGCCTACCTGGTTTCCATTGCCGTTGCTTTGGCGCTGGTGGCGATCGTCACCAGGGTGTGGCGGCTGTTCTTCCTGGTCCAGTTACCCATCCTGGTCTTGAGCGCTGCCTTTGCGATGTGCACGCTCACTTACAACAGCCCTCCCGGGGATCTGCTTTCCTATGTGCTGGCCACTTCGAGCTGGGAGGAGCTGCGCGGATTCTTCACCATCTGGCAGGGTTTGAGATATCTGCTGGCGGTGGCGTTGCTGACGGGCGTCTATCTGGCGCTCGCGATCTGGGCTCCGCCCCGCCCGCTTTTTACGGATCGGTATCCTCGTGTCCGGTGGATCGCTCTGGGTACGGTGCTGGTGCTGACCGCCGTGGCGGCGCTGAGCCCGGCGTCGCTTGTCGACGGGTTGGCGGCCAATCCGGCAATCGGGACGGCACTCTTCGTGGCCGGTCCCCTCGCACATGCGCGCGCGGCCGTCAGCGGCAACGCCGTTGCGAAGCAGCGTTTTGGCGCGGCCCGCATCAAAGCTGAGGAAGTGCACATCCTGGTGATCGGGGAGAGCTCACGACGCGATTCCTGGTCGGTATACGGCTACCAGCGCCGGACGACGCCGACTCTGGAGGCGCTTCAAGGCGAAGCGGTATTTTTTCGGCATGCGGTGGCGGATGCCAACTTCACCGTCTGCGTGGTGCCCATTCTTTTGACCGGTATGAATCCGGGCCAGTTCGACATCCATCGCATCCGGGGCAATCTGGTCGATCTGGCCGAAGAGGCGGGATATTCCACGGCATGGCTCATGAACCAGGATCCGCACATCTCATTGCTGACGGGTGTGCATGCCGATCGCATGATTTATCCGCCATCGTTTGCGACGCTCGCCTCGGGCCACGTGCCGCTGGATGAGACGCTGCTGCCGCACTTGCAGGCCGAGATCAGTCGGCGCGGCGCTGCCCGCTTCATCGGCCTGCATACGATAGGCTCGCATTGGGAATACGACACTCGCTACCCGCCGTCTTTCGAGCGCTTCGGTTCCGGCAAGGGACTCACTTATCTTTCGGCGCTGAATGAGAAGTCCGATCCCCGCGTACTGGACGCCTACGACAACAGTGTCGCCTACACGGATTGGTTTCTCGGGCAGGTCATCCAGCAGGCACGGCAACTCACGGTCCCGGCGACGGTTACCTATATCGCCGATCATGGCGAGGACTTATACGCACTGGACGGCAACACCGGCCACGGCACTGCGACCTACACGCAGCACCAGTTCGATATCCCCGCGTTCATCTGGATGAACGGCCGGTTCCGGGACTCGCATCCGGATAAAGTGCGAGCCATCATCCAGAACGCGGACCAGGAAATCCGCAGTCACAACATCTTCTATTCGATGGCCGATCTGATGGGCATTCAATGGCCCGGGGCCTCGCCAGTGGACTCCTTTGCTTCCGATCGCTTCGTTCCCGATCTGCAGAGCCCGCAAATAGCCGGCGGTACCCTGGTGTCGCCAATGGGTACCTCGCAACCCTAGCGTCCGACGTCGCGCCAGTGGTCGTTGTCGGGTGGCCGCGGCATCGCGGCCTGCGCTTCGAGGAACTCCATGTCGAATCGAATGTCGGCCACGAGGCGCTCGGCGCGCTCGACGTTCTGCAGTGCCCGAAAGAGTCGGGTCTCGCTGGCTGCCGAGGGCTGACACAGTGAGCCGTATTCCGCGCGCGCCGCGGCCAGGGCGTTCTGAGCCCGACGATAGCGATGCTCGAGGCGCTGCAGGCGGCGCTGCGCCAGGTCATCATCAAACTCCATTTCAAATGGCATCGAGGCGATCTCCGTTTGAGAGCTTCCTACGGAGCCTGCCCGCGGCGAATGACAGATTCGCGACCGTGCCGTGATGGTTTGTTTAACCGACGATCACTTCGCTGATTTGCAGCACGGGTTCCAGATCCGTGTAGTTCGGGATATCCGCAAGGATCTCCTGCGCGTGAGGACCAAAGCCTGTCTGGAAGGATTCGACCGAGTCGCAATAGATATGGCACATGGCGACATAGGTTGGCGGTGTGCCAGGTGCTCCCCCTGCAATGCCCTTATCTACCGTGTAGTACTTGCAGTGATCGCCCATCCGGGCCTTCACCAGCGGCATGTGCTTGTCACGATAGTACGCATGGTCGAATCGAGCAGCCGGTGTGTTCGGATACATTACGCTCACTTTGATCATCGATTTTCTCCCGCCATGATTTGAGTTACGCTCCCGCCCAGCCCATGAGAATAGCAATAAGAGTTACCGGCTTGTTCGCGGCGGTCATTCTCGCGTCGATGGCCCCGTCAGTTCGCGCCCTGGAGGCCGTGCCGGGTGTCCGCATGTACATCCTGGACTGCGGGCTGATGTCCATCAGTGACATGGCCCTGTTTTCCGACACTGGAAAATACGACGGTCAATCGGGTTCGATCGTCGATACCTGCTTTCTGATTCGACATCCCAAAGGCAACCTTCTCTGGGATACCGGTTTGAGCGACACGCTGGTGGGTCACGATGTGCCGGCAAATGCCGACGGCGTCGCAATCCATGTGGGCCATGGGTTACTGGAGCAACTCCGCCAGATCGGGATCGGACCCGCGGATATCACCTATCTGGCCTTTTCACATTTTCACCTCGACCACACCGGCAATGCGAACGCATTTGGAGCTTCCACGTGGATATTGAATCAGGCCGAGCTCACCTGGGCGCTGGGGGATCCGACCCCGCCGATCGTGGATCCAGCCAGTTTCAGCGCGTTCCGATCCGCACATACGATCATGATCAATGCCGACTATGACGTGTTCGGCGACGGCCTGGTGCGTATCCTCCGGACCCCTGGCCACACGCCAGGACATCAGGTGTTGATGGTGAAGTTGTCCAGGTCGGGTACCGTGATCTTGTCGGGGGACCTTTATCACCTGCAAGCGGATAGGGCCTCTCGGTCCGGCTCCGGCGCACAGGTAATGCGCGCCAATGTCAGTCGCGCCGACACGCTGGCATCCATGGATCGCGTGGAGGACATCATTCGCAACACGCACGCGCGACTGATCGTTCAGCACGATCCCGGCGACTACAAACGATTGCCCAAATCGCCCGCGTTCATGGATTAGCGCGCACGCAATGCCGGATACCGTCTGTGTCGAAGGTCAATTGCACCGGAAGCTATCCTCGTTTGGGGTGCTGCTGCTCACGCTGTCATGTCTTTCGCCGGTTTTCTCGATCTACGGCATAGGCTCCGATGTTCTGCAGCATGCCGGCACGGGCGCCGCGGGATTGTTTCTGATCGGCATCGGCGCGGCTGTCATCTGGGCAGTCATCTATGCCGAATTGGGATCCGCTTACCCGTATTCCGGCGGCGACTATGTCGGGGTAGGCACCATCCTTGGCCCATGGGCGGGCTTCGCGAGCCTGACGATCTGGGTAACCACCGCGGGACCCGGCTGCGCGTTTCTGGCCAAGATTCTGGCGGTCTATGTCAACGATCTGGTGCCGGCCGTATCGGTGAGCCTCGTTACCTTCGGATCGCTGGCGGCTGCCCTGGGGTTTGCGTTGCTGGCGGTGCGCCTCAGTGCAATCGTGACCGGGATTTTTCTGGGGATCGAGATGCTGGCCGTGTTCGCCCTGGTTGGAGCAGGATTCTGGCACCCGGTTCGCACGCTGGGGAGCACTTTAGCGCACCCGGTGGTCCTCAACGCCGCAGGATCACTTGGGCCGGTTGCGCTCAGCGCGATGGCCCTTGCCAGTGTCAGCGCCGCCTACGCCACCACCGGCGGTAACCAGGCCATCGCGTTTGGAGAGGAACTGGCTCAGCCGCACTGCCACATGGGCAACGTCGTGCTCGCCGCGGGCTTGATTGGAGCATTCGCCACGGCGCTGCCCATCATTGCCGTGGTCGTTGGTGCGAGAGATCTCGCCTCCATCCTGGCGAGCCCGGCTCCCCTGAGTGCGTTCATCGCATCGATCGCCGGACCGGTCGCGGGCCGCGCCTTGAGTGCCGGGGTTGCGCTGGCTGTCTTCAATGCACTGATTGCGCAGATCATGTTCGTTGCACGCCTGTTTTTCAGCTGCGGCCGCGACCAGATATTTCATCGCCGCGTCAACACCATGCTGGCGACGGTCCATCAGATCTCAGGCGCACCCCGGCTGGCGACCCTGGCAGTGGGCGCCATCTCCGCCATTTGCTGTCTGCTTGATACGCACACCCTGCTCGTGTTTGCATCGGGTCTGACGGTTTACAGCCTGGCGCTGGTAAGTCTGGCCGTACTCGTCGGCCGGCGGCGGGGGTTGACAGGTCAGGCCGGATACTGGCGATCGTGGCTGTTTCCGTTGGCGCCAATCCTTGGGCTGGGACTGGCCGCAGCATTTGCCGTCGCCGATCTGCTCGATGCCGATGCGGGACGACCGAGCCTGCTGGTGCTCGGCGCGCTGATCGGCATGGGCTGCCTGTGGTATCACTTTGTTCTCAGCAAGCGAGCCGGCGGCTGGACGCCAAAGCTGGCGTAACCCCATGACCGTGGCGCTTCTGCCGCAGCCGGCAGCGCGCACGGTATCACTGCTTTCCGCAATCAGCGGTAGACGTTATTCGACTTGTGATCCCCTGCCAGCCAGCGCTTCAGTGTCTGGTGGGCGTCGGTGCGGCGCGCTTGATTGATCTGATCGGCCTTGGGACTATCCAGGGTAAATTCCAGGATCAGCCCGTTGGGATCAGCCACGTAAACGGACCGGCAATAGCCGTGCTCCAGCACGTAGGTGTCCGGAGGCTTGATACCCGCAGCGGCGATCCGCTTCTCGATGGCCGCCTGCGTTTCCGCGTCCACCGACAGGGCGATGTGGTGAAACGGGGACGCCGGCATCCTCGGTCCGAACTCCTCCTGGTCCTTGGGGTCCGCGAACTGAAAGAAGGCCAGAGCGCCGCCATCACCCATGGCAAAGAAAGTATGGCAATAGGTGCGCACTTTGCCGAACAGTTCGTCCGACTCCGACCAGGTTGCCACCAGCGGCATGCCGACAACGTCTTCGTAGAATTGACGCGTCTTCTCCTGATCGCGCGTCACATAGGCATTGTGATGCAGCCGCAGTGGCAGGGTCTTTGGTTGGGACATGGCGCGTTCCCTCTACATCAGAACTTGTAAGTGAAATCGACTCCGTAGCGACGGGGCGGGGCTCTCCACAGGAAGCCGCCCGGGGAAAACTCTGCATTGTAAATCTTGTTGGTCAGATTCTTCGACCACGCGGTCACGGTCCAGCGGTCGGCCTCGACGCCGGCGCGCAGATCGATCAGGTTGACCGGATTGCGTGAGGTCACATCGTACGGGTCCCACCAAGTCCGGCCGATCATGTTGTAGTCCAGGCGCAGCACGCCGTTTATTCCGTCACCAACAGCCTCATGAACCTGGAAACCCGCATTGACGGTGTCCTGGGTCAGCAGCGGCGGCTTGTTGCCGATGACCGATGCATCCTGCATCCCGGTGATGCTGCCGTAGTTGTAACCGTAGTTGGCGTACAGATCGAGCCAGTCGGTCACTCTGCCGGTCAGCTCCAGCTCGCCACCTTTGTACAATGCATTGAGATTACCCAGATTCTGAGTCGACGTGCTGGCACTGTAGAAGAAGAAGTAGCCATTGGTCGAGTTGGTGTAGTAGAGGGCCAGGTTCGCACTCAGCCGCTTATCGAACCATAGACTCTTGGCCCCCACCTCCCAGGTGTCCGCGATCTCGGCCTGGAACAGGTCATGAACGCCGAGTTGGCCCGCGGCGGCCGCTGCTTCGCCCACGCCGGTCTGGTTGAAGCCGCCACTGCGAAAGCCGCGGCTCCAGCCGCCGTACAGGGTCAGATCATTGGTAGGCTTGTACCGCAAAGTGGCTTTGGGCTGCGCCGCATCGAAAGTGGCTTCGCGCACTTCGCCGCTGTAGGAGTTCGCCGGATCGATCAGGAAGCGAGTCGGCGTATCGGTGGTGTTCTGGCGCTGATCGCGGTCGTAGCGGATTGCCGCATCCAATTCCCATTGCGGAGTGAACTCGTAGGTGGCGTCGGCGAACTCCGCCCAGGCATTGTTATTCTGCGAGTCCGCCAGGAACGTGACATTGGTATTGGTTGCGATCGGATTGGTGGGATCGACCCGCGGGGTCTCGTACACAGCCGGTACCCCGTCGCCTCGATCGACGATATTGTCAGTGGAGATGAAGCGCTGCGTGTGCACGTAGTAGAGTCCCGCGATCCACGAGAAATTGCCGATCTTGTTGGACGTGAAGCGCAGCTCCTGGCTGACGGTTTTCTCGTAGGTGTACTGGCTCTGGCTCTCACCGAACGGACCGCCATCGGCGGCCGGCAGGGAGCCGTAGTACAGCGGAGAGAAGTAGTTGTAGAAGATGGAGTCCTTGATGGGCCGGAAATCGTAGGCGTCGCCGGTGTCAATTTCCTTGGTGAAGTTGTAGTCGGAGGTCGATGTGAAGGTGCCGTAGCCGGCGTTGAAATCAAGTTTCAGCGCCACGTCCGATACGTCGCGGTAGTCGGTGCCAAGGTTCTGGGTCTGGATCGGGCTTGTGATGTCGTTCGCGTTGGGCGGCGTGGTGAAGCTGCTGAACGGATTGGCTTCGTCGGCACGCGGAATCACGTAGTAGTAGGCGGTCGTATCCACGCGATCGCGGAAAAAGCGCAGATCTGCGCTCCACTGGTCAGTGGGTGTCCACAGCAGCCTCAGCCGTCCGGTGTAGTCGCGATACGGGTCAGCCTTGCGGTCGAGAAAGGTGTTCTCCAGATAACCGTCGGTGTTGTAGAAACTGAGCGAGGCGCGATATCTCAACGTCCCGGCGTCGTCGATCGGGCCGCTGACGGCAACCTGGGCTTTTTCGGACAGCCCATTACCAATACCGAGTCGGGTGGTGGCCTCGAAATGATCGGAGGGGTCTGCGGTACGGATGATGATTGCTCCGCCGATGGCATCACGCCCATACAGGGCGCCCTGGGGCCCTTTGAGCACTTCGATGTCCTTGATATCGGTCAGCTCCTGATTGAACTCGTAGGGATTCGTTTCCAGTACGCCATCGACCAGCACTGCAACGGATGGCTCGCTGTTGCGCGCCTGGGAGATGCCGCGAAGCGTGATGAAGGCATTGCCAACGTTCTGCGTCTCGACCAGGGTCATGTTCGGCACCATGGAGACGAAATCGCGCGGAGTCTCTATGCCCGCCGACCGGATGGTCTGCTCGGTAAAGGCGTCGACCGCCACTGGCACGTTCAGCAGCGTTTCATCGCGCTTGCGCGCCGTGACCACGACCTCTTCGAGCGTGTCGGTATCCGCCGCCAGGATCGGTTCAGCGGCCAGGACGGCGCCCACGGCCGCCATCACCAGCGGCGACAGTCGAAGCATTGGAGTAGTCATAGATCCCCCCTGATCTCAAGTTATTGGTCTTAAAACTATTAAGTTCCCGCAGCCTGGTTGTTCTGGGCCTGCTCGCGTTCGAGCTGTGAGCGGACGATCTTGGCGCCCGCCACCATGGCCTGCAGCTTGCCGAAGGCAATATCGCGCGGCAGGTACTTCATGCCGCAATCGGGTGCGACGATGACATCTGCAGGATTCACATACGGCAACGCCCGGCGGATGCGTGCCGCAACCTGTTCCGGTGTCTCGATTTCCGTGCTCGACAGATCGATGACCCCGAGGATTATTTTTTTGCCGGGCAGTGTCTTGAGCACCGAGCAATCCAGGTTGGACTGGGCGGTCTCGATGGAGATCTGGCGGCAGCTGCACTCGGCCAGCTCCGACAGGAAAGAGTATCCCGATGGGCGCGAATGAATGATGGCGGCATAGCCGAAGCAGATGTGCACGGCGGTGGTGCCGTTGATGCCCTCAAGCGCTCGATTGAGCGCCCGCAGTCCAAATTCGCGCGCCTCTTCCGGCCGCGCCTGCATATAGGGCTCGTCGATCTGCACCACATCGGCGCCGGCATCGAACAGATCGCGGATCTCGGCATTGACCGCGGCGGCGTAATCCATCGCCGCCAGTTGTCGGCTGCCCCCGTAGAAGTCGATCTGCGCCTGCTGCGCCATCGTAAACGGCCCCGGTACCGTGACCTTGACGCGGCGCTGGGTGTGCCGGCGCAGGAATTCCAGATCGCCTACTTCGACCGCATGACGGCGACGAATCGGGCCTACGACGCGCGGCACCGGATTGGGGTGGCCGCTGCGATCCAGTGCCGTGCCCGGGTTGTCCAGGTCGACGCCATCGAGGGCCGTGGCGAAGCGGTTCGAATAGCTTTCGCGGCGGACCTCCCCGTCGGTGATGATGTCCAATCCCGCGCTTTCCTGCGCCTCGATCGCCATGATGGTGGCGTCTTCCTGGGCTTCGGCCAGGTACGCCTCGGGTACCCGCCAGAGCTCACGCGCTCGCACTCGCGGCGGAAAACGCCCGGCGAGGCGTGCACGGTCGATAAGCCATTCCGGCTGCGGGTAGCTGCCGACGAGCGTGGTGGGAAACAGCATGGCCATCCGTCTAACCCTCGACACCGGCGAGGCTGGCCTCGCGTTGGGGCCACGCAATCCCGTGGGCCAGCTCGGCTCGAATGGCCGCGCCGTGCTCATCCAGCAGCGGAGCCGCCCTGACCGAATGGGCGCGCGCACCGTCGAACTGCGCCGGGGGACGCACCGCGTGGGTGGCTTCGTGCGGCGATTCAATTGGAACCACGATGCCCAGATGTTCGACCTGGGGATCTTCCACGACTTCATCGATGCGGTTGATCGGTGCGTGCGGTACGTCGCTCTTTTGCAGCCGCTCCACCCAATAGGCCAGGGGCTGGCGCGAAAAACGTGCATCGAGTTCCAGGCGCAGTGCCTCGTACTCGTCGATGCGCCCCAGCCGGGTATTGAAGCGCGGGTCGCTGGCAAGTTCGGGTGCTTCGAGGGCTGCTACCAGCCCGACCCAGAATTTCTCCAGCGAGGACAGGTGGATCGCGATCAATCGCTGATCGGCGGTATGCAGAATATAGGCCTGCGCGAGCCGAGGCCGATCCGCCGATGTCGGTATCTCGCCGAGCGCAAAGTAGGCGGCGAAGGGTTCGACCGCAAAGTGGGTCATGGCTTCGAGCATCGAGATCTCGACCAGACGGCCGCGGCCAGTGCGGCCCCGCTCGATAAGCGCTCCGAGAATTGCCTGCGACGCGTACATGCCGGTAATCGCGTCGGCGAGTGCCGGTCCGAGAAACTGCGGGCGCCGGTAGTCGACTACGACACTCAGAAATCCGCTCAGCGCCTGTGCGACCGAATCGTAGCTTGGCCGATCGGTGTAAGGGCCTGAAGAGCCGAAGCCGCTGATCGAGCAATACACCAGGCGAGGATTCAGTTCCTGCAGCCGTGTGACGCCGATCCCCAGCCGCTCGGCGGTGCCCGGACGGAAATTCTGTATGAAGACGTCGGCCTCGCGCACCAGGCCCTCGAACAGCTTGTGATCCGGCGCGCTCTTGAGATTGAGTGCGAGGCTGCGCTTATTGCGGTTGTATGCCTGGAAATGCGGGGAATATTGGCCGTTCTGATAGGCGCGGTATGGATCGCCCTCCGGGCTTTCGATCTTGATGACATCGGCTCCGAGGTCCGCGAGCATCATCCCGGCGCAGGGGCCGGTGATGAAAGTACCCTGCTCGAGTACGCGTATGCCGGCCAGTGGTCCCATCATCGGTTGTATCCCCGCTGGTTCTAGGCGTCGGTACTGGGTACGAAATCCGCGGGCGCATCACCGTCGTAGGCGATCGCTTGCGCGGCCGCGTGTGACATCACGAATCCGATCGGCCGCTGCTGTTCCTCCAGCAGATGCGCCACCAGACCGGCGGTCCGCGCAAGGATGGGCACCCCTTTGAGCGCGAGCAGCGGATAGCCGGCATCGAGCAGCACGGCAGGAATAGCGCCCGAAACATTGAGCCCGAGGGGTCGGCCGACCAGAGCGGGCAGCAGCGCTTCCACTGCCTGCGCAATCTCGGCGTGTCGGCCCGAAGTGCCGGTCTCGACTCCGATGCGCAGCAGGCAGCTCGCGCGGGGATCGGCGCCTTTGTGCAGCGGATGACCGTAACCTGGAATCGCCCGTTTGGCCGCGCGGTACTCGCCCACGATTCGGGTGGCCGCCGCCTCGACGCTCACTCCGCCGGCGACGACCGCAGCGATCTCGGCAAAAAATCGGCCGGCGGCCTCGGAGGAGCCGAGCACCACCGAACCGCAGCCCAGAATTCCGGCGGCCACCGCGCCTTGCAGCGCTTCCGGTGCCGCGGCCAGCGTCATGCGGCTGGCCTGTACGCTGGGCACCAGGCCGTGTTCCGCGATCGCGACCAGCGTGGCGTCGAGGACCCGGCGTTGCGCGGCCGAAGGTAAGGCGCCAGTGATCAGCAGCCAGATGTGGTCGGTGAAGCCGATCTTGCCGATCAGTTCTCCCGCCAGATCATGGCCTCGCACCAGGATGGTGTCCTGGTTCGAGGTCGAAATCGCCGAACTGCGCTGGTCCTGCCGACCTATTTTCACTTGACCCCCCGTGTGCGGAATTTCGCATAGCGAAATGACCGTCGATATCCGAAACATATTGAACCCCGACGCGCGCATTCGTCAACTTCGACGATGGCGCACTTCCGGATTTTCGATTACCGAAATAGACTGACTCGATGGTGCGAGTGAAGACAAACGCGATACCGCATCGCGAAGCGATGGGCGGCCTCGCCAAGGGGCTTTCGGTGATACGCGCGTTTTCCAGCGATCATGCGGCATTGACGCTGAGCGAGATTGCGCGCAGCGCCGGAATTCCCGCCGCCACTGCGCGCCGGTGCCTGCTGACGCTCGAGGAGCTCGGCTACATCACTCGCAGTGGGCGCAGTTTTCTGTTGCGGCCGAAAGTCCTGGAACTTGGCGCCGCCTATCTCGAATCGATGAATATCGAACATGTCACCCGGACTCACCTGGAAGAGCTGGCACGCAAGACCTCGGATTCCGCGGCGCTCTGCGTGCTGGACGGCAGCGAGATTGTGTATGTGGCGCGAGCATCGGTGCGAACGCTGGTGCGGCTCGAAGCGCATGTGGGCAGCCGGTTCCCGGCACACGCGACCTCTATGGGGCGGGTATTGCTGGCGGGTGTCAGTTCCGACAGGCTGCGGCTATATTTCGAGACCGCTAGTTTCCAGGCGCTGACGGAGCGGACGGTGACCAATCCGGCGCGCCTGCGGCAGCTCATCGACGGCACGAGGCGCAGCGGCTATGCAGTGATCGCAGACGAACTTGCCTACGGCGTGATCGCGCTCGCCGTCCCCGTGTTCGATCAGCAGGGCAGGGTGGTCGCGGCGCTGAATACTTCCAGCCACTCACGCCGCATCAATAAGACGAAGCTGGTACGCGAGCGCCTCAAGATGCTGCAGCAGGTGAGCCGGCAAATCTCCGGCGATCTGGCTAGTTCACCCTGGTTGTCTTTGAGTGCGCAGCTGTGACGCCGAGGCTGCATTTCGCCATGCGCTGATTTGCATTAAGGAGCGGGCGCTGGCCGCAATCGGAAGTCGTAGTTGACCGTATAGAAATCGGTCTCCATGCGTTCGCCTTGGGGGCCTGCGCCTGGAGGGTGCCGGTCGAATTGCGCCACGAGAGATTCCTTCATCCCGAAGACAGCATCGGAATCGAGGTATTCGCTGCCGGCCACGAATAGATGCGTCGTCACCGGCAGGTGCCCAGGCGCGGAGACGATCATGTGGATGTGCCCAGGGCGATTCGGATGGCGCTCCATGTGGCGCAGCATGCGCCCGACCGGCCCATCGGTCGGCACCGGATAAAACGTCGGCCGGATCGAGCGAAACCAATAACGGCCTTCGGCGTCGGTGCGGATCCGCCCGCGCGCCTTCATCCCCGTCTCTCCAGGTATCTGCATGTCGTAATTGCCGTCGCCGTCGCCCGACCAGATATCCAGCAGCGCATTCTCCAGCGGCCGGCCTTCCATGCTCAGCACTCGTCCGGAATAGAATGCAGGCTCACCCTTGACCCCTTCGGCCAGGTTACTGCCGCGCGGCAGATCGGGAGCACCCTCCCAATAGAAAGGACCCAGGACCGTGGATTCGGCGCTGCCCTCATGCGCGGGATGGTTGAGCGTGATTACAAGCACCGACACCCCCAGCGTGTCCGACAGCAGAATGAACTCCTGCCGCTTCTCTGTGCATTTCTGCCCGACGTCGGTCAGAAATTGAATCGCCGTGAGCCATTCGGCTTCGGTCAGCTTCACGTCCCTGATGAAGTTGTGAAGATGAGTCACCAGGGATGTCATCACGCGCTGGAATCGCGCGTCATCGCAGTCGGAGAGCCGGCCAATGACGGCCTGAGTGATGGTCTTTTCGTCGAATTCGCGCATCGCTTGTACCCACGACTTCCGGATTTGCCATCCTAGCTTAGCGCACCCCGGAGAGGCGCTGGCAAGCATCGGCAGGTCGCGCCTAGTTATTGATGACCTGCTCGTACAGCCCGGTGCCCAGTTTCTCGCGTGGGAAAATCTCGTGGGCGGCGATCCACTCGCGTGACTCCTCGAACGCTTGTTTTGTGTAGGTTTCGAACACGAGACGTTCGCCCGGCCCCCAGCGCCGGGTGTCCATGATTCCATGGTAGCGCGCAGGAAATTCACGTTTGTAGTAGTGGGTGTAGAGCTCGGGTCGAAGGTCGATGTCGCACTGTGCGCGACGGAGCGCGCGAAAATACTTGCCGATGTCCGCTGGATCCGGATCGCCGGTGATCATCGTCGCAATCATGAACGTGGTATCGATGATCTTGCGGAAGCCCAGCTGCTCCGCGAGATAGTAGGGGCCGCTGAAGAGTGTTGCCGCAGCAATCCTCCCCTCAATCAAAAGCTCCATGCGCTTAAAGAGCATGCCGTCATTGAACGACAACTGGATCTGCTCGCGAGGCAGGTACTGCTCGAGCGCCTGCAGGCTCGAGTAGTGGCTGCCGGACTGATACCCGACGGAGATCGGTACGCCCACCAGGGCGGCCGGCTCCTTCACCGGCGAATTCGCCGGTACGAAGATGCCGGCAGGCGCGACCGAATAGGCGTCCGCATACAGTTTCCCATGCCCGCTGGAGGCCGCCACATTGACGGTCCAATGGCAGGCGCAGCTGACATCCGAGGCACGACCCTCCTCGAAGGACTGATACGCCCCGATATTGGCCCCCGTGTCGTGGACCTTGCCGTCAGTGGCCTGCACCTCCTCCCGGAAGATGTAGTCGAGCTGCTCGTCGGCGAAGTATCCCTTTTCTTCTGCGACCCATTCCTGCAGCCGGAAGTGCGGCTGGATCACGAACCTGCTCATAACGATGCCTCTGGTTTTTGCGGGTGGAGAGAAATCCATGCGTTGGTCACTTTGCTACTGCGGAGGATGTTGCGCTCTTCCTCGCCCTCATAGTGAACTCTGGCGGTCAGTTTGTCGCCCCAACTCAATGCCCGCGCTACCCGTGACCCCTCGTGCTGCGAGATTGGCTCGCAAGTATGGTTCATTGCCAACTGACGGAACATCCCCGAAGATCCCCCAAGTGAAGCAGGAAGCACACATTGCGGACATCCACGAGGGACACCCCAAGTATGGCAAAGACAATATTGCGAGCCGCGTCAGTGTCGTGCCTGGCGATTTGGTTGCTGATCTGGCTCGCGTTCCTATTGATACGCTTGTCGTCGTTCGACATCAGGCAAATTCCGGGAGTCGGCATCATCATGCTCATTGCGTTCGCGGTTGCCGTCGCAGCTCCGATCCTGGCCGCAGGGCTCGGGGCCGCAGCACTATTTAGGCAGCCCCGGGCACCGCGAGACCTGCTGATATTTGGGTGTGCGATTGCCGCTCTCCTTGGCCAGGCTTTTCTCTTCCTCGTCACAAGGTGGCTGTGATATCCATGACTCAGCTTAGGCGATGCACAAAAAGTGAATGAGCAGATCCGCTTCAACGATGGGGCGGCTTACGAGCGTTATATGGGGAAGTGGAGCCAGCTCGTTGGAGCCACCTTCCTCGACTGGGTTGCTCCGAAACCGGGCCTGCGATGGCTTGACGTCGGCTGTGGCAACGGCGCCTTCACCGAACTGCTGGCCGCACGATGCGCTCCAGCGTCAGTACACGGGATAGACCCTTCTCAGGAACAGCTGGCGCACGCCCGTACGCGACCCGCCTTGCGTGTGGCACAGCTCCTGCACGGCGATGCCATGGCACAGCCTTTTCCGGACAATGCGTTCGATGTGTCCATCATGCCGCTGGTTATTTTCTTCGTTCCCGATCCAGCCGTAGGCGTTGCTGAAATGGCTCGAGTAGTGTGTCCGGGCGGCATAGTCGCGGCGTATGCCTGGGACATGGTTGGGGGTGGGTTCCCGTACCAGATGCTGCGGTCTGAGATGCGCAATCTGGGCATCGAAGTTCCTGTTCCGCCGAGTCCGGACGCCTCTCGAATCGACTCGATGCAAGAACTGTGGACACGCGCGAGTTTGGATTCTGTCCAAACGCGAGAAATTAACGTGCAACGTACATTCGTCGATTTTAATGAATACTGGAAATCCATACTCGGCGGCCCGAGCATCGGACCTAAGCTCGAAGCGATGTCGCCTGCGAACCTGGCGCTTCTCAAAGCTCGCGTACGCGCGCGCCTGTCAGAAGATGCGTCCGGCCGCATCTGCTGTGGTGCCAGTGCAAATGCCGTGATGGGGCGCGTGCGAAAGTGAAGTGCCCCACAACGGGTGCAGGCTCGTGCGGCGGGTTACACACCAGTATATTGTCTTCTTGCGATGCGATTTGATTCCTGCGTCCCCGAATTTAAGCCTTAAGTGAAATGATCTACTTCTCGTGACCGCGCACTAATAGACTCGGCACAAGCCTTCGGCTGGTTGAATTCGGTCAAGTCGAAGAAAGGGGGAAGCCGAGATGATTGAATTACTGAAATCGCTTCTCAGCTCCAAATCTGGCGAAGGCCGCGCTCGTAACCCCGCATCAAGGACGGCAGCGAAGCCGGCAGTCAGTGCGAGTGACTTTCGTGCGGTGTCGCTGGCGCCGAGCCTGGAATGCTGCGCGGCCACCAAAGGTGCCGTGTCCAGGCGCTATCTGTGGCGGGAAGCGCCGCGACTTCCCCTGGCGGACTGCGAGATGGGATCGAATTGCAGGTGTAGATTCATCAAGCACTCAGATCGACGTGAAGGCGACCGGCGTCTGCTGGGTTGCACTTCAACGAAGCAGTGGTTTATGGGCGGAGAGCGCCGCACGCAACAGGGCCGCCGGACGGCGTGATCTCAAGTTCCTTGGTACTGAACTTCCGCGTTTGCTCGGCGGCATCTTAGGGGACGACGATCGACCCGACCTCGAGGCGCCCGAGAAGACGCGGTTCCTGACGGTGCAGAAAGAGCACCTGAAGAACGAACACGCGCTGCACCTGCTACGCCTTCACCAACAATCCCGAGTCCTGCGCGGACAGTGGTTTGGGTCAATTTCTCCGGATTTCCATTCAGGTCCTAGTCAGGCCGCCGGCATCTTCGAGCGGACTTAATGTAATACACTACAATCCTCGGAAAGGAGACGTCGCGAGAACCGAGCGCAGCCGGCATTACTTTCGTGGCGACGGAGCTCGTGTCGATGCGTATTCGCTCGCTTGAATGGAGGAAATACTTTGTCCACTCCTGCTAGACAAATAGATCAAGGCGTATTTGCAGAAATAGAACGGATTTTCGCTCTCCAGCGAGCTCATCAATGGGAGATTAAGGCCTCTACCGTCCAACAACGGAAAGAGAAATTGAAAAAGCTGAAGTCGGCCGTGGAAGCTCACGGCGATGAGATCGTGGCGGCGGTAAAACAAGACACCCGCAAGCCTGAGAACGAAATAAGAGTCACGGAACTCCTGAACGTGACCGCCAATATTGAAAGAAACATCAACAATCTCGACGAGTGGATGAAGCCGGTCGAGGTGATTCCATCGCAGAACAAGAACGACAAGGCGAGAATCGTGTATGAGGCGAGAGGGATGTGCCTCATTCTGGGTCCGTGGAACTTTCCGCTCGGGTTGGTCTTGGGACCTCTCGCAGCAGCCATCGGCGCGGGAAACTGCTGCATCGTCAAGCTCACAGACTTGTGCCCGGCCACTGCCAGAGTAGCCGCCAGGATCATCAAAGAGGCATTCGAGGAGAAGGAGGTAGCCTTATTTGAAGGCGGTGTAGATGTGGCAACCGCTTTACTCGACCTGCCTTTCAACCACATTTTCTTCACGGGAAGCACGCGAGTGGGAAAACTGGTCATGGCGGCCGCGTCGAAGCATTTGGCCACCGTAACCCTGGAACTCGGAGGGAAATCTCCCGTCATCGTCGATGACGACGCGGATGTGAAGAAGATTGCCGGGGATCTGGCGGCGGCTAAGCAATTCAATGGAGGCCAAGCCTGCATCTGTCCCGACTATGTATTCATCAAGGAGCGGCAGAAGAACGGCCTGGTCGAGGAGTTTCGAGCCAAAGTAAAGCAGAACCTCTACAGGGACGACGGTAGCATAAAAAAGGACAATATCGCCCAGATCGTCAATGATCAGAATTTCAGCCGAATCAAGAAACTCGTTGACGACGCCGTTTCCAAGGGCGCCAAGATCGCTGTTGGCGGGACTCTCGACGGCACTGACCGCACGATCCATCCGACGATGCTTACTGATGTGACTCCTGACATGCTGATCATGCAGGAGGAGATTTTCGGTCCGATCGTGCCGGTTCTGACCTATAAGACAATCGAGGATGTCATCGAGTACATCTCGGACCGTGGCAAGCCATTGGCGCTCTACATTTTCAGCAACAATCAAGACAACATCGACAAATTGCTCAGCCGAACCTCATCGGGCGGCGTGACTATCAACGGATTTTTTTCCCATTACCTGGAGAACGGGTTGCCCTTCGGTGGCGTCAATCAAAGCGGCATGGGCAGCTATCACGGGGTCTTTGGATTCAAAGCGTTCTCCCATGAGCGGGCAATCTACGTACAGGTGAATCGATAGATGGCTGTTGAAGGCGCGAGGCACACCGCTGGCCCCCTCACATATCGCAGCTTGCCCTGATCGATGCGGAGTCGGGAATGTCAAACTGCAACTTGACCGGTACGCCCTGCGTAGTATCCACGCTAATCACAACGGCGTGCGCATCCAGCATCTTCTTCAGCACATCTGCGGGAATTGTGACGGATGTTTTATCACTGGGCTTGCCGGTCGGAACCCGGTCCGTCCCCGCCGCCCAGCGGTGCTCTTCCACGCCGGACCCATCCATGGCATAGCTTACCGCGACCTTGGGAAAATAGTTGGTCCCGCGAATCTCCTCCGGCTCGACGTAGAGGATCTTGAGCGGAGTGCCTACGAGCAGATCCGCTGCGAGGAGCTTGGAGCGGTGAGCTTCTGACGGCGCGATGCAGTCGAGCCTCAGCGCGGGGCGATCGGCGGCCTGACGGGGCAGCGCGGTGAGATATCTTCCCGCCAGAACAAAGCGCGTGAAGGTATAGGTGTCGGCGGCATCGCGGAGCTGTGACTGGCGCCATTCATGGTCGCTTGGCGATGGCGATGGCGATGGCGATTGCGCGAACGCACCTGAAATCAACGCGAGCGGTACAAGCGGAAGTGCCAGGGTTAATCTCATGGCTTCATGCTCTGGTAGCCGCGCGCGAGCGCGAAGCGGCACGGCTTCTGTTGGAGCTCCTGGCGGGGCAATTGCCGACGCGGCTACGGCTGGGGCGTTCATCAAGGTGATGACCTTGCAAGCCCCGAATAACAGATATTGCGTTCATGACATCCACCTCGCTGCTGTAGCCGGTAACTCGCCAAACTCCAAGTTACGCCAACGAGATTAAGGCAAGCTGAACATAAGATTAAGGCGCGGTCATATTTCTGGCCGCGACGACCGATGGCGCGGTGCCAGCATTTCGTAACCGACTTTCAACGCGCGATTCACGTCGCTTTCCGGAATGAAAATGAAATGGGTGCTGTGCCCGGATAGGAACCTGAATGATTGGAGCGCCCGGAGAGATTGCTCGCGGGCTTACGCCCGCTCGTCCTTGGCTTCGCTCAGGACCGCCCGTGCTTAAATGGCCCGCGCTCGATGATTGTTTCGTCAAGTCTCGCTGAGTATCGCCGAAGCCCTACTTGACTGACTGAGTTGCCGCCGGCGGCTCCCAGGACGCTAAGTTCAATCTATCGAAATGGCCTGCGGATGTAGCCGTTCAATTTGGAAGCCCTGACGTCTTCACCCTTTCACCAAGTGTTTGCAATGCCAATGACCTTTGCAGCTACTCCGGAAGGTTCATTTTCCGCAGAAAGGCCGCAAAGCGCGGATCATGCGCGAAGTCTTTCAGAAGAGGATCGGCTTGAAACCCCTTGAGCCCGACGAGCCCAACACTTCTTTCACCGTAAGCCCTCTCAAGCCACATAAACGCCTGGTCCAGTTGCCGACGATAGGCGTAGACCAAAGCAACTCCCGAGGGCTCATCATCGTCCATGAGCTTCGCGAGCGCGGCATCCGACTCAGCTCGCCGTCCCATGGCGTAAGTAACCATCGCGTAATAAACACGAGCCTGGCCCTGCCGCATCTCTGCCAGCGCGGCATCGAGCTTTCCCTCTCCCAGGAGTACATGTCCCAGCGTGCGATGTGCGGGTTCATTTGTGGGACTGATCTCAAGGGCTTTCCGAATCTCGGTTTCCGCGTCGCGTAGGTTTCCCGTTGAGTACAGCATCCAACTCAGGACTAGATGCCAGTCAGGGTTCAGAGGATCCAAGCTAATGGCAATCTCCAAGAGACGTGCACCTTCCACCCACCGGCCGCGCGCCCTGTATACATTGGCAAGGCCTCCGAGGACCCGAGGGTTACGCGGTTCGAGACGCAAGCCTTCCTCGCCATCGCGTTCCGCAGCTGCCCAATCCCATTTCACGAAGTTCACGCATGCCAGAACTGAGTAAGCCGTGCCCGACTTCGGATTGAGCTCCAGAGTCTGCTGTGCGAACAGTCGGGCCTTTTCATAACCATCGGCAGATTCTTCGTAACCAAACCCGGTCTTTAGCCATTGGGTAACCGCAAGCGACTCGAGTACCGGGACTGATTTGGGCTCGAGGTCCAACGCCT
>Ga0302314_10003859_pt1 | contig 27584 bp, 29 predicted proteins | sample III_Palsa_N2_3_FD_200533 | JGI IMG/M metagenome (GOLD analysis project Ga0302314, IMG submission 200533) | Peat permafrost microbial communities from Stordalen Mire near Abisko, Sweden - III_Palsa_N2_3 | ecosystem: Environmental > Terrestrial > Soil > Palsa > Peat permafrost | place: Sweden...
GCTCATCCGTCGCCTGCTTGACCTGCCCAGGGCGTGGCATCCAGACACCTCCTGGACACACAGCCTACCAGCAGCAATCCTTAAGTCACTGGTATTGCCCCTAGGGCGCGTATCTTGTCGTGATCAATCTGCGGGTTCGCCCTCGCAGCGGGGGTGTGCTCCGGTAGACCGTTCCGTATGACGCGAGTGCAACTGTCGGATGCGGAGTGGGAGTTCATCGAGCCGTACTTGCCGGTCGGCGAGTACGGTCCGTATCCCGGGCGGCTGCGGCAGCAGTTCGAAGGTGTGATCTGGCGCTTCAAGACGGGCGGGCAGTGGCGGGAGATGCCGCATGAGTTCGGCGCCTGGTCGACCGTCCACAACCGCTTCCGGCAGTGGCGGGACGCGGGCGTGTTCGAGGCCTTGCTGGAGGGCATGATCGCGGAGGCCGCGAAGCGCGGAAAGGTAGACCTGTCCCTGGTCAGCATCGACTCCACCACCGCGCGCGCCCACCACGCCGCCGCCGGGATGCACATGGGCGAGGACCTCATGACTGCTCTGGAGAAGGGCGCCATCGCAGAGGAGAAGGCCAGGTCAAAAGGGGCAGCATTGAAGAACAAACCGGACACGACGCCGATCCCGGGCGCGAGGAGCGACGACGCATCCGGCGTCGGCGAAAGCTCCGGCTGCAGGCCGCCCTCCTCGGACGCTCCAGAGGCGGCCAGACCAGCAAGGTCCACCTCGCCGCCGACCGCAGGTGCCGCCCGCTGGCGTTCATCCTGACCGCGGGGCAGGCCGCGGACAGCCCGCAGTTCATCCCCGTGCTGGAGAAGATACGGGTCCCCGGACCCGTCGGCCGCCCTCGCACCCGGCCGGATGCGGTCGCCGGGGACAAGGCCTACTCGTCCCGCGGCAACCGGTCCCACCTGCGCAGACGCGGCATCAAAGCCGTCATCCCGGAGAAGGCGGACCAGGCCGCCAACCGAAAGAGGAAGGGCTCCAGGGACGGCCGGCCCGTGAGCCACGACGCCGACCTGTACAAAGAGCGCAACACCGTCGAGCGCCTGATCAACAAGCTCAAGGCCTGGCGAGGCATCGCCACCCGCTACGACAAGACCCCGGACAGCTACCTCGCCGGCCTCCACTTACGCGCATCGATGATCTGGATCAAAGAGCTCGCTCTCGCCACCCATTGATCACGACTCAATACGCGCCCCTAGTAGAGGGTGCTGCAGTCCTGCTTTCCGGTGCTGGTGTTCTCCAGACAGACCTGGTCCTGGAAGGTCGGGCCGTCGTAGTACGGGAGGGTGTAGATGAAGTACCAATCCGACGTAGCATCCCGGTTGCCGTTGATGAACTGGATGATCTGGACCTCGCAGTTGTCACCGGAACTTGTGACAGCGCCCTGCTGGTACTCGTGGGAACTGCCCTCATAGCCCTCTAGAATCTGCTGCTGGCCCGTGCATCCGGGGACCTGCAGGTCCTGGCGGACCCACATCGTCGGGTTCGCGGAAGCCGAGGTGGCTCCCAGCAGCGAAGCGGCGCCGAGCACGAGTACTCCAGCGGTTACGGCCAGTCCCTTGATCATGATCCCTCATATGGTTTGACATTGACATTCGTTGAGCTGCACCAGGCGGTTGCATGGGCAGCATGCGCGCAGGCGCTGCTCACGCGGAGCACGGCGCTCGATCAGGAGCAGTCAGTACGCACCGGCGGGGGTTGGCCGACGGATCCGGTCCGCGGTCGTGCCCTCGTCGGGGGCATGGCAACCGTGGCAGTGGTCGGATGCACGCCGCTACGTTCCCGTCCGATCCCGTACACTCCCGTCCATGCCGACAGGCTGGTTCGAGAACAGAGGTTCACCGGGGGGTTCTGTGCGTGGAACAGGCGTTGGCGCCATGGGCTCCGGCGGCGGGGATCTCGACAACGTCGAGGATGTGGCGGAGTTCGTCGAGGCGTTGCGGCGTGTGCGCGTCGAGGCCGGCAATCCGTCATATCGGTTACTGGCCAATCTGGTCGGCCCGCTGTTGCGTCCACCCAGGCAGGTCCGGCATTCCACGGTCGGCGATGTGTTCCAGCCGCAGCGCCGACGCCTGGATCTGAATCTGGTGGTCGCGATCCTCCAGGCCATGGGTCTGGAGGAATCGGTGGTGGCCCAGTGGCGGGCCGCCTGCGTGCGGGTTCACTCTGAGCCGCGGGCCGGCGGTTCGGAGCAGAGGGGTGAGGTATGCCAACTCCCCTCCACGACGCCATATTTCAGCGGGCGTACCGCCGAACTCGACCAACTGCTCGGCGTGGTACAGGACGCGGCAGCGACCGGCCTGCCCGGGGCAGCACTGATCTGCGCGATCGACGGGATGGGCGGCATCGGCAAGACCGCCCTCGCTGTCCACGCCGCCCACCGCTTGGCCGACCGGTTCCCCGACGGGCAGCTCTTCGTCGACCTGCACGGCTACACCAGTGGGCTCCCCCAGCAGGACCCGTCCGACGCGCTCGCCGCGATCCTCCAGGCCTACGGCGTCGCCCCGAGCCAGATCCCTGCGGATCTGAACGCGCGAGCCCTCCTGTATCGCAACCGGCTGTCAGGAACCAAGACCCTGATCATCCTGGACAACGCCGCCACCGAGGCCCAGGTACGCCCCCTGCTGCCCGGCAGCGGAAGCTGCCTGGTCCTGATCACCAGTCGCAGACGCCTCAAGGGCCTCGACGACGCCCACGTGCTGCCCCTGGACGTGCTGGCGCTGCCGGAGGCCATCTCGCTCCTGCTCCAGGCGGCCGGCCCCGGTCGGATACCGGCCGACGATCCCCAGGCAGAGCAGATCGTCGAAGTGTGCGGGCGCCTGCCCCTCGCCCTGCGCATCGCCGCGGCGCTGCTGCGGCATCGCCGTTCCTGGACCCCGGAACACCTGGTGAGCACGCTGCGCAACGGGCGCCTCGGTCTGAAGGGCTTCACCGACGGTGACCGTCGCCTTGCCGGTGTCTTCGACCTGTCCTACCAGATGCTCGCCGTCGGACACCGACTGGCCTTCCGCCGCCTGGCACTGATCCCCGGCCCCTACACCGACCGCTACGCCCTCGCCGCACTGCTGGGCGCGGACCCGGTGCTCGCCGAGAGCCTGCTGCAGGACCTGGTGGACCACAGCCTGCTCACCGAGCCCTCCCCGGGGTGCTACCGGATGCATGACCTCATCCGGGAGCACGCCGGCACCCTGTCCGAAGCCGACCCTGACCAACAGCGTGACCTCGCACTCGGACGCCTGCTGCACTACTACGCCCACACCGCGCAGCAGGCCTCCCAGAGCATCGCCCGCTATCCGAGGCCCGTACCGGAAGGCCAGGCTCCCACCTACGCACCCGAGCTGAGCAGCCCCGACACCGCCCGCTCGTGGCTGCGCGCGGAGTGGCCCAACCTCGACGCCGCCCACGCCACCGCCCACAACCGCGCTCTGCACGAGCCCGTCATTGCCCTGGCCGCGGGGCTCGCTGAGATGCTGCAGGTCTACGGCCCCTGGAGCCGCGCCCTCAACATCCACCAGACCGCCGCTACCACCGCCGAACGCCACGGACGCCCCACCGCCCACGCCACCGCCCTGACCGATCTGGGGCGCGTCAGGCACCTGACCGGGGACTACTCCGGAGCCGACGAGGCCTTCACCCGCGCACTGGAGATCTACCGCGCGCAGGGCGATCGCCTGGGCGAGGCGAACGTCCTGACCGGCCTGGGGTGTATCGGATACTTGACCGGGGACTACTCCGGAGCCGGAGACACCGTCACTGCGGCACTGGAGATCTTCCGCACACTCGGCCACCGCCACGGCGAGGCCACCGCGCTGACCGACCTGGGAAACATTCGGCGTATGACTGGGGACTACCACGAGGCAGACAACGCGTTCACCCGGGCACTGGAGATCTTCCGCGCACTCGGCCACCGCCACGGTGAGGGCATCGTCCTGGTCGACCTGGGGAACATGCAGCAGACGACCGGGGATCATTCAGGCTCCATCGACGCGCTGACCCGGGCACTGGAGATCTTCCGCGCACTCGGCCACCGCCACGGTGAGGCCACCGCGCTGACCGACCTGGGGCGTGTACGCCACCTGACCGGCGACCACGCCGGTGCCGATGAGGCGCACACCCAGGCGCTGGAGATCTACCATGCCCTTGGTATCCGTCTCGGCGAAGCGAACGCCCTGACCGGTCTGGGGAGCGTGCGGCAGGCCACCGGGGACTATCGCGGGGCCGTTGACGCCCTCGCCCGGGCACTGGAGATCTACCGCGCGCTCGGCCACCGCGGCAACGAGGCCTGCGCACTGAACGACTACGCCGCCACTCACGCCGCCCTCGGCCAACGCCCCCGTGCCCTCGCGCTCTACCAGCAGGCGCTGGCCATGAACCGCGAACTGAACAAACCCGACGACGAGGCCATCTCCCTCGAAGGCATCGCCGAACACCACCTGGCCACCGGCGAACCCACCCAGGGCACGGCATACCTGCACCAGGCGCTGGAACTCTACCGACGCCTCGGCATGAAACCGGACACGGAGCGCATCCGAGCCCGGCTCGACGGCCTCACCTCCCCTCCCCCGGACCAACACGTCCCGGCTGACCCGGTCGTGGGTGTGTCAACTTAGGAGCTCTGTCCCGTAACGGTGGTTTGTTGAACCTGTGAGTAACGACGGTTGACGGTTGGTCAGGTCAGCGATACGCCTGAAGTGGGGTTTTCGCAGGCTGCAGGAGTCCCGCGGGTGTTGTCACGTTGTTGGGGGTGTGATCGTCTGGGGTTGTGTCGGGGCGTGTTGGGGGCGGTGGTGTGTCTGGTTCAGGCCGCGGCGGGCAGGCTGGCGGTCCCGGTGATCTGGTCCCAGATCGCGAAGCGGACGGTCATCTCGAGGCAGTGGTCGGGTGCGGAGGTGGCGTCGAGGGTGGTGGGCGCCAGGCTAGTTCACTGGTGGGGCGCGATTGTTTGCCTGCGCTGAATCTGTCGCGGAGGGCCTCACGGGACGGGTGGGGCTGCGTATGCTGAACCTCTAATCGAACAGTCATGCGGCCGGGTACCTTCCCGTCTACGCGCGGCCCCTGGCGTCGCACCTCGTGCTGCGGCAGGCCCATCTCCAGCGCCGCCGACTCGTGCACCCACAGCGTCTTCAGCCCGTAGGCCCGCATCAACTCCGGGACCTGGTCCACGTTCCCGGGCAGCGGAACCGGCACCGGCCGCCGCTTCGGCAGCCACAACCCGTCCGCGCCCAGCACCCCGATCTTCAGCGCGCCTGCGCTCCGGCCGGTCGCCGTGGACTCCAGGTGCTGCCACACCCCGGACACACCTGGGTCTTCCGCCGTCAGCCGGACCGGCTCCGGGAACACGGTCGTGGGAGCCTCAGGGGAATTATACGTTCACGTTCTCGCAGGTCGGAGTCACTTTTGCGGGTTTATCGGCGGGAGTTCGGTGGTTAGCCCCTCTGGTCCGACCACACACGATCGGAGGCGAAGCCTCCATCACGGGACTTGACCGGACTTGACCGGACTTGACCGGAACTCTTGTGGTCGGACGTCACAGTCCTGGAAGGTCAGACCCCGGACAGAAGTATCCCGAACACGTGGAGGAATCACAGTGCGAGTCACCAAGCGAGCCGGAACAGTCATGGCAGCAACCACCCTCGTCGTCGCCGGTATGACAGGTGGCATGGCAGCCACGGCAAGCGCCATGCCGGGCGGAGGCGGCGGTTGTACCGGCGCTCCCCAGGTCACCCACGGAGGGGTCGGCTACGATTCCTTCTCCATGACCCTGGACGCCCTCTGCGGGAACTACTCCGTGCAGGTATACGGCACGTGCCCCAACGGCGGCCAGCAATACGGCAGCGAGGCCTATGGCGCCGGGAGCGTGTCCAAAATCACGTGTCAGGGCTTCGATAATGTCATTTCAGACTCAGGCTACGGATACCGCTACGACAATTACAGCCGGTGGGTCACCGTTTCATTCGGCTGATCACCGTGCCTTCGAGCCGTCCGGGTCTGTCGGGGGGGATCCGATGGGCTGGCCTGGCGACCACCGAAAGGCAGTCGCATGGCAGACATCCGGAGTCGCGGATACCCGCTCGCCCATGTGAAGGACCTCCTGGTGAATCCGGCCCGCAGGACCACCGTCAGGATCACCGCCGCACGTGGGGGCCGCCGAACTCGTCGGCGCGACCGCAGCACTCGCACCCACCGCGCCAGCGGCCCCCAGGCAGGCGTAGCAATCCACCAGACAGGAGAACGACACCCCATGCTCAAGAACCGACTCGCCATCGCCAAGCGGACCGGCATCATCGCAGCACTCAGCAGCGCCGCGCTGCTCATCGCACCCGCTGCCGCCATGGCCAACGGCGGCAACTGGGCCGCCCAGCTCGGGAACACCGGCCAGGGATGCTACGCGTACACAAACTGGACCAGCGACACCGTCATCGCGAGGGTCTACCAGCAAAGCAATGACGCCACCTGCAACATCTTGATGTACCAGACGTGGCGCAGCAGCGGCGAGAGCACCGATGGCGGCACTGCGTACGCCAACACTACCGGGTCCGGACAGACGGCCACGGCCATCCACCCGGGCTCCTCGCCGGACGACTTCTACTACGGTCCGGACGGCAGCGGCTACCTCTGCGTCAATGTGTACGGGACAAACAGCACCACCGGCCAGGAAGCCGAGGCCGTCTACGGAACCAACTGCCCTACGTACCCTATTTCCTAGCCTCACCAATTCACGAGCTGCCTGCAGTGGTGACGCTGCGTGAGATCAGCAAAGGAGGGTGCCTCTACCTGCGATGATTCAGCTTCTTGAGGACTGGATCATGTTGGGGAGGAGGCACCCTCCGGGTGTCGCAGCTTTATGATGGTTTGCTCTTTATGGGCCCTATTGTCCTTGCGTTGGTCGTGAGCTCGGCTGTTCGTCTCATCCGCTTCTGTTCCACAAAACCCGTCTGGTTTAAGAACAATGCCGTTGACTTAAGGGTCTGGCGCTGGGGCTGCGGCATGGATGACCTGCAGCGTTTCGCTGGGACGGCGGACGGGTTGCGGCGGGCGGGCGCGGTCTGGGCTCCAGGACAGGAACTTCGACATCTTGCGTTTGGCGTGTCGGACCACGGCGCGCAGGCGGCGGGCGGGTTGATCTCCTGTTCGAGTTCACAGGTGAAGTTGGTGGGTCGGTCGCGGAGGTGGTGAGGGGGGAAAGAGCCAGGTGTCGAGGTGACGCTGCGACGGGCTGCACGCAGGGCGGCGGCGAAGGAGAGCCGGTCCGGATCCAGGGGTTCGGCCCGGCTGACGGCCGTCGTATGCATCAGGACCCGTAAACCGCTGTAGACGGCCAGGTGGGCGTAGACCTCCTGGAACACCAGGTCAGGGGTCTTGCTGGGCAGCACGGTGCGGGTGCCCAGCTGCGTGGTCTTCCATTCGGCCAGAGTGCTCTCCACTTCCCATCGTTCGCTGTAGAGCGCGGCCAGTTCAGTGGCCGGTGCTTCCGCTGGGTCCATGAGCGTGGTGATGAGTCCGTAGCGTTCGGCCGGGTCGTGCCCCGGGATGTCCAGGAAGTACTCGACAACGCGTACCCGCATGGCCTGCGGCCGGCGGACACTGCGTCCGCGACCGCCGTGGACCGTGGAGATCCAGGAACCGTCCGCCAGGACTTCCTCGACCGGGAGCTTCCAGAGCTTGGGGACGCGCCACAGCAGATGGGCTCCCGTGGCGGCCAGTGTGGTCCACAGCTGCACACCGGGCAGGCCGCGGTCGGCCAGCACCAGCATCCCTGGTCCCATCGAGGGAGCCAGTCGCTCCACCAGGACCCGTTCCTTGACCCGGTAGGAGTCGACCTCCGCATCGACGACCACGTGTGTGCCGGCCTCCACCAGCACGGCCAGTCGCACAAGCGGGAAGCCCGTGGGTCCCTTGCCCGGCCGGGTTTTCAGGCGCCCCAGCCCTGTGTCGTTCGCGGGCGTATCCGCGACCTACAGGGTTGTCCCGTCGACGGCCATCAACCGCAGCCCTCGCCAGAACGCGCCTGGAGTGCGTTCGTCGGCCACCGCCGCACCGGCGTGCCTCAGCAGTTCGTGGAACGAGTCCACGCCCAGGCGGACTCGTGCCCGGAACAGGGCTGCCTTGTCCGGCACCCGCCAGGTGCCCCAGTCCTCGTGCTGCCGGGCCGGTTCGACGAGCTTGCGCAGCACCTCCCGGTAGGGATCCGGGCAGAACAGTGCCCGCGCGAGCACGAAGTACACCGTCAGCCTCGGCGGCAGCAGCCGCACCCGCACCTCGCGGTCCTGGCCCTTCGCCAGAACCGCATCCACCAGCTCCGGGGGAAACACACGCGTCAGATCCCCCAGCACGACCCGATCCACCAACTGAGCAGCCATCAGACATCACCTCTGATGTCCGTTGAACTGCTAAAACAGCCCTATGTCAACGGCATTGCGCTTGAACCAGCAGCTACGCGAGCAGTACGAGGCACCCTGACCCGCAGTCGCCATGCGTCCACAGCATGCGGGATCCCACGCCCAGCCGCAGTGCGGCTTGGGGAGCCCAGGCTCACTGCCTGCGCGAGCGCGACGGCCTGCTGTGCTGGTCCGACTCCGCCAGGACGCCGCCCTGGCGGTGGCCCCGGGGCACCAGGAGGTGTGGCGGCCCCGCGACCGGCGACGCGGTGGGCTGGAGTGAGGGTTGCGGCGCGCGGAAATCAGCACCATGGCCGACCTCGGTGAGCGCAACGGTTCGGCCGCATGCCGGCCGGGCAGGCGGTCGGCAACGAGTATCTGACCACTGTGGGGAGGCCGAGCATGCCTGCGGCGATCTCGAGCAGGCCGGTGAGAAGATCAAGGACGTCTTCACGGCCTGAGCCCCACGGCCTCCCCTCGTGGGCGGCCCGGCGGAGCCTCGACACCACTGGAGGACACCGGTGAAGCCACCCTTCGGACTGCGACGTCTGCGCCGTTCACCTGCAGCGGCACGCCACCGGCCGGCCCCCGCCGGCGTGCGACCCTCGCGCCGGTACGGGTCGGCCGTGCGGCACCGACCTCGGGTCCTGGTGCGCCGCGGTGCGCGCCCGGCACCCGGGGTTCCGACGTCGCTACAGGTGGCGGCGGGGTGGGCATGGCGGCTGCTGGTGCTGGGTATCGCGGGTTACGCGGTGTTCATGCTGCTGGCCAGGTTCCAGCCGATCGCGGTGGCGGTCTTCCTCGCGCTGGTGGTGACCGCCTTGGTGCGGCCGCTCGCGGACGTGCTGGACCGCGCGCTGCCGGTGCCCCGGGTGCTGGCCGTGCTGTGCTGTTACGTCCTGTTCGTGCTGCTGATCGCGGGGCTGCTCAGCGCGACCGGACTCCTCGTGGCCGACGAATCGCCGCGGCTGGCCTCTCAGTTCGACTCCGGTGTCGCCCGGCTGGAGCACTGGCTCGAGGGCCGCCCCTTCCAGGTGCGGCCCAGCGCGCTCACGGGCCTGCAGCAGAAACTGACGTCGTTCGTCACCGCCCACCGCAGCGCCTTGCTCCAGAGCGCGGTCAGCGGCGCAGGACAGGCCGTCGAGGCCCTCACCGTCGTGGCCTTGGGCGTGTTCTGCTCGGTGTTCTTCGTCCACTCGGGCGAACGCATGTGGGCCTGGTTCAGCGACCAACTGCCCGCACGCCGGCGGCCGGGCTGGCGACGGGCGGGGGCCGCGGCCTGGCGCGCCCTGTCCGGCTACATCCGCGGCATCATCCTGGTCGCGGCCACCAACGCGGTCCTGGTGGGCATCGCGCTGTTCGTATTGCGGGTCCCGCTCGCCCTTCCCCTGACCCTGCTGGAGTTCCTCGCCTCGTTCGTGCCGCTGATCGGCTCCCCGGTGGCACTCGCGATCGCCAGCGCCGTGGCGCTGGCCACCCGCGGCCCGGCCACCGCCGTCATCGTGTTGGTCCTGATCGTGGTGATCGGCCAGCTCGAGGGACACCTCCTGCAGCCCCTGATCATGGGCTGGGCGGTCCGACTCCATCCCGTCGTCGTCGCCGTCTCGGTCATCGCCGGCAGCATCGCCCTCGGCATCATCGGCGCAGTCGTCGCGGTCCCCGCCGTCTCCGTTGCCTGGGCCGTCATCCAGGCCCTCCGCACATCCGACGACACAGGGTGACCAGTACCCTGACGCAGGCGCAGCAGGAGCCCATGCGCCGGCCCGCCGGTGACGCTCGCTTCCAGGCACGGCCGACCCTGGAGCAGTAGATCAGGAGAAGGCTGGTGTGTGCCCTGGCCGGCGGGGGGGCGTGTGTGGCTCGCCGGTGAGGAGGGCGAGCAGGTCCGCGACGGTTGGGCCGGCATCGGCCGGGTGACGCAGCGTCGTTCCCGGGGTCACGCTGTAGTGGCTGGTTCACCCCTCACGCGTATGCGTGAGGGCGGCCGCCGTGTTCCAGGTCGGCGATGATGCGCTGAACGGCACGCGCGGTCAGCAGGCAACGGGTGGCAATGTTCGAGCATCAAGGCCGTAGGAGCGGAACGGCATTGCGATCGCGCGCGGGAGGTGGAGTCGCGGCGCACGAGCCGGGGAGCGCATTCGGTAGGCGCCGCCGACAGCGCGGTGGCGGTCCGAGCCTCCTGCGCAGCGAGACGGGGACATGCCCCCGCGGGCAATGCAGTGCGTCTGACACCGGTCCCGCGTCAGGGCGGGGGTGTGTCGTGCAGCGCGAGGAGCGCGAGGAGGTCAGCGACGGTCAGCCCGGAGTCCGCGGGGTGGCGCAGGACGGTGCCGGAGGCGACGCGGTACCGGTTGGACCGACCGGCCCGGGTGTGGGTCAGGTACCCGTCGGCCTCCAGTTCGGCGATGATCCTCTGGACGGCCCGTTCAGTCAGCTGGCACCGCAACGCGATGTCGCGCACGCGGGTCCCCGGGTCCTGGGAGATAGCGGCGAGGACCCGGGCGTGGTTGGTCAAGAACGTCCAGCCGGTCGGGGCGGGTCCACGCGGTTCAGCCATGCCTCATCATACGACGGGTCATTCACGCAATGCTATAGGCGAAAAGTATTTCACGTATCACTTGACAGGCAATCGAGCTGCTTCGATCCTGGAGGAGCGACATGCGACCCCGAGCGCGCAGACCGCCGGGCCGCGACCTCAGCTCAATCGGGGAGGAGGGGCACCATGGAACTGCGGTGCACGCTCCGCAGGTACAAGGGAACAGACATCCTGACGCTCGTCGGCGACATCGACTGGGACGGCAAGGGCGAGCTGCGGCGGGTGGCGCACGCCCTCGACGGGCCCCGCGTGCCCGTCCGCGTGGACATGACCCGGGTGGCATTCATGGACTCCACCGGAGCCCACTTCCTGACCGCGCTGAAGCAGCGCACCACCGCCGCCGGCGTGTCCTTGTCGGTCCAGGGGACGCCCCGGCAGCCGACGCGCGTGCTGGAGCCCCTGCGGCTGACCGACCTCATCAGCGAGCAGCCCCGCTGATCGCTGTGGACCTCACAGTCCCGCCAGCGCGCGCGGCGGCGGCGATGTCCCGCGCGGAGCCGTCGCGCTGGCCGGCCCACAGGACCCCGAACGCGAAGGCCTCGACCGGCCCGGTGCCGCGCGCTCGGGCGAGTTCGGCTACGCCGCATCTGCCCCGCAGTCCAGGGCTGACACCGCTCCCGCTGCGATAGCCGCCCGGGCGCGGATCGGAGCGGAACCCCACCGCAGCGGCTACCGGCCGGTCCGAGAAGGCTCGGGCGCGTTGGTGAGGAGGGCGAGGAGGTCGTCGAGGCTGGGTCCGGCGTCCGCGGGGTGACGCAGGCGGGCGCCGGGCTGGATGCGGTAGTGGTTGGTGCGGCCGGTGCGGGTGTGGGTGAGGTAGCCGGCAGATTCCAGGTCGGCGATGATGCGCTGCACCGCGCGTTCGGTCAGCAGGCAGCGGGCCGCCATGTCACGCACCCGCACGCCCGGGTCGCGGGCGATCTGGACCAGGACCCGGACATGGTTGGTCAGGAAGGTCCACTGCGATGAGGCGGCAAGTGTCTGGTCCACCCCTCCAGCATGGACCGCAGTGTCGCGTCAAAGCAAACACGACACAGAATTCGTGTTACTGTTGACACCCGTTGCCGGAGGGGAGACCCTAGGGCGAAAGCGATCTGCACACGCCGCGCCCCAGGCGCAGCCGACCGGAACGGTGACGCAGTGACCAGGGACGAACTGACGGCGCTGGCCGCACGCCTGCGCGAAGCGGCCCCCGACCGCGCGACGCTGCCGCCCTCCGGCGAGTACGCCCTGCACGCCCTGGACGCCTACCTCACAGTGTCCGACCAGCACCCCGACGGCCTCGCCGCCGGCCTGGATCACGAGCACCGCCGCGCCCTGGAGCTGTGGCACACCCTGCAGGACACCTCCTGCGCCCCGAGCCGGCGTGACGCGGCTGCGCCGCGCGCCCACCACCCTGCCGTCCGCCCTGGAAGGTGATCCCGATGCCGTCCGCGTCCCCGCGTCCCGCCCTGGCCACCCGCCCGGCACCCCACGCCCCGGCCCCGCGCCCACAGATGGCGCTCCACCCGGGGGCGGACCTGTTCCCCGAGCTGGACCTGTCCGACCCGCGCCACGCCAGCGCCACCGACGCGCGCGCCATGTCCAAGGTGCTCTTCGCGCGGCTGGCGCAGCTGGAGGAGGGGACGCGTGAGTACCAGTACGTACGCAACACCCTGGTCGAGCTGAACCTGACACTGGTGAGGTTCGTGGCACAGCGGTTCAAGGCCCGCAGCGAGCCCATGGAGGACATCGTCCAGGTCGGGACCATCGGCCTGATCAAGGCCATCGACCGGTTCGACCCCGAGCAGGAGAACGAGTTCCCCACCTTCGCGGTCCCCACCATCCTCGGGGAGATCAAGCGGTTCTTCCGCGACACCAGCTGGGCCGTCCACGTCCCGCGCCGCCTGCAGGAACTGCGCGTGACCCTGGCCAAGACCACCGACACACTCGCCTTCACCCTCGGCCGGGCCCCCACCAGCGCCGAGCTCGCCGCCCACCTGGGGATCACCGAGGACGAGATCCGCGAGGGACTGGTCGCCGCCAACGGCTACAGCGCCCACTCGATCGACGCCGGCGCACCGGGCAGCGAAGAGCACGACCAGGACACCGCGTTCACCGACCGGATCGGCGACCTCGACCCCGGCCTGGAGATGGTCGACAACCTGGAATCCCTCAAGCCCCTCATGGCCCGGCTCGACGACCGGGAGAAGGCCATCCTGTCCATGCGCTTCGGCGCCGAGATGACCCAGTCCCAGATCGGCGCTGCCCTGGGCCTCTCCCAGATGCACGTCTCCCGCCTCCTGCGCCGCGCCCTCGACCACCTGCGCGACCAGCTCCTGCCCCAGGACTGACCGCACCTGCCGCTGCCCGGGCACGCTCCTCGACAGGCTTTGAGCCGTGTGTGCAGATGCGTTCACGGCGCGGAAGGTTCCGGACCCGACGCCCACGCTCGCCGTCGCAGCATGGCAGCGCCTCGGCTTGACGGCCCAGGGCGGAGCACCTGTGACCACGGAGGCGGCCGCAGCCACCCCGCGCCAACTCGCGCTGCTCGCTCCGGGCTCCACGCGGGCCATGACGTTCCAGCTGCCACCGGGGCTCCTCGACAGCGGCAAGCGCGCCGGACTCGAGGTCGCGCGGGACGCGGCCCGGCAGCCGAGACGCCGTTCCTCAGCTTCTTCACGCCCGAGGAGATGCCGGCGATGCCCCGCGAGGCCGGATTCGCCGAGGCCCAGCATGGTTGGCTCCCCCGCTCAACCAGCAGTACTGCACCGGCAGGTGGGACTGCCGTCAGACATCGGCTGGGGAGGAGTTACCGGTGGCGAGCGTCCGACCCGAGCGAGCGGGAGATGCAGTCAAGGTTCGCGGCTGCGTTCGGATGGCTCGGCCCGCCTGCGGCGCACCAGCTGTCGGGCAATGACACAGACAACGACCGCGACGACGGCGGCGAGGACGTACAGCTGGTAGCGGCTGACCAGCGCGTAGATCGGTCCGACGTCGGTGCCCGCGGCATAGCCCGCACCGGCCCAGACTCCCACCCACAGGGCTGCGCCGAGGGCGTTGAACAGGGCGAACCGTCGCCAGGGCAGTCGTGTGGCGCCTGCCAGGACTCCATTGGTCTGGCGCAGGCCGTCGATGAAGCGAGCGAAGGTGACGACCTTTCCGCCGTGACGGGCGAAGAGGTCCTCCGCCCTGGCAAATCGGTCCGGGGGCAGCAGCAGATACCGCCCGAAGCGTTGGACGAGGGCGCGGCCACCGCTTCGGCCGATCAGATAGCCCACCCAGTCGCCGAGGATCGCGGCCACCAGGGCGACCGCCATGAGCGCGACGATGTTCAGGCGCCCGGCCCCTGCGTAGACGGCTGCGGCGATCAGGATCGTCTGCCCCGGGACCGGGATCAACATGTTGTCCAGCAGGACCAGGAGGAAGACGGCGCCGTAGCCGTCGTGCTGGAGCAGCGGTGCCAGGTGGGCCAGCGGGCCGGGAAGCGGTGGTGTCACAGTCTCAAGCCTGCCGGGATCGTGTCGGGCTGGGGCGAAGTTCTCGTGGTCCCGGTCATGCCGCTCGGGCGCGGGTGTCGTCGCTCTGGTCGGAGATGGCGCTGAGCGTGGCGGCGATGTCCTCGAGCCTGCGGCGTTCGGCGTTGACGCCGATCACGGCCTCGACCAGGCCGGCGGCCGCCATCAGGGACGCGCCTATGCAGAAGGCGAGGGTGGTGTCGCTGGGCTTGTCGCTGCCGACCAGTCCGTTGAAGGCCAGCGGGCCGGTGATACCGCCCAGGGCGGTCCCGATGGCGTAGAAGAACGCGATGCAGATGGCCCTGGTCTCCAGCGGGAAGATCTCGCTGACCGTGAGACAGGCGGCGCTCGCGCCGGCGGAGGCGAAGAACAACACCACCGTCCAGCAGGCGGTCATGGTCGTGGCGTCCAGCATCCCCTGCTGGAACAGCGCGGCGGTGCCGAACAGCAGCAGGCCGGACAGCAGATAGCTGCCGGAGATCATGACCTTGCGGCCGATCGAGTCGAAGAGGTGTCCGAGGAGCAGCGGGCCGAGGAAGTTGCCGGTGGGCACCTTGAACTGCGGCCCAGGTGGCGACCTGGGTGGTGGTGATCGCCAGGCCGCTGCCGTGCTGGGACAGCCGGCCGGCGATGTTCCCGACGGTCACCTCCAGGCCGTCGAGGATGCCCACCGTTCCCAGGCCGATGATCACCCGCCGGTGCCAGCGGGACCAGGGAAGCCTGTCCAGTCGCGCCGGTACATCGGTCCGCACGACATCACTGTCGCGCGATGCGCTGCCGTTCACGTTCTTCTGCCTCTCCCGATGAGCGCCCAGCTGCCATCGGAGCGCTTGCCCTGAACGGCACGACCGACACGGAGAGATCCACCAACGGCGTCGCCGTCGGGGGTCCTGGCGGATCCAGACGGCGTGGGGAGCAGGATACGGGGTAGGCGCGGGCTCGAGGGCCCGGTGGGGGCCTCGTCGTGCAGCGATGCCCGTCGGAGATGGTGGAGGCCACGTGACCAGCGCTTTCGATGTATCTGTGCAACCGGGTCCGGTAGCCCGTCTGGTCCTGGCCGGGGAGCTCGGTCTGGCGGGTGCGCCGCGCCTGCTGGCGGCTGTCGGGACGCTGCTCCGCGGAGCCGAGGTACGCCGGATCGAGATCGACGCGTCACTACTGCGCTTGTGCGACGCGGTCGCCCTGGGCTTCCTGGCCGGTGCGGCGGGAGCAGCGGGAACGGAAGAGGCAGTACAGGAAGCGGAGCCACCGGCTCTGCTCTGTGCGTCCTGACCCTCCTGCCGGCAATGAGAGGAGACGGCGTCCGTGCCCCTGTGGACTGTCGTCAGGCCGCTCGCCGTGGTCGCCTGCGCGGCCCTCGCTGCCGTTGTGCTCAACCGGCGCGTCGAGGCCATCGTCCGGAGGCCCGACACTCCCCGGCGGAGCATGTGCTGCTGGCCGTCGCCGGGGCGGCACGGCTGGGCGCCCGGGTCGTCGCGCTGCTGATCGACATCAGCCTCAAGGGCTACGCCACTGGACCGCGCGATCCGGCCCGGATCCGCGCGCCTGCCCCTCCGCTTGTCATGAATGTTTTGCTGGTGCTTCCCGGCGTCGGTGCAACGCCAGCAGTTGGGCCCGGGGCCCTCGGCGGCGTGGCCTTGCAGCACCCCGGGATGCGGGCCGGTCAGCACTGGGGCAAGGTCGAGAGCAGATCCCGAGGAGGCGTCCCACATGGCATGGTTCTTGTTCTTCATCCTCATCGCCGTCGTGTTCGGGTTCCTCGGCGCAATCATCAAGGGGCTGCTCTGGCTGCTGGTGGTCGGCTGTTTCGTCTTCGTCCTCGCGCTGCTCTTCGCTGGCTGGCGGCTCCGGTCCAGTAGATCCCGATCACGCACCTGACGCAGGCGCAGCCCTGCAGCTGCACGATCCGTCTCGTCTGTCCGGAGCGGTTGTCCCGCCGGACGAGAGGCCCTCGGCTGTGGTGGAGCAAGCGCGGGCCACCAGACACGTGCGAAGCTGGCCACCACACATCCGCGCAGTGGACCCTGGCACCGCCTGCCGTTTACCGGAGGCGGTCAGGGGATACCCGTACGGGTGCCGCGCGAGGGACCCCAGCATGCGGAACAGGGAGCACGTAACGCGGTCGTAGGGGTGGCTCGACGCCATCCCGTAACACTCTTTGGGAGGCGGATTCCATGGCCGACATCCCGGCCACCACTACCGACTCGGGTGCCCCCGTCGAAAGCGATGAGTACTCGTTGACCGTCGGGCCGGACGGCCCGCTGCTGCTGCAGGACGGCTACCTGATCGAGCAGATGGCTCAGTTCAACCGGGAGCGCATCCCGGAGCGGCAGCCCCATGCCAAGGGAAGCGGTGCCTTCGGGTACTTCGAAGTGACAGCGGACGTGAGTGCCTTCACGAAGGCGGCCGTCTTCCAGCCAGGCGTTCGCACCGAGGTGTTGGCCCGCTTCTCGACCGTGGCCGGTGAACGCGGAAGCCCGGACACCTGGCGGGACCCGCGCGGATTCGCCCTGAAGTTCTACACCTCGCAGGGCAACTACGACATGGTGGGCAACAACACCCCGGTGTTCTTCGTGAAGGACCCGATGAAGTTCCAGCACTTCATCCGGTCCCAGAAGCGCCGGGCCGACAACAACCTGCGCGACCACGACATGCAGTGGGATTTCTGGACCCTCTCCCCCGAGTCCGCCCACCAGGTGACCTGGCTCATGGGAGACCGGGGGATCCCCCGGACGTGGCGGCACATGAACGGCTACAGCTCCCACACCTACATGTGGATCAACGAGCAGGGCCGGCGGTCCTGGGTCAAGTACCACTTCAAGACCGACCAGGGAATCGAGTACTTCACCCAGCACGAAGCCGACCAGATGGCGGCCGTCGACACCGACTACCACACACGCGATCTGTTCGAGCACATCCGTGACGGCCAGTCCCCCAGTTGGACGATGTACGTCCAGGTCATGCCGGACGAGGACGCCGCCACCTACCGGTTCAACCCGTTCGACCTGACCAAGGTGTGGCCGCACGGCGACTACCCGCTCATCGAGGTCGGCCGCTTGACGCTGGATCGCAACCCCACCGACCACCACGCCGAGATCGAACAGGCGGCCTTCCAGCCCAACAACCTCGTGCCCGGTATCGGCCCCAGCCCCGACCGCATGCTGCTGGCGCGGCTGTTCGCCTACGCCGACGCCCACCGGCACCGGATCGGCGCCAACTATCAGCAGCTACCCGTCAACGCGCCCACCGTCCCGGTGCACAGCTACTCCAAGGACGGGGCGATGGCGTACCGAAAGACCACCGACCCGGTTTACGCACCCAACTCCAAGGGCGGCCCGGCCGCCGACACCACCCGGTTCGGCACCCCGCCGAGCTGGCAGGTAAGCGGAGAGATCACGCGCACGGCCTACGTCGACCACGCCGGGGACGACGACTGGGGCCAAGCAGGCACCCTCGTGCGCGACGTCCTTGACGACGATGCCCGCACCCGCTTGGTCGACAACGTGGTCGGCCACCTCCTGAACGGGGTCACCGAGCCCGTCCTGAGGCGTGCCTTCGAGTACTGGACACGCATCGACCCCGACATCGCTCGACGCATCCAGGACGGCGTACAGGCCAAGAAGGCATAGCCGTGTCACCGGATCGGTCGGCCCACGCTGCGCACCGCGCGTGATGTGCCGACGCGAACTGGCACTGCAGACAGCCGGATTCCGTGACCTCGAGGCGGTCCGAACCCCCAGGGCCCTCCGGTCGCGCAATGGCCCAGCACCTCGGCCGGTGGTGTCGGTGCCACGGCCCCGGGTCCGCGCAAGCGACCCGGGGCCGCCGCACGACGTGCGATGGCCACGCCGTGGAGGGGCCCGGCCAAGAGCAGACTCACCGCACCAGCGCGGTCAGTTGGGATCTGGGTGTTGTGCCCAAGCCAACAGGTTGGCCCAGTCGGGATCGGGTAGCAGGTCGGCAGCCGACTGAGAAGGAGTTCGCGCATGAGTTCGCCCGACGCGCCCGCTGAGCAGGAGACGCCGCAGCCCCAACCACAGCCACCGGTTCCCGAGCAGGGCTTCTGGGCGGAGTGGTGGGACGCCGTCTCTCCTCGCACGGTCGCTCTCCTGTTCGGGGTGCTCCTGCTCCAGCTCGCGTTCATCCTGTCCTACGTCGGCGCCTTCCACTCCCCGCAGCCGCATCGGATCCCGATCGCCGTGGTCGCCCCGGCGCAGGTCTCCGCCCAGACCGTCAACCGGCTCAACACGATCGAGTCGAACCCGGTGAAGGCAACCGCCGTCCCCGACCAGGCCCTGGCCGAACAGCAGATCCGCAACGACGACACCTCGGCCGTGTTCATTGTCGATCCGACGTCCAACACCGACACGCTGCTCGTGTCCTCGGCCGGAGGCACCTCGGTCTCGGGCGCGGTCACCACCGTGCTCACCCAAGCCGACGCCGCGCAGAAGCGTTCCGTGACGGTGCAGGACGTCGTGCCCCTGCAGCCCGGCGACGGGCGCGGCCTGACCGGGTTCTACCTGGTCATCGGCTGGATCGTCGGCGGTTATCTGGTGGCTGCGCTGCTCGGCGTCGCCAAGGGAGTCCGGCCGGCTACGCCGCGCCGCGCGTACTTCCGCCTCGCCGCGGTCGTCCCGTACGCCATCGTGTCGGGATTGGGCGGCGCGCTCGTCGTCGACCAGCTCCTGGGCGCCCTCACCGGCCACTTCCTCGCCCTGTGGCTGCTCGGCGCGCTCCTGGTCGCCTCCTCGGCCACCGTCACCATGGGCTTCCAGATGCTCTTCGGCGTGCTGGGCATCGGGGTGACCGTGCTGGTGTTCGTGATCCTCGGCAACCCGTCCGCCGGCGGCGCCTACCAGCCCACGCTATTGCCGCCGTTCTGGCGGACGCTGAGCGGTGCCCTGCCCAACGGGGCCGGTACGGATGCGGTCCGGCGGATCGTCTACTTCGGCGCCAACGGCATTACCGGCCATCTGATTGTCATCGCGGCCTACATCCTCGGCGGCGCCGTGATCGCCGCAGCAGGCTCACACCTGCAGCACCATCGGCTCCGCCAGCGCGGCGAAACCGCTTCGGCGACTGGCGAGTTCGACACCGACACGGCTGTCGCCTGACGGGTGGCTTTGTAGGTGGGTAGTGGCAGCGTCTGTTGCCTCGGCAGCATGGAAGGGCTCTGGATCGTGAGGGGGCGCTGGTGCTGCCGAGGTCCAAGGTCGATCTGTACGCGGCGATCCGCCGCGATTCGCGTGCCGGGCTGTCGAGCCTCGCGCTGAAGCGCAAGTTCGGGGTCGGCTTCCGGACGGTGGAGAAGGCGCTGACATGGGTATGGCCCGGCCCGCGCCCGCGCCCGCGCCGAACAACGAGCCGCCACCGGCTGACCCCGCGTCGACACGCACCCGGGCCCTCGATCTGCTTTGTCGGACGCGTGCGGCAGGATGGTGCCATGGCTCAAGAGATCCAGCCGCCGTCGGAGTCGTGGCGTCAAATAGAAGCCTGGCTGGCGACACACTCGCCTTCCGGTCTCGCGTTGCTCAACCCGCCGGCGACACCGGACGAGGTCCGGGAAGTGGAACAGCTCCTGGGCACCCCGTTGCCCAGCGATCTCGCCGATTCCCTACGCTGCCACAACGGGCTGAGCACCTGGGCCGTCCTCCTGCCCGAGCAGTCCCCGCTCGCCGTGGGCGACATCGCCGACCGCTGGCAGACCTGCATGGACGTCGCGGCGGAGAATGACGGCCTGACCGCTCGCCCCTGGGACGACCAACCCTGGTGGCACCCACTCTGGGTGCCCTGGGCCGAGAGCGCCGACGGCGCCGCACAGGTGATCGACCAACGTCCCGGCCCGGACGCGGGGCGCCTCGGCTGGGCGGGCCACAGCAGCGGCGGTGACTTCACCGACTCCTGGCCCGATCTGGCGAGTCTTCTCCACGCAGTTGCGCACGCGCTTCACCAAGGCGGAGGTGCCCGCGGACTGCACCCCTACCTCACCGCGCAAGGCGAGTTGTGGTGGGATGAAAAGGACTGCCACGAGCTGAACGGCGACCCGCTGAGGGCAGCCCCCATCGGACTGCCCTGAGGACCGTTCACGGGCCTGCGTCATTCCCCGTCGGGGAAGTCGGTGGAGGCGGCCAGGTCGAGCTGCGCCTCGAAGCCCTCGATCCGCTTGCGCAGCACACCGAGGGTGGCGTCCAGGGCCTGCGAGCCGAGGACCATGCGCAGCGGGGCGGGCTCGGTGTCGACGGATTCGATGATGCGGGCGGCCATGCGCTGTGGGGCACCCGGGGCCGGAGGCGCGGCGGAGTCGAGCATGGCCTGGAAGCCGTGGGCGGGGTTGCCCTCGTAGGCGTCCAGGGGGTCGGCGACCTGAGCGCTGCCGGTGCGGAACTCGGTGCGGGCGCCACCCGGTTCGACGATAGTCACCCCGATGTTGAAGGGCGCGACCTCCTGGGCCACGGACTCGGTGAAGCCCTCGATGCCCCACTTGGTGGCGTGGTACATCATCCCACCGCCCAGGCAGACGTGCCCGACAGCGCCGATGCCCATCCCGACAACGTGACAGCGCCCGTCTGCGGGCTCATCCGAATGGCCGGTGCCGACTCATGGCCCGTGGCTCCCGTTCTTCGCGCTCGGGACGGGGTGTGAGGCGAGGCGGTCGAGGATGTCCGCGGCCTGCGGATGACCGAGGGCATCGAGGACGGAGTACGCGTCGCGCCAGTGACGGTGTGCCAGGGACACGCGTCCCTGGGCAGCGTGGACCCGGCCCAGGATGTCCAAGGCGATTCCCTCATCGACCTGGTTGCCGACCGCGCGGGTTGTCTCCAGCGCCCGTCCCGCGTGGTCGGATGCCTGGTCGAGCCGGCCGAGACCGAACAGCGTGTCGGCGAGGTTGGCGAGGGCTCTGCTGGTGCGGAACTCGTCTGCGGTCTCGACTGCGATCGCGAGCGCCTGCTGATGGTGCCCCAGTGCAGTGGCGTTGTCATTGAGGGCCTGGAACGCAATGCCGAGATTGGTCTGTGCGACGGCCTCGCCCGCCCGCACCCCGGATTCCCGGAAGATGTCCAGAGCCTGCTTCAGTACGTCGACCGCCGCAGGCAACCGGCCCATCTTCACGTACACGTGGCCGAGGTTGATCAGGCAGGACCCCTGGCCGTGTCGGTCCCCGAGCCTGCCGCGGATCTCCAGGGCTCGGTTCAGGCAGTCCACCGCGTCGCTCAGCCGTCCTGTCTCCTGGTACGCGGTGGCGAGGCTGTTGAGCACCCAGGCTTCGGCCTCGCGATCGTCCAGTGCTTCCGCGCCGACCAGCGCGCTCTCGAAACAGCGGACGCTGTCCTCCTGCCAGCGCCGAAGGTTGAACAGGTCCCACATGGTGATCGGCAGCTTCCAGGCAAGCTCGTGTCGGCCCGTACGTGTCGCCTGGGCCACCGCAGTGGCCAGGTTTGTCCGCTCCGCCTCGCACCAGGCGAGGGCCTCGTCGAAGCCGGCGAAGTTCAGCTGTTCCCACCCGGGTCCTGGTTCGTCCAGAGTTACATGACGTCGGGACGGGTTCAGCCGACGGGACGCCGCCGCACTGCTGTGCAGGTACCAGCGCAGCTGCCGGTACAGCGCCGCATCCCGGGTCGCGAGCGTCTCGTCCGTCTCCGCGCGTTCCGCTGCGAAGAGGCGCAGCAGGTCGTGGAACTGGTAGCGATCGGGCGTCGGGGACTGCAGGAGGTGGATGGCGACCAGTGCGTCCAGGAGCTGTTCCGCCACGTCCAGCGGTAGGGCGAGCAGGGCTGCGGCAGCCGGGACGGTGAAGGACGAACTGTCGCTGACGCCCAGCAGGCGGAACGCGCGTGCCTGTTCAGCAGGCAACGCGTGGTAGCTGACCGCGAACGTCGCGCGGATCGCCCGGTCATCGATCGCCAGCTCGTCCAGCCGTAGCCGTTCGTCGGCCAGTCGTCGGGCCAGCTCCGGGAGGCTGACACCGGGCCTGGCGCCAAGGCGGCTGGCAGCGATCCTGATGGCCAGTGGGAGCCCCGAGCAGATGCGCAGCACGGTTCGGACCGCGTCCGGCTCCGCCGCCACGATGTCGTGGCCGACGATGTGGGTGAACAGGTCCAATGCCTCGTCAGGGTCGAGGAAGTCCAGAGCGAGCCGGAACGCGCCGTCCAGTCCCGGCAGGGTGCTGCGGCTGGTGAGCAGGACGGCACAGGTGCCGGAGCCCGGCAACAGGGGGCGCACCTGGGCGGCGTCCCTGACATTGTCGAGCAGGACCAGGACCCGGCGGTCGGCCAGCGTGGTCCGGTACAGCGCCCCGCGTTCCTCAAGATCGGTGGGTACCTTCTCGGGCGCGACACCCAGCCCGCGCAGGAAGCGGGCCAGCACTTCGCCGGGCTCCGCCGGCTGCCCCCCGCTCCCGTGCAGGTCTGCATAGAGCTGACCCTCCGGGAAGCGGCCCGCGGCCTGATGGGCGACGTGGACAGCGAGCGAGGTCTTGCCGATGCCCCCGGTGCCGTCGATCGCGGACAGCACGACCGGCCCTCTGGCCCAGGCCCCTGTGACCTTCGCCAGCTGGTCCTCCAGTGTTGCCCTCTCCTGCGTCCGCCCCATGAAGTCAGGTACACCTGGAGGAAGTTGGGCGGGCCGGACACGGGCCGTGTCACCCGCAGCGCGTGCGGGCCCGGGGGCCGCGGCACTGTCCGCTTCCTGCCCGGGCAGATGCGCGCCGTCGGTGAGCAACTCCTGGTGCAGCCCGCGTAGCTCAGCGCCGGGTTCGATCCCGAGCTCGTCCACCAGGGTGCGCCGGGCGCTGTGAAAGACCTCGAGGGCCTCGGCACGCCGACCGCAGCCGTGCAGTGCGCGCATGAGTTGCGTCCGCAGTTGTTCGTCAAAGGGGTGGCTCTCGACCAAGTTCTTGATCTCGTTCACCAGTTCGTCGTGCTGCCCCAGGTGCAGGCGGGCTTCCACGAGCTGCCGCTGGGCACGGGTTCGAAGAGCAGCCAGCGCGCTGAGGTCCCCGTCCATGGCGGTACCGGTCCGCACATCGGCCAGCGCATCCCCGCGCCAGCAGGCCAGCGATTCGCCGAGCAGGTCCCGGGCGGTGGACCAGTCCCGCGTGGTCAGTGCGGCCGAGCCCCGCCCCAGCAGCTCCTCGAACCGGTGCAGGTCCAACTCGCCGGGCCTGACATCGAACAGGTACCCCGGGGGCACCGTCCGCAGCCGTGCTCCCACCACCGACCCCAGCGCACGGCGCAGCCGAAGCACCATCACCTGCAAAGCGGCCAGGGGTTCCCTGGGCGGCTTGTCCTCCCACACGTCGCCGATGAGGTCCTCTGTAGCCACCGTCGCGCCGCCCCGTAGCAGCAGCCTGACGAGGAGGGTGCGCAGCCGACCCGTCGGTATCCGCAGGGCCGCCCCTTGTTCATCCCGGATCTCCAGCGGCCCGAGCAGCCTGAAGTCCACCCCGTCCCCCCATGCTTCCGCTCTGCTTTGTAAGCGGATTGTAAGCGGATCTTGTCAGAGTTGCGTCAGCTGTCCAGGAGCGTGACGGCGACCACGACGGGACCACCGTTGCGCTTGCGGGATGACTTGCCGCTGCCACCGCAGCGACCGTCTGCGCGGGCCATGGGCGTCGACGGCACCTCCACTGCCGCCACAACTCATATAGGGGGACAGATGAAAAGGGCACTCGCCATACTCACGCGCTCCACGGCCGCACTCGCGCTCGCCGCCGGCGGGGTCATCGCGTTCGGCGCCGGCCCTGCGCGCGCCGACACGCTGGACTGCTCGGCCCAGGAGTGGAGCAACTACGACACCGAGTACACGGTCTGCGTCGACTACACCACCTACGGCCACGCCACGGTGACGTGGGCAGTCAACACCAGATACGCCAAGACCGACGAGCGCTTCTACCTCCAGATCAACGATAGCTGCGACAGCGGCCACTACAACAACTGGAACGATGAGACGCAGTCCTCCCAGAACGTGGGCCAGATGTCGATCGGCTGCCCCTCCGGCGAATCCCTCGTGGTCGACGCGCAACTGTGGCCCACCGAGTCCGGCAACCACAGCGGCCCCGTCGCCGACGACTGAGCGAGGGCCTGCGGTGGGGAAGATCGCCGGCTCTCCCGCCGCGCTGGGCATGGCCGTTGCCTGAACCCTCACCCTCGGCGGCACCGCCCATGCCGACGGCGGGCCGTCCATCCCGCGGTGCTCCACCTGGACCGCTGGCCGCTACGGCGCCCGTACAGGGTGTGCGTCACCTACTCGGATGACCCGGACACTGATACCCACTGGACCATCGACGAGTCCCGGACCAGCGCCGACGAGCGCATCTTCGTGCGCGGCGCGTCCGAGTGCGGTGACGTGTTCAACACCAGCTGGAACGGCTACGCCGACAACGGTACGAACATCGGTGACACCCGGGTCCACTGCTCGGCCGGTGGCTTCGAAGTATCCGTGGTCCGCCGAATCCGGTGTTCAGGACGGCACCACCGCCACCGCCCAGACATCGCCACATTGTCCGCTTGGACGGGCGCAAGACCTGCTCACCACCACTACCTGTCCCGAAGGCGGACCCATGCATCTCATGCGAAGGCTGCGACACCACGGCACACGACCCGCCACGATTGCGGCTTGTGCAATCGCGGCAGTTCTCCTCGTCCCGCAAGGTGCGGACGCTGCCGGTACCAACTGGGCCCAGTACTCGGGCAACTGTTACGGCTGGACTACCTGGAACGCCAACTCCGTCGCAGGTCACGTCTGGGACCACGCAAACGATGACTGCCAGATCGGCATTTTCCAGTACAAATCCAATGAATCATCCGAATGGCCCGATTCTTCCGCGGTGGCAGACGCAACCAAGATCAACACGGGTGCAAGCACCCCCACCTGGTATTACGGACCAGCCAGCAGCGGAGGCGCGCTCTACACCTACGTCTGCGTGACGGACTTCACCACGAACTCGGCACCCGAATGCATCACCTACTACTGATTCCAACGGCGGCGAGAGCGGCCGGATGACCGCCAGCTCGGCCAACCCTCAGTAGCCGGGTCCGTCCGGATCCGACCAAGATCATTGTCTTTCGGGCGACAGACCCTACCGGCTCAATCAAGGGCGAGCAGCCGTCAGCACCAAGCCCTGGTCACAACTCCCTCCAGAGCCCTGTATCGCATCAACTGCATCTGCCCACGGGAGCCATCGGGAGCAGCGCCGGGTTACGTGTCCAGTGGGCCAGCCACTGCCTGTGCGATTTTGCCCGGGCGCAGGACAAGTACTTCAACAACTGAAGGAGCGAAATGTCTCGCAAGGGCTTCATTCGAGTGGGCGCGCTGGCGCTTGTCGCGTCGACGGCCGTGCTGACCCTTCCGGGCCTGGCCAACGCCAGCGTGGCCCCCACTCCCGTCATCGCCGACGGGGTCTGCCAGGCCCTGGAGCTGACCAAGGTCATATCCGGTCATGACCACATGTTCGTGGACCCGACCGTCGACAACGGCTCCTGCATCTTCGGTATCTGGAACGACAAGACCTATTCCTGGGCGTACAGCTCGATGTCGTCCGCCGGGGACCAGCCGTCGTCCCCCGACGGCGTGTACGACGGTCCCGGCCAGACCCTCCAGGTCAAAGTGGTCGACATGGAGGTCGGTGCCAGCAACGTCGGCCCCGAGAACTGACACCCGGTGAACGCCACGTCGGCCCACGTGACCCCCGGGGGGGATGCGATGGGCCGGCGGGCCACCGCTGTGCGCCGGCCCCAGTACCACGGGGGTTGTAGAGTCCGCGTCGCCAGCCCCGACATCCAGTAGGCCGTCGCCGCAATCTGCCCGGACGACTACTACGTCCCGGCGCCGATGGACGTCTGCCCCAACTGTGCCGTGGGTGCCAGGCACATCTACTCCACCGGCAGCACCTTGGCCAACCTAGAAACCGGTGGCCTCGACGCCAACGGCAACCCAGAACCCGCGAGCAATCGGCAGTCGTGCACGCACAAGACCCGCCCCTGCGGGACCGGCGACTTCGGTGGCACCACCCACCGGGGCTGCAGGACACGGCAGCCACCCGAACGTCCACACAAGGAGAGCACCATGACGCGCACACGAATCTCGTCCAGGATCCGCCGCGCCGCGGCCCTCGGAACACTCGCAGTCGCCGCCTCCGCCGTCGGCCTGGCCGCCGCACCGACCGCACAGGCCGCAGGCGGCAACTGGGCCGCCTGGGCCGGCAGCACCAGCACCGGCTGCTTCGGCTACACGCTCTGGAACGCCAACCAGGCCACCGGCTACGTGAACTCGCACGGCAATACGTGCTGGATTGGCGTCGAGCAGTACGACAGCCACACCCACACCACGACCGGCTTGATCTGGTACGGCCCCACCACCGGCGCCACCAATACGGGTGCCTACTGGCACGGCCCCGCGTCCGACGGGGGCGTCCTGTCCGATGAATTCGAAGTCTACGATGCCTCTACCGGTACGTACGGCGCAGCGAGCCCCAACTACAACTGACGCATCCTGGCACGCCGGTTGCTGGCGTACCGTCAGTTCCACTGCGGTCCAGGGATTCCCGCGCTCCGGTCGTGAACTGCACTGTCGCCGAAATAGTCGGCTGCGCCACCTCCGAGAGCACGACCCTGTTGATCTCCGGTGGCTGTCCCGCTCATCGAGAGCGCGACAGAACAATTCACCAGTGTGCACATCGGCATCAAACGGCCTGCTTCCGCAGTCTCGAACCCGGATTCCGATCCCGTCCCCACCCTTGGGGGGGATCCGCTACGCCACAGCGCGGGGCACCATCCAGCGTCAATACCCTGTGGTCGACGTCCTCGCAGTGCAGCCATTGTGATGGCGCAAGCCGCTTCGGCTGTCCGGGTTGCCACAGCCCCGATCAAGTCGCGCTGCCTTCCCCCTCCCCACCAGGAAGCACCATATACATGATTAATGGACGCAAGCTTCGTTCCGCTCTGGCCGCGACCGCGCTTCTCTCCGGGACCCTGGTTGCCGGGGTCGGCGCCGCCGCGCCGGCTTTGGCCGCCTCCGGCTGTCCGTCCGGCTACAAGAGCATTCAGAGCTACGATTTCTACGACGGGTCGGGAGACCTGGCCGCGATCGGCTACGCCTACGGCTACCCGAGCGACG
>Ga0302314_10003860_pt1 | contig 27581 bp, 22 predicted proteins | sample III_Palsa_N2_3_FD_200533 | JGI IMG/M metagenome (GOLD analysis project Ga0302314, IMG submission 200533) | Peat permafrost microbial communities from Stordalen Mire near Abisko, Sweden - III_Palsa_N2_3 | ecosystem: Environmental > Terrestrial > Soil > Palsa > Peat permafrost | place: Sweden...
GTTTTCTGGACGTGCACCACCTCGCGGTGAAGGCGCTGGCCCGCTACGACGACCAACTCCTAGCGCTGCTGCTGCCGTGGCTGCCCTTCGAGACCACGGACGGCACGGTCAGCCTGGACGAGTTCGCCCGAGCCCACCCGGTGGTGCTGGTCACCCAGACCGTCGAAGAGTTCCGGCAGGTCGCGCCGATCGCCGCCGCCGCCGGACTGGGGGTGGTCAACGGCGGGTACGTCTACGACCGGGAGCTGGTGCACCAGCTCCCGCAGGTCCGGCCCGGCGTCACGGTCACCGACCTGGACCCGGAGACGGTCAGCGCGCACCTCGACAGCGTCGCCCCCGCCGCCGAACTCGCCGCCGCGCCGTTCCTGGCCCACGCCCGCGCGGTCGCCGACCGGTTCGACACCGACGTGGCGCTGCGCTCCTTCCAACCGGTCGGCGTGCCGGCGATGCTGGTGGACAACCGGGAGGCCCGCCACGAGCGCCGGCGCGCCGAACTCTCCTCCAAGGCAGATGAGTTGTGGGCCGGGATCCTCGGCTCGCTGAGTTCGTCCGCACCCCGCGCGCAACTGATCCTGAACCACCTCAACCCGCTGATCCGCAAGCTCACAGAGCTGGCCGGGACAGTCGACCCGAGCCTGTCCGAGACGGCGATCGAAGCGCTCTACGGTCAGGCACTGCTGCTCTCCCGGCGGCCGTTGCGGCCGTCCGACCACGCACTACTGAACCGCTCGTTCCTGGGCCTGCTCGAATTCGCCACCCAGGCAGCAGGCACCGGCTCAAGCACGGGACGACCCGGGGAGGCCCAGGCATGACCACTGACATGACTACGCCCACCACGAGGGACGAGTTCTTCCAGGCGCTGCGCGACAACCGCGAGCGGCCCAGGGGACGCGCCACCAGTGCCGTCGCCGAGGAGCTGGTCGAGGCCGCCGAGGCGTACGGCGACGCCGAGGTCACCGTCTCCGCCCTGGCCGAGCTGATGCGCGCCTACCACGGCAGCGGCGAGGCGGTGAAGTACCCGGTCGCGTTCGCCAGGCTGCTGGCGCTGTGGGACGAGAACCCGAAGGCGTTCGACGAGTCCGAGGTCCACCGGCTGTTCTGGTACTTCAAATGGGTCGCGTCCGGGCTGCTGTCCACGCCGGAGGTGCCGCTCGCCTCGATCCGCGGCTGGATCGCCGAGATGCGCCGCCGCTACCGGGAGGCGGGCCACGACCTTCAGCCCGCCTTCGCCCAGGAGTACTTCCTGGCATGGCAGTTGGGCGAGGGGGAGGAGCTGGCCTACGAGCTGTGGGCCACCCGCGGGCGGACCGAGTTCAGCGACTGCGCTGCCTGCGAGGCCCGGTCCCGGGCCGACCACCACATTCTGCACGGAGCGGACGAACGGGGCCTCGCCGAGTTGCAGCCCACCTTCGACGGTCAGTACAGCTGCGACGAGGAGCCGCACAACAGCCAGGCGCTGGCGCTGCTGCCGCTGCTGCGCCTCGGGCGGCTGGACGAGGCGCGGGCCGCTCACCTCACCGGCTACCGCAAGGTGCGCGGACAGGAGTCGGAACTGACCCCGGTCGGTCGGCACCTGGAGTTCTGCGCGCTGACCGGCAACGAGGCCCGCGGCTTGGAGCTGCTGGCGCACAACCGCGCACTGTTCGACTTCACCGCCGCCCCGTCCAGCCGACTGAGCTTCCTCACCGGCGTCGAACTGCTCCTGGCCCGGCTCGTCGAGACCGGCCACGGCGACCTGCCGTGTGCCGGGCCGCTCGGGACACAGTGGACCGTCTCGTCGCTACGGGACGCGACCGCCCGTCAGGCGGACGAGCTGGCGGGGCGTTTCGACACCCGCAACGGCAACGACGCCGTGTCGGCGAGCCGTCGGCGACGGCTCGCCGTCCGGCCGCTGACAACGCGACTCAACCTGGGCGTGCAGACCCCCGCGTTGGCCCCGTCCGTCGCCGACCGGACCGAACCGCCGACGCCGACGTTGACCCCGACGTTGACGCCGACCAGCATCGAGGTGCCACCGGACTTCGACGAGCTGGTCGCCCAGACGCGTCGGCTGGACCGGAAGGGCCACCCAGGCGCGCGGGCCCTGTGGGACGTGCTGCTGGAGCGCTCCGCGCAGGCGGATGCGGCAGCGGACACGGACGTGGAGGTGGTGGAGGTGGACGAGCTGTTGCGCGGCGAGATCGCCTCCGAACTCGCCCAGCGCGCGGCCAAGCAACAGGACTGGGACACCTGCGCAGCCCGGCTGCGCGAGGCGGTGGAGCACTACGCGCGAGCGGATCGGCCGGCCCGGAGCATCGCGTCCGAGTCCAGACTCGCCTGGTGCCAGGCCATTCGGGACGACAACGCCGACACAGCGGCGGCGGCAGAGGAGGCGTGGCCGGTCCTCGACGGGCTGCTGGCACGCGTCGAAGCGCTGACGGCCGCCGGATTCGACACCGAGGAGGACCGGCACGAGGCTCTCGCCCGGACGTTGGTGGTGCGGCAGAGCCGAGTCCTCACGGCCCGCCACGCGCTGCTCAAGGCTGGTGGGACGGGGCAGCACACGCGTTGGGCCGAGGTGTTCACCGGTGAGGCGCAGACCCTGATCGCGGCGGGAGCCGCCGCTCCCTGGGCCGTACAGGTCGCCCTGGCCCACGAGTTGCTCGCGGAGTTCCAGGCCGGCCACGGCGCGGCGGCGCAGGGCGAGGCGTCCGCCCGTCGGGCCGTCGAGATCTTCACCGGGCAGGGCTGGCCGTGGCGGCTGCACCGTGGCCGACTGCTGCTGGCCGTCACGCTCGGCGCGCAGGGACGCCACGCCGAGGCGATGGCCGAGCTTGAGCGCGGGCTCGCGGAGGCACCGTCGTACGTCCCGCCGGAGGAGTTGACGCCCCTGTACCGAATGCTCGCCAACACGGCGCTGCGGGAGCGGCAGTACCCAACGGCGGTACGGGCGTTCTCGGAGGCGGCGGCGCGACTCGACCGCGAGGGCGAGCCGCTGGACGCGAGGCAGGTGCGCTGGGAGTTGAGCCGGGCGCTGCGTGCGCAGGGCTCCGCCGGTGACGCGGTGGCCGTCCTGGAGTCGCTGCTCGACCCGGTGGCGGCAGCGGTCGGGTGGAGCCCCGACGGATCGGACGCCGACGGATCGGACGCCGACGGATCGGACGCCGACGGATCGGATGCCGCGGCGGCGGGATCCACCGCAGAGCCTTCCGCGACCGAGCAGTTGACGGCCCAGATCCGCGCCGACCTGGCCGGCGCCCTGCTGTCACTGGGAGAACCACGGGACGCCGCAAGGGAGTTCCTGCTCCTGGCCGACGCCGTCAGCCGCTGGCCGGACCAGACCGTACTGACCTCCGCCGCCGCGGGGGCCGCCGGCGCGCTGGCCCAGGTGGGCAACTGGGAGGGCGCACGGGCGGCGATCGAGCGCGCGTTGGTCTCCAACGCGCAGGCGCCACGCGTCCCCGACCTGACCGAGGCTCTGCGCACGCTCGCGGTGGAGGCGGTCGGCGCCCGGGGCACGGAGGCAGCTGCCGAGGCGCTCGACTACCTGGACCAGGCCGACCGGGTCCGCGAGGAGTTCCCGGACGCGGCCCGCGAGCAGTTCGTCAGCGTCGGCGTCGACCTGGCGCAGTGCCGGCACACCCGTGGGCGGGTGCTCGCCTCGGTGGGCCGCCCCGAGGAGGCGTTGGCGGCGTTCGAGCAGGCGGTCCTCGGCTACGACCAGGCGGGCTTTGAGACGGTCCCGCCACGGTTCGAGGCGGTCCGGATGGCGGCGCTGGTGGAGGGCAGGGCCCTGGGCCGGGCCGACGCGGCACGGGAGAGGCTGGACAAGGCCGCCGCCGAGGCTGACTCCGTGGGCCGGTCAGACGTGGGGGCGACGCTGCGACGCGTGCGGGACAGCCTTCGCTGACTCCGGCGGCGTCGGGGCCGCCGGCGCGGCCTGGCCGGAGATTGGTCTAGACGATATTGGTCTAGACCCCTTGACTGCGGCTCGGGGGGTCCGGTTCACTGAGCCGCATAGTCTGAAGGTGCACATGCCATGTCACCCCACTGGCTTCCCCCACACCTCGTCGAGAAGGAAGCACCACCATGCCTCCACTTCCCAGACGCGCGCGGTTATGGCTGGCCGCGTTGGCCACAGCCGCCGTCGCCGTCTGCACCCTGGTCCTCGGGTCGCCCGCCTCCGCCAACGCCGATGCCGCCCAGCAGGTCGAGGCGGCCAACTCGCTGCCCGCCTGCCCCTTCTGGGCTTCCGGGATCACGCCGCCGGCCCGCAGCACCACCCCCTGGGTGGCACCGCTGCAGACCGCCCCCGCCGTCGACTTCGCCACCCGGCCGGCCGCCCCCACGATCACCGGCACGCTGGTGAACGGGCAGGTCACCGTCACTGTCACGCCAGTGCCGAACGCCGTGGCCTACAAGGTGTGGCGGGACGGCGTGGACATCGGCTACATCAGCTACTGGGGCCAGACCGGCCCGCTGACCGTCACCGACACCGCGCCCTGCCAAGGCGCGTACTACGACGTCGTGGCGATGTACGACACCAGCAACTCGGATGCCTCGCAAGGCCAGCTGTCCGTTCCCTACTGGCTCGGCGCGGACGGGACGCTCGCTCCGGGCGCGGGTGACGTGTCCGTCGGGACCCAGATCCCGATCATGGTCACCTCGTACGACAACACCGGCCAGACGGCTTCGGGCTACAACGCCCAACTCGGCGTCTGCGCGACCGATCCGCGGGTGATTCCGTGGGGCACCTACTTCACCGTGCCGGGATACGGGACCTGCTACGCCGCCGACCTGGGCACCTGGATCCAGAACGACACCGTCGACATCTGGCTGCCCGACGCCCAGGCGAACAACTGGGGCGTGCAGGACAGGACGGTCACGGTGATCGCCGATCCGTACACCAGCGGAACCTCACCGACCGCCTCGCCCACGGCCAGTGCCCCGGCGTCGCCGTCCCCGAGCCCGACCCCGACGCCGACCCCGACCCCGAGCGCGTCCACCTCGCCCTCGCCGACGAGCGGCGGGACCTGCGCGGCGGCCTGGAGCGCCTCCACCTCGTACACCCCGGGCGCGGTCGTCTCCTACGACGGCGAGAACTACAGCTCGACCTACGACTCGACCGGTGCCGTGCCCAACTCACCGGCCTCCTGGGCTGTCTGGGCCGCCGACGGGCCCTGCGGCTAGGGAGTTTCCCCGAGGAGTCCGGCGGGCGACGAACGGGAGGCCAAGTCTCCCGTTCGTCGCCCGTGCGGGATTCGCTCAGGGCCAGATCTGGAAGGCGTCGACCTGGACGTAGGAACCGCCGGTCTTGACCAGTTGGAGCGTGTGCTGGCCTGGGGTCAGGCCCCTGACCTGGTAGAGGAACTGCTGGGGTGTGTACGAGCCGCTGAAGCCGGCCTGGGTGGTCCCCACCTGGACACCGTCGAGAAGGACGTTCGCGGTGCCGTCGCCGCTCTCCATGGGGGCCAGGTAGTCGATGCCGGTGCCGGTGAAGGCGACCGTCGCCGAAGCGCCGTTGGTCGAGGTGTAGTGGACGTCGTTGGCACAGCGGGACCGACCTGTTCCACCTGATCGACTGCGAGGACTACCCGGCCCTGATCGCCCACCTGGGCGCCCTGCCCGTCAACAAGAGCTGGCAGCTGCGGATGACCGACCTGCTGGAGGTCGTCGTCCACGACTACTCCGCCGGGGGCGCGGACGACGCGCTCCCCGTCGTCTGGCAGCTCTGAGCAGCACGGACCATTGCTCCGCCGCAGCTTCGACCTGGAGGAGCTGGCGGAGCTGGAGGAGCTGCCGGAGCTGGAAACCGAGGCCGCCGGAGGGGGTTGCGGGCTGGGTAGCCCCTCAGGAACCGACCTGTCGCACTGCGCGTCTTGTGTGCCATGGGTTCTGACGAGCAACAAGTCCACGCGAGCGAGCCCGAACGCCTCCAGCCGAAGTCGCCCGTCGTGCCCGAGGAGCCCGCCCTTCCCGTTCCCAAGAGCCAGGGGAATTCCCAGGGCGAGCCACTGGTCGGCGAGGCCACGAGAAGCGGGCCGGTCATTGTCGTCACTGCGATCGCACTCAAGCGGCCCGCCCGCGAGGCCCTTGCCCAGCGGCTGGGCCCCGGTCACATCGTCCTGGACATCCGGCACGCCGGACCGGATGCCGACATCGTGCTCGTCCCGCCGGCCAGCGCTCAGCTCCTCGGCATCCTGCGCCGGCAGTTCCCACAAGCTCGGATGCTCGCCACCGAGTTCACCGACGACAGCTACGGTGCCGACTTCCGAGGCCCGATCAGCCGCATCCTGGCCAGCGACATCGACGGGTACTTCATGGCGCCGACCATGGACGACCTGGCCCGCGTCACCCAGAGCGTCGGCCGAGCCGTCGCGGGAGCCCTCACCAGCGGCACCGGAAGCGGGCAGCGGCGTCCCGTCGACTTCCTTGAGGCCAACCGGCGCCTTCTGCTGGAGAGCGGCGGCGGGGCCGATCCGTGCGCGACCGAGGAACAGACGCAGGGCGGGGTCACGATTGATCTCGACGCATGGGCCCGCGCACTCGAAGGCGACGCGCGGATCCTGGCAGACCTCGCATGGCCGCTGATCCTGCAGTTCGTCCGGCAAGGCGTGCCCGTCACCGTGGTCGGCGACCCGCCCGAGACCTGGACCGACCGGGCACGCGCAGCCGGAGTCCAGGTACGCCCGTCGCCTCTGCGGCCCCCGGGCGCTGTGACCGGATAGGTTGCGCTCGAAGTGGCTGCGGGACTCCGGCGACTTCAGTTATTCGCTGTGCTCCGCGCGATGGTGTTGGAAGAGCGGTGGATTGTCAGTGCCCCTGTCTAGGGTGTCGTTCAAGGAAGTCAAAGCAGACGGGACCTGGGGCGACGAGGGGCGGCAACAGGCATGGGTGGAAGCAGCTGGGAGTACACGGTTTCTTTTGAGGTGGATGTCGCGACCACACTGGCGGCGCTCCACCAGCAGCTCTTCGAGCAGGAGTTCGCCAACGGCTGGGCCGACCTGGGGGAGTTGTGGCAGGACGAGGAGTTCATGGGGAACATTGGTACCCATACCATCCTCGATGTCCACTGCATCGTCGACAGCAGCGACGCGCCCGACTGGCGCAGCGGCGATGACTACAACACGCTGCGGCCGCTGGCCGCTGAGCGCATACGTCACCACTTCGGGACGGAGCGGCCGAGCCGCCGTCAGTACGAGGCACTGCGCGCGGAACAGCAGCTACCGCCGTTCGAACCCCGAACCCCACAATCACCCGTGACACTGGACGACGAGTGCCGGATGAGGTGGACGGGGCGGTACCTGCTGCTCTACGACGGTGCCGGGCCGACGGACGTCGCCTTCTGGGGCTACTCGGGCGACTGACCGGTCACCCGTCGGCTGGACCCTGCACGGACGGGGTTCCAAACTCGTCCCCAAAGGGCCCGATGCCGCGGAAGCCGAAGGGGTTGCCCCAGCCGAGTGAGGGAGTCGCCGAATCGGCCGGTGCGACTGACTCCGACACTCTGGTCGGGACCAGCTGATGTGCGTTGCCCACGAGAAAGAGGAACACCGATGACCGAGGCCACGCGGGCCGTCGCCGACCGGCTGCGGGAGGCGTTCGAGGCCGGCGACCTGGCTTTGCTGGGACCGTTGCTGGGCCCCGGGGTGCGCTGGGGCGGCCCTGAGGAGACCGAGCAGACCTGTCACTCGCCGTCCGACGTGCTGGCCTGGTACGGCAAGGCCCAGAAGGCCGGCGTGCGGGCCGAGATCACCGAGGTCATGGCACTCGACACCGCCGTGGTGCTGGCACTGACCGTGTCCGGGCGCGGGCCCAACAGCGTGAAGCGCCCGGATCTGGTCTTCCAGGTGTTTCGCCTGGTCGGGGGCCTCATCGTCGACATCCGCGGCTACCCGCAGCGGGAACGCGCCCTCGAAGCCGCGGACATGGCGGAGGCGGCTACGGCTACTGACACCCGGCGGAGAACGCGGAAGGGGGGCCAGAGCACCAGCTGTTGACGTCGCTGGTGCCCTGGCCGCCGAACAGCGGCACTCGGGCCAGCGGTGCGGACCACTCCGAGACATGGACGAGGACGCGTTCCGCAGGTAGACCGTGAGGCGCCGGTCGGGCGACAAGTGCGCGACCAGTCGACGGTGTCGGTGCAGGCGAGTCGTCGACCCTGTCCGGGGAGGGTTCCGCGCTGGGTACTCGGGCGAGTTGGGCGTGTCCGGGCCTGGATGCCCAGCATGCCCGCTGATCATTCCGCGAGGCCGAACCGGCAGGCTGACTTTGCCTGGGGGTAGTCGCTGTGTGGGCCGTCAGCCGTGCAGGGTGACGACGTACCCGTCGGGGTCGGCGAACGCGAAGGTCCGTCCGAACGGGCCGTCGAACGGTTCGGTCACGATCCGCACGCCGTGCTCTGCCAGGTCACCGTGGATCTTCTCGACGTCCTCGGCCCTGAGCCACAGCGCCACGCCCCAGCCGAGCTTGTCGGTGGCGTCCAGGTCGACCAGGGGTTCGCGCAGCGCGAACGGGATCGGCTGGGTGTCGAACACCACCGCGTGGGGTGGGGAGGTGGGCGCGCGGGTGAGTCCCAGCCTCTCTTCGTAGAAGCGTGCGGAAGCCTCCAGGTCGTGTACCTGCAGCGCGATGAACGATGGTCCGACGGCAGCCATGATGGCAACACTCCTCGATATCAGGAAACCTGATACCAAGAGTAGGTTCGCGCCCCGAACTATGCAAGGTAACCTGATACACATCGAGCAGACCAAGGGCGAAGGAGGGGACCATGAGTGGTTCACGCCGGCCGCAGAGCACCACCGACCGGCCCGGATACCTGATCAAACGGGCCCAGGCCGCACTCAACGCCCACATGGCCCGGGCGCTGCACGAGCACGGCGTCACCATCACCCAGTTCGCCGTGCTCACAGCCCTGGCCGAGGAACCGGGCCTGTCCAACGCCGAACTGGCACGACGTGCATTCATCACCCCGCAGAGCATGAACGAGAACCTGCGCGAGCTCGAACAGCGCATCTGGGTCACCCGCAGCCGGCATCCCACCCACGGGCGAATCCTGCAGATCGAGCTCACTGAAGAGGGACGCACGACCCTGCGGGCGTGCGACGCGACGGTGACCGTCATCGAACAGCGCATGCTCGCCGAACTCGACCCCGGCCGGCGTCGCCAACTCGCCACGGCACTGCGTGCCTGTATCGCCGCCTTGAATCCCGCGCAGCCGGACGCACTCGAAGCGCCGTGACCTGCCGACCGAACGGCCCAAGCGTCCCGGGACTACCATCTTGTCGAACTCGGAATTGGGCAGCGGGTGCGCAATGAGCTGATCCCGTTCGATATTCTGTCAGGAAGTCAGATCGCTTCCGTGAAAATCGACTTCAACCAGCCCTCTGCCTATCTCTGTTGTTCTGTTGATCCATGCCGCCGAGCGCAGAGCTCCCGTAGCTGAGGACCGTCACTTGACGACATCCTCACCCTACGGGAGCTCGCGCCTGCCTTGACCCGCCGTCAGCGTGAACTACGGCCGATCAGCGGTCCGGGCGAAGGTCAGTGCAGCGGGATGACCCGGTACAGGGCCACGCCTTCGGCGGGGACCGTCGCGCTGATCTGTCCGGCGGAGGAGATGTGGAACGAGGTCTTGCCGCCGACCGCCATCGACTGGCCGCCCCAGAGGTCCTGGACCTCATAGCCCTTGGCATCGGCCGGCAGCCCCATCGCGGCGGCCGTCGTCGCAATGCTGACCGGGCTGGAGCTCACCTTGGTGGTGGTGTTGAACAGTCCGACGATCCCGTCTCCGCTGGGCTCGACCTTGGCGAACACCTGGTTGCCGGCCTTGCCGCCGGGAGTACCGGCGAGCCCAATCCTGGACGCGTCGATCGAGTCCTGGTCGACCTCAATGACCTGGGCGTTCGTCAGCAGCTTGAGATCGGTGGGGGTGAGCCCCGCGCTGCTGCCGTAGGCGTTCTTCACCGAACTGCTCAGGTCGCCGCCGAGGATGAGCGGCGCCGAGCCCAGCGACCAGAGGCTGAGCTGGGACTCCGACGCGGCGGTCGACATGCCCGAGTCCTTGCTGCCGTCGCCGACCTCGATCGAGTCGTAGTCGTTGAAGCCGCCCGGGCCGCCGTAGGGCTGCCAGGTGGCAACACCGTCGAACCGGTCGTCCCAGGTCGAGTAGCTGGTCAGCGGGAAGACGCTGGTGCAGCCGGTGTAGGGCGCCGTGTTGCAGCCGGCCGCCAGGCCCTCGTCGGGACCGTTGATCTCGATGTCCGGCTCGAACTCCCACTGGTTGGCGTACTTCTTCACCGTCGGGGCGAGCTTGGTGGTGAAGCTGCCCTCGGTCGCGTCCAGCACCATCGGGCGGCCGGACTTGTGGATCGCGGACTGCCAGGCCTTGACGTCCGCCCCGTTCTTGTTGGTGATGCCGTCCAGCTTGATGTAGTCCACCCCCCAGGACGCCAGCTGGTTCACCACGGAGTTGACGTACGCCTGGGCACCCGGGGCGCTGTAGTTGATCGCCATCATGCCGCCGCAGTTGTAGTTGTTCTGCGACTTGGTGGTGGCGATCTGGTCAGCGGTGTCGGAGGTGCCCAGGATCGGGGTGTTCGCGGACACGGCCTGGCTTGAGATGCCCGCCGTCTCGTAGATGCCGAACTTCAGCCCGCGCTTGTGCAGGTAGGCGGCGAGGGCCTTGATGCCGTTCTCCGAGCCGACGTTCGGGAAGGTGGTGGGGTTCACGACCCACCGACCGTTGGCGTCGACATTGGGTCCCTGCGACCCCGGGCACTGGTACCAGCCGTCGTCGATGTCGACGTAGTTGTAGCCGGCCGCAGCCAGGCCCGTCTTGAGCAGAGCCTGTGCTTCGCCCTCGACCTGGGCCGTGTTCGCGCCCAGCCGCAGGGAACTCCAGCCACTCCAGCCCATGACCGGCGTCTGGTCCGGACCGCCAGGCGAATAGGCGGTCGCCGCTTGGGCAACCGGGCTGGCAGCAACGGACCCGACCAGCAAAAGTGGAGTTGCCGTCACCATGGCCGCCATGGCACGCGTCAGCTTCTTCATGAACCCTCCAGTGCGGATACAGATGTGCGTATCAAGCAAGTGCTAAACATCAAGCAGGTGCTAAACACGTGCGTCATCATGGCGGCCGACACCCTCCAAGCCAAGAATCGAGCACAAAGTGCGCATCTGTTCTGCTCATTTGAGAGGTGTTGAGAGGGCGTTGAGAGGTGTTGAGAGGGCGTTGGGCGAGCGGAATCGGCAAGAACTGAGACGACGGCTATGGTGACGTGGTCTCAGTTCCCTGGCTTTAGGCCGCCGACAAACGCCGACAATCGCCGGTGCCGACGCATTCGCTACTCCACGACGTGCACGCGCACGCCGGCCGCCCTGATGCGGCCCAACTCCTCCGGGTCCGCGCTCAAGTCGGTGACGAAGTCATGTACTTCGGTCAGGTCCGCCATCCAGGCGAGCATGACTCTGGAGACCTTCGAGCCGTCGGCCACCACGATCACTCGCTGGGCGTGTTTGACCATGGCGCGGTTGGTGCGCGCCTCGGTCTCGTCGTGGGTCGTCACGCCCCCCGCAACGCTGATTCCGTCCGTGCCGAGGACAGCGGTGGCGACGTTGACGGAGCTGAAGGCAGCCTCCGACAGCGGGCCGACCGCCTCCAGCGAGTGCGGACGGACCCTCCCACCGGTGATGATCACTTTGACCCGGGGCCAGGCGGCGGCTTCGGCCGCGATCGTCAACGCGTTGGTGATGACGGTGAGGTCCGCGTGGTGGCGCAGAGCCCGGACGACCTCGGTGGTGGTCGTACCACCGCTCACCGCCAGGGCGTGGGCGCCGCTCGGAACCAGCTGCGCGGTTTTGCGGGCGATCAGCTGCTTCGCCCGCCGCGCCTGCGCGCTGCGCAGCCGGACAGGGATCTCCTGCGCCTGGCGCAAGTCGACGGCCCTCGCCCCGCCGTGCGTCCGGACCAGCAGGTTCTGGTCGTCCAGGTCGGCCAGGTCGCGGCGCAGGGTTGCCTTGGAGACGTGCAGCGACGCGGCCAGCTCGTCGAGCGTCAGTGTGGACTGCTCCTTGAGCAGTGACAGGAGCAGCCGCATCCGTTCAAGGCGCTTGCCGCTCACGGCGTGGGGTTTGGTGTCCGCGAGAGATCGTTTCACGGCGGTCCTCTCCTCGGTCGAGCAGGCGACGGGAGTTCTACCATCTGCTTTCGCGATTCCACGCGGGCCGGGGGGTCGGCCTGATCGAGCTCTCGCCACCACCGCAGTGGCAGGTCACCAAGGATATCGTCCCGGTCGCGCGACATCACGCGTGGGCGCCACGCCGGGTGGTGACTCCGGCGTGGCGCCCACAAGCGGTACGGGTCAGGCGACAGGTTCGGCGACCTGGAGCGCCTGCTCCTCCAGGTACTGCTCCTTGATCTCCTTCGGCCCGAACGGCCAGGACTTCTCGACCTTCGCCCAGATCAGGAAGGCGACGCAACCGAGGGCGAGCCAGGCCAGCGACCATTCGATCGGGTGAATGCCGGCGTTGGCCTTGTCCGCGAAGCCGTAGATGGTCAGCCAGCCGATTGCGGCGACCACACTCGGCAGCGGGTAGAGCAGCATCTTGTACGGCCGGATCAGGTTCGGCTGCCGCTTGCGCAGCACGGAGACCGCGACGATCTGCGCGACCGACTGGACGATCACCATGACGGTGGTGAGCAGCGAGATCAGCACGGACAGCGGCGGGTGCGACGCGGACGATCCAATGTGGCGGGCGAACAGGAACCCGAGCGCGGTCATCACACCCATGACAACCAGACCCACCGTGGGGAACTGGTGCTTGGGGTGCAGCCTGGCGAAGGACCGGAAGAACATCCCGTCGCGAGCCGCGTCGAACGGGACGCGCGAGCCGCCGAGCAGACCCGTGTACACGGAGGCGAAGGCGGTGATCACGACCAGGACCGTGACGACCTGGGCCGCGCCCTTGCCGAGGGTCTGCTGGAGTACCGCGGAGGCTATGGACTGCGAGTCGATGCTGTTCGGGTTGAGCATGTTGTGCCAGGGGATGACGCCCAGCACGCCGATCTGCATCACCAGGTAGATGCCGGCGATGGCGATGATGGAGACGACGATCGAGCGCGGCATGATCCGGCCCGGACGCTTGATCTCGGCGCCCAGGTAGGCGGTGGTGTTGTAGCCGAGGTAGTCGAAGATGCCGACGGTCAGCCCGGAGGCGAAGCCGATCCAGAAGCTGCCGTGCGTGATCTGGATGGCGTGGGCCGGCCAGGTGAACGCCATGGACGGGTGGAAGTGGGTGAAGCAGGCCAGGATCACGGCGCAGACGCACACGATCATGACGCCCCACATGCCGACGGTGATCTTCCCGATGTTCTCGACCTTGCGCCAGAGCAGCAGCACCAGCAACGCGGTCAGGGCCACGCCGATGATGTCGCCCTGCCCGGTGCTCATGCTGGGCCACAGGTACGTCAGGTACTGCACCATGCCCTGGATACCGGTGGACATGATGAGCGGGATGAACAGCATGGCGGTCCAGATGAACAGGAACGGCATCAGCCGGCCGGTCCGATACTGGAACGCCTCGCGCAGGTAGACATAGGTCCCGCCGGAGCCGGGCATCGAGGCGCCCAGCTCGGCCCAGATCAGGCCGTCAGCCAGGGCCAGCACGGCGCCGGCGATCCAGCCGATGATCGCCTGCGGACCGCCGAAGGCGCCGACCATCAGCGGAATCGTGACGAACGGCCCAATGCCGCACATCTGACTCATGTTGATGGTGATGGCCTGGAACGAGCCGATCTTTCTCTTCAGAGCCGGGCCTGATGGGTCGGACATCTGTATCTCCTGTGAACTGTGTGGGGAGGAGGGGTGTATCAGTGGAGCCGGGAAGGCTACGGCTGGGTCAGGGTGCCGTGCTTCCTCATGGCATAGAGGGCGGAGCCAATGCCAGGTCCGAACATGGGGGGTTGCAGCCGGTAGCCGGGGCCCCGGGCTTCGAGGGCGGCGGTGAAGCCGGTCAGGAACGACGGCGCCGTGAACATGCCGCCCGAGTACGAGACCGGCATCGCTTCGGTGCCGGTGTAGCCGAGCAGGTCGCGCGCCGCGCCGACCAGCTCGGTCAGCTCGTGGCAGGCGTCCGCGAGGATGGCGGCCGCGGCCGGGTCGCCTGCGGCGTCGGCCTCGACCACGGCCTTCGACAGCCGGGCGATCTCACTTCGCGCGCCGCGCCACTGGTCCATCACGACGCCGACCAGATCGAGGTCCCTGGTGATGCCGACCCGTTCCCGGACGATGTCGTAGAGCGGTCCCCGCGGCAGCCGCCCGTCGCTCATGCGGCTGAACGCGTTCAAGCCGCGGGAGGCGATCCAGTAGGCCGAGCCGTCGTCGCCGAACAGTTCGCCCCAGCCGCCGACCCGGCAGGTCGCTCCGAGGCGTTCGCCGTAGACCATGGACCCGGTGCCGGAGATGACGTTGACGCCGTCGTAGCCGCCCAGGGAACCGGCCCAGCCGCCGATCATGTCGTTGTCGCAGATGTACCGGTCGTGACCGAGCAGGCCGCGCGGTATCACGCCAAGCCGGTCGGTGTCGGCGGCGACCTCTCCGTAGCCGGGCAGCCCGAAGAAGGCGTAGTCGATTTCGTCGGTGTGCACTCCCGCCAGGGCGGTTACCTGGGCGAGGCCGTCGGCGAGCACGGTGGCGACGGTCTCGATCCCCGAACCGAAGTAGTAGCCGCTCGGACCCCGCGTCTCCGCGACGACCTGGCCGTCGCCGTCGAGCAGGACGAACGCGGTCTTCGACCCGCCCGCGTCGACCCCAAGGAACAGTGCCATGGCTACTGGTCTCCCTTGCGGTCGTGCCGCTGGGGGAGCGGGTGGATGCGCACTCCCTTGACCACGCGGTTCACGTTCCCGTCCGGGAAGGGGTTGTCCGGTGTCAGGCCGAGCCGCACCGAGGAGTGCAGGGCGAACAGCTGGGCGAACACCACATAGGCGACAGCGAGGTACGCGTCGTCCAGGCCGCGCAGGCTGGGCAGCACCAGACCGGGCCCGGCGTCGATCGCCAGGGGCCGCTCGGAGACGGTCAGGACGCCGTCGTGCCCGAGCGAGGTGCGCAGTTCGGCGACGATGTCCTCGTCGAACTGCCGGCTATAGGGGTCGGAGGACACATAGACGACGGCGAGCGACTCCCCGTCGAGCACGGCCTTGGGTCCGTGCCGGAACCCGAGCGCCGAGTCGTGGTAGGCGACGACCTTTCCGGCGGTGAGTTCGAGCAGCTTCAGCGCCGACTCCCGCGCCAGTCCGGTCAGCGGTCCGCTGCCGAGGTACACGATGCGCCGCGGGTCGCGGGCGGCGAGCGCCTCAAGGTCGGCGCGGGCGCCGATGACGTCGCCGGCGGCCTCGGCAAGGGACTCAACCACGCCGGCGTCGTCGCCGAGGAAGACCAGCAGCGCCGACAGCAGCATCGAGGTGAAGCTCGATGTCATCGCGAAACCCGCGTCGTCGGAGCGCTCGGGCATGAGGAGCACGAACGAGTCGGGCTTGTCGCGGTGGGCCGCGAACAGGGCGCCGTCGGCATTGCAGGTGAGTACCAGGTGGCTGACGTTGCCGAGCAGCTGGTCGGCGATGTCCGTCGCGGCATTGCTTTCCGGGCTGTTGCCGGAGCGGGCGAACGAGACCAGCAGCGTGGGGACGTCCTCCGCGAGGTGCGCGGTGGGATGGGACACCAGGTCAGTGGTCGCGATCGCCTCGATGCGCCGGGCGAGCCGGGCTCCCAGGGCCGGTGCCGCGATCTCGCCGATGAAGGCGGACGTGCCGGCGCCGGTGAGCACGATGCGCAGGTCGCCCTTGGCCAGCAGCGGGCCGAGGAAGTCGTCGAGAGCCTGCCGGTGCTTGCGGACGATGCCCGCGGCCTCCCGCCAGACCTCGGGCTGCCGGGTGATCTCGCGGTCGGTCACCGTGTCGCGCACCCCGGCGCGCGGGAGGACCGTGTCAGACATGAAGGGCTCCGATCGTGGATGCGGCCGTTGCGGCGTCTGGGTCACAGGCGGCCGCGTAGGGCCGCAGGGCGTCGCGGACCTTGTCCACGACCAGTTCCCGCGGTGTCGCCGAGAGCAGGCCCGCGCGCACCCGGGCATACTGCTCCGGCAGGTACTGGCTGATCAGCGGCAGGGGGATGGCCGCAGCGGACAGGTTGTCGTACAGCCGCGCCTCGGCGGCCTCCACCTCTGGGTCCGGCCAGTAGTACCGCAGGCGGTCACTGTAGCTGTAGCGCCTGGCGATCCTCTGCTCGTCAGCAGTGCCATGGTAGTACCGGTCCCAGTAGCCGGGTTCGGCCAGCATGCGCTGGTCAACGACCTCGGGGAGGTTCGAGCGCGCGTCCGCGGGCACGAGTTCTTCCTCGATCCGGGCCAGGCAGAAGAGCGCCTCGCGCATCGCGAAGGTGAGGCCGGGCCCCACCTTCAGGATCGCCCAGTGGTCCTGGACCAGTTCGGCCAGGCGATCGGCCCGCTGGTAGTCGGTGGAGTGGGCCTCGAACACGAGGTCCGGCTCGTCGTCCAGGACAGTGCGCAACTGCCGGGTGCCGTCCCGGTCGTAGTCGATCACCTGGAGGTGGTCGAACTCGACGGCCGGCTGTACGACCACGGCGGCGATGCGCGGCCACACGTCGCCGAGTCCGGCCTCGCTGAAGGCCGCGCGATGGCGCGCCAAGGTTGTGCGGGCCGCGGCGGCCGGAGTGGCGACCAGCTGGTGCAGGGTCTCGTGCGCTCCTCCGGGGACCGGCACCTCGGTTCCGATGACGTACGAGATGGCGTCGGTCGTCCCCGTCCGGGCCGCGGCGTCCTCGGCTATGCGCAGCAGGCGGGCGGTGCGGTCGGCGATCAGGTCGTCGCCGAGCGGGTTCGGGTCGCCCGCGCAGGACATGCTGCAGTCCAGGTGGATCTTGGTGTAGCCGGCCTCCACGTACGCGGCCACCAGATCATCGGCCAAGGCCATGGCCTGCTCGGCCGACTGCTGCTGCCAACGGTTCGGGCCCAGGTGGTCGCCGCCCAGGACGACGCGCTCCAGTGGAAAACCGAGCTTGTCAGCCAAGGCGTGCACCAGGTCGCGGAAATCGACCGGTGTCAGGCCGGTGTAGCCGCCGAACTGGTCCACCTGGTTCGACGTGGCCTCAATCAGGAGACAGGTGCCGTCTTCCAAAGCCTGGCGGATAGCCGCTTCCAGTACTGTCGGGTGCGCGGAGCACACCGAGTAGACACCCGCGGCCTCGCCCGCCTTGTGCCGGCGAATCGTGTCGCGAAGATAGTTGACCACCATACCTCTTTCGTTCTCACGTTTGCTGTGCGGCTCTGCAAACGCGTAATCCCATGCGGGCGGCATTTCACTCGTCCCAACGCGCACAAAGCGCTGTCGAGAAATCCAGAACAAGCCGCGAGCGCGTTCGTGACGGCGCTTCTCCCAGCTCGCACCCGCCCCCGACCTTGTACTTTGGTCGGAGATGGAGGCGCGTTCGGTCGCGCTCATCTTGCGCAAGCAGGCCAGTAACGCGCAACATCCGGAGAAGAAGTGCGCAGAAATAATGCGCGCTTCCCCGGGGTCCGACCGCCGGCTGGGGTGTCGAATACGCACGGCAGTCCGCCCTCGATGAGGGCGGCTGACCGACCGCCCGGGCCCGGAGAACACGACCGCCGGGCGGGACAGTGCTCTGGGCCGAAGGCGACCGGTGGACGGCAAGATCCTGATAGGACTATGACCGTACACAGTCACAAGCTGCCCACCGGCCAACTCGACCCCGGAGTGCCCCCCATGCGTCGAATGCGTTTCAAACCGCGCCTGACCTGCAGAAACATAGTCGGTGCCGTCCTGCTCGCGCTCGGTGTCGGGCTGGTCGCCGCGCCGACGGCGGGCGCGGCCACCCCCGGCATTGAGATCAACTCGCAGAACCCGGTCACGGCAGAGCCGCCGGTGACTCGTCCGGACACGCACTCCTGCACCCGGACGCTCGCCGACGCCTTTCCGTCGAACACCGCCACCGGCACCCCGCAGAACTTCTCCGGGACGCTGGCCCCGCCGGCCGACTGCCCGGGACCCTGGTCCAAGGTGGTGCTCGACTGGACCACCAGCGTCCAGGGCAACCAGTACGACCGGTCCGGCTCGCTGGACATCGGCTCGACGATGGTCTATTTCGGCACCACCTACGAACCGGACCCGGCCGGGAACACCTACCACTTCGCCAAGGACCTGACCGAGTACAGCTCGCTGCTGGGGAAGCCACAGAGCTACAGCGGCGGCATCGGCAACTACACCAGCAGCGTGGACACCGGCGTGTACGTCCAGACGGTGACGGTCACCTACTACCAGGCGGACCGGGCGAACCCGGCGCCGTCCGAGCCGGACACCGTCGTCGGCCTGGGCTCGCAGGACGCGGACGCGGCCCAGCCGACCGTGCACCTGGCCGCCTCGGGGCTGCCGCGCAACATCACCCACGCCTATCTGGAGATCTACATCAAGGGCAACGGCTGCGACGAGCAGTGGTTCACCGACGTGCCGAACGACGTGGCCGCCGAGTTCCCGGCCGCCGAGATGTGCGGGAACGGCCCGTACCGCGAGGTGGACGCGTCGATCGACGGCCGGCCGGCGGGCGTGGCGCAGTACTTCCCGTACATCTACACCGGCGGCATCGTCCCCACGTTGTGGCGGCCGATCCCGGCGGTGGGGACCTTCGACATGACCCCGGAACTGCTGGACGTCACCCCTTTCGTCGGCGACCTGGTCGACGGCGCTAGCCATGACGTCGCACTGACCGTCGCCAACGCCGGCGACGTCTGGAACCTGAGCGCCAATCTGCTGCTCTACACCGACCACGGCGCGGCGACCACCTCCGGCGCCCTGACCAAGGACACCATCGCGCCCGAGGCCACCGTGTCGCAGCACGAGTCGACTGCGGCGAACGGCTCGGTCACAGCCACCGTCGACGCCCGACGCGACTGGACGACAAGTGGATACGTCGACACCTCCACCGGCCGGGAGACCACGACCGTCATCCAGGACGTCGCCTTCGGCAACGTGGACGTCGTCAGCCAAGGCGGCTTCGCTCAGGACATCACCGAGCACGACCAGGGCCGGAACGTCTCGGTGACCACCGACAGCCACGGCAGCACCCAGGTCAGCACGCACCAGTGGTCGTACCCGATCGCGGTCGACGCCAGCTACCAGGAGACCGACGGCAACGACTTCTCCCTGGCCGCCACCGTGGACATGACCAGGCAGCTGACGGACTCGACCACCACGTACCGCACCTCCGGCGACCGGACCGCGACCATCGCCCCGGCCCCGGCCGGTTCCGAATCGACCGACCGGGTGCACTCGACCGGCGCGCTCACCGTGGCGAACGGAGCCGCGACCGTCGCCAGTGGCCAGGCCTGGCAGCGCTACGCCGGCACCGACGACGTCCCCGGGCAGTGGTACGACCACTACCTGGCCGCCAAGAACGGCTATCTCACCGCCAACAGCCTTCAGGTGTCCGGCCGTTGACGCCGACCACACGCTGAAGGCGGAGGGCTCGCCGCCGATCACCGGTGGCGAGCCCGTCCGTTCCGGGCCCCGGGCAGGCCGACGGGTACGGCACCCGGCCTGCCACGGTCAGGAGATCTGGCGGCGGTCGCGCAGCGTCGCGACACTGTCGCCGTCGAGTTCGTCGCAGTATGCCGTGCGTCCGGCCATCGCCATGGCCAGGGCCGCTCGCTCGGCGTGGACGAGCGGCCAACCGCCGGTCGCGCGACGGAGGTCCGCCCTCGGTCCTGGTTCGGTCATCCCGGCTGGTCTCCTGTCGTGGGTCGTGAGCTGCGCACTGACCCTACGCGCTTGCACATTCATTCCGGTGCGCCCCATGAAGAAACGTTTTGACTGCATACGGGGGAATTCTGGTGATCCGTAGGCTCATGGGTGCTTATGATCCACTCTCGTGATCAAGAGTCAGAGAGTCCGAACCGGCAGTGACACGGCGGACGTTGTCATCCTGGGCGCCGGGCCCGCCGGGCTGGTGCTGGGAAACCTCCTGCACGCGAGTGGAATCGACTGCCTGGTGGTCGAGCGCGCCGCCCGCGCGCAGGTCCAGACCCGGGCACGGGCGGGTTTCCTCGCGGCGAACACCGTGCGGATCCTGGACCGCCACGGCCTGGCGGACGGACTGCACCGGCACGGCCGTGAGCACGCGGTCTGCGAGTTCCGCACCGAGGACGGCCGCTTCCGGCTGGACTACGGCGGTCTGGGCCTGCGGGAACGTCACACCGTCTACCCGCAGCAGGACTTGGTGCGCGATCTGCTGACCCGGTACCTCGACACCGGCGGACGGATCAGCTTCGAGACCGAGGCGGTGGCCGTCGTCGGAGCGGACGGCACCCGGCCCTCGGTCACCGTGCGCGAACCCGACGACCGCCCGGCCCGGTGGCAGGCCAGGTACGTCGCCGGTTGCGACGGACGCCACGGTGCGGCCCGGCGCTCGCTGCCGCCGGGCGCGGTGCGACGCCACCACCGGGACCACGGCGTCTCCTGGCTCGGCCTGCTCGCCGAGGCGCCGCCGAGCCTGGACGCGGTGGGCTACGCGGTCCACGGTCGCGGGTTCGCCGGGCACATGGCCCGCACGCCCGAGGTCACCCGCTACTACCTGCAGTGCGAGCGCGGAAAGCCGGCCGACACCTGGTCCGAGGACCGGATCTGGGACGAACTGGCGCTGCGCATGCGCGCCTCGGAGTACGGCGAGCTGCACCGCGGCCCGGTCGTTCAGCGCAGCGTCATCGACCTGGAGTCAGATGTCCTCGAACCGCTGCGCCACGGCTCGCTGTTCCTGGTCGGCGACGCCGCGAGCCTGCTCAGCCCGTCGGCCGCCAAGGGAGCGAACCTCGCGGTGCTGGAGGCGGAGATCCTGGCCGGCGCTCTGGTCGACCAACTCGCGCACGGCGACGGAGCGGCCCTGGACCGCTACTCGGCGCAGTGCCTGACCCACATCTGGCGGGCGCAGGAGTTCTCGCACTGGATGATCCAACTGCTGCACGGCCCGTCCGGTTCGGACGGCGAGTCCCTGTTCCACAACTCCCTGCGACGGTCCCGTGTCGAGTCGCTGCGCGTCTCGCGCGGACAGCAGGACTGGTTCGCCGAGCACTACGTCGGCGTATGACAACCATCCACCCCCATGCCACAACCAAGGATGCCCTCGCGATGACGACCACGATCCCCACCGACGCCGAACGCCTGCGAGCGACGGTCGACTTCGTCCGGGGGCAGGACACCGCCGCACTGCTGTCGCTCCTGCTGCCCGACCTCGATGTCCTGGAACTGCGGGCGCTGGCGGACCGCTGCCGCTTCTCACACGCCGCCCTGCTGGTCTTCCCGCCGCGGTCGGCGGCGCTGCGCGCCGATCTGGCCGACTGCGGCCTGGCCGCGGACACCGTCGCGCGTCCCAGTGTCGTGGTCCGCGAGCGGCTCGCCGTTCGCCACGGGCGAGACGCGGCCGAACTCGACGTCCACATCCTGCGTCCGCCGGTGCTCGGCTGGGGAGGGGAACACCGCACGGTCGAGGTGTTCGCGCTGACCGTCCCGCCGGGCTCCGACCTGGCCGGCCTCGCCGAGCACGAACGCGTGCGCCAGCACGAGGCACACCTCGCCTTCGAGGTCGACCACCCGGATCCGCTGATCCTGCGCGGCCTGTGCGCGCTCCTGGCCAGGCACGGCGCGGTCCCCGACGGCGGCGGCTACAACGGGCACGAGGACGGCACGGTCTTCTACTTCACCGTTCCCGCCGACTCCAAGGCCGGCTACCGGCGAGTCGAGCTCTACGCACCCGGCGACCACCAGGACGTCCTGGCCGCCCAGTTGGACGAGCATCGGGGGCGCGGCCATGCTGAATCGGTCCTGCAACTGCTCACCGGGGCATGGACCACCCAGGCCCTCGCGACGTTCGCGGAACTGAAGCTGCCTGACGCCATGGACACCGAGACGGCCACGGGCCCCGAAGCACTGGCGCGGGCCCTGGGCGCGGAACCGGAGAACCTGGCCCGGCTCCTGCGCTACCTCGCGATGCTGGACGTGGTCACCGAACACCCCGACGGCTTCCGGCTCACCGAACTCGGCGCGCTCCTGCGCGCGGATCGCCCGGGCTCACTGCGACCGCTCGCGCTGATGTACGGCGGCTGCTTCTATGAATCCTTCGCGAGCCTCGGCCACACCGTGCGCACCGGCGAGGTCGCCTTCGAGCACCGCTTCGGCGAGAACCACTTCGACTACTTCGCCCGCCATCCCGAACTCGCCGAGCTGTTCGACCAGTCCATGGCCGCAAGCTCGCTCATGTTCGAACCGCTTGCCGCGCACCCGGTCATCACCGCCGCCGCCGACCGGGCGGCGGCCCCGGCAACCGTGGTCGATGTCGCGGGCGGGAACGGACACCTGCTCGGCCGCCTGCTGACCGCACACCCCCGGCTCCGCGCGGTCCTGCTCGAACGCCCGCACGCTCTGGAGCGCGCCCGCCGATCGCTCGACGCCGCCGGTCTGGGCGGGCGCTGCGGCTACCTGCCGGGGGACTTCGCGGACGTACCGGGGGGCGGCGACATCTATGTCCTCTCCCGGGTGCTGCACGACTGGGACGACGACCGCTGCCGGGAGATCCTGTGCGGCATCGCGCACGCAATGCCGACCGCCGCCGACCTGCTCATCGTCGAGCGCGTGCTGCCGGCCGACGGCTCCCCCTCACTGGCCACCGCGTGGGACCTCCACATGATGTGCAACGTCGGCGGCCGCGAACGCCGCACCGAGCACTACGCCCGACTGCTCGCCGATACGGGGCTCGCCCTGGTGGACAGCTCACCGCTGCCACTGGACGCCCGGGTACTGCATGCCCGAAAGGCCGCCTCACGTGGATGAGGTCAGTCGAGCTTCGAGACCTGGTAGTGGTCGAGGAACCAGCAGTCCGGCTGCTTCCTCGCGAACGCACCGGCAAGACCACATCGGCCCCGCGCGGCAGATGAGAGCGCACCGAGCTCAGCTGGAGTGATCTCCGGCGCTTGCGCTCAGACCGGCGACGTCCAGCAGAGTGGCGGCCGTGGCGACCGCCAGGCCGTGCAGGCCCTCGCCCTGGACCACGGCCCGGGCGCCGGCGCCGTCGAAGACGATGGTCAGCTGGCGCGCCAGCAGCTCGGGGTCGGCGGCGCCGGCCCGGGCGGCCTGCTCGCGGAAGTACCCGGTCAGCGCCTGCTTGGCCTGCCGGGCGACCAGGCTGGCCGGGTGGTCGGGGTCCTTCAGTTCGACGGCGGTGGCGACGAACGGGCAGCCGCGGTATTCCGGGGAGCCGGCGGAAGCCTCCAACTGCTCGAACACATGCAGGATGAGCTCCCGTGGCGGGCGGGGGTCGTCGTCGGCCGGGAGCAGCCGGGACTGGTAGCCGGGGACGCTGCGTTCCAGGCTGGCGGCCAGAACCTGGTCCTTGCTGTCGAACAGCTGGTACATGGAGCGCTTGGAGACGCCTGCGGCCTTGCACAGGGCCTCGACTCCGATGCCGGTTCCGTCGCGGTAGAAGAGCTCGGCTGCGGCGTCGAGCAGCCGGTCCCGGGGGGGAGCAGTGGTCATGTGATCCACCCTACGCCTGCGCTTGCGATCTGGAAACCGATCGGTTTACTGTGGTGGAAACCGATCGGTTTTCACGATCGGTACCGACCGAGATCCGCACCGACAGAGGAGACACCATGACCGCCATCGCAGGCGCCACCGTTCTGGTTACCGGCGGCAGCCGGGGACTGGGCCGAGCACTGGTCGAAGGCCTCTACGAGCGCGGCGCGAAGAAGGTCTACGCGACCGCCCGCGACGCCGCCACCGTCACCCACCCCGACGCCGTCGCCCTCGCCCTGGAGGTCACCGACCCCGCCTCGGTGGCCGCCGCGGCCGAGCAGGCGCAGGACGTCACCGTCCTGGTCAACAACGCCGGGCGCGCCATCAGCGCCGACTTCCTGAACGACCCGGTGGAGGACGTCCGCGGCGACTTCGAGACCAACTTCTACGGCCCGCTGCTCACCGCCCGCGCGTTCGTGCCCATCATCGAACGCAATGGCGGCGGCCATCTGCTGAACGTGCACTCGGTACTGTCCTGGATCGCGCTCTCCGGCTCCTACAGCGCCTCCAAGGCGGCACTGTGGTCGCAGACCAACGCGCTGCGGCTGGCACTCAAGCCGCGCGGCATCACCGTCACCGGACTGCATGTCGGCTACATCGACACCGACATGGCCGCGCACGTGGACGGGCCCAAGTCCCGTCCGCGGGACGTCGCCCGCCAGGCGCTGGACGGCATCGAGGCGGACGCCTACGAGGTGCTCGCCGACGATCTCTCCCGCCGGGTCAAGGGCGGCCTGGCGGCCGATCTCACCGCGCTCTACCCGCAGTTGGCCGACTGACCAGCCCGCCCCGAGGCAATCCGCCCGCCCCGAGGCAATCCGCCCGCCCCGAGGCAATCCGCCCGCCCCGAGGCAATCCGCCCGCCCCGAGGTGAGGCGTCGGTCAACGGCCGGCGACGATCTGCCTGTGCGACGAGCCGTCGGCCTGGCTCGGGATACTCACGTGCGTGATGTCGCGGACCTTCTGGCGAAGCGCGTTCTGGAGGTCTTCCATGGTGCGGCGGGCGCGTGCGGTGTCCACATAGATGGAGTTGGTGTGCAGTCCCTCGGCGTCTCGTTGGAACCAGGTACAGGCGCCGTTGGCGCGTGCCGCCCAGACGTGGGCGGTGGGCTGCCAGTCGTCGTGCCGCTCCGCACCAGGGCATTTGCGCATGTCGATATAGGAGAAGAAGTTCACTGGGTAGGGCCAGTTGCGGGCCGCGAACTCCTTGGGCGCCAGTAGTTCCCAGGCCCGGACGAACGGGACGTCGAGGTGGCCGATCATCTCCGTGAAGGCTGCCCCGACGCTCGCGACGACCTGGGCGAAGTCCTGGCCCTGCGAGGCGTCGAACTCGATGGGCATGGTGTTGACGAACCAGCCCACCGAGTGTTTCCAGGGACCGTGGCCGCGCTCGCTGACCGGCATGAAGCCCCGGTAGACGCCCGGACCTCCGGCTTCGCGCAGGCAGATGGCGGCAGCCGCGAGTACGCCCATGAAGGGCTTGCCGCCGGCTGCCAGGCAGTATTTTTCAAACAGTTCGGCCTCTTCGGCGTCCAACAGCGTGGACGCCTCGTTGACGATCGGGTACATCCGTCCCGCCTCGACGCCGAGGTCGAGCGGGAACCGCGGGAAGAACTCGCCATTGCGGGCGACGAAGGACTTCCAGTACCCGAGCCGGTCGTCGCGGGCGTCAATGGAGAGGTACCGGCGGCGCTGTTCGTCGGCGAAGTCGAGGTAGCTCGGGGCAGGCGGAAGCGCGGGCTCCGCACCGCGCAGCGCGGCCTCGTACGCGGTCAGCACCTCATGAACGACGATCGGCATCGACATGCCGTCGCAGATGATGTGGTCGAAGGCCAGATAGACGGTCGCGGAGTCCTGCCTGAGCACGGCGCCCGCGGTGAACAGAGGCCAGGCGAGGGTGTCGATGCTCCCGGTGAACCGTTCGGCGAGGAAGGCACACAGCAGCTGGGAGTCGTCGAAGGTCCCGGCCTCGTGCAGGTCGAGGGCCAGTTCGCCGATGGGCAGGGGCTTGCAGGTCAGGTCTCCGACCAGGCGGTGGAACGTGCTCCGCAGTACCTCGTGCCGGTGGGTGAAGTTCAGCAGGGCCCGGGCCATGGCCGACTCGTCCAGTGAACCGGCCACCTCGAAGGTGACCGCGAGCCAGGACGCGGTGTTGTCCTCCGCCCCACGGGTCTCCTCGGCGACGGTGAAGTGCTTGTCCTGGTTGAAGGACGCCTTCCTGGCAGTCGTGTCGTCCCAGCTCGCGGACTGCGCTGCGGTGGAGCGAAGCTGCCATTCGACGACCCGTCCCGGCGCCACGTGATGCATCTCCAATGGGAACTGCCTCATACCGTCGTCCCTTTCGCTCCGCTGGGTGGCCCCCAGGGCCTAACGGCTGCCGGCCTGGTAAGTGACGTCCGCGGGCTTTTTAGGGGAGCTAGCACAGAGGTCCGGTCGCGCCCATGCCGTGAGGCGGGCTCCGGGCGGGTCTCGCAGGGCGTCGGCCAGTCAGCCTGTGGGCGTGCCGATCTGGTCGCGCTCCAGGATCGAACGCAACTCCGAGAGGGTCTGCGCGGCGGCAGCCAGCGGAGAGGTGTTGAGCACGTCTGCGGTCAGCTCGGCCAACCGCTCGGCGAAGGTCTCCTCTGCCGCGTCAACCAACCGCAGGCCGTCGTCGGTCAGGGCCAGCAGGGAGGACCGGCGATCGGATGGGTTCGGCTGCCGGACGGCCCATCCCTGCTTTTCCAGACGGTCGATGGTCTTGCTGGTCGCCCCGATGCCGATGGCGAACTCGGCGGCCAGGTCCGCCACGCGGCACTCGGGGTGGTCGCGCAGGTAGCGCAGGGCCTCGAACTGCGAGGTGACGATCCCGTGCCGCTCACGGAGACGGTCGTTGAGGGCGTTGTACAGCCGCGTCTCGCAGCGGACCAGGTCGGAGAAGAAGCCCGGGAGGTCGACCGTCGCACCGCTTATTTTAGATGTCACGGCATATAGTCTACGTTAGATTTGAGGGCATATAGTGCAGTGGAACGTACCTACCCGGCGGCCGCGTCAACCGGGTAGGCCTCGGAGCCGGCCGGCGGTCAGCCGGTGATGCTGGTGGCGCCGGTTTCCAGGTGGCCGGTGAAGCGGCGGGACCAGGAGGAGTCGAGGCTGTTGGTCACGGTGAAGTCGTACCAGCCGTTGTCGTAGGCGACCGCGTTGAAGTAGTCGCTGGCGCTGCCTCCGGCCGGGACGGTGTAGGTCCAGGGGCCGTCGGTGCGGTAGTTGGTGGAGGTGATGGTGAAGACCGCGGTCCTGCCGGAGGCGGCGGCGTTGGTCATGGTGAACCAGACCGCGAGGTCGCCGGTGCTGGAGCTGACCGCGTAGGAGCTGGTGGTCTCCAGGTTCTTGCCGATGGTGGTGGCGTTGCCGGCGAAGTGCCGCAGGAACCGGTTGGGACCGGTCATGGTGAAGTCGTAGGCGCCGTTGCCGTAGCCGGATCCAATGTTGTAGTAGTCGCCCGCGGTGCCGTTGGTCGCGGTCGTCGCGTTGTACGCGGGGACGGTGTACTGCCACGGACCGCCGCTGCGGTTGGCGTTGGCGTAGACGGCGAAGTGGGCCGCGCTGGTGGCCACCGCCCCCTCGTTGGACATCTTCAGCCACAGCAGGATCTTGTTGTTCGCGTCGAACTCGAAGTGGTCCACGCTGCCGTTGGGCTGGTAGGGCAGCGCGCGGGCCGGGCGGGTGCCGGACTCCTGCGTCGGCAGGGCGTTGGTGTCCGGGGCGGGGTTGGGCAGCGGGTCGCAGGACGTCTGCGCCAGGACGATGCCGGTGCTCGGCAGCGTCGGCAGGCCGTAGACCGGGTTGGTGAAGTCGAAGGCCCCGGTGAGGTCGCCGCAGATCTGGCGGCGCCAGGCGCTGATGTTGGGGCAGCCGGCGGGGGTGCCCAGGGCGGTGGTCCAGGTCTCCAGGAAGCGGATCACCGAGGTGT
>Ga0302314_10003861_pt1 | contig 27580 bp, 30 predicted proteins | sample III_Palsa_N2_3_FD_200533 | JGI IMG/M metagenome (GOLD analysis project Ga0302314, IMG submission 200533) | Peat permafrost microbial communities from Stordalen Mire near Abisko, Sweden - III_Palsa_N2_3 | ecosystem: Environmental > Terrestrial > Soil > Palsa > Peat permafrost | place: Sweden...
GGCCAAGCTGGGCGAGGCCGAGGGGATCGCCTTCGACTTCGACCGGGCCCTGCACGTCAACACCCTCTCCGCGCACCGGCTGCTGGCCCACGTCCTGGCCGAGTACGGCCCGGCGGCGCAGGCCGCGGTGGAGGAGCGCCTGTTCACGGCCCGGTTCGCCGAGGGCGGCAATGTCGGCGACCTCGACCTGCTGGCCGACGTCGCCGCGGCGGCCGGATTGGATCGGGACGCCGTGGCCGCATACCTTCGCTCCGATGCGGGCACCGAAGAGGTACGCGCGCAGATCGCCGAGGCCGGCCGGCGCGGGGTCAAGTCCGTGCCGACCTTCGTCTTCGACGACCGGTTCGCGGTCGAAGGCGCCCAGGAGACGAGCACGTTCCTCCAGGTTCTCGACCAAGTGGCCCGCGCGGACTGAACGACTCCCCCTCCACTCACCCCGACGGAAAGAGGAACCTCTGATGGCCAGGATCGTGGTTTTCGGCGCGAGCGGGATGATCGGCCGGCGGATCGTGCGCGAGGCGCTCGACCGAGGACACCACGTCACCGCGGTGGCCAGGGACATTTCGAGGATCACCTCCTCCGCGGAGGGCCTGACCGTGGCCGCCGGGGACGCGACCGACCCGCAGTCGGTGGCCGGCCTGGCCCTGGGCTCGGACGTGGTGGTCAGCGCGATCGCCCCGCCGCACGGGCCCGGCGTGGACGCCGAGGAGGCACTGCTCGCCGCCGCCGACGGCCTGATCGACGGGCTGCGCCCACTCGGCGAGGACGCCCCGCTGCTGATCGTGGTCGGCGGCGCCGGCTCGCTGGAGGTGGCCCCCGGCCTGCGACTGCTCGACGCACCGGGCTTCCCCGACGAGTACAGGCCCGCGGCGCTGGCCCACGCCGCCGCTCTGGAGCACTACCGCAAGGTGGTGGACCTGGCGTGGACGGTGCTCAGCCCGCCCACGACGATCGCCCCCGGCGAGCGCACCGGCGTCTTCCGGCTCGGCGGCGACACCCTGCTCTCCGACGCCGAGGGCAACAGCAACATCTCGGCTGAGGACTTCGCCGTCGCGATCCTGAACGAGGCCGAGGCGCCCAGCCACCTCGGGCACCGTTTCACAGCGGCTTACTAGGCCCTCGCGATTCAGGTACTTTGGGCGCCATGACGATTGACCGCGCCCATCATGACGCCGTGCTGACGCGCGCGATGGGAGGTTTCTTCGGACTCGGCTCGATATGTTTCGTGATAGGGCCCTTGACCGCGTACGGCAACGCCGTCGGCGGCCACGCGGACGCGCTGACCTTCTTCTTCGGCTCGATCCTGTTCACCCTCGGCGGCGCCAGCCAGTGCGTGCTGGCCATGCCGGAACGGCCGCACCGCCCGACCGGCCTGGCCAATTGGCGTTCGGCCTGGATCCAGTCGATCGGGACGCTGGTCTTCAACCTGATGACCTTCGCGGCGATCACCGTCGCGGCGACTGACCACCGCTATAATACTGTCGTGTGGGGGCCGAATGCGTTCGGCTCCCTGTGCTTCCTGGTGTCTGGCGCAGTCCTCTACCTCTCCTCCCCTCGCCGGGGATGGCTGCCACTTACCGATCATGAGGGTTGGTGGGAAGCCGCGGTCAACCTGCTCGGGTGCATCCTGTTCGGCATATCCGCCGTCACCGGCTTCGCGACCGGCGACACCGGTTCGCTGGTCTCGACCAACATCTCGGACTGGACCACGACACTCGGCGCAGCCTGCTTCCTCGCCTGCGCGCTGACCGCCTGCGGCCTCGGCGTGACGATGAAGGCGCCGCGACTACGCAAGCTGCGATACATCTCGCGCGAGGTCATCGAAGTCGTCGAGCGCGAGGTCCGGGAGGTGCGCGGCTTCGTGGAGATCGTGACCGAGACGGTGATAACGGAGATCCGGACCATCGATTGATCGTCCTGGAATCGCCAGGAACTTCGCCGCTGGGCCGTTCGTTCGGACTCTGACAGATCGGGTTCTGCCGGACCAGACGGAGGCGGCGCAGGTGCGTGCGTGGGTTGTTCGGGGCGGTCGGCAAGGCAGATTCGAGAGCGCGGCGCTGGATTCAGGCTTGGCCATCGTCGGTTGGGACGGCACCCCTGACCTCTCACCGCTGGCCGATATCGAAGCGGTGCGTACCGCCGTCGAGAAGACGTTTCCGGATAAGAGCCCGTACGTCATCGGGAACTGGGCCGGACAGCTCTGGCGCTTCCGCTCGGAGATCGCGGTGGGCGACTTGGTCGTGCTCCCACGCCGCGGACAGCAGTTGGCCATCGGGAGAGTGACCGGCAGTTATGAGTGGCGGCCGGATGGGAAGTTGCCCGGCGCCCACGTCCGGACAGTCCAGTGGCTGCGTACGGACATCGAGCGGGCAGGCGCCGAGCCGGATCTACGCGACAGCCTCGGCAGTTTGCTATCAGTGTACGAGCTGCGCCGCAACAACGCGGCCGAGCGGATCGAGGCGCTCGCGGCAGGCCGCCCCGATCCCGGCAGCCCGCACAGCGATCCGAACGCACCGCTGTTCGGCTCCACCGAGGAACTGCTCGCCGCCGCCGGTCTCCTATCTGGTAGGCAATCTGGTCTCGGCCAGCTCCCAGGTCGTCTCGGTCCGCGCCGCCGATCCCCTGGCCGACGCCCTGGCCCTGATGCGCAAGCACAATTTCTCCCAGCTTCCCGTGCTGTTCGCCGACGGCACACTGCAAGGTGCGGTCACGTGGAAGTCGATCGTGACCGCGATGGCCGAGGGCACACCGTTGAAAGTGGTCGACGCGCTGACCCACGCCCCGACCGCGTACGGCACCGATTCCTTACTCAGCAAGGTCGGCGAGATCACAGACTACGGATTCGTCCTGGTCCTGGACGAGGACAAGCGCGTCGCCGGAATCGTCACGAGCGCCGACCTTGCCAACCAGTTCGCCGACCGAGTAGAGCCTTTCATCCTGGTGGAAGAAGTCGAACAACGCCTCCGCAGCATCGTCGACCGGGCCTTGGCCGATGGACGGTTGTCGCTGGATCAGTTGCGGGACTCGGTCAATCGCGGCAGGAAGACGATCCAAGCCGCCCGCGACCTGACACTCGGCCAATATGGGATGGTCTTCAAGGTCCCCGAGTACTGGGCGAAATTCGACCTGGCGATCAACCACGACCTGTTCCTCAAATGGGTGTTCGAGGTCAAGGAATTTCGCAACAACCTGATGCACTTCAGCCCGGATCCGCTGGCCCCCGGCGACCTGGTCACCGTGCAGGGATTCCTCAATCTGCTCAAGGCGCTCGATCCGACGGCCTGAACAGTGCGGAACGCAGCCTGTGAGATCGACATTTGGCGCCGCTTCACTCTCCCGTGTGAATGTCGGCCTCGGCTTTGTGGTCATTAGCGTATTCTGAAGATGTTCCGATCACTTCAGTGTCTCTGGAGGCGCCGATGACTGCCGAGCCGATAAATGTCGACCCGTTCCCGCGGAAGCCGAAGACCGACCTCGAAGCATTGATCCGCGCAAAGCACGCAGAACCGCTCAAATCCGTTGAGGAGTTCAAAGAGCCTGGAGTCTTCGACTCCGACGAGGAAGTCGACGAGTTCATCGTTGCTGTACGTGAGTGGCGGGATGCAAGCATCGCATGAGTATCGGTTACCGTCCTGTACTGCTCGACACCAACATCGCGTCGCAGCGCTTCAAGAAACGCCCCCAGCTGGATCTTGGCCGCCTCATCGGGACCACATCGGTGATCGCTTTCGTGACGTACGGTGAGTTGCGCAAGTGGGCCCGGATTCGTGACTGGGCGCCGCACAACATCGCGGTTCTGAGCGAGTGGCTTGACCGTACCCCGGTCATCGACAGTGACGCTGACATCGCCACTGCTTGGGGAGAACTCTTCGCCGCAGGCGCCAAGCGAGGTCGGCCCCGCCCAGAGAACGACACCTGGATTGCAGCTTGCTCGCTCGTCTACGACATCCCTCTCGCTACCTTGAACATCAAGGATTTCCAAGATTTCGTAGACAACGACGGCCTGAGGCTCGTAACGCTGTGATCAGCTGAAAAAGAGCTCCCACGCACATCAATCACGTGGGAGCTCTTTGCTGTTCCATCTACACTTCCCGGCCCTACCTAGCGCTTCTCGCGGCGGCGCTTCTCCCGGACTCGGACCGAGATCTCGATCGGCGAGCCGACGAAGCCGAACTCCTCGCGCAGGCGGCGCTCGATGAAGCGGCGGTAGCCGGCCTCCAGGAAGCCGGAGGCGAACAGGACGAAGCGGGGCGGCTTGCTCGACGGCTGGGTGCCGAAGAGGATCTTCGGCTGCTTGCCGCCGCGGACCGGGTGCGGGTGTTCGGCGACGAGGGTGCCGAGGAAGGCGTTGAGCTTCGCGGTGGAGATGCGGGTCTCCCAGCCCTCCAAGGCCGCTTCGAGCGCAGGGACCAGTTTCTCCATGTGGCGTCCGGTGGTCGCGGAGATGTTCACACGGGGGGCCCAGGTCACCTGGACCAGTTCCTGTTCGATCTCGCGGCCGAGGTAGAAGCGGCGCTCCTCGTCGGTCTTGTCCCACTTGTTGTACGCGATCACCAGGGCGCGGCCGGATTCCGAGACCTTGCTGATGATGCGCAGGTCCTGCTCGGTCAGGCTTTCGCTGGCGTCGATCATCACGACCGCGACCTCGGCCTTCTCGATCGCCGCGGCGGTGCGCAGCGAGGCGTAGAAGTCCGCGCCGTAGGTCTGGCTCACCTTGCGGCGGATGCCGGCGGTGTCGACGAACTTCCAGGCCTTGCCGCCCAGTTGCACCATCTCGTCCACCGGGTCGCGGGTGGTGCCGGCGGTCGAGTCCACGACCACGCGCTCCTCGCCGACCAGCTTGTTGAGCAGGGAGGACTTGCCCACGTTGGGCTTGCCGACCAATGCCACGCGGCGGGGGCCGCCGATCCGGGCGGGGCCGAAGGTCTCCTTGGGCGGTTCCGGCAGCGCGTCGAGGATCGCGTCGAGCAGGTCGCCCGAACCCCGGCCGTGCATCGCCGAGACCGCGTGCGGCTCGCCCAGGCCCAGGGCCCAGAGGCTGCTCGCCTCGGCTTCCTGCTGCTGGTTGTCGACCTTGTTGGCGGCCAGGATCACCGGCTTGCCGGAGCGGCGCAGGACCCGGACGAACGCTTCGTCGGTGTTGGTCTGGCCGACGGTCGCGTCCACCACGAACACCACCGCGTCGGCCAGTTCGACCGCGATCTCGGCCTGCTCGGCCACGCGGGCGTCCAAGCCTTCGACGTCGACCTCCCAGCCGCCGGTGTCCACCACAGTGAAGCGGCGCCCGGCCCAGTTGGCCTCGTAATACACCCGGTCGCGGGTCACCCCGGGCACGTCCTGGACCACGGCCTCGCGCCGGCCCAGGATCCGGTTGACCATGGTGGACTTGCCCACGTTGGGGCGGCCGACCACGGCCAGCACCGGGAGCGACACGCCCTCGTCGTCCTCGGGGCCGTTCTCGCCGAAGAGCAGGTCGCGGGGGTCGGCGTTGCCGAACTCGTCCACGAACTCGGTCGGGTCGAACGGCGCGTCCATGTCGTCGTCGAACACGTCGTCCTCGTACACGCCTTCGTCGTACGAGTCGTGGTCAGTTGCCATGGTGTGGTTCGTCCTCAAAGTTCGTGGCTGGTGTTGCTCGTCCGGCCGGTCGTCGGATCGGCCCTGTTTCTGGTGGCCGTCGTACCGATTATCCCGTAACCGGGACCATGGCGGTTACCGCGCGTCAGCCGGCTGGTCGACGGCGGGCGCCCGGCCGGTCAGTTCCCGCGCGTGCGCCATGTGGTCCCGCAGCACCTCACGCAGCTGATCGCTGGCCGCGGCCACCGCCCGGCGGCCGGTGCCCTGGCCGAGTTCGACCGGTTTTCCGTAGACCAGGTCGAGCCGGGCCCGGAATCCCGGCAGGTCACCGAGCCGGGACTGCGGGTTCGCGGTGCCCAGGCACGCGACCGGGACGACAGGGGCCCCGGTGCGCAGCGCGAAGTACGCCACTCCATTATTCATGGTCGCGAAGTTGTCCGTGGACCGTGTGCCCTCCGGGAAGACCCCGAGTACCCCGCCCTGGTTCAGCGCCCCCAGTGCGGCGAGCACCGCTGTCCGGTCGGTGCCGGAGCGGTCGACCGCGATGTGGCCGAACCAGGTCAGCAGCGGGTCCAGCGGCCCGTGGAACATCTCCTTCTTGATCATGAAGTGCACCGGGCGCGGGGAGTAGGTCACGATCAGCGGGCCGTCTATGAAGCCCGCGTGGTTGCCCGCCATGATCAGCGGGCCGGTCTTCGGCACGTTCTCGGTGCCGTGGGTCACCACTTTCCACCAGGGGCGCAGCACGACCTGACCGGTCCGGCGGGCCCGGAGCGGGCCCTTGATCGGCGGGATGAGATTCGGCGAGGTGGCGCCGGAGCGCCGCCGGGCCGGGCCCTCGGGTGCGGCTATGCCGCTCTCCCCGCCCGACGCCTCCCCGCCTGACGGCGCCGCGCCCGACACCGCGGCCTCCTGTCTGCGGGCGCTCATCGCGCCACGCTGACCAGCCGCGCGACCTTGGCGATGACCTGCTCCAAGTCCAACTCGGTGGCGTCCACGACGGTGGCGCCGGGCGCGGCCTCCAGCGGACGGGTGGTCTTGGCGTCCTCGGCGTCCCGGCGGGCCAGCTCGGCCTCGGTACGCTCGGCGGGGCCGGCCTGCTGGCCCAGTTCGGCGCCTCGGCGGGCGGCGCGCGCGGCCGGCGAGGCGGTCAGGTAGATCTTGGCCTCGGCGGCCGGGTAGACCACGTCCGCGATGTCCCGCCCCTCGGCCACGATGCCGCCGCAGTGTTCACTCGCGTGGGCGATCAGCTCGCGCTGCAGCGCGATCAGTCGGTCGCGGACCGCCTGGACCGAGGCGACCTTGGACACCGCCGCGGTGACCTCGCCGCCGCGGATCACCTCGGCCACGTCGGTGCCGTCCACGGTGATCGAGGGAGCGACCGGGTCGGTGCCGGAGGCGATCAGCGGCTTGGCCGCGGCCAGCGCTATCGCCGCCGGGTCGGCCGGGTCGATCCCGTTCTGGAGTATCCACCAGGTCATCGCCCGGTACTGGGCCCCGGTGTCCAGGTAGCGCAGGCCCAGCTCGCGGGCCACCCCCCGGGACACGCTCGATTTGCCCGAGCCGGACGGCCCGTCGATCGCGACCACGATTGCCATGCCAAGGTCCTCGCTCTTCCACGTCAACAAGACAACAAGATCTTCAGGCGTCGGCTTCCACCCAGCGCTCGAAAACCCGCGCTCGAATCCACGGCCGCGACGCATGCCTGGGCAAGATTAGCGCTGGACCGTCCAACCGCGTTCGCCCAGGTGCACCGCGAGCGATTCGGCCGCCTCCGGCGCGACCTGCAGGATGACCAGCCCGACGGCCTTGCCCGGCGAATGCTCGATCCGCAGGTCCTCGATGTTGACGCCGGCCGCGCCGGCCGCGGCGAACAACCGGGCCAGCTCTCCCGGCGCGTCGCTGATCACGATCGGCACCGAGCCCCAGGCGGCGCGCGGGGCGCCATGCTTGCCCGGTATGCGCGACTGGCCGGCGTTACCCCGCCGCAGCAGGTCCACCAGCCGGTCCCGGGCCGGGACGACGGCGGGCTCCGCGCCGTGCGGTTCACGCCCTGTTTGGGTCACAGCTTGGGTCACAGCTTGGGTCACGGTTCGGGTCACCGTTTCCACTGCGTCAATCGTACCGGTTTCGCCGGCCCCGGCGGCCGCCAGTTCGCGCAGCGCGGAGATCACCCCGGCGAGGTCGGCGGCGTACTCGTCGAGCACGTCGGCCACCGCCTCGGCGTTGGAGGTCAGGATCTCCTCCCACAGGGCCGGGTCCCCGGCCGCGATCCGGGTGACGTCGCGCACCCCGGTCCCGGCGACCCGGGCGGCGTCCTCGGAGGCGTGCTCCAGGCGGGCCGCCATCAGCGAGGAGACCAGGTGCGGGGCGTGCGAGATGAGGGCGACGGCCCGGTCGTGGTCGGCCGCGTCCATCACCACCGGCACCGCGCCGCACAGGGAGATCAGCTCCAGGACCCGGTTCAGCGCGTCCCGGCCGGTGGCCGAGGTCGGGGTGAGCACCCAGGGGCGGCCTTCGAACAGGTCGGCCCGGCCCATCAGCGGCCCGGACCGCTCCCGGCCGGCCAGCGGGTGCCCGCCGAGGTAGCTGGACGGGTCGATGCCCTGGCTCACCACCTCGCGCTGCGGGGCGTTCTTGACCGAGGCCACGTCGGTGTACGCGCGGGCCAGGCCGCGGCGCTGCGCGTCGGCCAGGGTCGCCCCGACGTAGCCCGGCGGCACGGCCACGATCAGCAGGTCCACCGGCCCCTCGGGCAGGCCGGTGATCCCGGCGCCGAGCGAGGCGGCGGTCTTCAGATTGGTCTCGCTCAGGTCGTCGAGGTAGACCTCGACCCCCCGGCGGGAGAGCGCTAGTGCGACGGAGGTGCCGATCAGTCCGGTGCCGATGACGGCCGCTGTGCGCATGTGGCTCGCTGCTTCCTATAGGCCGCTGCTCGGCCGCTACTGGGCGATGTCGCGACGCAGGTTGGCCGCTCCGCGCAGGTAGACGTGGTTGATCTCCTGCTTGGAGCGCATCGTCTCGACATGGGCCAGGATACGCACCACCCGCGGCATCGCGCCGGGCACCGCAATCTCGGAGGCGCACAACAGCGGGGTGTCGGTCAGGCCGAGCTCGCGCGCGGCCAGCGCGGGGAACTCGCTCGTCAGATCCGGGGTGGTGGTGAAGAGCATGGAGATCACGTCGTCGGCGGCGAAGTCGTTGGCCTCGAAGATCGCGTCGACGAGTTCCGTCGCCGCTTTGAGCACTAAGTCCCGTTCGTCCGCATCGACCTGTATCGCACCACGGACCGCGCGCACCGCCATCGGATCTTCCCTTCCACCGCCCGAGCTGACCGGATCAGCCTAACCAGGGCGCCGCCGCTCCCGCCAACTTTGTTCGCCTGGTGGTCATCGTCCCGCCCTTGCGCTGATAAGCTGGTGGTCCGTGGATGACCTGGCCGGGCCAGAAGAAAAATCGCCCCACACCGGCCGCAGCACCAACCGACCCACGGGAGCCCCACGTTGGCAGTTTCCAGCAGATCCGCGAGTGCCAAGGCATCGTCCGGACGGCCTACCAAACACCTCTTCGTCACCGGTGGCGTCGCGTCCTCCCTCGGTAAGGGCCTGACCGCCTCCAGCCTCGGCGCACTGCTCAAGGCACGCGGTCTGCGGGTGACCATGCAGAAGCTCGATCCCTACCTCAACGTCGATCCCGGCACGATGAACCCGTTCCAACACGGCGAGGTCTTCGTCACCAACGACGGCGCCGAGACGGACCTGGACATCGGCCACTACGAGCGGTTCCTGGACACCGACCTGCAGGGCTTCGCCAACGTGACCACGGGTCAGGTGTACTCCTCGGTGATCGCCAAGGAGCGGCGCGGGGAGTACCTGGGCGACACGGTGCAGGTGATCCCGCACATCACCAATGAGATCAAGGCCCGTATCTTCGCGATGGACGCCACCGAGGTGGACGGCGGCCCGGTGGACATCGTGATCACCGAGATCGGCGGCACGGTCGGCGACATCGAGTCCCTGCCGTTCCTGGAGGCGGCCCGCCAGGTGCGGCACGAGATCGGCCGCGGCAACTGCTTCTTCCTGCACGTCTCCCTGGTGCCCTATATCAGCCCGTCGGGCGAGCTCAAGACCAAGCCGACCCAGCACTCGGTGGCCGCGCTGCGCTCCATCGGCATCCAGCCGGACGCGATCGTGTGCCGCGCCGACCGGCCGATCCCGGACTCGATCAAGCGCAAGATCTCGCTGATGTGCGACGTGGACGAGGAGGCGGTGGCCACCGCCGCGGACGCGCCGTCGATCTACGACATCCCCAAGGTGCTGCACGCCGAGGGCCTGGACGCCTACGTGGTGCGCCGCCTCGACCTGCCTTTCCGGGACGTGGACTGGACCCAGTGGGACGAACTGCTGCGCCGGGTGCACCAGCCCGCGCACGAGGTCACCGTCGCCCTGGTGGGCAAGTACATCGACCTGCCGGACGCGTACCTGTCGGTCACCGAGGCGCTGCGGGCGGGCGGCTTCGCCAACAACACCCGGGTCAAGATCGACTGGGTCGCCTCGGACACCTGCGAGACCGACGCGGGCGCGGCCAAGGCGCTCAAGGACGCCGACGCGGTCTGCATCCCGGGCGGCTTCGGCGTGCGCGGGATCGAGGGCAAGATCAACGCGGTGAAGTACGCCCGGGAGAACCGGGTGCCGATCCTGGGCCTGTGCCTGGGCCTGCAGTGCATGGTGATCGAGGCGGCCCGCAACCTGGCCGGGATCGCCGGCGCCGGCTCGGCCGAGTTCGACGAGAAGACCGCGCACCCGGTCATCTCCACCATGGCCGACCAGGTCGGCATCGTCTCCGGCGAGGGCGACCTCGGCGGCACCATGCGGCTGGGCCTGTACCCGGCGGCGCTCGGCGAGGGCACCCTGGTGCGCAAGACCTACCAGGCCGCCAAGGTGGACGAGCGGCACCGGCACCGGTACGAGGTGAACAACGCCTACCGGGACAAGATCGCGGCCGGCGGCATGGTCTTCTCCGGCCTCTCCCCTGACGGCCGCCTGGTCGAGTTCATCGAACTGCCCGAAGACGTGCACCCGTACTTCGTCGCCACCCAGGCCCACCCCGAGCTGCGCTCCCGGCCGACCCGGCCGCACCCGCTGTTCGCCGGGCTGATCGCCGCCGCGGTGGCCCGGCGCGAGGGCTGAGCCCGGCGTCCTTGAGCCCGATGTCCTTAGGCGCGGCGTTCTTGGCATACTCGGCGGCATGGACTACGAACTGAGGGACACCCCGGAGGAATGGCCGATCGAGTCCACCGAGCAGTTGGCGGTGGGCCAGGTGACGAGCTATGTGTGCGACCGGGTGCAGATGGTCGACGGCACGACGGCGAATCGCCAGTACATCGTGCACCCGGGGGCGGTCGCGGTCCTCGTCCTGGACGACCAGGACCGGATCCTGACCCTGCGCCAGTATCGGCACCCGGTCCGGCGGGTCATGGTGGAGCTGCCGGCCGGGCTGCTGGACAAGCCCGGCGAGCACCCGCTGGAGGCGGCCAAGCGAGAGCTCTACGAGGAGGCGCACCTGCAGGCCGGGGACTGGCGGGTGCTGATCGACTACTACAACTCGGCCGGGTCCTCCGACGAGGCGCTGCGGATCTTCGTGGCCCGCGAGCCGGTCGCGGCCGACGGGGCCCGCTACGCCGGGGAGGGCGAGGAGGCCGGGATCGTCGTCGGCTGGGTGCCGCGCACGGAGCTGTTGGCCGCGGTGATGGCCGGAGAGGTCGGCACGGCGTCGATCGTCGCCTCGGTCTGCGCGCTGACCGTCGCGCTGGCCGAGCCGGGCGGCTGGGAGCGGTTGCGGTCGGCCGACGCACCCTGGGATGCCCGCCCTTTCTAAGGAGAATTCGGTAACATTCCTTTAATTCAAAGGCTGAGAGCGGGATTCTCCTATAACGCAAGGGTGGAATCTCCGACACTCCGTCGAGGCTTCTTCGAAATTCGCGTCAGCGTGTAAGGCGCGGGGCGGCTGACCCGCGGATACGCTGGTAAAAGCCAGATCGTTCGCATCATCCGCAGGACCTGAGATTGCGGCGACTTCTGCGCGGTTACCCGTAGTCGTGAGCCGCATTCTCAAAACCCTCCCGCCCGTAAGGACACTCGCCGTGAAAGTCGCCATCCCCCGCGAAGTCAAGAACCATGAGTACCGCGTCGCCATCACCCCCGCGGGCGTACACGAGCTGACCCAGCACGACCACGAGGTCTTCATCGAGGCCGGGGCGGGCGAGGGCTCGTCCATCCCGGACGCCGACTTCACCGCCGCCGGCGCGACCATCCTGGCCACCGCGGACGAGGTCTGGGCCACCGGCGACCTGGTGCTCAAGGTCAAGGAGCCGATCGCCTCCGAGTACCACCGGATGCGCAAGGACCAGGTCCTGTTCACCTACCTGCACCTGGCCGCCTCCCGCGAGTGCACCGACGCGCTGCTGGCCTCGGGCACAACCGCGATCGCCTACGAGACCGTGCAGCAGGCCAACGGCGCCCTGCCGCTGCTGGCCCCGATGTCCGAGGTGGCCGGCCGGCTGGCCCCGCAGGTCGGCGCGTACAACCTGATGCGCTTCTCCGGCGGCCGCGGCGTGCTGCCCGGCGGCGTGCCCGGCGTGGCCCCGGCGAAGGCGGTCGTGATCGGCGCCGGCGTCTCCGGCTGGCACGCCACCACCATCGCCGCCGGCATGGGCTTCGAGGTCACCCTGCTGGACCGGGACGTGACCAAGCTGCGCGAGGCCGACAAGATCTTCGGTACCCAGATCAAGACCGTCATCTCCAACGCGTTCGAGTTGGAGAAGGCCGTGCTGGCCGCCGACCTGGTGATCGGTGCGGTGCTGATCCCCGGCGCGAAGGCGCCCAAGCTGATCACCAACGAGCTGGTCTCCCGGATGAAGCCGGGCTCGGTCCTGGTGGACATCGCCATCGACCAGGGCGGCTGCTTCGAGGACTCCCGGCCGACCACCCACGCCGAGCCGACCTTCATGGTCCACAACTCGGTGTTCTACTGCGTCGCCAACATGCCCGGCGCGGTGGCCAACACCTCCACCTACGCGCTGACCAACGTCACCCTGCCGTACGCGGTCGCCCTGGCCAACAAGGGCTGGAAGGACGCCCTGCGCGCCGACCACTCGCTGGCCCTCGGCCTGAACACGCACCACGGCGACCTGACCTACGCCCCCGTCGCCGAAGCCCACGGCCTGCCCCACGTCAAGCTCGACGAGCTGCTCAGCTAGTCCTCGACCCTCGAGGCCGGAGTTCGCATGAATCGGCTCCTGACAGTTCGATCTGTCAGGAGTCTTCAGGACAGATGAGGCGTAAGACCGGGAAGTAGGTGCGGTACCTGGTCGCGTCGCGGGTGAGCAGTCGATAGCCGAGTACCGCCGCATGAGCGCCGATGTAGAAGTCAGGCAGCGGAGATCGGCGCTCCCCGCCGCGCCTGCGATAGGCGAGAAATGCCTTAGCCGCGACGAATCCCGCCTGATATGGCAGGAGTTCGCGCTTGATCTCACTTTCCGGCAGTGCGGAGTCGAGTACCTCGATCGCGTCGAACCCGGCGGAGACCTCCGCGTAGATGATCGGATTGATCGCCAGGGCTCCGCGATCACGGGCATCCGCCAGGGCGGACTCCGACCACTGACCCCATTTCGGGTCCGCAGTAAAGATGTCCAGAAGGACACAGGAATCCACTAACGTGATCGGCGTGCTTGGCTCCGACGGCACAGCCTGCAGATGCCGACTACTCGTCACGTAACAGCCCCATGAGCTCGTCTGTACTCATGGATGTCGATGCGCGGCCTCGCATGGATTGAACGAGGCGCTGCCCCGCGCTCTGCGCCGACGCGGATCGCACGATGACCAGGGTGTTGCCCTCCTCAACGACTTCGATTTCGTCGCCCGGGTTGAGATGATGCTTCTCTCTTATCCACGCGGGGATAGTGACCTGGCCTTTGCTATTGAGCCTCATAAGGTTGCCACCCATCTCGTAGAACGTATTACATCTACTACGTAATACGGTACCGCAAGATCCCGGCTGTGCAGCAGGTTCCCAGCAGCCGCTTGTGCGATTTCGGTCCCAAACTACTCCGGCAGGGCTAATCCACCTTGCTTCCGCAGTTCCAGGCCGCCTAGTGTCACAACTATCGTTTTGGCATCATGCCGATGAGTAGATAGGTCGACAATTGATGCCTGCACAGTGGACACTGTTCTTGGCCGGGAAAGCCGAGAACAGTCAGCAACGCGCGGATAGTTCCGGGAAGGACTTCGGGAGGATGACCTACAGGTGAGTGACACGACGTACGCCGTAGCGCGCATCAACCCGACGCTTACTCACCCCGGTCGAGGAGGAGCAGGAACAGTGACCAGCGGTCCGTGGACTGGCGACGTCGAGATCGATGACCCCTACGGCATCGACGACGAGCTGCGCTTCGAAGACGGCTTCGATCCGGATGCGGAAATAGAGCCCGATCCCGAGTACGCAGCGACCCTCGCCCCCGACGCCGCCACCCAGCGGCGCGAAAGGGTCGGCCCGACCGGCCGGCCGATGCCGCGGTTCCCGGCGCCCCGTCCGGCCTCGGACCACGGCCCGGCGAAGATCGTCGCCATGTGCAACCAGAAGGGCGGGGTGGGCAAGACCACCTCGACCATCAACCTGGGCGCGGCGCTGGCCGAGTACGGCCGGAAGGTCCTGCTGGTCGACTTCGACCCGCAGGGCGCCCTGTCGGTGGGCCTCGGAGTCAACCCGATGGAACTGGACCGCACGGTCTACAACCTGCTGATGGAGCGCGGGGTCCGGCTCGACGACATCCTGCTCAAGACCGTCACGCCGGGCATGGACCTGCTGCCGAGCAACATCGACCTGTCCGCGGCCGAGGTTCAGCTGGTCACCGAGGTGGCCCGCGAGTCGGCCCTGGCCCGCACTCTCAAGCCGGCGCTGAGCGAGTACGACTACATCATCATCGACTGCCAGCCGTCCCTCGGCCTGCTGACGGTGAACGCGCTGACCGCGGCGCACAGCGTGATCGTGCCGCTGGAGTGCGAGTTCTTCGCCCTGCGCGGCGTGGCCCTGCTGACCGAGACGATCGAGAAGGTGCGCGAGCGGCTGAACCCCGAGCTGGAGCTCGACGGCATCCTGGCCACCATGTACGACGCCCGGACCGTGCACAGCCGCGAGGTCCTGGCCCGGGTGGTCCAGGCCTTCGGCGACCAGGTGTTCCACACCGTGATCGGGCGCACCGTGCGCTTCCCGGAGACCACCGTGGCCGGCGAGCCGATCACCTCCTACGCGTCGAGCTCCGTGGGCGCCGCTGCATACCGGCAGCTGGCCCGGGAGGTGCTCGCCCGGTGCCCCGTCGCGTGAGAATGCCGGCCGCGGAGGAGCTGTTCGGCTCCAGCAGACCGAGCCTGCTGCGCGCGGTACCCGATCCGGTGGACGACGAGGACGAGGGCGATTCGATGACCGCCGCCGAGGCCGCTGCCAGAGTGCCGGCGCCGCCGTCCGCGGCGCCGGCCCCGCCCCGCTCGCCGGTGCGCGCCACCGCGCGGACCGGGCGGTCCGCGCCGATCCGCGGGGCCACCGGCCGGGAGCGGCACGACGAGAAGATCACCGTGTACGTCTCGCCCGAGGAGCTCGTCGCCCTCGAACAGGCGCGGATCGAGCTGCGGGCCGACCACGGCCTCGCGGTGGACCGGGGCCGGATAGTCCGAGAGGCGATCGATCTGCTGCTGGCCGACTTCAGCCGGAGGGGCGAGAGCTCCCTGCTGGTCCAGTCCCTGCGCGGTCAATAGCCGACTCGGCCGATCGGCGTAATACACTCGGCCCGTGGAACAGGCAGATCAGGCGGGTCAAGCGGAGCAGACGGACCAGGCGGCGAGCAGCGCGGTCGAGGTCGCCTACGCCTCCACCGCCCTCAGCACCGCCACCGCGGCCGCCACCGGCCGGGGCTCCCACGTCACGCCGTTCGAGGTCCACCTGGCCGAGTTCGAGGGCCCGTTCGACCTCCTGCTGGGCCTGATCGCCAAACACAAGCTCGACGTCACCACCCTGGCCCTGTCGAAGGTCACCGACGAGTTCATCGCCTTCATCCGGGCCATGGGCTCGGCCTGGGATCTGGACCAGGCCAGCGAGTTCCTGCTGGTCGCCGCGACCCTGCTGGACCTGAAGGCGGCCCGGCTGCTGCCCGCGGCCGAGGTCGAGGACGAGGAGGACCTGGCCCTGCTCGAAGCCCGGGACCTGCTGTTCGCCAGGCTGCTGCAGTACCGCGCCTACAAGCAGGTCGCCACCGAACTGGCCGAGCGCTACGCCAACGGACTGCTGCGCTACCCCCGCTCGGTCCAACTGGAACCGGCCTTCAAGCAGCTGCTGCCGGAAGTGCTGATCAACCTGACCCCGGAGAAGTTCGCCGCCCTCGCCGTGCGGGCGATGACCCCGCGGATCCCGCCCACGGTCTCGATCACCCACATCCACCAGATCCAGGTCTCCATCCGGGAACAGGCCGCCATCATCGTCGAACGCCTGCGCGTACTGCGCAGCGCGACCTTCCAGACGCTGACGGACGACGCACCGGACACACTGCACGTGGTGGCCCGCTTCCTGGCCCTGCTGGAACTGTTCCGGGACAAGGCGGTCGGCTTCGACCAGGAGGACTCCTTCGCCGTGCTGACCGTGCACTGGACCGGCGCGGACGTCGGCGAGGTCACAGTGCGAGAAGAGTTCGAAGGCACAGCTGCAAAGGAACCGGACGATGAATGACATCCAGACCAGCGCGGGCTCGGCGTTCTGGGCGGCCCGAGGCGTACGGATAGAGCCCGAGCCGGTCGAGGACGAGCTGCTGGAGGACGAGACGGCCGAGGACGAGCCGGCAGGGGAAGAGGCCTCCTTCGAGCCGGAAGCGGCCTTGGAGGCTGCTCCTGAGACGTTCGCTGCGGCGGTGGCGGAGCCAGTCGCTGAGCCTGAGCCCGCCTTGGCCCCTGAGCCGGCCGGATCCACCTCCCCCTCCCCCTTCATCCCGGCCCAGACCAGTTTCGACGAGGTCGAGCCGCAGTCCGGGGAACCCGTCGACGGTCTCGTCGCGCTCAACGAGACGTTGATAGACACCGCGCGGGCCAAGGCCGAACTGGCCGCCCGCAAGGCCGAGCCGGTTTGGCAGCTGACCGACGACAACCTCGCCGCGCTGCCCGACCTGCGCACCTGCCTGGAGGCGATCCTGCTGGTCGTGGACGAGCCGGTGACCGAGGTGGTGCTGGCCCAGATCGTCGAGCGCCCCACCGAACAGGTGAGCGCGGCTCTGCGCGCCCTGTCCGCCGAGTACACTAGTGAAGGTCGCGGTTTCGACCTGCGCGAAGTCGGCATCGGGGACGGGTCGTTGATCACCCAGACCGGATGGCGCTTCTACACCCGGGCCGAATGCGCGCCGGTGGTGGAGCGGTTCATCCGCGACGGACAGCAGGCCAAGCTCACCCAGGCGGCCCTGGAAACCCTCGCGGTGGTGGCCTACCGCCAGCCGGTCAGCCGGTCGAAGGTCTCGGCCATCCGCGGTGTCAACTGCGACGGCGTGATGCGGACTCTGCTGGCCCGTGGTCTGGTGGAGGAGTGCGGCACCGAGTACGAGACCGGTGCGCTGCTGTACCGCACGACGGGATATTTCCTGGACCGGATGGGCCTCAAAGGCCTGGAAGAACTGCCGGACCTCGCCCCGCTGCTGCCCAGCGCCGCAGATATCGAGGACGAGGCCTAGGCACCGCAAGCTGGATGGCTGTGGTAACAGTAAAAAATGGGAGAAGAGGAACGATGGATCGGCGAGCAACACCGTTGCACGACCCCAACGAGGAGGGTGTGCGGCTGCAGAAGGTGCTCGCTGCGGCCGGTGTGGGCTCCCGGCGCGCCTGCGAGGAACTGATCGACCGGGGCCGGGTCAGCGTGGACGGCCAGAAGGTCAAGAACCAGGGCATGCGCGTGGACCCGGCCAAGGCGGTCATCCACGTGGACGGCCTGCGGATCAACTCGATCCCCAACACCGTCCACATCGCGCTGAACAAGCCGATCGGCATGCTCTCGACCATGACCGACCCGGAGGGCCGTTCGAACATCGGCGAACTGGTCGAGGACCGCGGCCAGCGCCTGTTCCACGTCGGCCGCCTGGACGCGGAGACCGAGGGCCTGATCCTGCTGATGAACGACGGCGAACTGGCCCACCGGCTCACCCACCCGTCGTACGGCGTGCAGAAGACCTACCTGGCCCAGGTGGACGGAATCATCCCCAAGGACCTCGGCAAGCGCCTGAAAGAGGGCATCCTGCTGGAAGACGGCCTGGCCCGGATCGACAACTTCCGCATGATCGACGCGGTCGGCAAGCACGCGCTGGTAGAGCTCACCCTGCACGAGGGCCGCAAGCACATCGTGCGTCGGCTGCTCGACGAGGTCGGCTTCCCGGTCAAGCGCCTCGTCCGCACCCAGTTCGGCCCGATCTCCCTCGGCGACCAACGCCCCGGCAAGATCCGCAACCTGAATATGAACGAGGTTGGCGCCCTCTACAAGGCTGTCGACCTGTAACAAGCAGTTGGCGTCACGCCCGGTTCCGGATCATCGGAGCCGGGCGTGACGCCAGAAACATTCCAAGGCCTTGTTACCGGCCCTTGAGGTAGTCGGTGTCGTCACGCACAGCGGCGGAATCGGCTTCACGCAAGGTGTGATGCCAGGGAAGTCGCGTGTTCGGGTATTGCAGCCTGCTGCGTCCACCCCAACCTGCGACCTCAACATGAGCCAATCGCAGGTCACGCACCGCTTCGAGCGCCGGGATCAGGTCAGTGTCATGCGAGACGATCACACCGACATCATAGGCGCCCACGAACGCATAGCGAAGGAAATCCATCGCAAGCGCAACATCGATGCCTTAAAGGCCGCGTCCCGGCAGTCATGGGAAACTGCTCGCGTGCGCTGGTGGTCAGGTTCTGGTAGTCAATGAAGACCATGACTCGGTTGTTCAAGACGTGCTCCGCACAAAAAAAGGCCCCACCATTCCCGGAGGAAGGTGGGGAGCAACTGACAGTTAGTATGCATTACCTGTGCCGTGCCCGTCAAGTCGACCACTCCGGATCCGCGACTTAACGTGTCAGATCATATGCAGAGAGTAAATCATATTCAGCCGTGACACGCCGACGTATGGCGCAATGAAAGAGAGGGCGCCCGCCGAAGCGGACGCCCTCCGGTGATCTAGCGCATTAGCTGGCCGTCGAGTTACTGCCACTTCCGCTGTTGCTGCCCTTGCTGCCAGGGGCGCCGTTGGGCCGCGGCGGACGGCCGGGGCCATGCGGCAGGCTGGCGATGCCGTCGAGCACGGTGTCAGCGTTGTTCGTCGTGCCGGACTGCACGCCGGAGATTGACACCGTGTCACCGACCTTGACCGAGCTGAGCTGGGCGGCCTTGCTGGCCACGCTCACCTTGGCGGTGGAGCCCACGGTCCAGGTCCAGGTAGTGCCTGAGGCATCAGTGATCTTGACTGTGCCGCCGCTGATCGACGCGACCTTGCCGGATTGCCACACGTCGTCGACCCATTGGCCGCTGCTGTTCTTCACGGTCTGCTCGCCGTGCGCGCCCTGACCGATGCCGCCGCGGCCGAAGCCGCCGAACCCACCAGGGCCGCCGAAGCCGGGGTGGCCCTGGCGCGGGCCGCCCTGCCATTTGCCGTGCGGCGAGGGGCTGGCCGTCGCCGAGGGGGCGGGTGAGGACGAGGCGAACGCCGCGGTCGCCCCGAACACCAGTCCCCCGGCCGCGACTGCTCCCGCGGTGGCCATTATCGCTCTACGCTTTGTGACCTTCATCGGGATACCTCCATGTGGACGTCTTCGCTGCGCCCAGCATCGCCCCGAAACATTAAGCGTTGCTGACCCCGGCTGTTCCGCCTGACCCAAATCGCTCTGACCTGGCTCGTTCGTCTGTTCTGCTAGGCCCGAGGAACTGGCGGCGCTGGAAAAACTGGTACCTGTCATGGACAACCCCGTTGGCGATCATGGTGAGAAGGCCCCTGTCATGCATTCCCGACTATCTCAGCCACCTGCCTGCCCATGCAAGAACCGCCCTATACCCCCGGAGCCCCCTGCCCGCCATACTTCTAGCCTGCTTTGATCATGCCCAATAGCTGCGGAGCCGTTCGGCATAGGGCAAGCGCTGGGCTGTAGAGGCGTATCCCGGGATCGGCTTCGTCCGGTAAAGATCGTCACCGGCATAACGTGGGAAGACGTGCACGTGGTAGTGCCAGACTTCTTGGTCGCCCGCGGGTTCGTTGTGCTGCCGCGTCGACACCCCGTCGCAGCCGTAGGTGTGGCGAATAGCCAGCGCCACCTCACGAACCAGGTCGTGGACGGCGTGGCCGGCCTCCGTCGGCAGCTCATACAGGTTCTCGTGATGGCCGATCGGAACGACGAGCACGTGGCCGGGATTGTTCGGCCACAGCCGCGGTGAGATGAACGCCATCGCGCCGTCAGTGCGCCGCACGATGTCGCCTTGAGTGTTCAGCGGGTTGTCGCCACCGGCCGCGAGCCGACAGAACGGGCATACGTATCCAGCGGGCTCATGAGAGATCGTCACGAGTAACGAGTTTGGCCGACCTTGGTGTCGAGCGTCACCTGTTTTCGATGTTCTGGCAGAGCTGGGCTCAAGCTACGATCCCGCTATGAGCACCCAGGGGGCACGTAAGACAAGTGGTACATATTCGATGTGGGACGTGCTGACGCATCCTGGATCGATCGGCAAAGTCTTGGCGGACGGCCCCACCAACGATCCCGCCGCCGATCTGGTGAGCCTCAAGCAAGGAGTGCCACTCAGGACGTCGGCGATCCGGAAGGCCGGATGGCGCTGGCACCAAGGCAGGCTGTTCTTCCGACTCGCTGACGACACGGCGCCGATCTCATGGCAGTCGGGGGTGTGGTACTCGGCCCGGCGCCCGGCCCAGCCGCTGAACTGGCCGATCATCGTCGAATCGGTCGAGGAGATCACCGGCTCGGACCGGTTCTGGGTCATGCAACATCACTTCCAGAGGATCCGGCTTTCCGCCGACGGTCAATCATGGGTGATCGCAGTGCCGACCCACGACGTGCCACTGGCGCTCGCGGCGTTCAACAGCCACGGCTAGTGGTGGTCTCTGGCCTCGCTCCCTGTTCGAGGAGGCGAAGCCAGACTCCCACTACCAGTACCCGCTAACCCCGTGGAAGCCGGAGCGAAACCGCCCCCGCGACCAGAGCAACCCCGGCCGAGACAAATCCCACCACGACCATCGCATGACTGGACGCAGCCAACGTGGCCGGGTGAATGCTCGACGTGGCCGGGATCCGCGCAGCCAGATTAAGGAACAGCGTCCCGAAGATCGCCACTCCAAGAGCCTGTCCGACCTGGGTAACCGTCGATACCACCCCACTCGCGTCAGCGGCCTCGGCTACCGGCACTCGGGCCAGCGTCAGACCTAGCAGCGGACTGTAAGCCAACCCCAGACCCGCGCCATTGAGGGTCTGCAGGGCCAACCGCAGGAACCCGCCGGACGTCCCGTTCCTCAGTACCAGCGCCATGCCGGCCATCGAGACCGCCATGAGCAGGAATCCCAGCGGGATCATCCGCGAGTACCAGCTCGGCGGGAATGTACGCCAGCGCATCGAGATGACGAATACCGCGAGCGCGCCCGGTGCGAAGGCCAGACCGGCCTTGAGCGGCGAGTATCCCAGCGCGCCCTGCAAATGCAGCGTGACCGCGAAGAATCCGCCGGTCATCAAGGCGAAAGTCACCACAAGCACGCTGATCGACAGCGAGAAGCCGGGCAGCCGCAGAATCCGGCTGGGCATCACGGGGCTGCCGCCGCGGCGCTCCACCCATCGTTCGACCTGCACGAAGAACACGCCGCCGACCACGCTCAGGCCGAGCAGCACCCAGCCCCAGACCGGCCAGTGGTCACCCTGGCCGAGCACCAGCGGCAGCGCGAACGCGAACAGGGTCGGGGTGAGCACCAGCACGCCCCAGGGGTCCAGGCCCCGCCCGGGCTGCGTGTGGTCCTTCGGCAGTACCTTGAAGCTGATGATCAGCGCCGCGATCCCGATCGGCACGTTGACCAGGAAGCAGCCGCGCCAGGTGCTGTGGAACAGGTTCGCGCTGATCAGCACGCCGCCGGCGACCTGGCCCACGGCCGCCCCACCGGCGATCACCGCGGTGAACATGCTGGTCGCCCGGATCCGGGCCGGGCCCTCGAAGTTGCGCTGGATCAGCGACAGCACCTGCGGCACCATCGCGGCCGCGCCGACTCCCTGGGCGAAGCGGAACGCGACCAGCATCCCGGTGTTCGGCGCCAGGCCGCAGGCCAGCGAGAAGGCGGTGAACAGCACCAGGCCGACGCGGAACATCCGGGCGTGGCCCCACAGGTCGCCGAGCCGCGCTCCGGTCACGATCAGGACCGCGTACGCGATGGTGTAGCCGGAGACGGTCAGCTGGAGGCCGGCGCCGGAGGCTTTGAGTTCGTTGTGGATGGTCGGCAGGGCCACGTTCACGACGGCGACGTCCAGCACCGCCATGAACATCGCGATCAGCACAGTGGCCAGAAGTGGACCACTTCGCACGCTCGTCTTGATGCCCGTCCCGCTGTCAGGCGTGGTTGCTACGCTAGTCATAGGGTTATCCTGACGGAGCTCTTATCCTGTTACCAGGAGTCCGCTTATCCCGGTACTGGCAATACCTGGCTAACTTGCCCGGCATGAGTCACGATAGGTCTATGACCGTCGTCACCGCACCCGCCGCCGTGCCCGATACCGCGTTCACCAGCGCACCCACCACGCTCGCCATGCCGGCCGCCGAGATCCGGCGCACCGAGCTGAGCACCTTCCTTCGCACCCGGCGCGAGCGGCTCAATCCGGTGGAGCTGGGCCTCCCACCCGGGGCTCGCCGCCGCACTCCCGGTCTGCGTCGCGAAGAGGTGGCGCAGCTCGCCGGGGTCGGCGTGACCTGGTACACCTGGCTGGAACAAGGCCGCCGGATCAATGCTTCCACCCAGGTCCTGGACGCGATCGCGCGGACTCTGCGGCTGGACCAGGCCGAGCACGAGCACCTCTACCGGCTCGCCGACGTGCCGGGCCTGATCCCGACCGAGCCGGAGGCCGCCTTCGAGCCCGGCGCCCAGCGGATCCTGGACGAACTCGGCTCCCCAGCCTGCATCACCAACGACCGTTTCGACGTCCTGGCCTGGAACGCCGCCTACCGGAACCTGTTCCCGTTCCGCTTCACCACCGCGTCCACCCGGCTGCGCAACAGCATGTGGTGCATGTTCACCCTGCCCAGGTGCTGTGGGCCGAGCCTCGACGTCGATGCCGAGCTGCCGTTGATGGTGGCCACCTTCCGTGCCAATTACAGCCGGCACGTGGGCGAACCGGCCTGGGAGGAGTTCATCGCCGAGCTCGGCGCGGTCAGCCCGGAGTTCCGCGAGATGTGGGCGAATCACGATGTGTCCGCGCACGTGACCGCCACCAAGAGGTTCCGGCACCACGCAGTCGGCGAGGTCACTTTCACCGCGGTGAGCATGCGCCTGCTGGCGACCCCCGCCAACAGAGTGGTGGTGTACCTGCCCGCAGACGACGAGACAGCCACCTCAATGCGCCGGTTGGCCGAAGGCACTGTCTCCGCCCCCGCCACGCTGCCCTGCGGCCACCCCCGGCTGCCCGGCAGCGCCCCGCGGCAGGTGGAAGCAGCGGAGCCCGCCACCCTCACGGCGACCGCGATCGCCCCGCTCCCTCAGTCCTGACCGAACCGCCACCGGGTCTGGCCGAACCGGCCCTTGGTGAACGCAAAGACCGTCTCCGGCACAACCCGGTACACCGCGGCCGGTCCGCCGTCGTTGTGGAACCGCCCGTCGTGCACGTCGAAACGCCAGCCGCTGCCGTACTTCACCGCATACGCGTCGGCGAGACGGTTCAGCACGTCGTCATCGCTCAACTGGACGGCCTCACCTTCGACCACCAAGTCGAGCCCCTCCCCGAACGAGTTGCACCCGGTCGTCAGGACACAGTGCGGGTTGCTCTGGAGGTTCTTGTTCTTCCGCTCGTCGACACCAGTGCAGAAGTGCAGACCGCCCTCCCACCAGACCGCCAGGAGAGGCGTGACGTGAGGACGCCCGTCGGGACGCACCGTCGCAACCCAGAACACCTCGGCTTCCTGCAGAATGCTGACGGCCTGCGCCCACTGCGCCGCGGGCGTGTCGGGACCGCTGTACCGGGCGTCCAGCTCGCCTACCGGCTCGTTCTCTGCCATCTGCGCTCCTCGTGTTCGTACGGCTGTTGATAACGGTGAATATAGTCCTACCCCGCCGCTAAACTCGGCACCTATGACTATCCTGGACGAGCAGGGGCGCCCGGAACCTCCCCTCGCAGCTGACGAAACCGCCACCCTCCTAGGCTTCCTCGACTTTCAGCGGGCGACGTTCGCCTGGAAGTGCGGGGGGCTCGACTCGGCCGGACTGCAGGCGAAAATCGCCGCCTCCTCGATGACCCTCGGCGGGCTGCTCAAGCACATGGCCTTCGTCGAGGACCACTGGTTCTCCCACGCGCTGTACAACCAGGACTGGCAGGCGCCGTGGAACGCGATCGACTGGAAGGCCACTCCCGACTGGGAGTGGGAATCAGCCGCCGAGGACACGCCCGAGCAGCTCATGGAGCTCTGGCAGAACGCCGTGACCCGCTCGCGCACTCTCGCCACGGAGGCTTTGGTCGCCGGTGGCCCGGGTCGACTGGCCGAGCGCGTGTGGTCGGACGGCCAGGTGCCCAGCCTGCGCTGGATCCTGTGCCACATGATCGAGGAATACGCCCGGCACAACGGCCATGCCGACCTCCTCCGGGAATCCGTCGACGGAGTCACCGGGGAGTAAGCGGCGGCGGCCTAGGCCCGGTAAGCCGCCAGCACCAGCGCGAGCGCCGCCGCGGCCGTCGGCCATGTCGCGGCCTGGTCGAGGGCGGTCCGGCGCAGCCGTTGCTGTTCGGCGGGATCGTCCAGGATGGCCGCGAGCGCTCGGGCGAAGGCGCCCGGGTTGTCCGGCGGCACGAGCACGGCCGCCTCCCCCACCAACTCGGGGATTCCGCCGACGCGCGTGGCCAGGACCGGCAGCCCGGCGCGCATCGCCTCCTGGACGACCAGCGCGCGAGCCTCCCAATCGGAGCTGAGCACGAACACGTCGGCCGCCGCCAGCAGATCGGCGATGTCATCCCGTCGGCCGAGCAGCCGCGCCTCGACGCCCGACTCCTCGATGAGAGCCGCCAGCTCGGCCTCCAGCGGACCATCGCCGGCGATGACCAAGAGCGGTTTGCTCTCGACATCCAGCCGGGCGAGCGCGGCCAACAGCACCGGGTAGGCCTTCTGCGGTGCGAGCCGGCCGACCGCGAGCAGCAGCGGACGGTCCGGGTCCAGGCCGAATTCGGCGCGGACCCGCGCGCGGGTGCGGGTGGGCGGGGCGAGGGCCGGGGCGGGCACGGGGCCGAGCATGACCTGCCGGGCGCCGAGCTCGCGGGCTCGGGCCACCAGGTCCTCGGATGCGCCGAGTACCTGGTCCGCGCGGCACACCGCCAGTCGTTCGAGGACTTCCAGCAGCCGGGCCCGGTTTCCGGTGGCCAGCATCGCGTTGTGCAGGGTCACCACGCTGCGCGGCGAACCGGGCAGCAACGGTAGGGCCAAACGGGTGAGTGAGCCGGCTCGTACTCCGTGCGCGTGTACGACGTCCGCGTGGCGGGCCAGCTTGCGCAGCGTTCGCACGGCGGCCAGGTCACGGGCCGGATGCGGCGCGGCGCTGATCGCCACCGGCACGAATTTGATCGCCGTGGCCGAGGCTGCTCGCGCGTCACCGCCATTAGCGCCCGTGAAGTCGAACCGCTCCCCCGTCTCAGCCGGTCCGGCCACGACAACCTGATGCCCCTCTCGAACCAGAAACCGGGCCAGATCGCGCACGTGCGCACCGATCCCGCCAGTACTGCTCCCCAGAACCAGAACAATCCTCATCGCGTACTGCCCCCATCGCTCTTGTGTCGCAGACGAGCCCGCAGGCGGGTCGCCGTATGTGCCAGGGCCGGACGCAGGTCCCCGTCATCGAACACCAACAGCACCCCGGCGTAGAGCGCCAACGCGACAAGGCTGCACACTACCGCGAGCACAAGCGCGAAAGCCGGGCCGACCGGACCGACGAGAGTGGCCAACAGCCATCCCGCAGACCCCGCCACCGTCATCGCGAGCACACCGACCGCGATCGCCCTGGGCAGTCCGGCGAATACACCGCGGCCGATCCTGCGCCGCACCGCAGCCAGCAACGCCAGGCCGGCCACGGTCATCCCGATGCTGTTGCCCAACCCCAGCGCGGTCACCGTGTCGCGCGACGGGAGTGTGTACACCAGCACCCAGTCGGCACCCAGCACGGTCAGCCACCCGGCCACAGTCGCCGTCGCCGCAGCCCGCCCGCGGCCCGCCGCGTAGAGCACCCGGCCCAGATGCGCGATCGCGGCATAGCCGAGCAGTCCGGGGGCGAACGCCAGCAGCCCGTACGCCATCGTCGACGGCCGCGGGTCGCCGCTGCCGTGCTCGATGAACAGGTACGCCATCGGCCACGCGGTCGCCATGAGCAGCGCCGCGCCGCCGCACGCTGCGATCAGGACCGCCCGGGTGGTCGTGGCCACCCCGGCCCGGTATCCGGCGTGGTCCCCGGTCTCCGCGCGCGCGGCCAGGTCGGTGAACGCCGTGGTCGCGATCGGCACCGCGAACACCGCGTAGGGCAGGACGTACACAGCCCAGCTGAAGTTGTAGACCGTCAGCGAGCCGCTGGGCGCCTGCGCGTAGTTGGTCAGCAGCACCACGCCCAAGGTGGCCAGGTTCTGCGCGACCAAGGTGGCGATGCCCGCGGCGGCCAACGCCCCAGCCCGGCGGGCCAGCCCGGGCGGGAACCGGAACGTCGGCCGCAGCCGCAATCCGGTCCGGTGGATGGCCGGCAGCAGGGCAAGGACCAGCATCGCCACGCCGAAGGTGGTCCCCAAGCCCAGCACGAGTTGCGCGCGGTGGGTGAGCAGACTGAGATCGCTCGCAGCGGCCGGGTCGATCAGCCCGAACAGCAGATAGGCGCTGACCACGGCGAGGCTCGACAGCAGCGGCGCGAATGCGGGCGCGAGATAGCGTCGGTCGGCCTGCAGCGTGGCGGACAGGACCACCGCCACCGCGTAGAGCGGGATCTGCGGCAGGAACAGGGTCAGGAAGTCGCCGACGGTCTGCGCGTAGCCGCCGATGTCCCGGCTGGGCCCGGCGATCAGGTCGCCCAGCGGCCCGGCGAACACTATCCCGAGCAGGCTCAGCGGTAGCAGGACGGCGATCGACCAGGTGAGCAGCGGCGAGACGATCTTCGACGCGGCCTTGCGGTCCCGCCGGGAGAAGGGTCCGGCCAGCAGCGGCACGGCGATGCTGGCCAGTGCCCCGCCGGCGACGATGTCGAAGACCGTGTTGGGGATCTGGTTGGCCGAGTTGTAGGCGTCTGCCAGCGAGTTGGAGCCGACCGTGTGCGAGAAGACCAGGGTGCGCAGGAAGCCGACCAGCCGGGAGAGCACGGTCACCCCGGCGATCAGGGCCGCGCCGGCCGCCAGCGAGCGGGCCCGTCCGCCGGACCGCTCGGCCTCCTCGGTGATCGGCTGCACCAGCGGTTCGTCCACGCCGTGCGGGCCCACCTCGGCGTGCCGCTGGATCGCGAGGTCGTCGGGCGTCGAACCCGGCGGGCCCGCCGAGGGACCGGCCGTCGCCGAGCCCGGCGGCACCGATCCGGACCCCGCTTCGCCGTCGGTCGCCAGGCCCGTGCCGGCGCCGGTCGAGCCGGTCCGCCCCGGCGTGCGGGCAGGCTCGCGCGACCCGTACCCGCTGTGACCGGTCGAAGGTGTGGAACGTCTAGACACGGCGGCCGAATCCGTCGAGCGCCTTCAGTGGCGGGCAGCCGGCGATCACC
>Ga0302314_10003863_pt1 | contig 27576 bp, 32 predicted proteins | sample III_Palsa_N2_3_FD_200533 | JGI IMG/M metagenome (GOLD analysis project Ga0302314, IMG submission 200533) | Peat permafrost microbial communities from Stordalen Mire near Abisko, Sweden - III_Palsa_N2_3 | ecosystem: Environmental > Terrestrial > Soil > Palsa > Peat permafrost | place: Sweden...
CCAGGCGTCTCGGGTTCCTCCGGCAGCCGGAAGGTCTGCTCCGTACTCTCTGTGGTGCCATTTTCCACGGTTCGACTCAGACGCGAGGAAGCAGTGAACACTGACTGGAGCGCAGAGGTTATCTCACCTAGAGACAGCGCCTTCAGTCCGATATTGGTCTGCAGGGTTTGCTGGCTCTGTTCCTCAACTACGATTGACGACGTCCGGGTAATTTGGGTGGTAACGCGGTGCTCCTCGCCGGCGTTGACCTGGACAACGGGTGCCCAGTCATCCGGGTTGATGAATCGTTCATTGATGATCCTTCGGCTGATCAGTCGGATCTCAGCACCTCGGCGTGCCCACGGCCACTGCCGTCGCCGAGGCCAAAGTAGGACATCCTCCGTCTCTGTGTGCTGCTCCAAATCGACGATCCGGCCTTTGACGTGCTGGAGTAGCACCCGACCAGGCAGTTCGGCGATGCGCCCCTTGGGCAGGTAGTCGTGGAAACCGAGTTCCAGAGCCTGACCCACCTCGTCCGGTCCGGCCTCCCCGGTCAGCATGATGGCCCGGATGTCCGGCCGAACCGCACGTAGCTGCTGAAACAACTCCGTTCCACTGAGGTCAGCGCCCATCCGCTGGTCTAGGACCGCAACTGAGATCGGGTGCTGCTCCACTATGCGCAGCGCCGCTGCCGAATCGCTAGCGAAACCAGCTTCGAGTTGGGCACCGACATGGATCAGCTCAGCGGTCTCCTGGGCGAGCCTCGCACTGTCATCGACCACGAGAATCTCAGTACTCATGAAGCCCCCGGGGCATGTCGATCGTGAATGTCACCCGGCCGTTTGCAATCAGGTGGCTGATACGGGCGTTGCGCGAGGCGAGCAGTCGGCACACCGAAGGCAATCCGAGACCATCGTGCCCCTCCTTGGTGCTGAATCCGACGTAATAGATATCGTCGGGTAGGACAGTCTCAGCAGTGTCGTTGGACACCCGCAAGCGGACCCCATCATACGCTTCATCGGCGTGCACGGAGACGCTGCCATTCGTGCGCACTGCCTCCACCGCGTTCTCCAGCAGGGGCAACAACACCGCCATCACGAAGTTGTTTGTATATCCCGTTATCGAGTGGGGTGCGTGTACCTCAACCTTCGGTCGGTGCTCGGCCCGGTCGGCGTAGAGCGTAGTTGCTGCACGCAGCGCCGAACGTAGCGAGTTGGGCGACCATGCTTGCGAGTCGCGAGCCAGGGTGGCCACCTCGCGGAATGCGGCGAGAAAGGACTTGCAGATGCGCACGCTGTCCAGGATCCCGTTGAGCTTCCGGTGCTGTTCCTCCGTGGTGCCGCGCATGGACAATACGCTCGCCTCGATTTGAGCAAGCGGGGTGTTGAGCGAGTGGGCGATCTCCCTGACGACGGACGCATGCTCGGCCGGCACGCTCACGACCTCCTGGTCGTGTCCCACCATGCTCGTGGTCTGGTTGGCGGTCATGGTGAGCGACGTGAGGTGTGAGCGCATGCTGTCAGACACCACGCGGGGGATCTGCTCCTCGACGTACCGGGTCAGAATGGAGATCTTACGGTCGATGTCGTCGAGGCGCTGGCGGTTGTCGGTGCTGCTGTCTAACCCCCTGTTTTGTTCCGGCCGAGGGCTGGAGGCGAGTAGCCACACCGCCAGTAGGGAGGTGAGCCCGGCGACCCCTATCGCCAGGTATGCCATCCAGTCGTTCACCGGCCGGTCTCTCCTTTCGCCAGTCCTGACTGGGAGTATGGGTGCGCGAGCGCGGTGAGCAGGCGGGCGTGGCGGAATTGGTACGACCCTCCGCTCCGACGGATCAGTCCCATGCGCCACATCTCGTCCAGGAACCGCAGGAATCGCCAGGGCAGCCGCCCGTGTGCGGCGAGCCACATGCGGGCCGTGACGAAGCGGCCCCAGGCCGTCGCGTTCGTCAGCCAGGGCAATGTGGTGGCGGCGGCTACCAATGCGACGGTCACCTCGTTGGTGCCGAGTCGGCGAGCAACTAGGGACCAGGTGACGGCGAGCGACAGGGCAAGCGACAGCCAGGATGAGACAGCGAGGAGACGGCTGGCACGCACGGCGACGCGCGGGGGTGAGGAGTGCATGTCGGAAACGTGCTGCGTCAGCCAGGCCGTCACTCCGATCGAGGCGAAGAGCACGAGCGCAACACCGGTACCTGCCACCCGTCCGATGGTCTGTGCCGTGGCCAGGCCCATGGGTGCGCACGCAGCTAATCCCACGAGGAGGGCACGGGCGGCGACAGTGTGACTCAGGGCCGGGAAGGACGCAGCCCTTACTCCGCTTGGCTGGCGTCTCATGAGCAGATAGCCCAGGCATGCCGCGCCTGCAGCCGAAACTGTGGCGGCAACGAAGCCGGGGAGCGCGCCGTACCGGGCCATTACGCTCGCTCCGTTTCCCACACCCACGAGGACGGCACCCACACCAGTGGGGACCCACGACGGTGCAGACTGCTCCAGCTCCCACCAAGACAGCTCCGTCCTACCCGAGCGCAACAGGTCTGCTGAGAGGAACGAGAGCCACCTGTCTACGCGTGCCGAGCCGCCTTCTCCCGTCAATGGCCATGAACGGGATCCGAACGCGGCATGAATCATAAAAGACTGCAAGAGCCAGTCCTCGATCGAGGCGCTGTCCGGAAAACGCTCTCGGTTCAGCAACTTCATCGGATCAGCATCTGGATCCTCATGTGCGGCGCGGAACAGCTCCAGCATTAGCGGCGAAGAGAGGATCGGCCACAGCGGAGTGTTTGCCGGTTCGTGCATGCTCTTTCCGAGGACGCGGGCAAATACTTCGCTCTGGCGAGGCGGCATTGTCAATCTCAAGTAGTCAACAACAGTCGCCGGTTGCAGCGGCTGCAACTCAACGACGACTGCCCGTGCCAGCACCCGTCCCGTGGCCCTCACGTGGGTGTTGAACGGTTCCGATCTCGAGGTAAGCACCAGAGCGTCCAACGCAGTCAGAGAGGCGTTCAGCTGGGCCAAGGCAGTGGCTCGACGGCGGGGGGGCAACTCATCAAGGCCATCCACCACTGGCAGGATGCGCCCTGCGCGTACCAGAAGGTCGGCCGTGGATACTCCTGGTCCAGAGGAGGAGGGGAGAGCTGGGTAATCGGCGGTCAGCCTTTCCACAAGCCACTGTCGGTAAGGCTTAGCCGAAGGATCCCAGCTACTGATCGACAGGAGGACCGGAACGGGATCACCAGAGCGACGGTCTTCCAGGAGCTTGATGACCAACTGCATGCATAGGAACGTCTTCCCTGATCCGGGCGGTCCGAGAACGACGAGGCGATGGGACGGGAGCCGGGCGAAAAACTCGGCGATGTCCGCAGATTCGCCCTCATGGCGCAAGGTGGTACTAACGTCAGCAGGAGAATTTCCGACCCAATGATCGGAAATGGCAGAATGGCCCGTGGTCCATCGAACCGACAGGTGGTGGGCAGGGGGTGGCAATCTGCCATGCATCTCCCTTTGCCATTGCCACTCGATTGCCATAGCAAGGGCGTCGGTGGCCTCATCTAAATTCACCGTCTGCGTTCGCCAAGGCGTGAGTAATGCCATCGCTGTGATCGCGAAAAGGAGCAGTGAGCCTATGACCAATGACCACCATACCGGCGCTCCGAGCAGGACTGGCGGTATGCCGCAGAGGCAGCCAACGACCAGGACCGCCGTGAACAGAGGGAAGAACCGCTTCAACTTCCCTCCCACCTGAGCGGTCACCGCACACTCCGAGGATAGCGGTACCGGGCGGGCGACGGCTCCCTTGCTATCCACATACCTCCGTCGAGGCGGCATGGCGCAGTGACGCGTTCAGGCTAGGACGATCTCTTCACGTTTGACGAGTGGCCCCAGGGGGACTCTGGTGCTCAATTCCCAGCGGGGATAGACATGCTGACGCAAGGATGAGTTCTGCGAGCTGTTGCTCTGTCTTGCGGCCGTGGGGAGCGAAGCGATGTCGATGCAGGCCAAGGGGTTACCCGTCGTCCCGGATCAGACCGTGGCCACGGCCCGTGCCGCATTCCCTGGGGGCAGTCTGCCGATCCGGGTCCGCGACCATCTGGCGGCGGTGTTCGCCGATGAGCCGTTCGCCGAGGCGTTCGGCGTGCGCGGCGCCCCGGGGATATCCCCGGCGGTGTTGTCGCTGATCACGGTGTTGCAGTTCGCGGAGAACCTCACCGACCGGCAGGCTGCGGCGATGGCCGTGCGCGCCATCGACTGGAAGTACGCCCTGGGCATGGAGCTGACCGACACGGGCTTCGACCACACCGTGCTGAGCCGGTTCCGCGCTCGCCTTGTCGACCACGGCCTGGAGCGGATGACCTTCGACCGGCTGCTCGCCCACTGCCGAGAGGCCGGGCTGGTCGCTGCCGGCGGCAAACAGCGGACCGACTCGACGCACGTCGTCTCCGCGGTGCGGGACCTCAACCGGCTGGAGCTGGCTGGGGAGAGCGTCCGCGCTGCCCTGGAGGCCATCGCGGTGGCAGCGCCCGCCTGGCTGGCCGAGCATGTGGACGTCGCGGAGTTCGCGCACCGCTACGGGCCCCGTGTCAACAGCTGGAACATGCCGTCCAGCCAGGTCAAACGCGACCGGCTGGCGCTGGTGTTCGCCGCCGACGGCTACCGCATCTGCGAGGCGGCCTGGGCGGACCGGGCGCCGGTGTGGATCCGCGACCTGGAGGCGGTGCAGGTACTGCGGCAGGTGCTGGTGCAGACCTATTGCCGGCGCATCGAGGCCAGAGGCAGGGAGGTGATCGTGAAGCGGGACGCCGACGAGCAGGGCGTCCCGCCAGGCAGGCGCCGCCTGGCCTCCCCCGATGACGCCGACGCCCGCTGGGCGGCCAAGGGCACAGAGCTGTTCTGGTGCGGCTACAAGGTCCATCTGACCGAGAGCTGCCGTGCCCCCGATGAAACCGAAACCGCCGGTGGCGATAGTGGCGCCGCGACGGTGAACCTGGTCACGGACGTGGCCACCACAGACGCCACCGTGCCGGACGTGAAGGCCACCGCCGGCATCCAGCAGCGCCTCGCCGAGGCCGACCTCGCGCCCGGCGAGCACTACCTGGACTCCGGATACCCCTCCGCCGACCTGGTCACGGCCGCGGCCAAGAACGGCACACAGATGGTCACCCCGCTACTGGCGGACCACTCCCCGCAGGCCAAGGCCGCGGAAGGCTTCGCCAAGAGCGCGTTCCGGATCGACTGGAAAGCCCGCCAGGCCCGCTGTCCCGAGGGCCGCACCAGCACCGGCTGGTTCCCGGTCGCCCAGCACGGACACAACGCCATCGTCGTCGAGTTCGACCGTTGGGACTGCCGCGCATGCCCATCACAAACCCGATGCACCACTGCGGACCGCGGCTTCCGCACCCTCACCCTTCGGCCCCGCGAGATCCACGAGGCCGCCGCCGCGGCCCGCGCCGAACAGGAGACCGGAACCTGGCGGGCCAGATACGCCCTGCGCGCCGGGATCGAGGGCACCATCAACCAGGCCCTGGACGTCACCGGCATACGCCGGGCCCGCTACCGCGGGCTACCGAAGGTCCGCCTCCAACACGCCTTCTCCGCCACCGCACTCAACGTGGTCAGACTGGACGCCTACTGGAGCGACCAGCCACTCGGCCACGTGCGCACCAGCCGCCTCGACCAACTGGCCCACAAGCTCGCCGCGTGAACCGCCGGAATTGAGCACCAGAGTCGAGGGCGCGTTTGTCCCGGAGGGCGAGGCGGTCCCGATCCCCGGAGCTCCCATCCACGACGTCGTCGAGGCATACTGGCGGGTGCTCGACGCACTGCCCGAAGGGACGGAGGATCTGGTGGAGGAGAAAGAGGAGCACCTGCCCAACGAGCCGATGCTGCGGGATCCCGCCGGCGGGGATGTGGGGCATTTGGTCGCCATCGAGGTGGCCGAAGGAGACATCGCACTGCTCGCCGCGTTTGCCGATGCACTCGACCGCGCGGCCGACCCGCGCCCCGGCCCACAGTTCGAGGCGTTGGCGGGGGCACTGGACGAACTCGGGCGGCAGCGCAGCAACCGGGGGATGCCGCCGGGGGATAGGGCCACCGTCGCCCTCTGGGTGCGGCGGGCGCTATCGCCGATCCTGCAGTCGCCATTCGAGGGCCCGCGCGGCGCCGCCGACTACGAGATCCTGTCCGAGGTGCTGCGGCGCGTTCACCAGGACATCGGTGTCGACCTGGACGTGGTGGAGGAGGACGAGGAACGGGCGATCGGTCGCGTGCGGCTGATCATGGCGGATGCGGCGCTCGGTCGACAATAGCTTTAGACGTGCTTGTGGCCGGTGCGCCGAGGCGTACCGGCCACAAGCAGCGGGTCGCGCGCCAAGGACAGCGCGGTCGGTCAGGAGCGTTCGCGGCGGGCGCCGGCGCGGCGCCATTCGCGGCAGGCGGTTCCGCGGCAGGCTTGGAAGCTAAAGACACTGGGCAAGCGATTCCTGCAAATAGGGGGCGCGAAGACACCGCAGTCGCGCCCCGGGGGACCGAAGGTCGCGGGATCCCTCTGCCCTGAACCCATCTGACCTGCTGTTCCCACAACGCCTGGGTGCGACCGTGCGGGGCGGGGACGCTGGCTAGCCACGAGACCCCCCCGTCTCCCCGCGCGCGGGGAGCGAGTCGAGGTGGCTGCCAGCTCATTCCGCACGATCAGAGCGGACTCCAATCGCGACCAAGGGTGCGGGTGACGTCTTCCTGGCACGTCCAGCAATCAGCGGCATGCCGCATGGCACGGTCCCAGGCAGACTCACGCTCCTGCCTCTGCTCGGCCTCCCTTTGGTACTTCCACGGCATCATCACCTGTATGTAGTAGAGGGACTTGACCGCCCGGTCGCGGCGCTGTTCATCTGTCAACTCGCGCCCCAGGACCGATTGCCGGAGGCTCCAGAACGACTCCTCTTTCAGGTGCATGTGCTCTTCGAACGCCACCACCGACTTGTTGACCCGGTGGTACGCAGCGACTAAGACCGACCGGCAATAGGCGACTGCTGCGGAGTGTTGAGGCGGGGTGGATGCAGCACGGGCACGGGTCCACGTGTTCATGGAGTTCTCTACGCTCAGTGATCACGAAGGACGGCCGTGCCCGCGCTGCCATTTTGCCTGCTCGAACCCCTCTGGGACCAGTTCTCCGCGCTCCTGCCCACCCGGGGAGAGTTCGTCGCGGACCACCCGCTCGGCTGTCATCGCCGCCGGATCGCCGACCGGATGGTCTTCGAGCACATCGTGCTCGCGCTGGTCCACGGCTCGGGCTACGAGCGCATCTCCGCTCCCGGATGCTCGGACCGCACGATCAGACGCCGTGTCAAGGAGTGGTCTGAACTGGGGATATCGGAGCAGGTCCACGCCCTGGCGCTTGAGGCGTACGACCGGATGATCGGTCTCGGGCTGGGCGAGATCTCCGTGGACGGCTGCATCACCAAGGCCCCGTCCGGCGGCGAGAGGGCCGGACGCTCCCCGGTCGACCGGGGCAAGCAGGGACTGAAACGCTCGGTCGCCTCCGACGCCTGCGGTATCCCGCTCGGAATCGTCTCCGACGGCGCGAACCGGCACGACTCACCCCTACTCGGACCCACCCTGGAGGCGGCGAAGGCACAGGTCGGCGCCATGCCGACGGCGGTTAACGTCAACCTCGACCGCGGCTACGACAGCGCCAAGTCCCGCGCGCTCATTGCCGAGTTGGGCTTCACGGCCGAGATCGCCCGCAAGGGCGTGCCAGCCCCGATCCAGGCTGGCAAGCGCTGGGTGATCGAACGCACGCACTCGTGGATGAACGACTACGGCAAGCTGCGGCGCTGCACAGAGAAGAGCGGCAGCATCGTCGACTTCTACCTGTACCTGGCCGCCGCCCTCGTCACGCTCCGCATGCTCATCCGCCGAGTAACGAGCCGCTACCGCTGGGACGGCCGCCCCACCACCCGACGCCTCAAGTGATCCATTTGCCGGTCGGTCTAAGCGGGTGAGAGTCGGGCACGCCACAGCCTCCCCGAGCATCAGCCGGTGGGTCGCCGCGACCGTACGGCACGCCTCGACCAGCGCGGCCCTGGCCTGCTCGACCGCGTCCGAGCCTTCGGCGTCGGACGCTACCAGGAGGCTTTGGTGCTCGATGGACACGAGCGACAATGCCTGCTCCAGCAGTTGCGAGAAGGCCAAGTCCCCGATGAACCGATCTTCTGCGGCCGAACCCGGGCCGCGCCTGCGACGGCCCATCAGGCGTCCTCCCCCAACACGGCCTCCACCAGGGACACAGCGGCGTTGCCCTTACTGGGCACCCCCTGCTCAACAGCGCGCCCGTTCCCACGGACCGTTCCGAATAGTCGGATGATGCGGTCCAGCACGACCGCAATATCCGCCTCGGGGCAGCGCCGCAGCGCGATCGCCCCCAGACGCCCGACTACCAGGACGCCCGCAAGGGTAGCGACGGCAACCGCCGTCAGCCCCCAGCCCATGACATCCATCGGCACCCCTCCCAGGCACGACGAAGCCCCGGGAGCCAGAGGCGCCCCGGGGCCTTCGTAAAACGAAAAATCCCCTCGCTCGGCGAAGGGGATGCAGGCACACCTGTGCCGTGGCAGGAGTCTCGCACTGGATCTCTCAAAGCGTCAAACCACCGCCTCGGCAAACTCAGTGCGGGCACCCCGCGGCTGCGCTGACTGACCGCCAGCGCAGGGGCGGTGCCGGGCGGGCGGCGAGGTAGGCTGGAGTCCCGAGAGCGCGACGCTCTCGCGACCACTGACCAGTTGTATCCATCGGCCGTTGCCGGCCGGGGCGACTGAGGCTCTGTGGTCATGGTCCCCCTGGCCGGTCATACCAGCTTGGGGGCTTTGATATGACCAGCACGCAGAGCAGCAGCGGCCCACAGCCGCACCTGGAGGCAACCCGGTGAGCGGCCTGCACGAGCTGCTGCGCGGCATCAAGGCGGACGCGCCCAAGTCCGACGTCCCCTTGGCGCCGCTCCTGCTCCGCTGCCTGGGCCTGGGCCCGGATCCCCGGTTCGCCGAGCTGACCGCGTGGGCCAGCCGGGAGCTGCGCGGCTACGGTCCCGACGACCAGGTTCCGCAGTACCGGACGGTTCGCGCCCTCGTCGCCGCCGTCGTGGAGATCCGCCCCATCGGCTTGCAGACCTGGATCTTCCCGGTCAGCCAGCTGGCCGAGGAGCTGCGCGAGCACTTCGCCGAGACCCTCTGCCTGACGTAGGGCGTCGGCCGACTGGAGGACCTGCTCGCCGATGCCGACGCCCAGGGGGAGGTCCGGCTTCCGCTGCCAGACCAGGAGGAGATGAGGGCTCTGCTCGCCGACGAGCTCCGCCGCCAGCGCGTGCACGTCGACATGATCCGCGCGATCCACCGGGAGGCCGACCGGAACGACATCCGGGACGTCCTCGCCGCGATCCGCGAGACACTGGTGGTCCGCGTAGCCGCGATCAGCCTGCCGCAGGAGGAGTCGTCCGCCGGACAGGCCGCCACCCCCTCGAAGGCATCGGCTGTCCGAACGCGCGTCAAGAACATCTCCGCCAGGGTCTGGACCGTCATCACCGGCGTATCGGTCCTGTGCGTCATCATCGGAGCGGTGCCGGTGGTGTCGAGCTACTGGTCGAGCTGGCACCACCACCGCCCGGCGGCCGAACACGGCGCCCCCCAACCGCACTCCAGCTCCCCGAGCGCACCATAAGACACATGGAACACCAAAGGCAGACGGAGCCTGCGGCAGCAACCGCGCCCTCCAGCACCGAGGAGTCGCGACTCACCTGCGCCAGAATCGGCGCCGTGGCCGGGGGATGAGGAATCCCGGCTCGGCGGGGTGCAGCACCTTGCGGCAGGCCACGCTGAATGTCTCGACCTGCTGACGGACGATGTCCTCGTTCTCGCGCCCGAACTGAAACTGACTACTCACCAGCTCCTCGCGGTCGCGTCCGCCGTCGACGGCGGCGGCCCAGTCGCGCATGCGGCCAACCATGACCCCGATGCCACCGGCGGCCTGCTCGGCGGCGAGCGCGACCATGGACGGCCCCTCCACTGCGACCGCCCCCACCGCCCGGGCCACGGCGGCGCGCTGCTCGTCCAGGCTCTGCAACTGGGCCTGGACGGCGGCCTGGTCGAAGCCGTCGTCCCTGAAGGCCTCCATCAGGGCTATCGCGTCGTCCCGTCGGACCATCAGAGCGGTCGAGCAGACGCTGTACGCCTGACGCCGGGCCTTCTGCTCCTCTACGGCGCTCTGTCCTCGGTTGGTGACCGCGGCCGAGCCGAGCGTGCCGAGCGCTCCGACCACCGTGCCGAGCAACGTGCCGCTGATGCCTACAACGCCGAGCAGTGTCGCTGAGTCCACCCGGTCATTCTGCCGGGCGTGCGGACACCGGCTCGCCGGGGGTGTCTGCCGGATACAGCAGCAGCGGGCCCAGCTCGGGGCCCGCCGGGTGGGCCGGGCGCATCGCGTCCCCGCCCCACAGGAACAGGGCTGCGGAGCGGCTGCCGTTGACGGGCCGCAGGGTGCAGTAGTAGCCGATGCCCGTAGTGCCGTTCTGCACCCGGAACCTGACGAGGCCGGCCTTCCAGCTGGCCGATCGAGTGCCAGCGGAGGTGTAGATCCACAGCACGGGCGCGAATGCCCGGCGTTAGAGCTGCATTTCCAGGGGCCGCTCCCACTGGGTCGGCCCTGATCTCGTATAGCTACGGCCAGGTGGCGAGTATCAGAAAGTAGCTATCCGTCACCATCAGCGATGGCGGCGAAGTCGGCCCGGGCCTGCACGACGGCTTCGGGGTACGCCTGGGCCTTCTCGTGCTCGGCGAGTGCCCGGTAGATGCTGGCCAGGCCCGGATTTCGGCCCTTGCGCTTGCCGGTGGGGATGATCAGGTCGGGGCGGATCTGTTCGACGGACTCGCCGCCTGCCCGGCGGCGGAGCACGGTGTGCAGCATGTCGTCGGTGATGACGGGCGGCCGACCACCGTGCCTGCCCTTGCGGGCGGCGGCGTCGAGTCCCTCCAGGGTGGCTTCGCGGATGCTCTCGCGCTCGGTCTCGGCCATGGCGGCGAAGAACCCGAAGAGCATCCGGCCGGGGCCGGAGGGTTCGTAGATGCCGGGCAGCGGGCCGGCCAGCATCTCCAAGACCAGGCAGTGGGCGGTGAGGCGGTCGGCGAGTGCTGTGAGTTCGGCAGCGTCGCGTCCGAGCCGCTTCATCTCGTAGACAGTGAACAGCACGCGGCAGTGCGGGGCGTGGGCCTTGATCTCGCGGGCCAGGGCGAGGGCGGCCTCGAACTGGGGGCGGACACGGATGCGGGTGCTGATCTTCTCGGAGAAGATCTTGTCGCGGGGGATGCCGTGCGCGCTGAGCGCGTCCAGCTGCGACTGCAGTTCCTGGGTGAGGTGCGAGCACCGGGCGTAGCCAATGCGGATGTCCGCGCTCGGGGTGCCGGTCTCGGGCGCGGCCGGCGGCGGGGTGCCTGGCCGCCAGGGCTGGCCGGGGCCGCGGTCGGCGGGGGTCGGCACCCGCAGCAGTTTGGCGAGCTGGGGGACCTTCTTGAAGCGGCCGGTGTGGTAGATCCCGGCGACGGCGCCCGAGCGGGACCGGCAGGGTGAGCCGGGCTGGGCCAGGCACCGCGGGCAGGGATAGTGCGCTACCTCGTCGACAACGGCTGCACGTGGCGGGCGGTCCCGGTGGACTTCCCCGCCTGGGACCGCGTCTACGCCTTCAACCGCCGCTGGCGGGTCAAGGGCCTGCTGGGCGAGCTGCACGACGGGCTGCGCGGGCAGGTCCGCGAGGACGCCGGACGGGACCCGGAACCGAGTGCGGGCATCGTCGACTCGCAGAGCGTGCGCGCCTCCGCCCACGTGCCGAAGGCATCATCGGGTTACGACGCCGGCAAGAAGACCCCGGGCCGCAAGCGCCACCTGCTGGTGGACTGCCTGGGCCTGCTGCTGGAGGTCCAGGTCACCGCCGCGAGCGTGCAGGACCGCGACGCGGCCCGCCCGCTGCTGGAACGCGCCCGCGCCCGCTTCCACCGCCTCGCCCTGGTCTGGGCGGACGGCGGCTACGCCGGCAGGCTCGTGACCTGGGCGGCCGAGGAACTGCGCCTGAAGCTGCGGATCATCAAGCGGTCCGACGACATGTCAGGCTTCGTGGTGCTGCCGCGCCGCTGGGTGGTGGAGCGCACCAACGCCTGGCTGATGCGCACCCGCCGCCTGGCCCGGGACTACGAGGGGCTGCCGGAAGTCCACGAGCAGATGGTGGTGTGGTCGATGACCGCACTCATGACGCGGCGGCTGGCCCGTCGGCGAGCCTGAACCGGCCCTGGACCGGCTCGACCAGCCAGCCGCGCTCCACCAGCCGCTTCGCGACATGCCGGACCCGGCCCTCGACGTTGTTCTTCGTCACCTCCAACCCCAGAGCCGCTGCGAGTTCCGGGCACGAGCGCGTCACCGCCTCCCCGCCCGAACGCGTCACTGACGCCAGCGCCTCCACCACTGCCCGGTAGTTCTCCCGCAGCGCCTGCGCCTGCAGACCCGGCGCCCACACCGCCACCGTCCGCGAGGCGCCCGCCGATACCCGCACAGCACCAGGCGCGACCGCCGCCGACACCACACGCTCCACTGTCGGCGGCAGCACAGCATCGGCGGCCACCGCCAGCACCGCCTCCACGGCAAGCGCCTGCGGCGGCACAACAACCGCAGGGCCCTCCCGGAGTACGACGCCCACACGCTGCCTGGCGATCACCCACTCCTGCCACTCCGACTCCGAGTCGGCCAACGCGGCCAGCACCCGGTCCGCTTCTTCACGCAAGGCCTCCGTGCGCACCCGCGCCGCCAACTCCCGCTCCTCCAGCAGCCCCACCACCGACGGCATCCCAGCACCTCCAGCACGACGACAAACCGACTCCCACGAGCCTGCCGCACCAGCACCCATCCCATGCCTGACCAGGAAGAATCAGCCGATCAAGCGACGGCCCATCCGGTTCAGCAACAACTTGTCAGGCCATCACCCCCCCAACAAAGTGACAGCACCCCCCGTATCCTATGTACTGGAGATCGCCGAGGCCTGCCGTGAAGGGCTTCGGCCCCATCGCGCTTTACTTGCACGGCAACCAGGTCTCGAAGAGGTGCGCAGCTCGATCACGTGATCGTCCACGCTGATGACCATAGGCAGGTCTCCGCTGTCACTCTCGATCACGTCAGCCACTCCCAACTGCCGAAGCTGGCGAACCAGCAGATTGCAGGTTATGGGCTTGCCCGATGAACCACAAGCGCATGGCGCGGTGCCCGTTCAGGCGGCGAGAGTATGCCTGATACTCACCAGAGTTCCTCGTCACTAGAGACGCTGAAACAGGAGAGAGTCACAGCTGTCACAGAGTCACTTCACCTCGATGGCCTGCACGTATCATCTCTCGCTGCGAGTGACAACACCCTGTTTCAGCTCACTTCTACGCATCTGACCGGCGGGCGTGGTCCCATGCAGAACCTTTGGCTTGTCAGGGACACCCGGAGGCTTCAACTCCTACGATCCTCTTGAGGACCAGAACAGCTCCGCGCATGAGGGGGGTAAGCGTTGGGGATCATCGAGCAGCTCGTTACAATCGGTGCCGTTCTGCTCGGCTCACTGGCTACGTACTGGACCAACGCCGCGACGGAGAGAATGCATAACCGACACGAGCTCCTCACCCGCTGGGACGACAAGAAGCTCTCCGCCTACGAGGGCTACGTTGACTGCGTTCGGTCGAGCATCTTCCTCGCTGTGCAGCTCTACGAGCACAAGACAGGGCTGCGAGCGAGCGAACAGACCGAGCCTGAAATGGTCTTAGAAGGCTCAGCGGCTGCGCGTCTTCGAGGGCAAGCCTTCGAGCGGATCATGTTGCTCGGCGGTGACGACGTCGTAGAGGCCGCGCACACGCTCAACGCACTGGCACTCGAAGTCGACTGGCAGGCCAGCGGCAAGGTCCATGGTTCGTTGGAGGACTGGCGCGAACGAAACCGCTCAGTGTTCCGCGCCATCAATGCCTTCCATGACGCAGCACGCGAAGACCTCGGCGTCCAAGGACAGGTCCGCGGTGGTACCCATCCTGAGCGTGACCTCCTACTGCCGCCGGCTCGCCGTGAGGACGAGAGCACGTCTGCTGATTGAGGGCCGATACCAGGTTCCCCAACGTGGGCGCCGGGCAGACGGATGAAGAGAGCCACTTCCTCTAAGCATCCAGCCGCGTGATCATGAGCACGTCGCGAAGCACGGCTGTCCACCCCCTGTGGGCCGGGCGCGGGCCACCAGCCATGAGCCGCCGCTCGGCGAGTGCTATCGGAGCAGGTCGGCAGCCCAGAGAGGCTGTTTCCCACGACGGTCTTGAAAACTGTCGTGACGGGAAACCGTTACCGTGGGTTCGAATCCCACGCTCTCCGCAGGTAGCAAAGCAGCAGGCCAGGGCGGTTGATGGGATGATTCCCGCCAACCGCCCTTTTCGATTCCTGTCCCACTCTGTGCCGCTCGTATGCCCCCGTCGGTCAGTGCGTGTGTCCCAGCTGTGTCCCAGGGACACGGGCTACTTCTGCACGTCAAAGCCGTTCAGGAAGCGCTCGATCAGCTCGTTGGCGTGGTCCTGCCTGCCCTTGATGACCTTTGCGTAGAAGCGGTACAGCACGGCGACGCTGTGCCCCGCCCGGCGCGCCACCTCGATCGGGTCGAGGCCGGACAGCAGCCAGCCGGAGACGCAGGTGGCGCGCAGCTCGTAGGGCACATCGGCCAGTGGGGACGCCACCTCTTCCGGGGTGAGAGCGGCCTCGCGGGCTTCCTTCCACACAGCGGCGTATTCGTTGGGCTGGAGTCGGCCGCCCTCGGCCGCACGGAAGATCCGGCCGTCCGGTGCCACACCGAATTCCGTGATGTGCTCGCGCAGCAGTCGCACCAGGACGGGCGGGATGGGGACCTCCCGGGTGCTCTTGCGTGCCCGGCGCTTCAGCCCCCGCACGTCGTGGGTCTGGCCGTCGTCCGTCCATTTCGTGCCCGCGCGCGGCGAGCTGCCGGCGAGCAGCAGCATGCCCCAGCCCTCTTCCGGCAGGGTGCAGTCGATCCCGTGCAGGTCCGTGCTTTCGGCGGGGCGGGTGGCCGCGTAGAGAATGCACCCGTAGAAAGCTTTGAGGTGCCGTCCTCGGGCGGAGACGTTTCCGGCTGCCTCGATCAACGCATGGCCCTGCTTGGGGTTCGGCACCCATCGCCAATCGATCTCGTCATCCGTTTCCGGAGCTGACCAGTCCACGAACTGGAGCGGGTTGGCGGTCAGGTGGCGGCGCTCGATGGCGTACTGCAAAGCGTTGTTGAAGACCATCCGCTTGCGGCGGATGGTGGTGTCGGCCGCGCGTCCGCCGTCGAGTTTGAGGCACAGGGCGTTCAGGGCGGCCCGGATCGTTTCGGAGTCGTCCAGCGCCGACAACCGGACGGATTTCGCCGCGATCCAGGCGAGGGCTTCCGCGATGTCGGCGGGAGGCTCGGGCAGGCGTCCGGAGGCGTTGAAGGCCCAGCAGGACAGGGCCGTGCGCAGCGTCTTCGCGTCCGGTGCGCCTTGGCGGTCGGTGACCAGGGCCGGGGTGATGGTGGCCAGCGCATCGGCGCGCACACCGCGACTCTTGGCCGAAGACCGCGGCCACTTCATCGCGGCGTGGGCTTTCGCGTGCTCGAACCACGTGGGCTGTTGAAGCGCCCGCCACTCCGAAGCGGGCAGGCCGGATTCCTCGTCGAACTGCTGGCCGTCCCGCAGGGCGGTCATCAGTTGCGAACGGCGCCCGTCTGCCTGGGCCTTGAGGGTGTACGCCTTGTTGTGCGGAGTGTTCCCCACCTTCCACCGGAGCCGGAAGGGCTTGGGTCGGTCCGGGCGGTGGTTGATGGTGTAGATGCGAACGTCGAAGGTCAGCAGGGCAGTTCCTCGCAGTCGTGCAGCCAGGTATCCAGGTCGGCGCGACGCACGCGCACCTGACCGTTCGGCAGCTTGAGCAGTCGGGGCGCCCTTCCCAGGGCACGCAGGCGGTAGAAGGCGGAGCGGGACATCTGCAATTCCTCAAGAACGTCAGTGAGCTTCAGGGTCTTCGGTGCGTCCGTACGACGGGTCATCGCGGGCTTCTCCCCAGGTGTGAAGCGGTCGCAGATGCTTGGGTGTCCCAGTGCTGTCCCAGGCATCGGGGCAGGTCAGGGTGTTCGCTGGGACTCTGGGACAGCTGGGACAGTTCCGGAGTGGTCCGGCTGTCCCAGGGCGGTGGTGTAGGTGCCGCCGCTCGCCTTGAGCTGGCCGTCGGCGGCCATGCGCGAGCAGGTCTTGCGGGTCAGTTCGTAGTCCAGGCCGGTGGCTTCGGCGATGTCCTTGGGGCGCTGGCCCGGGTGGGTGCGGACGTAGCGCAGGACGGTGGCGCGGGTGTCGGCGATGGTGTTCTCCGCCGCCGTGCCCGGGAGCAGGTGCCAGGCACCGGTCTCGGGCTGGAACGCGAGGGCGTGTTCGCTCTCGTCTACGTCGCGGCCGGTGATGTGCAGGACCCCGTCTGCCTTGCCGCGGGCGCGCTTGAGGACGATGGTGGTGTCGGCCGCTCCGGCCAGTCCGTTGGTGCCGGAGACCTCCGCTAGGAAGTCGTCGCTGCCCATCTTGCGGACGTGGTGGACCAGGACGACGGCCACCCCGAAGTGGTCGGCCAGGCGCTTGACGTGGGAGATGGCGGCGTAGTCGGCGTCATAGGCTGAAGCGCCCGGGGTGGCGTTGCCGCGCACCTTGGCGAAGACGTCGATCACGACCATGCGGGCGTCGGGATGCTCGGTGAGCCAGCCTGCGATGGCCTGCGCGCCGCCCTGCGGCAGCGGCGGGCACAGCGTCTCCAGGTAGAGGTTCCCCGGGGCGGGCTTGCCCTGGAGCAGCTTGCGCATGCGGTTCTGGAGTCGGCGCGGGGTGTCCTCAAGGGCCAGGTAGAGGACGGGTCCCGCGGTGACGGGGATGGTGCCGAACGCGGTTCCGCCCGCTGCCACACCCAGGCCCAGGCCCAGGGAGAGCCACGACTTGCCGACCTTCGGCGGTCCGGCGAGCAGGGTCACGCCTTCCGCGAGGATGCCGGGCACGGCCCAGCGCGGTTCGGGGAAGGTCGTGGCCATGAGTGTGTCGGCGGTCCACAGCGACCGGAACCCGAACGCGTTGGCGGGGCCGTCCTGCTCGGGCGGCGCTTCGGTGTCGGGCGGTTCGTCAGGGCCGATGACGCGCAGGTGCGGCGGGGGCGGAGCCACGGTTCACCTCCATCAGGGGGCGGCGGGTGCGGGGTGATGGAAGCGGTCAGGCGGCGATGGTGCGCGGGCGCCGCGCGCCGTGGGCGAAGCCGGAGCGGATGGTGCGGGTAGCCTCGCCCTCGCCTTGGCCCACCGTGAGGGCGGCGTCCAGCAGGGCGGGGAACACGTCCTGCTCGGCCAGCTCGCCCCCCGCGACCAGCTCGCCCAGCGAGCACGCGGCACCGAACAGGCACGCGTTGTGCCGGTCGGCGGGGGAGGCCAGGACGTAGGCCAGGGTGCGGTTCACGGCGGCGGCCAGGTAGCGGGTGCGCCGGTCGCTCCCGCGCAGCAGCGGCACCGAAACGGGGCCTGCGGAGCGCACGGGGGCGGGGGTGAGCAGGTCGGCGAGCCAGGCGGGCAACGGGGCGGGGACGGTGTCGCGCAGCACCCGGTAGACCCCGTGGGGAGTGGTGCTGCCCGCGGCGACGACGCAGCCGCCGCCCGCCCGGGTGTCGATCTTCCATCCCAGGGTGCCGGTGGTGTTGCGCCAGGCGTCCGCAGTGGGAGCGGTGAAGTACAGGTGGGTGCCGCCGGAGCCGGTGCGTACCGTGTACGTGTCGCCCGGGTAGGGCTGGTGGTGCTGCTCGGCCAGGGCGGCGAGCATGCTCGCCCCGTCGGTGACCCCGGGCAGCGCCCATTTGGCGGGCGCGGTGTCACCGGAGTGCTTGGGGCGGTCCAGGTCGATGACCAGCAGGTGGCAGCGGCCGGGGGCGATGCCGATGTTGTAGGCGCCGTTGGCCCACCCGTGGCCGATCACGGCGGGGTCGGTGGTGGCGCACTGCTCCCAGTTGTTGATGGCCGGGCGCTTGCCGCCGGGGATCAGCGGGAAGACGTGCCAACCGCGTGCGGCGTGGGCCAGGGCGGCGTTCAGTAGGTCGGACATGGCGGGGTCCTCTCGGGTGGTGCGGCCGGACGGGCGGAGACGGTCGCGCCCGTCCGGCCGGGCTGGTCAGAACAGGGCGTCGGGCTCCTGCTCGGGGGTGCTCTGTGCGGTGGCGCGCCTGCGGGCCTGGTCGTGGCAGGTCGGGCACCACGCCGACAGGGCGGGGGCGGGCAGCAGCGCGGCCCGGTGCGCGGGCAGGGCGAGCTGTGCGGGGTCGGTGGGTGCGGCGACCAGGTGGGTGGTGGTGCCGCCCGCGTAGCCGCCGTGGGTGCGGTCGCAGCGCCCTTCGGTCCTGGTGTGCCCGGAGCCGCATGCTCCGGTGCAGTGGCAGCGGTGGCCCGCGGCGTCCATGACGGCGTGCCAGGCGTCGGTAGCGGCGATCGGCGCCGGGGCGGGCAGGGTGCGCCTGCTCATGCCGCGCTCTTCTCAGGGCCGGGTGCGGTATCCAGGGCCGGGGTGCGGGCGAGCAGCAGCCGCAGGGCGGCGGCGGCCTGCTGGGGGACTACGCCGTTTCCCAGGGCCTTGAGTTGGGCGGTGCGCGGCAGGCCGGGGGTGTCGGTGACCCACCCCGGCGGGAGGCCCATCAGCCACTCGACGAACTGCGGGGCGAGGCGCCCGCACTCGTCGGTGGGGGCGGGGGCGGGGCGTCCGAGGACGTGTTCCCAGCGGTGGACGGCGGCGGCGTAAGGTCCCCACGCCGCACCACATCCGTCAGTGTCGGGGAGGGCGAGCGCGGGTTCGGCGCGGTCGCCTGCCGCGAGCCCTTGGAGTCCCCGGCCGTCGGGGTGGGCAGCAGCGGCAGGACCACCTGCGACAGCGGTGGGCTGAAGCCCTGCGAGGCTCGCCGCCCGGGTGTCCCGGTGTCGCTCGCTCTCGGGGTGGGCAGGAGCAGGGCCGCCGCTGAGGGCAATGTCAGGTCCCCCTTGCTGCCGCGCTGGTTCGGTCCGCCGTGGCTGCCGTCCGTCGCCCGCGGCGTGGGCAGCAGCAGTTCGCCGACCTCCGCCGCGAGGGACTTGCCGTGCGTCCCCTTCTCCTGTGAGGGCGAGCGTTTCGTCTGCCGGTTCTCCCGCTCCGATGCCCGCGGCGTGGGTAGCAGCGCCACCTGTGCGCGCAGGGTGTCGTTGCGCGGGCCGTCCGCCGGCCCGGTGCCGTTGGCCTCGCTGACCGTCGGGGTGGGCAGCAGCGTCACTGCCGACGGGAGCCCGTCCGGGTACCCGATTCCCTTGGAGTCGCGGGCGCGCGGTGTCGGCAGGGCGGGCGAGGACGAAGACCCGGAAGCGCTCGTGGGCGCAGCCGACCGCGGAGGCGGGAAGGCCGTGCCACTCCGCATCGAACCGGAGGCTGGCCAGGTCGCCAAGTACAGCTCCCAGTGCCCGCAGAGCAGGTTCGCCGTGGAGGTCTCCCAGGCACCACGGGCAGGGTTCCACGTCGCTGTGGGCTCGGGCACTGAGCAGCCCCCTCACGTTCTCGATCACGACCAGGGACGGGCGGAGCACTTCGATCGCGCGGGCCACGTGCAGCCACAGGCCGGAGCGGGTGCCCGGGGCGATCCCGGCGCGCCTGCCCGCGGCAGAGACGTCCTGGCAGGGGAATCCTGCGGTGAGCACGTCCACGGGTTCCACGGCCGACCAGTCCACGGCGGTGATGTCGCCGTGGTTGGGGACCCTGGGCCAGTGGCGGGCCAGGATTCGGGCGGCGTACTGGTGTTTGTCGTCGGGGTCGTACTGGCAGTGCCACACCGCCTGGGCGCCGAGCACCTGCTCCGCGGCCAGGTCCAGGCCGCCATAGCCGGAGCACAGCGACCCCAGCCGCAGCGCACCGCTGTCCGGTGCGGCGGCGTTCATGCCGCCGCCCGCATCGTGCTCGGCTCCGCGGCCGTGGCGGCGGCGGGGTTGAGGGCGGTGGTCCACTGCTCGCGCACGCGGGCGCGGCCGGTCTGGTCGTGGTCGAGCTTGACGGGCATCTGCACCCCGAGGAAGTCCGCCCCGCGGGCCAGGACGACCGGCTTGTCGGGTGCGGTGGCCCATACGACCAGCGGGGTGTAGCGGTCGCAGGCGGGCAGGTGAGCGGTCCACCGGGCGAGCAGGCCGGGCGACAGCCCCACCTCCGCCACGAGGTTGGGCTCACCCTCCAGGGCGGGGCGCACCAGGGTGCGCCAGGCCGGGAACCGGTCGCACTCGCCCTGGTGGCGGGGCAGGTTGATGGTGTGCTCGCCGAAGCGCACCGCCAGGGCTTCGGGCAGCGGGGTCAGGACCGCGGCGCGGGTGCGGGTCGCCCGGGACATCGCGCCCAGGGTCTTGACGTCGGTGGTGGACAGGAACCCGGCGAAGCCCTCGCTGCCGCGGCTGTCCTTGCCCAGGGCGGTGCGGGCGACGGCGATGGTGTAGCGGTCGGTGGCGATGGCGTACAGGTGGGTGGCGTCGGCTTCCAGGCGTATGCCCGCCAGGGTCGGGATGGTGTCGTCGGGGTGCTGGTGGCCGGTGACCTGCGCGAGCAGGTACGGCAGGCTGCCAACGGTCAGGGTGCGCACAGGGGTTCTCCCTCGGGCTCAAGAAGCTGAAGAAGTGGTGCCAGGGGTGCCCGCAGCGGCCGGGGCGCGGGCGGGAGCTGCTGCTCCGGCCGCTGCGGGCGGGTGCAGGTGCGCTCAGAACGGCGGTTCGTCGCTGGAGCCGCCGCCCGCGCCGACGGCGGCCGGGGCGCTGCTGGCCCACGGGTCGCCCTGCGCGGCCGGGGCGGACGGGGTGCCCCAGCCGTTGCCGCCGCTGTTGGCACCGCCGTTGCTGCGGTTGGTCTTGGTGACCTTGGCGGTGGCGAACTTGAGGTCGGGGCCGACGGAGTCCACCTCGATGCCGAGCATGGAGCGGTTCTCGCCCTGCTCGTTCTTCCAGTTGTGCTGCCGCAGGCGGCCAACGACGATCACGCGCATGCCCCGGGTCAGCGACTCGGCCGCGTGGTCGGCCAGCTCGCGCCAGGCGGTGCAGCGCAGGAACATCCCCGTGCCGTCGGTCCACGTGTTGGCGGTCTTGTCGTAGGTGCGCGGGGTGCTGGCGACGGTGAAGCGGGCCAGCGCCACCCCGGCGGGGGTGAACCTCAGCTCGGGGTCCTCGGTCAGGTTGCCGACGATGGTGACGGGGGTCTCTCCGACGGACACGGTTCCTCCAAGAGCGATGGGGTGGAACGGGGTTGGTGCCTCGGTGCGGGGACGGTGCAGGTGTGCGGGGTCTGCCGGTCCCCCGCACCGCCCAACCACCCGACGGACGGCAGGGGGGTTGGGCGGCACGGCCGAAGCGGCAGGCCGGTCAGCGGTTGCGGTTGGTGACGCGGACGTTGACCGCGCCCCGGCTGCCGCCGGAGTGGGCGAGCAGCCAGATCAGGGCCAGGACGGCGGCCAGGGCGGCCAGGGCGGTGGTGGCGGCGGCCAGGGCCTGGAGCAGGAACCCGACACCCACCCCGGCGGCGCCGATGCCGACGCCGCCGGCCAGCAGCCGGGCCACCCACGGGTCACGCGCCGGGCTGTACCCGCCGGGCTGCCGGTACTGCTGCTCGGGCTGCGGCGCGGTGGGCAGGTAGGCGGGCTGGTAGACCGGCAGCGGCGCGGGAGCGGGCTGGTAGGGCATCAGGGGTGCTGCCGGGCCGGGGACGGGGGCGTAGTAGGGGTGGCCGTCGGGGGTGAACAGGACGGTCAGCGGGGTGTTCTGCTGTGCGGGGTCCGGGTGCATCGCGGGTCTCCTGCCGGGGTGGTCAGTGGGCGGCGGCGTTGATCAGGGCGGTGAGGAAGTGGGTGACGGGGACGCCCATGCCGGTTCCGGCGAGGGTGAAGCCGGAGAGCCACACGAACAGGGCGGCCAGGACGCCGACGCGCTTGGCCCAGACCAGGGCGATGGTGACGACGGCGAACACGAACGCGAGGGAGAGGGTGATCAGCACGGCGGTGGTCCCTTCCGGGAGTGGTTCAGCGGGCGCCGTCGCGGGTGCGGCGGTAGAGGTTGAAGAGGTGGCGTCCGGTGCGGATGCGGGCGCCGGTGGCGCGGCAGCGGCGGCAGTCCTTACCGCGGGTGGTCTTGCCCCGGCGGTTGGTCTTGAGGGCGAACCCGAGTCCGTTGCAGCGGCGGCAGGCGCCGAACGGCGACGCCGCGCACAACGCTGCGTAACCAGCCAGGATGAGCAGGAACAGGGCGATAGCCAGCAGTGCGGGGATCATCCGGGGCCTCCAGGGCAGGTTTCGGGCAAACTCCAGGTAGGGCCGCTAGCAACCAGCGTCCTGATCAGGGCATGTGCGGGGGTCTAACAGGGGCCGCTAGCGCTAGCGGGGGTGGCGGCTATCGCCAGCGGCCCCAATGGATCATCCGGCGGGCCGGTTCCGGTCACGCTCCGCTATGGCCGCGAGGACGGCGTCACGCTCGACACCGCGCCGGTTGACGACCTTCCCGTCGATACGGCGGCCGACCTGGACGGTGCGGATGCCGCGCGGCTTCAGGACCGTGACCAACTGGTCGGGTCCCCAGCCGGTGTAGAGGGTGGGGCGCAGCAGGGCCAGGGCGGCGGTCAGGGTCTCGGACCACACCTTGTTCTCCGCCCCGGGCCAGATCGCCATGAGGTCGTCCAGCAGGTTGTCCCCCTGCTCGGCGGCGTCGGGCGTCAGGCCACTGGTCTGGCCTGCGGCGTGGCCGGTGATGGTGCCCGCGGCGGTGCGCATCGCGAACGCACGCTGGGCCACACGGTCGGAGGCGGGGGTGTCGAGGTAGGAGGTCTTGACGACGGTCGGCACGTCCAGGGCCCCGGCCAGGTAGCCGATCCCGGCGTCCACCTTGGGGCGGAAGGTGGTGGCGCGGACCCCGTTCTTGTACGCGGAGGTGCCGAGGATCATGTCGTTCTCGACCTGCCCGGCCACCCGCAGGCAGAACCGGATGGAGACGTTCCCACTGATGCCAGTGGGCAGGGAGTCCTTGTCGGGGCGCTGGGTGGCCAGCACCAGGACCACGCCCAGGGCGCGGCCTACCTTGATGATGAACTCGGCGTCCTCGCCGGCCTGCTTGCCGTACTTGGGGTGGGCGAACAGGTTCTGGCACTCGTCGAACACCGCGAGCAGCGGGTGCAGCCCGATCTTCATGTCCGCGATCTGGCGGGTGACGCGCTTGTCGGGGCAGATGTCGGCAGGCAGCGCCTTGAGGATCGGGCCGCGGCGCATGACGTCCTCGCGCAGCAACGCCAGGGACTCGGCGGCGTACTTGATGGCCTCGTCGTTGATGCCGGAGACGAACCGGTGGGAGACCTTCTCGTGGGAGTCCAGGTCGCCGGTGCCCTTGTTCTCGTGCAGCCACAGTTCCACGCTGGGGTCCAGGGAGGCGCCGCAGACCAGGACGCGCACGCTGCTGGTCTTGCCCTGGCCGGGCTGGGAGCCGAACAGGTAGTTGTGCTGGATCACCGGGACCGACACCCTGCGTCCGCGCGGGTCGGTGCCGAAAGGCAGGTCGTGGAAGACGTCGTGGCGGCCCTTGTCGGCCAGCGGCCAGGGGATCAGGGCCTGGCGGGCGATGTCGCGGTCGCCCACCCACAGCACCAGGCGGCCCTCGTGCGCGTCGGAGTCGCCCTCGGGCCACACCGTGCCCAGCGGACGGCGCAACCCCGAGGCCAGGCGCTTGCGGCGCTCCATGATGTCCCCGGCGGTGACGCCGTGCGGCAGGTTGACCTCCGCCCGCCAGCCGGGGCCGTCCTGGCGGATGGGGGAGGTGAACTCGATCTCACCGCGGCCCATGCCGCCGATGCCCAGCGACATCAGGGCCTTCTCGATCTGCCCCGACGTCAGCCGGGGCAGGATGTTCTTGGACACCGCCCGGGTGATCAGCGGCTGGTCGGTCGGACGGCCTGCCCAGCCGAGCAGCAGCACCGCACCCAGGCCCACCACGGCCAGTTGCACGCGGGAGAGCATCACCAGCAGCACGATGACCATGGCCAAGCCGAACAGGGCCGCGAGGGCGAGCAGGATGGTGCGGTTGCGTACGCGGTCGTCGCGCTTGCGGGTGAGCTTGAGGTACAGCTCGGCGTCCTCGCGGCGGATCGCGTAGGCGCGCATCGGGGTGCCCTCCGCGTCCGACACCCACCGCCCGGCGCCGCCGACCAGCCGGGCCGCGCCGTGCGGGGAGCGGGCGGTGACGCGGGCCAGGTAGAGCGGGGCGCGCAGCGCGTGGAACCGGGCTGCGTAGGCAGTGTTGTTCGCCCACCGCCCGTACGCGGCAAGGAAGTTGTCGCGCGAACTGGCCCACGCGGGCAGGACCGGGGTGCGGGTGACGGGCTGGTCGGCGGCGGGCACGGTGCCTGAGGTGGCGGTGTCCACCATCAGCTCCGGGCCGTCCTCGGTGTCCTGGTCGGCGTCGGCGAGCAGGTACACCGACGGCGCCGCGCCCTCCGCGGCGTCCGTGTCGCTGCGCGCGGCACGGGCCTTGCCCAGGTCCAGCACCGCCCCGCCGTCGGCGGGGCCCTCGCCGGTCAGGTCGGCCTCCAGGCGCGCGAACAGCTCGCGCTCCGGATCGTTGTCGTCCAGGGGGTGATTCACTTGGGGTTCCTTCTCTCATGTCCTGCGGGATGGTGCGGGGAAGGGGTGCCGGGGCGCGGCGTTTGCTGGCAGGCGGTGACGCGCCCCGGCGGCAGAGCTAGGCCGCTTCGGCGACCAGGACGGCGGGGGCGCTGTACTGCTGCTCGGCCGCCAGGAACGCGGCGGCGGCGTCCGCCAGGGCCTGGGCGAACGCCAGGCGGGCGGGGGCGTCGGTGCTGACGGGGCCGAACACGGAGAGGTCCAGGCCGGTGGTGTGGATGCTCAGGACGGGGTAGCCGCTGCCCTGGGTTGCGGTGGTGACCGTGCTGGCGGGGTCTGCGTGCATGTAGATGGCGGCGCTCATGGCGAAGGGGTCCTCTCGGGTCAGTGCGCGGTGGCGGCGGACGGGTTGCCTGCGGCGGAGTCGGCGGTGTCGGGCTGGTCTTCGACCACGTGCAGGCCGGGGCGGGCGTGGGCGCGTTCGCGCTGGAGCACGTCGCGCAGCGAGCGCCCGTTGACGGCGGAGGTGTGCAGGGCCTTGCGGATGCGCTCCCCCGACAGTTCCGCGTCCGACCAGTCGGCCGTCACCCGACGGGCCTCGCTGAGCAGGTCGGCCGGCGAACGGGTCGGAGTGCGGGTACGGGCGGCGTCGGGCACCGTGCCGGTCGCCGGTCGGGGCCGACGCACCGCAGCCGGGGCGGGGGCAGTCGAGTCGGCACCGTTCACCTGCTCGCGGCCAGTCGGGATGCCCGCGTCGGCGACGGGCAGCGCCGGGGCTGCGGCGGCGGGCGGCAGGTAGACGGATTGCACCGGGGCGGGCACGGCGGAGGCGGGCAGGTCAGCTATCGACTGGTCTGCCATGGTTGATACGGTTTCCTGCTGGTTCGGCCGATGGTGCAGCACTTTGGCGACCAGATCGGAACCGAAGTAGATGGAGCCGACGGGCAGGGAGGTCGCCAGCAGCATCAGCGCCCAGTTGGCGGGTGCCCAGTCGGCCAGTCGGACCCGACTGCCCGACTGGATCGCGGCCACAAGCCCGTGGTCGTAGTTCAGGGCCAGCGAGGCCACGACGTAACCGGCCAGCACTCGCAGCGCGTACTTCCGGTCCGGGCTGTCCTTCAGGACCAGGGTGGCGATCAGTGCCAGGGCCATCAGGCCGTCCACCACGAACGGGTACAGCACGGCGGCGGTGTGGTCGGCGCCGATCGCGCGGGCCACGTCCCGTAGCGCGTTCCACGACACCCGGAACGCCATGCCCACCACAGCGACCAGGGCTAAGACCAGCAGGGTCTTCGGTCGGCGGTTCATGCTGCCACCTCCGTCCGCAAGGTCTGGCGCACCGACGGGACAGCCGGACGGCGCAGCGGCAGCAGCGCCATGCGCATCAGCGACGCGGCGTATGCCGCCAGCACCGGGGCTTCCTGCTCCAGGTCCGCCAGGATGTCGGCGGCAGCGTCCAAACGGGCCGCGCGCTCCATGGCCGACTCGCCGGGCACCCCGGCGAACAGCTCAACGTCGATGCCGAGGTTGACCCCGAGCGCCAGCTCAGCGAACTCGGAGGCATCGGCGGCTTCTTGGCCAGCGACGAACGTTCTCACTGGGAGTGCTCCTCTCAATGGGTTAAGCGTCTTGAGTGTCACGATACACTTGCTACGTTGAATGGCAAGTGTCTTGGGTGACTTAGTTCGCGCTGGGTACTCTCGGGGCATGACGTTGAGCGCTTCGGAAGAACTGCCTGCCTCGCAGCAGCTCGCTGCTGCCATCCGTGCGGAGATCGCCACCGGGGTCCTCGCCCCAGGTGCCAAACTGCTTGCCATTCGCAAGCTGGCTGAGCTGCATGGGGTAGCTGTCGGAACTGCTCAAGCGGCCGTTGACCTGCTGCGCGCTGAAAACTTGGTGTACGCCAGTCCCGGTAGAGGCACGTTCGTCCGCACCGGTGCGGAGGTGCGTGATGAGGCCAGTGGGGCTGTCGGCGCCGATGTTCGTGAGCAGATCGCGCATCTCGCCTCCCGAGTCGAGCAACTCGCCGAGCGGGTGACCCAGTTGGAGAGTGGGTCTGCCGTGCGGCCGTAGATCTACGATCGGGTCACAGAGCGCGATCAACTAGTGACACCAACGGTGTCATGCTGGGGACAGAGGGGGTGTCACCTCCGTGTCACCCCCTCTGTCCGAGCACTGACCGATGCCAGACTCAGAACAGGCCCACCAAAGGGGAGCTTCATGAGCGAGGACAGGCCCGCATGGGCGCGGCGTATCGCAGCGGAACGCGTGGCGCGAGAGTGGTCACAGACTGAAGCGGTGCGGGCGCTGGTCGCCCATGCGCCGACCACGCTGCCCAGCGCCCCCAGCATGGTCCGGCAATGGAAGCGGTGGGAGGCCGGCGAAGTCATGCCCAGTGACTTCTATCAGCCGATCATTGCTGCGATGTTCGGCACGGTGACTCACGCAATCTTTCCCCTCCCAGGCCGACGGGACGGGAATGCAGAAATCGCAGTGGTCAGCGGCATGGAGACACTGGACATCATCAGCCGCCTTCAGGCGTCTGACGTGGACAACGCCACGATGGAAGCTCTGCGTATCACCGTCGATCGGCTTTGCTCTGAGTATCCCTACATGCCCAGCGGCCAGCTCGCCATAGAGGCGCGCGCTTGGTTGAACCGAGTCGTTGCCCTTCAATCCCAGAGGCTCACTCTCACCCAACACCGTGAGGTGCTGGTGATGGCCGGTTGGCTTGCCCTCCTGGTTGGCTGCGTCGAGTACGACATGGGTGAGCGTCCCGCAGCGGAGAGCACCCGGCGGGCGGCTCTTTCCCTGGCCACAGAGGCAGAGGCTGCGGAGATCGGGGGGGTGGGCTCACGAGATGAAGGCATGGTTCGCCATCACG
>Ga0302314_10003864_pt1 | contig 27574 bp, 27 predicted proteins | sample III_Palsa_N2_3_FD_200533 | JGI IMG/M metagenome (GOLD analysis project Ga0302314, IMG submission 200533) | Peat permafrost microbial communities from Stordalen Mire near Abisko, Sweden - III_Palsa_N2_3 | ecosystem: Environmental > Terrestrial > Soil > Palsa > Peat permafrost | place: Sweden...
AACATTACGACGTCGAGCGATACTGGCGTGCGTTTTCCAGTGCCAGGAAGGCGCGTATTTCGTCGGCGCGTGCGTGCGCGTCCTCATGGCCCAGGGCGATCAATTCGCGGGTGAAACCCCGCTCAAAAAGCAGGTAGCTCAGCAGTAACGTGCTCGCGGTGGTATTGGCGCCCATGGTACGCATCAAGGTGCGCAGGCTGCGGGGCAGCTCCCGCACGTGCCGGCGCGCGATGGCATTGACGTCCCGCGAAGGCGTCATGACCAGACACTCGATGCGGCGCTTGTCGTTGGTTTCATTGTAGCGGTTGATGCGTTCGAGATCGGCGTTCAGCGTATCCATGAACAGTGAGTCCAGCATGAAGCCGAACATCTGCCCGAAGCTGGGCTCGACCGCGCGCCGCTTCGAGGTCTCGCCCGTCACGACGGGATCGTTGACTCCGATGATGAACAGCCGGTTGGCGCCGAGGTGTATCGCGGGACTCAAGGGCGAGGTCTGGCGCATGGCGCCGTCGCCGAAGAATTGATCGTGCAGCAGCACGGGGCGGAACAGAAAGGGAATGGACAGACTGGCCATCAAATGATCCAGCGTCAGCTGCACCCGTGCGCCCTTGCGAAACACCCGGGCCCATGGCTCTATCGGCGACCCGGAGGCGTAGAAGGTCACCGAGTCCGCGTCGGCATAGCACGTGGCACAGATACCGATCGCCTGCAGATGCTGCTTGTACAGGCTGCGCGGAACGCCGTCGAAATGCAGGTGCTCGCGCAGCAGATTCCACAGCGGAGTGTTGTCGAACAGCGAATGCGGCGGGTGAACCAGCCAGCCGCCGGTGATGAATGCCAGCATCCAGTGCAATCCGGATCTCAGCATGCTGACCGCGTCCGCCTTGAAAACGTGGTGCACCCGAAAATCGCGCCACACCCGCTCGATGGCGTAGACCGCGCGCCTGAAGTGTGCAGCGTCCGAGGCAAGGGCGATGGCGCTGACGGCCCCCGCCGAGGTTCCGGTAATGATGGGAAAGGGACAGGCAGAACCGCGCCGTAACAGTTCCGCCACGCCCTTGAGCACGCCCACCTGATAGGCGGAGCGTGCGCCGCCGCCCGTCAGCACCAAGCCGAGGTGGGTGCTCTCCACCGGCACGACGCTGGTATGCATATGCCACTGTCCTGTAGGGCTTTCGGGACCGGCATTACTCGGAGTATTCACTGTCCAAGCACCTTAGCATCGAAATGACGCGGGTCGTCGGCGGCATTGTACTGCGCCTGCCCGATCGCGGCATCCTGACGCCCGTCACTGGCGACTGTTAGCAACCGCGTCCGCCCAATCCGCTATTTCTTCCCGAGCCACGGTCACATCCAGCCTCGAACGCAATTCGCGCGCAATCGACAGTCGCGTCAGTTTCCCGCGACTGAGCACTACCGCGGTCGCATCGACCTTCGTGATGCCGAAGAACTCGCCGTTCAAAGGCACCTCACGCTGACGGATGGCCACCACGGCGAACGACTCCGGATCCAACTGCTCGATGGACACCAGCACACTCGGGTTGACTGAATCGGCTGATTTCGCCGTACCCACGGGCGCGCTCTTCTCGATCAGGCCGTTGAGCCGGCGCTCGTAGTCCGCGCGCGTGTCTTGACTCAGGGGCCTGGCGCTCTTCCAGCCGTCGGTCACATCGGCCAGCAATTTATTCACGTCCGTCGTCGTGTACGGACCACCCTTAACTTCGATGGCAAACCCATACTCGACCGGCGCCGCATAAGTCTTGTTCGAGCCGTGCAGCTGGGTCATTTCACCCGACTGGAAGCAGCCGAGCGGCAGGCCGCCGAGCGCGGACACCATGCGTTCCATGCCCGATGCAGATGGGCCGTCCGCCGTGCACTTATGCAGGCCGCGAGGCACCGGCACGGCCTCGGCCATTCGCGCCGGCGCGCCGCCTTCCGTTGCGGCAAGGCCGCACGCCGCCGCCAACGGCAGCACGAGTGCCGTCAGCGGACCCGCAAGAGATCGCAGGGCCATGGCGGCTACGTCAGTGCGCCGATCGCGTCGTCCAACCCCGCCAGGGTCAACGGATACATCCTCCCCTCCAAGAGTTCCCGCGTCATTTCTATCGACGATGTATGCCGCCAGCGCGACTGCGGCTGCGGATTGATCCAGGCAAATTTCGGATAGTGCTTGAGCAGGCGCTGCAACCACACGCTGCCTGCCTCGGCATTCCAGTGCTCGACGCTGCCGCCCGGCTGGGTGATCTCGTACGGACTCATGGTGGCGTCGCCCACCAGGATGAGCTTGTAGTCCGTGCCGTAGGTACGCATGACCTCGACCGTGCCCATGTGCTCGTTGTACCGCCGGCGGTTATCGCGCCACAGCGCCTCGTAGGTGAAATTGTGAAAGTAATAGTGCTCGAGATGCTTGAACTCGCTGCGCGCGGCGGAGAACAGCTCCTCGCAGGTTTTCACGTGATCGTCCATGGATCCGCCGATGTCCAGCAGCAGCAGCACCTTGACCACATTGTGCCGCTCGGCCTGCATCTTGATGTCCAGCCACCCGCCGGAGCGCGCCGTGGCGTCGATGGTATCCGACAGCGCCAGCTCATCGGGCGCGCCGCGCCGCGCGAACCGCCGCAGACGGCGCAGCGCCATCTTGATGTTGCGCGTGCCGAGCTCCACCTTGTCGTCCAGATTCGCGAATTCGCGCTTGTCCCAGACTTTCACGGCGCTGCGGTTCCGGCTGCCGGCCTGACCGGCGCGCACACCCTCCGGATTGAAGCCGTAGGCGCCGAACGGCGACGTCCCCGCCGTGCCTATCCATTTATTGCCGCCCTCGTGCCTCTCCTTCTGCTCCTCGAGGCGCTTGCGCAGCGTCTCCATCAATTTCTCCCAGCCGCCCAGCGCCTCGATCTCGGCCTTCTCGGCGTCCGAGAACTCCCGTTCCGCCATCTTGGCGAGCCAGTCCTGCGGCAGCTCCCTCTGCAGCAGCGCGAACAGGTCTTCGGCGCCCTTGAAATGCGCGGCAAACGCCTTGTCGTAGCGATCGTAGTAGCGCTCATCCTTCACCAGGCAGGTGCGCGCCAGATAATAAAAACGCTCGGCGGACAGCTCCCCCAAGCCCGCCTTCAGCGCCTCGAGCAGGGTCAACAATTCGGTGATGGATACCGGCACACCGGCGCCGCGTAGCAGGAAAAAGAATCTAACGAGCATTCCGGCGGTGAAGGAACAGCAGTTGCTCGAACAGGTGCACATCCTGCTCGTTCTTGAGCAGGGCGCCGTACAGGGGCGGAATGAGCTTCTTCGCATCGTCGCTGCGCAGCGCCTCGGGCGGAATGTCCTCGGTCACCAGCAGCTTGATCCAGTCCAGGAGTTCGGAGGTGGTCGGCTTTTTCTTCAAGCCCGGGGTTTCGCGGATCTTGAAGAACGTCGTCAGCGCCTCGTGCAGCAGCTCGCGCTTCAACTCCGGGAAATGCACATCGACGATTTGCGTCATCGTGGCGGTGTCCGGAAAGCGGATATAGTGGAAAAAGCAACGCCGTAGAAAGGCGTCGGGGAGTTCTTTTTCGTTGTTGCTGGTGATCACTATGACCGGCCGATGCTTGGCGCGCACGGTTTCACGCGTCTCGTACACGTAGAATTCCATGCGATCCAGCTCACGCAGCAGATCGTTCGGGAACTCTATGTCCGCCTTGTCGATCTCGTCGATCAGAAGCACCGGCTGCGACTCCGAATCGAAGGCCTCCCACAGATCGCCCTTCACGATGTAGTTGTGAATGTCCTTCACCCGCGGGTCGCCGAGCTGCGAATCGCGCAGCCGCGAGACGGCATCGTATTCGTACAACCCTTGCTGCGCCTTGGTGGTGGACTTGATGTGCCACTCGTAGAAGGGCTTCCCCAGGGAGCGGGCGATTTCATTCGCCAGCAGCGTTTTGCCGGTGCCAGGTTCGCCCTTGATCAGCAGCGGCCGCGACAGCACCATGGCGGCGTTCACCGCGGCCATCAATTCCTCGGTGGCGATATAGCGATCGGTACCGCGAAATTCGGCGGCCATTACTTGCGCGTGACCTGCAGGATCTGCATGGAGTTCGTGCCGCCCGAAACGCCGCTCAATTCGCCCTTGGTCAGAATGATGGAATCGCCCTCTTCCACCAGCTTGAGGTCCAGCAGCAGGCGGAATATCGAGAAATAGAACGCCTCTCCCTTGTCCGTGACGTCATAGGCGACCGGATAGACGCCGCGGTACAGGGTCACCCGGCAGCGCGTGGCTTCGTGCCGCGTGAAGGCATAGATCGGAATGTCCGAGCGGACCCGCGACATCCACAGCGAGGTCGATCCCGACTCGGTCAGCGCGACGATGGCTTTCACGTGCAAGTGATTGGCCGTGTACATGACCGCGGACGCGATCGCCTCATCCGTGTGCTCGTAATAGCCGGTCTTGCGCTGCCGGACCCGCACGTGCGCGACCTGATACTTCTCGGCGCCGACGATGATCTGCGACATCGCCTCCACCACCTTGATCGGATGCTTGCCCGAAGCGGTCTCGGCGGACAGCATCACGGCATCGGTGCCGTCCATGACGGCATTCGCCACATCCGACACCTCGGCCCGCGTCGGAATGGTATTGGTGATCATCGATTCCATCATTTGCGTCGCCATGATGACGACGCGGTTCTGATGGCGCGCTTCCTGGATGATTTGCTTCTGCAGGCCCGCGAGTTCCGCGTAGCCCATCTCCACCCCGAGGTCGCCGCGGGCCACCATGACCCCGTCGCTCGCCCGCACCACCTCCGCCAAATTCTTGATGGCTTCGGCACGCTCGATTTTCGCGACCAGCAGCCCATGGCCGCCGGCGTCGCGCAGCAGCTTGCGGGCTTCGTCCATGTCCGAGGCGTCGCGTGGGAAGGATACGCCGAGATAATCCACATTGAGCTTCGCGGCCGTGCGGATGTCCTCCCGATCCTTGTCGGTCAGGGCGCCGGCGGACAAGCCGCCGCCCTGACGGTTGATACCCTTGCTGTTGCCGAGTTCGCCGCCCACCAGCACGCGCGTCTTGATGCGCGGGCCATCGATGCCGAGAACCTGCAAGCTGATCTGCCCATCGTTGAGCAGCAGCACGTCACCGGCGAAAACGTCGCTCGGCAGTTTCTTGTACGCGATGCCCACGCTCGATGCAGTGCCCGCGTCCACGGCGAGCGCGGCATCCAGCGTGAACTCCGCCCCGTCCACCAGCTGCACCTTGCCGGCCACGAAGCGGTCGATGCGGATTTTCGGCCCCTGCAGATCGCCGAGCACGCCCACGTAGCGGCCCGCCCGCTGCGCCGCCTCGCGCACCAGATCCATTCGGCGCGCATGATCGGCGACCGCGCCGTGCGAGAAATTCAGGCGTACCACGTCCACGCCGGCGCGCACGATCTCGGCAAGCACCGCCGGGTCATCGGTGGCGGGCCCCAGGGTGGCAACGATTTTCGTGCGTCTTAGCAAGGCTTTCATGCCGCACGCTTCTCTAGAATTTCCACCGCGGGGAGTTTTTTGCCTTCGACGAACTCCAGGAAAGCGCCGCCGCCCGTCGATATATAGGAAATGCTGTCCTCGATGCCGTATTTCTCGATGGCGGCCAGCGTGTCGCCGCCGCCCGCCAGAGAAAACGCCTTGCTGCGCGCAATGGCCGTGGCCAGAGTGCGGGTCCCTTCGCCGAACTGTGCGAACTCGAACACCCCCACCGGGCCGTTCCAGAGAATCGTGCCGGCGCTCGCAATGAGCGCACTCATCGCTTCGGCCGAGTCGGGCCCGATGTCCAGAATCATCTCCTCGTCCGATACCTGCCCGACCTGCTTGACGTCGGCCTCCGCCTTGGCGGAGAACTGGGTGGCGACCACCACGTCGGTGGGCATGGGAATGACGATGCCGCGGCTCTGCGACTGTTCGAGCAGCCGCTTGCAGATATCCAGCATGGCCGGCTCGTACAGCGACTTGCCGACATTGAAGCCCAGGGCCGCGAGAAAGGTATTGGTGATGCCCCCGCCCACGATCATCTGATCGACCTTGCCCAGCAAGGATTCCAGCACGGTGAGCTTGGTGGATACCTTGGAGCCGGCCACGATGGCGAGCAACGGCCGCGCGGGGTTCTCGAGCGCCGTTTCCAGCGCCGACAATTCGCTGACCAGAAGCGGGCCGGCGCAGGCCACCGGCGCATACTTCGCCACTCCGTGAGTGCTCGCCTCGGCCCGATGCGCCGTGCCGAACGCGTCCATGACATAGATATCGCACAGGGCGGCCATTTTCTGCGCCAGATCGTCCGCGTCCTTCTTTTCGCCCTTGTTGAAGCGCACGTTCTCGAGCAGCACGACCTCGCCGGGATGAACGTCCACGCCGCCCAGCCAGTCCTTCTTGAGAGCCACCGGCACTCCGAGCAGCTGCGCCAGCCGCTTGGCCACGGGAGCGAGCGATAATTCCTCGGCGTACTTGCCCTCCTCGGGCCTGCCGAGATGCGACATCACCAAAACTCGCGCGCGTGCCGTCAGCGCCGCCTGTATGGTCGGCAGCGCCGCGCGGATGCGCGCATCGCTGCTCACCACGCCGTCCTGAATCGGCACGTTCAAGTCCTCGCGGATCAGCACGCGCTTGCCGCTGAGATCCAAGTCCGACATTCGAATGATTCTCATATGCTCTCCATGCCTGGCCGTCTGATCAGACGGCCTTCGACCAAGCGATGGTGGTATCGAGCATGCGGTTCGAAAAGCCCCATTCATTGTCGTACCACGCGCACACCTTCACCAGAGTCCCTTCGATGACCTTGGTCTGGGTGGCATCGTAGGTCGATGAAGCGGGATCGTGATTGAAGTCCACCGACACCAGGGGCGCGTCGTTGTAGCCAAGAATGCCTTTCAGCGCGCCGCCGGCTGCCGCCGCCTTCATGGCACCGTGAATTTCCTCCGCCGTGGTCTTGCGGGCTGCCGTGAAAGTGAAATCGACCAGCGAGACATTGATGGTCGGCACTCGAATCGAGAAGCCGTCGATCTTGCCCTTCAGAGCCGGCAGCACCAGTCCCACGGCCGCGGCCGCACCCGTCTTGGTCGGAATCATCGACATGGTCGCAGAACGCGCGCGTCTAAGATCGGAGTGATACACGTCCGTCAACACCTGGTCGTTGGTATAGGAATGAATCGTGGTCATGACCCCGGCAAGAATGCCGATTTTCTCGTGCAGCACCGTAACCAGCGGTACCAGGCAATTGGTGGTGCAGGACGCATTCGAGATCACCGTGTGGCTCGCCTTGAGCACGCCGTGATTGACGCCATACACGATGGTCGCATCGACGTCGTCTCCGCCCGGTGCCGAAATCACGACCTTTTTCGCGCCCGCCGCGAGGTGCGCCGACGCCTTGGCCTTGCTGGTGAACAAACCCGTGCACTCGAGCACGAAATCCACGCCAAGTTCGCCCCAGGGCAGCTTGGAGGGATCGCGCTGTGCCACCACCCGGATGCGGTCGCCGTTCACCACCATCGAGTCGCCGTCGACGTGGACATCGCCGCGGAAGCGGCCGTGCGCGGTGTCGAAACGCGTCAAATGAGCATTGGTATTGGCGTCGCCCAAGTCATTGATCGCAACGATCTTGATTTCGCCCGTGTGCTTCCCCTCGTACAGCGCACGCAGAATGTTGCGGCCTATGCGGCCATACCCATTGATCGCTACCTTGATTGCCATGTGTTTTTTAGTTCCCCGAGTGTTAAGACAAAACCTTTTCGATCGCTGCCACGACGTGGTCCACCGTGAAGCCGTACGCCTTGAACAGATCCTTCGCCGGCGATGAGGCGCCGAAGTGATCGATGCCGACGATTTGACCCTGCAGGCCCACGTAGTGCCACCACTGGGCGCTGACACCCGCTTCGACCGCAACTCGCCGCGTGACCGAGGCCGGAAGCACGCTTTGCTTGTATGCGTCGTCCTGCGCGTCGAAGGTGTTGGTGCTCGGCATCGAAACCAGACGCACCTTTCGGCCTTTGGCCGCCATGGTCCGGACCGCTTCGGCGGCGATGCCCACTTCGGAACCCGTGGCGATCACGATGGCCTCGGGAGTACCCGTGGAATCGATCAGCACATAGCCGCCGCGCCGGATGGCGGCCACCTGCGCCGCATCCCGCGCCTCATGGGCCACCGACTGGCGCGTGAAAATCAGGCAGGTGGGCCCGTCCCGGCGTTCGATCGCCACACCCCACGCCGTCGCGGTCTCGACCGCATCGCAAGGCCGCCACAGGTCCATATGCGGAATGAGCCGCAGGCTCGCCAAGTGTTCGATCGGCTGGTGCGTCGGGCCGTCCTCGCCGAGGCCGATGGAATCATGGGTGTACACGAAGATCACACCCAAGCGCATCAGACAGGCCATGCGCACCGCATTGCGCGCGTAATCGGAGAACGTCAGGAAGGTGCCGGCATAGGGAATGAGGCCGCCGTGGCAGACGACCCCGTTCAGAATGGCCGACATGCCGAATTCGCGTACGCCGAAGTGCAGATAATTGCCCCCTGGCGACTCCGCGGTCAGCGCCACCGAATCCTTGCGCAAGGTGCCGTTCGAGGGCGTCAGATCGGCCGAACCGCCCAGTAATTCCGGCAGCGCGGGGCCGAGCGCATTCAAAGCCGCCTGCGACGATTGGCGCGTCGCGAGCGATTTCCCTTCGGCCTGGATCCGCCCGATGTAGGCATTCACCAGGTCCGCAAAGCCGCCGGGCAGGTCGCCCTGCATGCGCCGCTCCAATTCCGCCGCCAAGTCCGGGAACTCGCGCTTGTAAGCCGCATAGCGGGTCCGCCACTCCTGTTCCACGCGCGCACCCTTGTCGCGCATGTCCCAGGCGGCGCGAATGTCGGCCGGGATCTCGAAAGGCGGGGACGTCCAGCCCAGATTGAGGCGCGTGGCAGCGATCTCCTCATTCCCCATGGCCTCGCCGTGCATGGAAGCCGTGCCCTGCTTGTTCGGAGCTCCCCAGCCGATGACCGTCTTGGCGCAGATCAGCGACGGCCGGCCGGTTTCCGCGCGCGCTGCCGCCAGTGCGGCCGCGATGGCGTCGCTGTTCTGGCCATCGACGTGGCGCAGCACATGCCAGCCGTAGGCCTCGAAGCGCTCCGCGGTGTCGTCGCCGAACCAGCCCACCACCTTGCCGTCGATGGAGATGCCGTTGTCGTCGTACACCAAAATGAGTTTGCCCAGTTTCTGCACGCCGGCGAACGACGCCGCCTCGTGCGAAATCCCTTCCATCATGCAGCCGTCGCCGAGGAAGACATAGGTGTGATGGTCGATGATGTTGTGGCCGGGACGGTTGAACGTGGCCGCCAAAGACCTCTCGGCCAACGCCATGCCAACGGCGTTGGCAAAGCCCTGGCCCAGGGGCCCCGTGGTGGTCTCGATTCCCAGATGCACTTCGCGCTCCGGATGGCCCGCGGTCTTGGAGCCGAATTGCCGGAATTTCTTGATTTCGTCCATCGACAAGGGGTAGCCCGTCAGGTGCAGCACCGAGTAAAGCAGCATGGAGGCATGGCCGTTCGACAGCACGAAGCGATCGCGGTCCCACCAGCCCGGATTGCCCGGATTGAACTTAAGGACGTCCCGCCACAGCACTTCGGCGATGTCCGCCATCCCCATGGGCGCCCCCGGATGGCCCGAATTGGCCTTCTGGACGGCATCCATCGCGAGGGCACGAATGGCATTGGCAAGGTCGCGGCGCGTAGGCATGAGGGAACTCGTTTGGCAAGTGTGACGGGAGCCCGGCGACATATTGTCCCCGATGCGCCCCCCGCCAGCAATGCCACGTGAATTCCGGGACCCGGGTCGCGATTTTACGACGGAACACATTCACACAAACGTAGTCTGTTTATGTATAACGCAATTAGCGGCCGCCATGACCCAGTTCACCGTCCGCGCGAAAGTGCTTTGCTACCATTTCAAAGATGCAAATCCTACAAATCACAGACCCACATCTTTACGGCAACGCCACCGGCAGACTGCGCGGCGTAGAGACAGATTCGAGCCTGCACGCGGTGCTCGACGATGCGTTTGCGCGCGTTCCGGACTACGCAGCGATGCTGGTCACCGGTGATCTGGTGCAGGACGACGGCTCCGGCTATCTGCGCTTTCGCAGCATCTTCGGCAACATAAAGAAGCCCGTGCTGTGTATCCCCGGCAATCACGACGAGCCCGAGGTCATGCGCAGGGAACTCAAAGGCGCGCCGTTTCAGATTTGCGGTACGCACGAGGCGGAAGGCTGGCAGTTCATCATGCTCGACAGCTACGACCCCGGGCATGTCGGCGGCCGCCTGACCCCGACCGAACTCGCACGGCTCGACGCGGCGCTCGCCGGGTCGCCGAAGCACGCCATGGTGTGCATGCATCATCACCCCATTACCATGGGCAGCCGATGGCTGGACACGGTGGGCCTCGCCGAGCCGGAAGCGTTCTGGCGGGTCATCGATTCCCACGCCCACGTCCGCGCTGTGGTGTGGGGACACGTCCACCAGGTGTACGACGGACGGCGCGGCGACGTGCGTCTGTTCGCAACCCCATCGACCGGCGCCCAGTTCCTGCCCAAGAGCGATCGATACGCCGTCGACACACGCCCTCCCGCGTACCGGCAATTCGACTTGCACCCCGATGGCCGCATCGACACCGCGGTCCATTGGGTCGAGTCCTTGCCGATGCGCCAATCACTTGCACGCTAGACCCGCCCGGCTGAGTCCACGCTCGTCTCGCCTGGGGCTGATGCTGTCCGGCCTGCTGCTCTGCGTCACGGTACGCGCGGACGGCGCGCTGCATTCACTGTGGGAACTGCACGGCAAACACAATACGGTCTATCTGCTCGGTTCCATCCACGTGCTGCGCCCGAACGATTACCCGCTGGCGCCCGTCGTGCTCGACGCCTATACCCATGCCGGTTCCGTGCTCATGGAAGTGAACCTCGAGGAGATCGATTCGGAACAAGTGCAGGCCGAAATGCTCGCCAGTGCGACCCTGCCCGAGGGCAAAACTCTACCCGACGTGCTGGGCAGGCAGCGTTATGAGCGGGCCGCTGCGCTGGCCCACGAGATCGGCGTGGAACTAGCCAATTTCGATCGATTTGCACCCTGGTTCGTCGCCGAGGCCATTTCCGAGGTGCAATTGACGCAGCTCGGCTTCGAACCCAAGAACGGGGTCGAAATGTACTTCATGGAGCGGGCGCGCGGCGACGGCAAGAGCGTGGACGGGCTCGAAACCGTCCATGACCAGATCTCGGTGTTCCAGAACATGTCCTTGGACACCCAAGCGGAGTACCTGCTGTCCAGCCTCGAACAGGCGCACGACCTACCCAAAGACGTGGACTCCATGGTGCGCGCCTGGCAGCACGGCGATACGCGGTGGTTCGAGAGCGAACTGCAATCCGACCTGGGCCGCGATCCCGATCTTTATCAGTCGGTTCTGCTGGCACGCAACCGCAAGTGGGTGCCCAAAATAGAAGCCCTGCTCGACAGCGACAAGAACTATCTGGTGATCGTGGGCACCGGACATTTGGCCGGCCGAGGCAGCGTGGTCGATTTGCTCAAAAAAGACGGGATACTCGCGACTCAGCGTTAGCCGCTCCTGGCGCCCCAGCCCGCCGAACAAGTGCGATGCAAGTTCGGCGGGCTGAGTACCACTCTCGACGGAAAACTATTGCGCTGCGGGTGCCGCCTGAGCGCCGGCTTCATGGCTCTGCCGACGAGCCGCCATCTGGGCCTGAAGCGTGGCGAGCTGGGTCTGCTGCGCCGGCGTCAGCACCTTGTATATCTGGGCACGTACATTGGCCTGCTGGGTCATCATCTGCGCCGACAAGGAGCCGTGAGTCTGGCTCACCTGCGAAGCGATGGTGCTGTAATTCGCATTGGAGGGCTGCGTCTGCTGCAGTTTCTCCATGTTGGCGCGCATCTGCTGATGCAGGCTCTGCATCTCCGGCTTGGCCGCCGTCATGATGCTCTTGATCTGCGTCTTCTGTGCATCGCTCAAGCCCAGCTTGCCGAGCAGGTGCCATAGCCCATGGTGGTGATGATGCCACCCGTGGTGCCCGCCGGTCGGTTCGGTCGGCGTGGTCGTGGTTGTCGTCGTCTGGGCACTCGCAATGGACAGGCCGGCGGCGGCTGTCATCACCGCTCCGGTTGTCAGCAGCGTTGCCCCCAGCAAATTGCGAATCGATCTCATGTTCCTTGCTCCAAGCTGTGATTAGGATCTACACGCAGCTATCCTAAGCCGAGTCTCTGCAAACATGTGTCGTAGACACCGCAACGTTCTGTTAAGAATTGCAAATTCAGGCTCCGGCGCCATGGTAGGCCACCGACTATGCCAAAGTAGGGGTACGAATGACTCTCTCCAATCCACCGCCTGCGGATAACAGCCAGACGCGCGAAGCGCGGGTTCTGCTGGTCGACGACGACCGCGAACTTTGTCAAATGCTGACCGAGTACCTGAACGCCGAGCACTTCGATGTGAAGAGCGTGCACGACGGCGGTGACGCACTGGAAGTGCTGCAAACCAATGAGTTTGAAATTCTGATTCTCGACGTGATGTTGCCGAGCGTCGGCGGCTTCGACGTATTGCGCAAGCTGGGAGCGTCATACGAGACGCCGATCTTGATGCTCACGGCACGCGGCGACGATATCGACCGCATCGTCGGCTTGGAACTCGGCGCCGATGACTATTTGAGCAAGCCCTTCAATCCGCGCGAGCTGGTGGCGCGCATTCGCGCGATCCTGCGCCGGGCCAGCATCCGCACCTCGCGCGGCAGCGTGCCCGACGAACTCGTCGTCGGGCCGATCACCCTGCACACCGGAACACATCTGGTGCACGTCGCGGAGAAACCGGTGCCGCTCACCGGCGCGGAATTCCGCGTGCTCGAGTTGCTCATGCGCTCCGCGGGTCAGGTGATCTCGCGCGAAGCGATGACCGAGCAGGCTCTCGGCCGCAAGCTCGTCGCCTACGACCGCAGCATCGATACCCACATCAGCAATCTGCGCCGCAAGCTCGACCTCGAAGCCGGCAAGAATCCCGAGATCAAGAACGTCCGTGGTTCGGGCTACACGCTCACATGGGCTCATGCATAGCCTGTTCCTGCGGATTTTCATACTGTTCTGGATCGCGATGGCCCTCATCGTCGGCGGCAGCATCGCCGTCACGTACACCGTCACCGCCCGCGAGTACGATGCGCCCGAATTGCGCGGGCGTACCGTAGCCATTCAAGCATCGGAAGTCCTCGCGCACGGCGGCATTGCCGCGCTGAAGGATTGGCTCGGCACGAACAAGAATTCCGTCAAAGACCGTGATCTCTACATCATCGGCCCGGACGGCGCGGACATCCTCGGACGGCACCTGACCGAAGGCGCGGCGCGGCGCCTGGAATTCTTCAACCGCGACGAATCCGCGAACCGTGACGAATCCGCCAACCGCGATGAGCCCGCCAACCGCGATACGCCCGGCACCCGCGACGCCGGCGCCCCCGGGTCCAGGCCCTTCCGGCCGCCTCCCGGGAATTTCCGCCCTAGCCGGGCGGCGCCGCAGATAGTCTCTGCCGACGGCACGGCCTACACCGTCCTATTGGTGCCGCGCCGTCCGAGCATCTTCGGCGCCCTGAGCCTGCCGGGAATATCGCTGACCATTCTCGGCATTGCCCTGGCGGTGAGCGCACTGGCCAGTTGGTGGCTGGCGCGGCATTTGAGCGCGCCGATTCGGCGCATCCAGGAAGGCGCTCGCGCGCTCGCCTCGGAGAGCGCCGAGGTGGGCCTCGGCGCCGGTGTGCGCGTCAGCGCTGGACTCGAAGGGCGCAAAGACGAAGTGGCGGTGCTGGCGCGGGATTTCGACGCCATGGCGGATCAGCTGCGAGCCAATCGCAGCGCCATCACTCAGCTGTTGCGCGACATTTCTCACGAACTGCGTTCACCCCTGGCGAGAATGCGTGTCGCTCTCGGATTGGCCCGCCAGCCACCCGCCGACCTGTCGCGCCAATTGGACCGCTTGGAGCGCGAGATCGAACGTCTCGACTCCTTGATCAGCCAGGTGCTGAAGCTCGCGCGCCTGCACGGCGCGGATGCACCTTTCGTGCGCGAAGCCTTCGACCTTGACGAAGTGATCGAAGAAGTGGTGCGCGACGCGAACTTCGAAGGGGCCGTCAAGAATTGCCGGGTCCGGCTCGAGGGCGCGGCAAAGGTCGCGGTCAACGGCAACCGCGACCTGGTGCGAAGCGCCATCGAGAACGTGCTGCGCAACGCCGTACGCTACAGCCCCCAGGATTCGCGTGTCGACGTTTCCGTCACGCGGTCTGGTACGGATGTCTCGATTCTGATCCGCGACGGCGGCCCCGGAGTCCCCGCCAGGGATCTGGAACGCATATTCGAGCCCTTCTATCGGGTCGCCGAGTCCCGCGATCGTGATACCGGCGGCGAAGGCATCGGACTCGCCATCACCGCTCAAGTCATGAAGGCGCATGGAGGATCAGCCTCGGCAGCCAATCGCCAAGAAGGCGGTCTCGAAGTGCGACTCAGCTTGCCGGCGGATGCCCTCACTGTTTAGAGTCCCGCCATGACCCTATATCAAGAAGCCTGTAAGTACATACCGGGCGGCGTCAATTCGCCCGTCCGCGCTTTTCGCGGCGTCGGCGGCGAACCCATATTCTTCAAGAAGGCGGCCGGCGCTCATGCCACCGCCGCCGATGGCCGCCGTTTCATCGATTACGTCGGATCCTGGGGCCCAATGATATTGGGCCACGCGCATCCGCAAGTGATAAAAGCCGTTCAAGAAACCGCCGCCGACGGTCTCTCCTTTGGTGCGCCCACCGAGCTCGAAACGCGCCTCGCCCGCCGCGTCATCGAGCTCATGCCGTCCATGGAATTGGTGCGCTTCGTCAGTTCGGGCACGGAAGCCACCATGAGCGCGATACGCCTGGCACGCGGCTACACCGGACGCGACACCATCGTAAAATTCGAAGGCTGCTATCACGGACACTCGGACTCCCTGCTCATCAAGGCGGGCTCCGGAGCCCTGACTCTGGGGGTTCCCACTTCCCCCGGTGTGCCGAAGGCACTGGCCAATCACACCGTCACCCTGACATTCAACGATGCCGAACAGGTCCGCGAGGTCTTCCGGCGAATCGGCGAGCAAATCGCCTGCGTCATCGTCGAACCCGTCGCCGGCAACATGAATTGCGTGCCGCCCCTGCCCGGATTTCTCGAGACCCTGCGCAGTGAATGCGACCGCAGCGGCGCAGTGCTGATATTCGACGAAGTGATGACCGGGTTCCGCGTGGCCTTGGGCGGAGCGCAATCCCTCTACGGCGTGCGCCCCGACCTCACCACTCTCGGCAAGATCATCGGCGGCGGCATGCCGGTCGGCGCCTTCGGCGGCCGGCGCGACATCATGGAACGCCTGGCGCCCCTCGGCCCCGTCTATCAGGCGGGCACCCTATCCGGCAATCCGGTGGCCATGATCGCCGGTATCACCACTCTCGACCTCGTGTCGGCGCCCGGATTCCACCAAAAACTCGCGGCCGCGACCGATGCCTTGATTCGCGGGCTCTCCGACTCCGCACAGCGCGCCGGCATCCCGCTGGCGACCAATCACGTCTGCGGCATGTTCGGATTTTTCTTCACCGCAGAGCGCAGCGTCGATAACTACGCCAAGGTCATGGCCTGCGACGTGGAACGCTTCAAACGCTTCTTCCACGGCATGCTCGCCGAAGGCGTTTATTTCGCGCCCAGCGCCTACGAAGCCGGCTTTATGTCGGCCGCACATACTTCAGCCGACATCGATGCCACCATCACCGCGGCGGCACGCGTTTTCACCAGTCTGAAGGAATAATTTCGAGAAAAGATCAGATACATAATTCAACCGTCTCAGCCCCAATGCATATACTTCGTGTATCTATGCTGCGGAGGCGTCCCATGAAGACGGCCAAATTATTCAAGCACGGCAACAATCAAGCGGTGCGACTGCCGAAGGAATTTCAATTCGCAGGCAACCGGGTGCAGATCAAGCACTCGGGCGGGGGAGTTCTACTGCTTCCCAGCAAGCTGACCTATGAACAGATCATGACCGCGGTCGGTGGTTTCAAGGGCACCATCAAACGTCAACAACCAGAAGACCAAGAGCGGCAATGAGACACCGCATAAACTCTTCGAGCAACGTTTCCGCGGAAACGCACGCCGTCAGTGGTTTCGCCTAGACATGCGCGCCTTCGCCTGGTTCCTGGCCGTGATCCTGCTCGCCGGGCTGATCGGCGCATGCATCGCCTATCCCGCCTACGAGCTGACCACCACCTTTGCCAATTGGGCGTTCCACCGGGTCGCCAGCCGCATCGCCATGCTGGTGCTCCTCGTTGAGCTGATTTGGCTGTGCCGGCATTTGCATCTCACGCACAGGCCCGACTTCGGCTACGGCCTGCCCTGGCGCCGATTCATCAAAGTATCCCTGCTCTGGGGAGCGGTGGGCATGGCGACGGCCTGCATCGGCGCCGCCTTCCTGCTCGCGACCGGGCTGCGCATCCGAGACCCGGAATTCATTGCCTCTGCCTCGGGCTTCGCCCACATCTTCCTCGTCGGCGTAGGATCCGGCGTTGGCGTCGCACTCCTCGAGGACACCGTGTTTCGCGGCGTCATGCACACAGCCGTCGAACGCGAATCGGGTCCCTGGACAGCCGCTCTGCTGACCGCGCCGCTGTTCGCCATTCTGCATTTCTTTGCCAAAGCCAGAATCCCGGCCGCTGACCTGGGTTGGGGCAGCGGCTTCGACTTGCTGCAGCTCTCTTTCGCACCCTTGGGCCACCCGGCACTGGTATTCGATTCCTTCCTTTCCTGGTTGGCCGTGGGATTGATCCTCAGCCTGACCCGCGTCCTGACCGGCAATATCGCCGTGGCCATCGGCCTGCATGCCGGCTGGGTCGTGGTGCTACGCATGCTGCAGCAAGCCACGACCAGCGGCATCTCACCCGCCTATTCCGCCTGGGTGGGCCACTTTGACGGGCTATTGGGATACTGGCTGCTGCCCTGGGGCGCCGCCATCGGCGCGGTGCTATGGCTCACGCGTTCGTCCTGGGTTCCGTATGCGAGAGGCGTATGCTAGTGTTTCTCGACTCGTTTAGGAGGATGTCATGCCTTCCCTTCCCAGTTGCACGAAAGGCGCTTTGCTGATCGCCGTACTGCTCCTGAGCGCTTGCGCCACCGTCTCCGAATCGGATTTGAACCAAGCCAATTTTGGCGTATGGAGTCCCTCGCACTTCGACGCATCCGTCGATCCGGATCCGAGAGCCATAAGCAACGGGTTGTATGCTACGCCGAGCTGGGGTTCATCGAATTTTCTGGTTCCCTGCTACCGCTGCTCCCCGCAGTCTCAATTGAACTGGTCCGGCTGGTCCCCTTAGACTGATTCCCGCGATGTAACCTTTTTCGATGGCGGCGCATCTAGACGCTATATGCCATCGTTGCAAAGCATCGAGATATCGGCCGATGTCCTCAATCGCGCTCGAATGGGCGACCTTGACGCCCATGAATGCATCTATCGCGCGCTCTCCAAACCCGTCTACACGCTGATCCGCCGGCTGGTGATCCGGCCCGCCGTCGCCGAAGAACTGCTGCAGGACGCTTTCGTGGAAATCTTCTGCAGCGTGCGCAACTACCGGGCGAGCGGTTCCTTTCTCGGGTGGGTACGCAGCATTGCGGTCAGCAAAGCCCTGATGTACCTGCGTTCGCCCTGGCACCGCGGCACGACCTGGCTCGGGGCCGACGGGATATCGTCATTGCACCAGGAAGCCGCGGCAGCCGCCGTCGAACCGATGGACGCCGATCTCGAGCGGGCGCTTGCGATGCTGCCTGCGGTCAGCCGCGCCGTCGTGTGGCTGCACGATGTCGAAGAGCTGACCCACGCCGAGATTGCGCGATTATTCGGCCGCAGCACCAGTTTTTCGAAGGCCCAGCTCGCGCGCGCCCACAGGCACCTGCGCGAACGTCTGGAACTCGAATCGGGAGGACCCACATGCATGCCGATTTCCAGGAACTGTTAGCTCTTCGGGACGGCACCCCGGTCGGTGCCGAGGTCGGGCAGCACGTCGCCGGCTGTGCCCGGTGCGGCAGCGAACTCGCTCGTTTGAAGAGACTCAAACACGAGCTGCATCAATTGCCGTCGTTCGAACCGCAGGAGCACGCATGGCCGCTCATTCGCGAACGGCTCGAGCGCCTGCCACGTCGCAGACGGGTTACCCCATGGGCGTTCGCGCCCGCAGCCGTGGCCGCGGGTTTGGTCGCCACGCTGACGTTGCTGTGGTGGATACGTCTGGACCATGGACATGCCGGCTCCGATGACGCCACGATCCAGTCGCTGGTGTCGCGCTCGCAGCGGCTCGAAGCCGTCCTGAATACGCTGCCGCCGCGGCCGACCGTGGAACGCGCCGCAACTTCCGCCGCCATCGACGAGTTGCAGACCCGCATTCAAATACTGGATCAGCAATTGTCCGCGGCAGCGAACGGCGACCGATACCAGACGCAGCGACTATGGAGTGCGCGCGTGCAGTTGATGAATTCTCTGGTCTATGTGCGCTACGCAGAGGCCGCCCGCAACGGTGACCGGCCTGATCACTCACCCACTTTTGGAGCCATCTGATGCCTGCCAAACTCACATGGATTGCGCCGATTCTGATGCTGCTGACCACCTCCTTGCATGCCGCCGACACATCCGACCCAGAGGCGGCTTCGCGCGAACAAATGGAGCGAAAACTGGAGCAAGCGCAGAAGCGCCTCGAGCAATCGGCCCGCGAAATCAGCGAACTCAGCATGCAGCTCAACGAGCAACCATGGATGGGATTCGGCGCATCGCGTGCGATGCTGGGAATCAACGTGGGCGCTCCGATGTCCGGCACCGACGATCGGACCGGCGGCGTCCGCATCTTGAGCGTCAGCCCAGGCGGACCCGCCGACGTGGCGGGACTCAAAGCAAACGATGTCATCGTCTCCTTCCAAGGCAAGCAACTGCGAGGCGACCAGACCCATACGCCGCGACAGCAACTGCTCGCGCTCATGCGCGACATCGGGCCGGATTCCCCGGTCGCGGTGGAGTTTCAGCGCGAAGGGAAGCTGCAGACGACCCAGATCGTTCCGAAGAGCCTGACGGGGTTCGTGGACGAATCCGTCACTCGCGGACTCCAGGGGCTGGGCGAGAGCCTGAAGGGTCTGGATTCGCTGAAGAATCTCAGCTCGATCATGGGGATCCGCGATCCGAGCGGCTTCGGGTCCGCGGAATTTCTCGACCTGTCGCCGGAATTGGGACGGTATTTCGGCACCCCCTCGGGACTTTTGGTCGTGCATGCGCCAAAGGACGAGCGGCTCAAGTTGCAGGATGGAGATGTCATTCTGGACATCGATGGGAGAATCCCCACGAGCGGATCGCACGCTCTGCAAATCCTGAATTCCTATCGAGCCGGGGAGACGCTCAAGCTGCACATCATGCGCCAGCAAAAGAGGATGGAGTTGCCGGTCGAGATCCCGGCGGACCCCGATCGTTCCGCTAGGTCTCCTTGACGAGCGGACCGAGAACATCCAGCCTCTCGATCGGATCGTCGAGCTCCAGACAACTCTGCTTGTCGGTCAGCGGAATCGGCAAAATCTCGGCCAGGCGGTGTCCCACCCACGCCGCATCGTCCAGCCGCATCTCGATGCCCGTGTACACCTCGCCCAGCTGCGGTAAGACGCTTTTCAATAGCTCCGACAAACGCGCATGCCGCGCCGGCACCGCCACCGCGGGTTCGGACGGCAGCCAGTCGACCTCGGCCAGATTGAGCCCATCTGCCTGGCGCCCGCGGCCGCGGATCCGAAAGCGTTGCTCGCCGATGCAGGACAGCCCGAGCAGTCCGTCCGACAACTGATGGAAGTCGACGATCTTCGCGAGAGTCCCCACATCGAAGGTCTCGGCGGGGCCCACTTCATTGCCCTCGCGAATCAAGGCCACCCCGAAAGCCTGGCTGCCGCGCATGCAGCGGCGCACCATGTCCACATAGCGGGTTTCGAAAATTCGCAGCGGCAACGCGCCGGCGGGAAACAGCACGATATTGAGGGGAAATAAAGCGATCGAAGCGTTTTGCGCCGCGCTCACTGCCGCGCCCGCAGCGCGGCGAGCAGCTTGTCGTGCAACCCGCCGAACCCGCCGTTGCTCATGACCAGTATGTGATCGCCCGCGCGGCTGTCGTCCGCAAGCCCCTTGACCAAGGAGTCCACATCGGCCGCAAAATGCGCCCGGTCGCCGAGCCCCGCGACCGCCCCCGGCAGATCCCAGCCCAGGTCCGGGGAGTTCAAAAACCAGGCCCGATCCGCCGCCGCGAGAGCCGGCGCCAATTGCTCGCGATGCACTCCGAGCTTCATCGTGTTCGAACGCGGTTCCAGCACCGCGATGATGCGCGCGCCCGCCACACGCGCCCGCAGCCCCCGCAGGGTCGTGTCGATGGCCGTCGGGTGATGCGCGAAATCGTCATACACCGTGACCTCGCCGACGACGCCGCGCACTTCCATGCGGCGTTTGACCCCCTGGAACACATTCAGCGCCTGCGCCGCGCGCGCCGGAGACACTCCGGCTTGGCGCGCCGCCGCGATGGCCGCCAGAGCATTCATGACATTGTGCTCGCCGAGCAGTGCCCAGTTCACCTCCGCCACCCGTTCTTCGCGCCAATGCACCGCGAAGCGGCTCGCCGCCGATCCCGGCTCGATCTGCGCACTCCAATCGGCCGCAGCGCCGACGTCAGCCGCAGCGCCGGCACCCGGCGCCCCCCTCAATCCGAAGGTTTCGCGCGGCGTCCAGCAACCCATGCGCAGGGTGGCCTCGAGCTCCGCGTCCTCTCCATTGACGATGATCCGGCCCGCGCCCGGCACCGTGCGCAGCAGCTGATTGAATTGGCGGCGGATTGCGGCCACGTCCGGGTAGATATCCGCGTGGTCGTATTCCAGGTTGTTCAAGATGGCCGTACGGGGCCGGTAGTGGACGAATTTCGCACGCTTGTCGAAGAACGCCGTGTCGTACTCGTCCGCTTCGATGACGAAGAACTTTCCGGCCCCCAGGCGGGCCGTGGAATTGAAATTGCTCGGCACGCCACCCACCAGGAATCCCGGCTCGAGACCCGCATCCTCGAGTATCCAGGTGAGCATGGAGGTGGTCGTGGTCTTGCCGTGGGTGCCCGCCACGGCGATCACGTGCTTGTCCCGCAGCACCTGCTCAGCCAGCCATTGCGGCCCCGAGACATAGGGCATGCCGCGATCCAGCATGGCCTCGACGACCGGACTACCGCGGCTCAAGGCGTTGCCGACCACCACGATATCGGGGCGCAAGTTCAGCTGTTCGGCAGCGTACCCCTGCACGAAATCGATCCCGAGCGCCTCGAGCTGAGTGCTCATGGGCGGGTACACATTGAGATCCGCGCCGGTGACGCGAAATCCGGCGGCTTTGGCGATCGCCGCCACGCCACCCATGAAGGTGCCTCCGATGCCCAGAATATGGATGTGCATGCTCATGCATTCGGCAGCAGGCGCTGCTCCAGAACGAGCGACAGCAGGAAGTACCCCACGCTGATCACTATGCCGAGCGCCAAGCCCGAATCCAGGGCGACGCGCCAGATGTTTGCGCAGGCCAGCATGTACCAGATGAGCCCGACCAGCATCATTACTTCGATCGGCATCGACGCAATACCCTCCGATCCCACGACGTGGATCAACGACCCCAGCGGGTACAGAATGAGTTCCACCACTACTTCCACTCCCAGCAAAGCGATGCCGGTCTGCAGAAAGCGGTGCCGGCGGCGCGCCATGAGCAGCACCGCCCACGTGAAAGCCAGCGGCAGAGCCACGCTCAGCAGGATTCGGACCGACATCCGGTCATTCGATACGGGCGGCAGAAACACGCTCAGCACCTCGATCAGCGCAGCGGCGGCCGCAACCAGAGCCAAAAGGAACAACGACGCCGGCAATTGCGCCGGCGACCGTCTCCACAGAGCGATGTCCCAAAATGCCTTTGCGAGTCTCAGCATCATCCAATTCAGTCATAATCGGATCTAAATTGTAACGCGGATCAGTGCTATGCCCGGCGCGATTTGGATCGATAGAGAAGATGAGCTGCCCGCGTTGGCGCAGACCTTGGATTCGCAGGCGTGGATCGGCGTCGACACCGAATTTCTGCGCGAGCGCACCTTCTTTCCGAAGCTCTGCCTGCTGCAATTGGCGGCCGGCGACCGAATCTGGTGCGTCGATACGCTGCGGATCGGGAGCCTCGACCCCCTGATGGCCGCCCTGACGGCGGCTGCGGCACGCAAAATCATTCACGCCGCGCGCCAGGACTTGGAGGCCGTCTATCTCTCGTCCAAGGGCATCGTGGCCCCGGTATTCGACACTCAAATCGCCGCCGGGTGCATCGGCCTCAAGCCCCAGATCGGCTACGCGGAACTGGTCAAGACTCTGCTGGACGTGACGGTGCCGAAAGGCCAGACACGAACCGACTGGTCGAAGCGGCCGCTCACGCGAGAACAGCTGGAATACGCCGCCGACGACGTTTTGTATCTCGGCGACATTGCAGGCCGGCTCGAGACACGGTTGCGCGAGCTCGGGCGCGAACACTGGGTCCTGGAGGACTGTCAGGCTCTCGAAGACAGGCGGCTGTACGAGCCCGAGCCCTCGCAAGCGTGGATGAGATTGCGCGGGCTGGCGCAGCTGGAGCCGGCGGCGCGCGCGCGGGCCAAGGCTGCGGCCGTCTGGCGCGAAAGACTGGCACGTAGCCGCGATCTGCCGCGCGCCTGGATACTGCCCGACGCCGCGATTTTCGCGGTAGCGCAAGGTTCTGCGCCCCCGCTGAAAGACGGACTCGCGGCGAGCCTGCAGGACGCGCTCGCCCAGGCGTCGCAGGACGTGGAGGATCAAGAGCCCCCTCAGGATGGGCGGCCGACTCCCGAGCAGAGGGCCATGATCGACCGCCTGGGCAAGATCGTCGATGCTCGCGCCGCCGAACTCGAGGTCAGCGCGGAAATCCTCGCGCCTCGCGGGGAGCTGAAGTCCCTAGGCATGGGAAGCCGCGACGCGCACGCCCTGACGGGCTGGCGCCGCGAGGAGATCGGCACCCGGCTGCTCGAGGCTATGGGCTGATGCCGGCCTGGATGTTCTTGAACACCGTATCCACGTCGGCATCGGCATCCACGACGCGCAGCAATCCGTCGGCTTCGTAGTACTTGATCAACGGCTTGGTCTGCGCCTCGTACACCTCGAGACGCTTGCCGATGACTTCTTCCTTGTCGTCCGGGCGCTGGATCAGCCGATGCGCGTCGCCGCACTCCTTGGAATGCGCGAGCGCCCCCGGCGGCGCGGTAAATACGTTGAAAACGCGTCCGCAGACCTCGCAGACCCTGCGGCCGGTCAGGCGCTTGAACAGAATGCCCAAATCGAGGTTCATGAGCACCACCGAATCGAGCGGCGTGCCGAGTGCCTCGAGCATCTTTTTCAACGCCTCGGCCTGAGCGATGTTGCGGGGGAATCCGTCCAGGATGAAGCCCTGGGCGGCGTCCGGCCGGCCGATGCGTTCACGGATCATACCGAGCACCGTGGCATCGTCCACCAGCTTTCCCGAGTCCATGGCGGCCTTGGCGCGCAGGCCCAGTTCCGTGCCCTTGGCAACCGCTTCGCGCAGCAGATCGCCCGTCGATATCTGCGGGATGCCATAGGCTTTGACCAGCAGCTGCGACTGTGTGCCCTTGCCGGATCCGGGCGCTCCCAAAAGAACTATTCGCATGATTCTCATTGTAGTGAAACCGCGCTACCGTACCTTTGGGCAACGCGGTCGTCAAACCCCGCTCAATCGGCTATTCTGCGCGCCTTGCATCGCGGGGGACTCATGAAGAACGCGTTCTATGCACAATCCGGCGGAGTGACCTCCGTCATCAATGCCTCGGCCTGCGGCCTGATCGAAACCGCGCGCCGACACCGCGGCAAGATAGGCAAGGTATACGCCGGCCGGGACGGCATCATCGGCGCCCTGACCGAGGATATGATCGACACGGGCAAGGAGAGCGCCGCCACGATCCGGGCCCTGCGCCATACGCCGGGTGGCGCTTTCGGATCCGCGCGCTACAAACTGGCGGGAATCGACAAGAATCGCGCCCAGTACGAGCGCTTGATTGACATATTCCGCGCGCACGACATCGGCTATTTCTTCTACAACGGCGGCAACGATTCCATGGACACCGCGCAGAAGGTGTCCGAAATCGCCGTGCAAATGGCCTATCCCATCACCTGCATCGGGATTCCCAAGACCGTGGACAACGATCTGCCCATCACCGATTGCTGTCCCGGGTTCGGCTCCGCGGCCAAGTACATCGCCGTGTCCACGCGCGAGGCGGCGCTCGACGTGGCCTCGATGGCACGCACCTCGACCAAGGTATTCGTGCTCGAAGTCATGGGGCGGCATGCCGGCTGGATGGCCGCGGCCGGCGGTCTCGCCGGCGAGAAGGCCGGCGATGCGCCGCACGTCATCCTGTTTCCCGAGATCGAATTCGACCGCGAGCGTTTCCTGGCCAAGGTCAAGCTCTGCGTCGAGAAATACGGCTACTGCGTCATCGTCGTCTCCGAAGGCGTGCGCGGGGCCGACGGCAAGTTTCTTGCCGAGGCCGGCACCAAGGACGCCTTCGGCCACTCGCAGCTGGGCGGCGTGGGACCGGTGGTTGCGCAAATGACCCAGGAAGCCTTCGGCTATAAATTCCACTGGGCCGTCGCCGATTATCTGCAGCGCTCGGCGCGGCATATCGCATCCAAGGTGGATGTCGATCAGGCCTATGCCGTCGGCAAGGCGGCGGTCGAACTCGCGCTCAAGGGCCGAAACGCCGTGATGCCCGTCATCATCCGCAAATCATCGAAGCCCTACCGCTGGGGCATCGGCGAAGCGCCTCTGAGTGCAGTCGCCAACAAGGAAAAAAAGCTGCCGCGCAATTTCATCACGACGGACGGCTTCGGCATTACAGCCGCGGCCCGCGCTTACCTGTTGCCGCTCATCGGCGGCGAGGACTACCCGCCCTACCGCCATGGCCTGCCCGCCTACGCCGCGCTCAAGGGTGTCGGCGTGCCGAAGCGCCTGCGCACGCCGTTTGTGTTATAGTCCGGCTCGCCTTTTTGGCCATATAATTATATATTTTTCAATAACATAAGACCACACCGGAGATTTAACCCATGACTCTTGATTGTGCGCTATGGCTGGCCATTGCGGCGGGTGTCGTTGCCATTCTCTACGGCATCATTTCGGTGCGCTGGATTCTGGCGCAGCCCGCGGGCAATGCGCGGATGCAGGAAATCGCCGCAGCGATTCAGGCGGGCGCCAAGGCCTACCTCAATCGGCAGTATTCCACCATCGCCGTGGTCGGGGTCATTCTCTTCGTGGCACTGGGATTTGCGCTGGGCTGGGCCACCGCCGGCGGCTTCGCGGTGGGCGCGATTCTCTCCGGGCTCGCCGGCTATATCGGCATGTTCATCTCCGTGCGTGCCAATGTGCGCACCGCACAGGCGGCGCACTCAGGCATCAATGCCGCCCTCAAGGTCGCATTCCGCGGCGGCGCCATCACCGGCATGCTGGTAGTCGGCCTGGGGCTGCTCGGCGTCGCCGGCTACTTCCTCCTCATGCAGCGCGTTCTCGGCGATTCTGAGGCCGCGCTGCGCTCACTCGTCGGTCTCGCCTTCGGCGGCTCGCTGATCTCCATTTTCGCGCGCCTTGGCGGCGGCATATTCACCAAGGGCGCCGACGTGGGCGCGGACCTGGTCGGCAAGGTGGAAGCCGGTATCCCCGAGGACGATCCGCGCAATCCCGCGGTCATCGCCGACAACGTCGGCGACAATGTCGGCGACTGCGCCGGCATGGCGGCCGACCTGTTCGAAACCTATGCCGTCACCCTGGTTGCCACCATGCTGCTGGGCGGACTGGTCATGGTGAACATGGGCGAGCGAGCGGTGCTGTTTCCGCTGGTGCTCGGCGCGATCTCCATCATCTCCTCCATCGTCGGCACCTTCTTCGTCTCCACCCGCGAAGGCGGCAAGATCATGAACGCGCTGTACAAAGGCGTCATCGTCTCCGCCGTCATTTCGGCGGTCGCGTTCTATTTTGTCTCGAAGTCCCTCATGGGCGATCAAGCCATGTCCATCTGGCTGTGCACCCTGGTCGGCCTCGCGCTCACCGCGGCCATGATCGTGATCACCGAGTACTACACCGCCACCGAGTACAAGCCCGTGCAGCACGTGGCCGCAGCCTCGCAGACCGGCCATGCCACCAACATCATCGCCGGCCTGGGCGTGTCGATGAAGGCCTGCGCGCTGCCCGTCCTGGCGGTCGCCCTGAGCATCTGGGCCTCGTTTCAACTCGAAGGCCTGTACGGCATCGCCATCGCCGCTACCGCCATGCTGTCCATGACCGGCATGATCGTGGCGCTCGACGCCTACGGCCCCATCACCGACAACGCCGGCGGCATCGCCGAAATGGCCGGGCTGGATAAAAAGGTGCGCGACGTCACCGACCCCCTGGACGCGGTGGGCAACACCACCAAGGCAGTCACCAAAGGCTATGCCATCGGTTCGGCGGGCCTCGCGGCCTTGGTTCTATTTGCCGATTACACCCACAAGCTGAGCGAGGTCCTCGGTCACCCAACCACCTTCGACCTGTCGAACCCCGCCGTGATCATCGGCCTGTTCATCGGCGGCCTGATTCCCTATCTGTTCGCCGCCATGGCCATGGAAGCAGTGGGCCGCGCCGCGGGTTCCGTGGTCAACGAAGTGCGACGCCAGTTCCGCGAAATCAAAGGCATCATGGAAGGCACCGCGAAGCCCGACTACTCGCGCGCCGTGGACATGCTCACCAAGGCGGCGATCAAGGAAATGATCGTGCCGTCGCTGCTGCCCATTCTCGTACCCATCGTGCTGGTCTTCGTGGTGAATTTCCTCATGGGCCCCGGCTCCGGCATCCAAGCGCTGGGCGGCCTCCTGATCGGCACCATCGTCACCGGCCTGTTCGTCGCCATCTCCATGACCACGGGCGGCGGCGCCTGGGACAACGCCAAGAAGTACATTGAGGAAGGCCACTACGGCGGCAAGGGCTCCGATGCCCACAAAGCCGCAGTGACCGGCGACACCGTCGGCGACCCCTACAAGGACACCGCGGGTCCCGCCATCAACCCGCTCATCAAGATCATCAACATCGTCGCGCTTCTCTTGGTGCCGCTGCTCGGCAAAATGATGTAAGCCGGTCGCCGGCGCCGTGATGTTGAACGGTTAGTGTGGCTTTGCGCGGGAGGCTAAGTCTTGGAGCGGCAACGGGGAGCAGTTGCCGCTCCAAGACTTAGCCTCCCGCGCGAACTCTCATACCGGTCAACATCACCACGCCAACCCGAGCTACTCCGTCTGCGTGGTGATATTCGTCGCCCCAATGCGCAAGGTCAGGGGGGATAAGAAGCTGGACGCCAACTGTTGCCTTTCGTTGGCGTCCAGCTTCTTATCCCCCCTGACCCTGTGAATCGGTCGATATCACCGTGCCGACGTAGTGACTCAGATGTCGAAGTAGATGGCG
>Ga0302314_10003867_pt1 | contig 27560 bp, 26 predicted proteins | sample III_Palsa_N2_3_FD_200533 | JGI IMG/M metagenome (GOLD analysis project Ga0302314, IMG submission 200533) | Peat permafrost microbial communities from Stordalen Mire near Abisko, Sweden - III_Palsa_N2_3 | ecosystem: Environmental > Terrestrial > Soil > Palsa > Peat permafrost | place: Sweden...
GCTGCTGACGGTGCACTTCAAGCTGCCCGTCGACAAGCTGTGGGTGACGGTCTACGCCGAGGATGACGAGGCCTACCAAATCTGGAACACCCAAGTGGGCGTGCCGGCCGAGCGCATCGTGCGCATCGGCGACAACAAGGGCGCGCGCTACGCGTCCGACAACTTCTGGATGATGGGCGACACCGGCCCGTGCGGCCCCTGCACCGAGATCTTCTACGACCACGGCGAAGAGATCCCGGGCGGCCCGCCGGGCTCGCCGAACGAGGACGGCGACCGCTACATCGAGATCTGGAACAACGTCTTCATGCAGTTCAACCGCACCGAAGACGGCGTGATGCACAGGCTGCCCAAGCCCAGCGTCGACACCGGCATGGGCCTGGAGCGCCTGGCCGCGGTGCTGCAGCACGTGCATTCGAACTACGAGATCGACCTGTTCGTGAACCTGCTGGCCGCGGCCAAGAAGGCGGTCGACGAGGCGACGCCGAACGGCGGCGCGGCCGGAGCCGACGCTTCCGGCGCCGGGTGCGACAAGGACTCGCCATCGCTCAAGGTCATCGCCGACCATATCCGCGCGTGCTCCTTCACCGTCGTCGATGGCGTGATCCCGGGCAACGCCGGCCGCGGCTACGTGCTGCGCCGCATCGCGCGCCGCGCGATCCGCCACGGCTACAAGCTGGGCGCGCGCACGCCGTTCTTCCACAAGCTCGTGGCCGCGCTGGCGGCCGAGATGGGCGACGCCTATCCCGAGCTGCGCGCCGCGCAGGCGCGCGTCACGGAAGTGCTGCAGCAGGAAGAGGAGCGCTTCTTCAAGACCATCGCCACCGGCATGGAGATCCTCGAAGCGGCGCTGGCGTCCGGCACGAAGCAGATCGACGGCGCGACCGCGTTCAAGCTGCACGACACGTTCGGCTTCCCGGTCGACCTGACGGGTGACGTCTGCCGCGAGCGCGGCGTCACCGTCGACGAGGCGGGCTTCAACGAGCTGCTCGAGAAGCAGCGCGAGGGCGGCCGCCAGGCCGGCAAGTTCAAGATGGCGCAGGGCCTCGCGTACAGCGGCGTGCCGACGGCGTTCCACGGCTACGAGCATCTCGTCGTCGAGAGCGTCAAGGTGGTCGGCGTCTACGTCGACGGCAACCCGGTGAATTCCGCGACGGCCGGCGACGACGCCGTCGTCGTCCTCGACCAGACCCCGTTCTACGCCGAGAGCGGTGGCCAGGTGGGCGACACCGGCGAGCTGCGCAACGGCAGCACGCGCATGCTGGTGGAAGACACCGTCAAGATCCAGGCCGACGTGTTCGGCCACCACGGCCGCATCGTCGAAGGCACCGTCGCCGTCGGCGACTCGTTCGTCGCGAAGGTGGACGTCGAGCGGCGCGCCAGGACCGTGCGCAACCACAGCGCCACCCACCTGATGCACAAGGCGCTGCGCGAGGTGCTGGGCGCGCACGTGCAGCAGAAGGGTTCGCTCGTGAACCCGGACCGCACGCGCTTCGACTTCGCGCACACCGGCCCGATGACGCCCGAGCAGATCCGCAAGGTCGAGGAGATCGTCAACGCCGAGGTGCTGGCCAACGCGCAGGCGAGCGCGGTGACGATGGCGATCGACGACGCGCAGAAGTCGGGCGCGATGATGCTGTTCGGCGAGAAGTACGGCGAGGAAGTGCGCGTGCTCACCATCGGCTCCAGCAAGGAACTGTGCGGCGGCACGCACGTGCAGCGCACCGGCGACATCGGCGTTTTCAAGGTCGTGGCCGAGAGCGGCGTGGCCGCGGGCATCCGCCGCATCGAGGCGATCACCGGCGACAACGCGCTGGCCTACCTGCAGTCGCTGGAAGACACCGTCGACAGCGTTGCCGGCACCTTGAAGGCGCAGCCCGAGGAAGTGCCGGCCCGCCTCGCCGCGGTGCTCGACCACGTGAAGTCGCTCGAGAAGGAAATCGAGAAGCTCAAGGGCAAGCTCGCGTCGGCGCAAGGCGACGAACTGCTCGCGCAGGCCGTCGACGTCAAGGGCCTGAAGGTGCTGGCCGCCAAGCTCGATGGGGCCGACGCCAAGACGCTGCGCGACACCATGGACAAGCTCAAGGACAAGCTGAAGACCGCGGCCATCGTGCTGGCGGCCGTCGACGGCGACAAGGTGCAGATCGCGGCCGGCGTCACCGCCGACTCGATCGGCCGCATCAAGGCCGGCGAGCTGGTCAACTTCGTCGCGCAGCAGGTCGGCGGCAAGGGCGGCGGCAAGCCGGACATGGCCATGGCCGGCGGCACCGACGCCTCCAAGCTCGCGGGCGCGCTCGCCAGCGTGCAGCGCTGGGTGCAGGAACGCGCCTGATCTTCGCCGGATCCCGCGCGACGCCGCGTCGCGCGACGCCAACGCCGCGCGTTCTCCGGAATCCGCGGCGTTGTTCTTTTTCTTGACGCGTCCTGCGGCCGCCATCAGACTGGGTTCATGACCTTGAACTTCGTCGCCTCCCAAGCCATCGCGCGCGCCACCGCGACTGCGTGCGCGTGCGTGCGCGCGCTAGGCGCCGGCGCGTCGACGGCGATGCGCAAAGTCGTCGTCGCTTCGTCCCGAAGTCCGGCCCAGGGCCTGCCCGCGCTTCGCTGATCACCGCCGATTTCCCCGTCAAAAGGCCCGCTACCCGCGGGCCTTTCGCTTTTCCGCAGCCGCCGACCCAGGCACCCCCAAAAAGGAGATGTTCATGAGCCGACCCGACCCCGCCCCCGACCTCGCCGGCACACCGGGCGTGACCGTGCGCCGCACCTGCGTGACCGACGCCGCGGCCTTCGCACGCATGATGAATCACCCCGACGTGTTTCCCAACCTGCTGCAGATGCCGTACGGCAGCGAGGAGCACTGGAGGGCGCGCCTGTCCGAGAGCGGCGGGCTCGGCTCGCCGCATGTGCAGATCGTCGCCGAGTCCGGCGGCGTCGTCGTCGGTGCGGCCGGACTGCATCCGATCGGCGCATCGCCGCGCAAGCGCCATTCGATGATTCTTGGCATCCACGTCGACGCCGCCCGGCAGGGCCGCGGCGTCGGCAAGCTGCTGATGCACGCGCTGTGCGACTACGCCGACAACTGGCTGGGCCTGCTGCGCATCGAGCTGGACGTCTTCGCGGACAACCGCCGCGCGCAGGCGCTGTACGAGCGCTTCGGCTTCGTGCGCGAGGGCGTGCGGCGCTGCGAGGCGCTGCGCGACGGCGTCTACGTCGATGGCTGGTTGATGGCCCGCCTGAACCCGTCGCCGTTGAACGGCTTTCCGCGCGGCTGAGGCCGCGCCCATCGCATTCCTTTCCGGAGTCCTTGATGAATCGTCCTGATCGAACCGCCGCTGCCGCTGCCGCGGCCGCACGCGTCGCCGTGCGCCGTTCCACCGTCGCCGATGCCGAAGGCTTCGCGCGCATGCTGTCGAACCCGGAGGTCTATCCCCAGCTGCTGCAGATGCCGTACGGCAGCCCCGAGCACTGGCGCGCGCGCCTGGCCGACAACGCGGTGCCGGGCAAGCCCGACCTGTTGCTGGTGGCCGTGACCGACGCCGGCGAGGTCGTGGGCGGCGCCGGCCTGCATCCGGTCGGCGCCTCGCCGCGCCGGCGCCACGCGATGACGCTGGGCATGCAGGTGCAGCCCGCATGGCAGCGACAGGGCATCGGCACGCAGCTGCTGCAGGCGCTGGTCGACTACGCCGACAACTGGCTCGGGTTGTTGCGGCTCGAGCTGGAGGTCTACGCGGACAACCGCAAGGCGCAGGCGCTGTACAGGCGCTTCGGCTTCGTCGAGGAAGGCCTGCACAAGTGCGACACCTTGCGTGACGGCGTCTACGTCGACAGCCTGTCGATGGCGCGCCTGAATCCGTCTCCGTTGCGCGGATTCCCGCGCGATTGAGGCGGGCTTCGGTCGGCCGGCGGCGACGCACGGCCGCCCGAAGGCGCCGGCTCCGAAGTCCGCAGGACGAAGGTCCGTATGAGAAACTGCCGGCCGTTTTCCCGTTTTTGATTGCGCTCAATGACCACCCCGTTCACGAACCTCGTCCACTATCCGACCAACACCGACGCCGAGCTGGATCGACTGCAGCAGTTGTGCGAGCAACTGGCCGGCTTCGACGAACGCGTGTCGCTCGAGTGGCTCGACGGCGCGATGACGGCGCTGGCCGCCGGCCCGCGCGCGAAGCCGCTGGTCGAATGGCGCGAGGCGCTGCTGGGCGACGCCTGGGGCCGCGCGTTCGCCGATCCCGAGGCCGATCGCGACGCCACGGCCGTGCTGCAGTCGCGCTGGGCGGTGCTGCTGAAGCAGCTCGATCCCGAGCAGCTGATGGACGCCGTCGACGAGCTGCGGCTCGCGCCGGTGATGCTGGAGTGGACGGACGAGGACAAGGCGAAGCTCGTCGAGGACGGCACCATCGAGGCCGGCTCCGAAGACGACGAGATCCCGCTCACCGGCGAGGTCTGGGCGCACGGCTTCATGGACGTGGTGCAGGCGTCGCCCGAGGACTGGCGCGAGCCCGACGAGTCGGCCGAAGAGGGCATCGCCGATGCCTACGAGGAGGCGCTGGTGCGCATCGCGATGCTGACGCTGCACGACCCGGCCGAACTCGCGAAGACGCTGGAGGAGATGTATCCGGGCGAAAAGCTGGAGCGCGACGACCTGATCCAGGAGGCGCTGTACGCCGTGCAGGACCTGCGCTGCTACTGGGTGCAGAACGCGCCCAAGCCGGTGACGCGCGTCGTCGGCAACGTGCCGGGGCGCAACGACCCGTGCCATTGCGGCAGCGGCAAGAAGTTCAAGAAGTGCCACGGCGCCTGATCTCGCGCGCCAGCGCACGAATCGCGATCACGCTACATTCCGCCAATGAATGAACGTCTGGACCTCCAAGGCAAGCACATCGTGCTCGGGCTTTCGGGCGGCATCGCCTGCTACAAGGCGGCCGAGCTCACGCGCGCGCTGGTCAAGGTCGGCGCGACCGTGCAGGTGGTGATGACCGCGGGCGCCGAGCAGTTCATCACGCCGGTGACGCTGCAGGCGCTGAGCGGCCGGGTCGTCTACACGAGCCAGTGGGACGCGCGCCCCGACAACAACATGGCGCACATCAACCTGTCGCGCGAGGCCGATGCGATCCTCGTGGCGCCGGCCAGCGCCGAGTTCATGGCCAAGCTGGTGCACGGCCGCGCCGATGACCTGCTGTCGCTGATGTGCCTGGCGCGCCCGATCGACCGCGTGCCCTTGCTGATCGCCCCGGCGATGAACCGCGAGATGTGGGCGCATCCGGCCACGCAGCGCAACGTCGCGCAGCTGCGTGACGACGGCACCACGCTGCTGGGCCCGGACGTCGGCGAGCAGGCCTGCCTCGAGTTCGGCGAAGGCCGCATGCTCGAGGCCGTCGACCTGCGCGACGAGCTGATCGCCTTCTTCCAGCCCAAGATCCTGCGCGGCAAGCGCGTCCTCGTGACCGCCGGCCCGACCTTCGAGGCCATCGATCCGGTGCGCGGGATCACCAACCACTCGAGCGGCAAGATGGGCTTCGCGATCGCGCGCGCGGCGCAGGAGGCCGGCGCCGACGTCACACTGGTCGCCGGCCCGGTGCACCTGCCCACGCCGCGCGGCGTGCGCCGCATCGACGTCGAGAGCGCGCGCCAGATGCACGCCGCCGTGATGCCGCTCGCGCGCGCGAGCGACGTGTTCGTCGCCACCGCGGCCGTCGCCGACTGGCGTCCCGCGCAGATGAACGAGCACAAGATCAAGAAGGACGGCAAGAAGGTCGCGCCGACGTTCGAGCTGACCGAGAACGAGGACATCCTCGCCGACGTCGCCCGTCTCGATCCGCGTCCGTACTGCGTCGGCTTCGCCGCCGAGAGCGAGAACCTGCTCAAGCACGCGCGCGACAAGCTCGAGCGCAAGAACGTGCCGCTGATCGTCGGCAACCTCGGCCCCGCCACGTTCGGCCGCGACGACAACGCGCTGGTGCTCGTCGACGCCGTCGGCGAGCGCGCGCTGGCCCAGGCCGACAAGCTCACGCTGGCACGCCAGCTCGTGCAAGAGATCGCCACGCGCATCGCCCATCCCTGAGGGGCATCCCCGAGCGGTCCTGCATCGATGCAAGACCTGACCCCGTGACCCCAGTTGCATCAACGCAAGACCCGACCCTCTCCATGACCATCATCGATCTCAAGGTACTCGACGCCCGCATGGCCGACACGCTGCCGGCCTACGCCACGCCGGGCAGCGCTGGCCTCGACCTGCGCGCCTGCCTCGACGCGCCTGTCCTTCTCGCGCCGGGGCAGACCGCGCTGATCCCGACGGGCCTGGCCATCCACATCGGCGATGCCGGCCTGGCCGCGATGATCCTGCCGCGCTCGGGCCTCGGCCACAAGCACGGCATCGTGCTGGGCAACCTCGTCGGCCTGATCGACTCCGACTACCAGGGCCAGCTGATGGTCAGCTGCTGGAACCGCGGCCAGACCGAGTTCACGATCGACCCGATGGAGCGCATCGCGCAGATGGTCATCGTGCCGGTGGTGCAGGCGACGTTCCGGCGCGTCGACGACTTCGATGCGTCGCATCGGGGCGAGGGCGGGTTCGGGTCGACGGGGAAGCACTGAGCTTCGCGGCGTGGCGCACGACGGGCCGTCCTTCTACGACGACGAAGGCGTCTTCGAGGCCTATCGTCAGCTGCGTGCGACGCCGGGCAACGCGAACGACACGCTGGAGGGCCCCGCGTTCCACGGCCTGCTCGGCGACGTGCGCGGACATGACGTGCTCGATCTCGGCTGCGGAGACGGCGCGTTCGGGTGCGAGCTGCTGGCGAGCGGCGCCGCGTCCTATCGCGGGATCGATGCCTCGCGCCGCATGATCGAGCGCGCAGAACTCGCGCTGCGGGACACGGCCGCACGACTGCGCTGCGTCGAACTCGATGCGTGGGCGCGCGAGGCCGAGGGCGAAGAAATTGCAGGCAGCGTTTCGCGTGCCTGCGCGCGGCTCGTCCTGCACTACATCGTCGACCTGCGGCCGCTGCTGCGGGCCGTGCATCGCGTGCTGCGCGACGACGGCCTGTTCGTGTTCTCCGTCGAGCACCCGATCCAGACATCGCGTATGGTGACCCGCAGCGAGAGGCTCGCGACCGGCTGGCGCGTCGACGACTATTTCGAATCCGGCCCGCGGGTGTCGCACTGGCTCGGCAGCGAGGTGGTCAAGTACCACCGCACGCTCGAGGAACACGTGCAGGCGCTGCAGGAGAGCGGCTTTCGCATCGAGGGCCTGCGCGAGTCAGCGCCGTCGCGCGCGCTGATCTCCGACGAACGCACCTGGCGGCATCGCCGCAGCTTTCCGCTGTTCCTCGTCATGTCGGCCAGTCGGCGCTGATGCCGTGGTCACCGCGGCTCAGTGGAGCTGCGACTTGTCCTTCGGCGGCAGCACCTGCAGCAAGCCTGCCGCATCGTCCTGCACGCTCTTCGCCTCGATCTCCTCGGCCGTCGCCGCGCGCACGCCGCGCACGGTGACGTGCATGCGGATCGCGATGCCCGCGAGCGGGTGGTTGCCATCGAGCACGACGTGCTCGGGGTAGATCTCGGTGACGGTGTAGACGGCGTCCTCGGGCATGTCCGGCGTGGCGGCGCCGTCCGGCAGGCCCTCGAACTGCATGCCGACTTCCACGCCGTCCGGGAACAGCGCGCGGTCTTCGAAGCAGACCAGCTCGGACTGGTACTCGCCGAACGCGTGCTCGGGCTCGATCTGCAGTTGCACGTCGTAGCCGGCGGCCTGGCCGTCGAGGGCCTCTTCGACCTTGGGCAGCAGGTCGTCGCCGCCGAAGAAGAATTCCGTGGGCTCGGTGAGCTCGTCGATCGGCGCGTTCTGGGCGTCCGAGAGCTGCCAGGTGAGCGAGACGACGCAAGGGGCGGTGATGTTCATCGGGCGAGATTTTACGTGGGTGCGGGAAGACTTCCGGCAGGCGCGGCCCGCGACCAGGGGAGAATGTCGCGATGAACCTTCGAGAACCCCTCGCGCTGCTGGGCGGCCTGTCGCCCGCGGCCTTCATGCGTGACCATTGGCAGAAACGCCCGCTGCTGATCCGCAACGCGTTGCCGCCGATCGCCGACAGTGGCGCGCCGCTCGCGCCCGTCACGCCGGCGCAGTTGTTCGAGCTCGCGTCGCGCGACGACGTCGAGTCGCGCGTCGTGATCCAGGACGCAGTCGCCGCGAAGCCCAAGGCGCGCTCGAAGACGGCGGTTCCGGCGCCCGAGGCCTGGCGCCTGAAGCATGGCCCGTTCGCGCGCCGCGCGCTGCCGCCGCTGTCGCAGCGCGGCTGGACGATGCTGGTGCAAGGCGTCGACCTGCACGTGCAGGCCGCGCACGACCTGCTGCAGCGCTTCCGCTGGATCGCCGACGCGCGCGTCGACGACCTGATGGTGTCGTACGCGAGCCCCGGCGGCGGCGTCGGCGCGCACATCGATTCCTACGACGTGTTCCTGCTGCAGGTGCACGGGCATCGGCGTTGGCGCGTCGGGCCGGTCGACGACGCGAGCTTCGTCGAAGGCCTGCCGGTGCGCATCCTCGAACGCTTCGAGCCGACCGACGAATGGGTGCTGGGGCCGGGCGACATGCTCTACGTGCCGCCGCGCTGGGGCCACGACGGCGTGGCCGAGGACGAGTGCATGACCTGCTCGGTCGGCTTTCGCACGCCGATGGGCACCGAGCTCGCGCGCGAGCTGCTGCAGCGCGTGCTCGACGACGTCGAGGCCGACCCCGACGAGCCGCACTTCCGCGACCCGCCGCGCAGCGCCACCGAGACGCCGGCGCGCATGCCCGCGGCGCTCGACGCGTTCGCGCGCAAGGCCGTTGATCGACTGCTGCGCGACCCGTCGCAACTGGCGCGCGCGCTCGGCGAGGTGATGACTGAGCCCAAGCCCGAGGTGTGGTTCGACACGGGCCTCGAGCGCGGCGCGGGCGCAGGCTTGCGACTCGATCGGCGCACGCGCATGATGTACGACGATCGGCACGTCTTCATCAACGGCGAGTCGTTCAACGCGGCCGGCCGCGACGCGCGCCTGATGCGCGAGCTGGCCGATGCGCGGCGATTGACCGCGCAGCAATGCAACCGGCTCTCGGCCGATGCGCAGGCCGTGGTGGCCGACTGGGTGGCGCAGGGATGGGCACATGACGACTGACGACGCGGCGGAACGACCGCCTTCGATGGACGACATCGCGGGCCTGCCCGATGCGAAGCCACCCAGCGGCGGCCAGGGCTTCGAAGGCTCGGCCGAATTCGCGCAGGCGCTGCGCGGCGCGATGGCCCACGCGAGCGAGCACGCCACGCGGCGCATTTGCTGGTGCGACGAGGACTTCGCCGCCTGGCCCATCGGCGAGTCCGAGTGGATCGACCAACTGACGCGCTGGGCCCGCACGAGTGGCCGCGAACTCGTCATGATCGCGCGCGACTACGCGGTCATCGAGCGACGCCATCCACGCTTCGCCGCCTGGCGCCGCGACTGGTCGCACTTGATCCAGTGCATGGTGCCCGACGAGACGCGCACCGCTGCGTTGCCGACGCTGTGGATCGATACCGACGAGCAGGCACTGCGGGTGTTCGACCACGAGCATCTGCGCGGTCGCAGCGGCTTCGACCGGGTCGATCGGCAGCGCGCGCGCGAGGACTTTGATGCGATTTTGCAACGCGCCAGTCCGGGTTTTGCCGCGGTGACACTGGGACTGTGAAAAGGTTCCGTATGGATGGGTATAATGGCGGGCTAGGCACAGGAAATGCTCGAGCTTGGCCTGCTGTCTTTTGCTCGGATACCTGCCGTGAGGGCGGGTATCTGGATTACCGGTAATGGTTCGAACCCAAAATTTTTCTTCGAGGAAATTCATGAACACGTCGCTCCTGTTGGCCTCCCTGGTTGCCGTCGCTGCCCTGGCTGCTTGCAACAAGACCCCGGACGCTACGCCGACCGCTGACGCTGCTGCCTCGGCCGCCGCTTCGTCCGCCACCGTCGCTGCTTCGGCTGCCGACACGTCGGCTTCCGCCGCTGCTGCTGCCGCTTCGTCGGCCACCGACGCTGCTTCGTCGGCCGCCACCGGCGCGATGTCGGCTGCCTCGTCGGCCGCCACGGCCGCGATGACCGCCGCCAGCAAGTAATTTCCAGGCCTGCGCTCCTCGCGAGCGCGGCGTCTAGAGATTTGAAAGCCGCCTTCGGGCGGCTTTTTTGCGTTCGCATGCTGAATGCAAGTTGAATCCGGATGCGTGGAAACGGGTCAGGGACTCGGAGGCTGTCAATGGGTCATGAGGGGGATTGACGCCGAGTGTCGACGCTCAATATGCGCGACCAGGCGTGAAAAAGCCGCCCGCAGGCGGCTGTCGTCGGACCCCGGAGGGCGTTGCGTCACTTCAGCTCGTCGACCAGCAGCGACACGATGTGCTGCGCGTTGTCGTCGTTGGACGGCTGGCCCTGGTCGTTCAGGATCGTGACGGTGGCGGTGTCGCCGGGCGCCTTGATCGAGATGCGGTACTTGCCGACCGCCGACGTCTCGCTCTTGCCGAACCACGACGTGATCTTCGAGAAGAAGCCCGGCTCTTCGCGGGCGGCTTCCTTCGCGTCGGTGTAGCGCACGTAGTAGAGGCCTTGGGCGCGATCGCGGTCTTCCACGGTGAAGCCGCCGTGATCCAGCGCGAGGCCGATGCGGCGCCAGGAGCGATCGAAGTTGTCGTCGACCTCCATCGTCGCGCCGGCCTGGCCGGCGACGACGCGCGCGCGCGCGGCGCCGTTCGGGCCGGTGCCGGTGGTCGGACGGCTGGTCGCGGCGCTCGGAATCACGCGGCCGTTGGTCGGGGCGCTGGCGGCGTCGTCGTCTTCCACGCCCCAGTGGAACCAGCTGGACTTCTTCGCCACGGGAGCAGGGGCTTCCGTCACGTTGGCTAGGCTCAGCATCATCTGGCTCAGTTGCTGCGCCTCGAGGCCCGGATCCGAGGGGCGGGGCATCCAGGTCACGTCGGGCGTCTGGACGCTGGTGGCCTTGCCGGTCACCTGCTCGACGGTGCCGAAGTGGCTCACGTAGATGTCGGTGCCACCGTCGGCGCGGCGTTCGAGGCGGGTGCGGTAGCGATCGCGCAGGCCGGAGTCCGACAGGTTGCTGACCAGGTTCGACAGGAAGTTGCTGACGCCTTGGTCCGGCAGCTTGTTCTTGCTGTCCTTCCAGTCGGTCTCGAGGATGCCGGTCTTGGGCTCGTCGACCGTCAGCGTGAAGCCTTGCGACGTCCAGTAGTTGCGCACCTTGGGCAGCACGTTCTCCGGCGCGTCGCTGGTGGTCAGCCAGCGCTGGTCGCCGTTGTGCTCGATGTGCAGGTTGCCGGCGGCGACGAGCGCTACTTCGGGCGTGGCCGGCGCGGGCGCAACGGCCGGCTGTGCCGGGCCCCCGGCCACCGACGAGCCCGACGGCGCGGAGGAGGCGTCGGCCGGCTTGTTCAGGTCAGAGGCGGTGACCACGCCGCCTTGCGGCAGGTAGCGCGAATCCTTCTGCAGTTGGGTCAGGTCGGGCGGCACTTCCAGCGGCTGTGTGCGCTTGGCCGCGCCCTTGTAGTCGGTCTCGCCGTGGGAGAACCAATCTCCGAAGACCGAGCATCCGCCAAGCATGAAGCACAGCGTCACGGTGGCGACGCGCAGGGGCGTGGGATGGAGCAGACGCTTCGGGGAATGGGTGGTCATGTGCATCAGGTTCGAGGTCAGGCCGGAAGTGTCCGGGCCGGGGATTGTCGCAGAGGTCGCCGATGGGCTCGCGCGGCCAGGTTTGCCGGCGCTTGCGCATTGCCGGCATCGTTCATGTTCGTGCGTGCGCTCAGGCGATGCCGCATTCGGCCAGCGCCGCGGCGACGATGGCCTGGCCCGCCTCGGTCATCTCCACGAGCGGCAGGCGCAGGGTGGGACGGCAACGGCCGAGTTGGGACAGCGCCCACTTAGAGGGTGCCGGGCTCGGTTCGCAGAACAGGTTCTTGTGCAACGGCAGCAGGCGCAGGTGCAGCTCGCTCGCGCGCTTCACGTCGCCGGCCAGCGCGGCTGCGCACAGCTCGCGCATGAGGCGCGGCGCGACGTTGGCGGTGACGCTGATGTTGCCGTGGCCGCCCAGCAGCATCAGCGCGACGGCGGTGCTGTCGTCGCCGGAGTAGACGGAGAACGACTTCGGCAGCGCGCGAAGCAGCCAGCCCGCGCGCTCGATGCTGCCGGTGGCTTCCTTGATGCCGACGATGCCCGGCACCTGCGCCAGGCGCACGACGGTGTCGTGCTGCATGTCGGCCACCGTGCGGCCGGGGACGTTGTACAGCACCATCGGGATGTCGACGGTCTCGGCGATCTTCGCGAAGTGGCGGTAGATGCCTTCCTGCGACGGCTTGTTGTAGTACGGCACGACCTGCAGCGTGCAGGTGGCGCCCACCTTCTTGGCGTGCTTCGACAGCTCGATCGCTTCCTGCGTGGAGTTGGCGCCGGCGCCCGCCATGATGGGAATGCGGCCGGCGGCATGCTCGACGCAGACGCGGATGACTTCGCCGTGCTCCTCGACGCTGACCGTCGCCGACTCTCCGGTCGTGCCGACGGCCACGATGCAGTCGGTGCCCTCGGCGACGTGCCAGTCGACCAACGCGCGCAGCGTGTCGTAGTCGACGCTGCCGTCTTCGTGCATCGGGGTGACCAGCGCCACGATGCTGCCGACAATTCTTTCCATTCGCATTCCTCGAAGGTTCTGGGGCCGGAACGCGCTCGGGCGCCGGCAATCGGTCGATTTTAGCCCGGCGACGCGAGAAGGTCCGCGCGCCCTGCTGCGGCGTCGCCACGGCGTGCGACGATGCGTTGCACCTCGCGTTCGGGTACCTCGCCGCGGGCCGGAAGGCGGCCTTCCTCGAACGCGATCACATGCCACTTTTCAGAGGCGAGAGCGACTGTCGCGCTGGCGGGTTCGCCGTCGCGCAGCAGGTCGAGCAACTCGCCCGGACGCAACAGGAATTCCGGCCGCCGCGGCCGCCCGAGGGACGCGTGCGCTTGTGCAAAGGTTTCGTAAATCAGCAAGCCGCCGGGGGCGACTGCAGCCTTGAGCGCCGGAAAGAGCGCACGCCACAGGTAGTTCGTGACGACGACGGCGTCGAACGTGCGGCCCGGCAGCGGCCACGGATCGGCCTCCAGGTCGGCTACCAGCGTGGTCGCCGTCCCGGCCAGCGGGGCAAGCAGCGCGGCGTCGCGATCGACCGCCATGATGCGATGGCCGGCCGCGGCCAGCCAGTGCACGTGGCGGCCGTGGCCGCAGGCGACGTCGAGCACCTGCGCGCCGGGCGGCAGCAGGGGCGTCCAGCGCACGATCCAGTCGGAGGGCGGCGCGGCGGCGTGAGAGGGTGGAAGGGCGGAATCCATGGCGCCACTCTACGGCGTCCGGCGACATCCGCCCGTGGAAAACACTGTGTTTATATCCAGAAAATACACGCCGGGTTGTTCGACTTCAAACCTAGAATCCGGTCATGGCCACGAACAAGGGCGCCGCGGGCGCCAAATCCAAGCAAGCCGGCGAATACGCCGAAGGGTCCATCCGCGTCCTGAAGGGGCTGGAGCCCGTCAAGCAGCGGCCGGGCATGTACACGCGCACCGACAACCCGCTGCACATCGTGCAGGAGGTCATCGACAACGCCGCCGACGAGGCGCTGGCCGGGCACGGGAAGCGCATCGCGGTCACGCAGCATGCCGACGGCTCGGTCACGGTCGACGACGACGGCCGCGGCATCCCGTTCGGGCTGCATCCCGAGGAGAAGGTGCCCGTCGTCGAGATCGTCTTCACGCGGCTGCATGCGGGCGGCAAGTTCGACAAGGGCAGCGGCGGCGCCTACAGCTTCTCGGGCGGCCTGCACGGCGTGGGCGTCAGCGTCACCAACGCGCTCGCGAAGAAGCTCGCGGTCGCGGTGTTCCGCGACGGCCAGTACGCGTCGCTGACGTTCTCGGGCGGCGACGTCACCGTGCCGCTGGAGGTGCGCAAGCTCACGTCCGGCGAGCGCCGCCACGGCACGCGCGTCACCGTCTGGCCCGACGCGCGCTATTTCGAGAGCGCCGAGCTGCCGCGCGGCGAACTGGTGCACCTGCTGCGCAGCAAGGCGGTGCTGATGCCGGGCGTCACGGTTTCGCTCACGATCGAGAAGACGGGCAAGGAGCCCGAGGTGCTCACCTGGACGTACCAGGGCGGCCTGCGCGACTACCTGCAGCAGACGCTCACCGCCGAGCCGGTCGTGCCGCTGTTCGAAGGCGAGCGCTTCGCCGGCTCCAACGAGTCCGAGAACTTCGCCGAAGGCGAGGGCGCCACGTGGTGCGTCGCCTTCACGGACGACGGCACCGCGGTACGCGAGAGCTACGTCAACCTGATCCCGACCGTGGCCGGCGGCACGCACGAGTCCGGCCTGAAGGACGGGCTGTTCACCGCGGTCAAGGGCTTCATCGAGGCGCACAGCCTGATGCCCAAGGGCGTCAAGCTGATGCCCGAGGACGTGTTCTCGCGTGCCAGCTTCGTGCTGTCGGCCAAGGTGCTCGATCCGCAGTTCCAGGGCCAGATCAAGGAACGCCTCAACAGCCGGGACGCGCTGCGGCTGGTGTCGGCCTACACCAAGCCCGCGCTCGAACTGTGGCTGCACCAGCATGTCGAGTATGGCCGCAAGCTCGCCGAACTGGTCATCCGCCAGGCGCAGGCGCGCCAGAAGGCCGGCCAGAAGGTGGAAAAGCGCAAGGGTTCGGGCGTCGCCGTGCTGCCCGGCAAGCTCACCGACTGCGAGAGCCGCGACCTGTCGCTCAACGAGGTCTTCCTCGTCGAGGGCGACTCCGCGGGCGGCTCGGCCAAGATGGGTCGCGACAAGGAGACCCAGGCCATCCTGCCGCTGCGCGGCAAGGTGCTCAACACCTGGGAAGTCGAGCGCGACCGCCTGTTCGCCAACAACGAGATCCACGACATCGCCGTGGCGATCGGCGTGGACCCGCACGGCCCGAACGACACGCCGGACTTCTCCGGCCTGCGCTACGGCAAGGTCTGCATCCTGTCGGACGCCGACGTCGACGGCTCGCACATCCAGGTGCTGCTGCTGACGCTGTTCTTCCGCCACTTCCCGCAACTGGTCGCGCGCGGCCACGTCTACGTCGCCAAGCCGCCGCTGTACCGCATCGATGCGCCCGCACGCGGCCGCAAGCCGGCGGCCAAGATCTACGCGCTCGACGAAGGCGAACTCGAGGCCACGCTCGACAAGCTGCGCAAGGAGGGCGCCCGCGAGGACTCCTGGAAGATCGGCCGCTTCAAGGGCCTGGGCGAGATGAACGCCGACCAGTTGTGGGAAACCACGCTCAACCCCGAGACGCGCCGCCTGCTGCGCGTCGAACTGGGCCTGCTCGACGCCGTGCAGACCGAAGGCTCGTTCACGCGGCTGATGGGCAAGGGCGAGGCGCATGCGCGCCGCGAACTGATGGAACTCCGCGGCGACGCGGTCGAGATCGACATCTGAGGTGCACGCTCGAAGGGCGCGCCGATGAGAGACATTGCAGAGCTGATCACGGATTGCGAGCGCGGCCTCTACACCTTCGGCGAAGTCGTGACAGCCATCGTGTGTGAGGCAGCCACGCGGGATATGGGTCATCTCGCGAACGGATTGCCGGCCCGAATCCTGGATGGCATCGAGGGCGCGGCTCGTTCGCTGCCCGAAGATGCAACGGCTGAAGACTGTGTCTTGTCGAAGTCCGGTCGCGCCCATGCCGAGGAATGGTTCAACGGCGCTGTCCGGTGGCGTCGCTACTTTGCGCAACGATCCTCGAATCTCGAATTCGGCGCTTCGACAACGTGATGATGGCGTGATGAGTCGAGGCGCATCGCCCGCCGCTGGCGACTTCGCTTCACGGGCAGAAGTCGTCGCGCTGTCGCGCTGAACTTTCGAGCCATCGCGCGATCGGAAGTCGAGCGCCGCAAACGGTGCTTCCGGAGTCGATGGCTGGATGCGTCGATGCGTCGGGTCGTGCGCATCGCGGCGTCATGTCGCCGCGTCGTGGCGCGATGCCATTCGACCGTCGCCGAATCAATTGCTTACATAACCAGCGCCTCGGTCGGCGCATCCGTCAATGCCTGACGCTTCAGTTATCCGCCCAGGGTGACAAATCGTGCAGAAATCCCGCTTTCTTCGGGGCTTCCCAGAGGCCGGTCCTTGCGATCCTTGCCCATAGAATCCACGCTCCGTTGCCCGACCCCGGTCGAGCAGCCCCGCCTTCGTGCGCTCCGCCGCCTTCTCCTCCCGCCCGACCGCCGCCCTTCCCATGCCCACGCGTGACATCGCCGAGAGCGCACATCTGCGGATCCGTCCGACGATGCTGTCCGACCTCGACTTCGTCGTGTCGGTGGAGCAGGACGCGCGCAACCTCACGTTCATCACGCCGTGGGAACGCACGCAGCACGAGGGCGCGATCCGGTTTCCGGACTCGCGCCATTTCATCGTCGAGGCGGGAGACGAGTGGGAACAGGTCGGCTTCGTCATCCTGCAGGGCTGCCGCAATCCGAATCGCTCGGTCGAACTCAAGCGCATGGTGCTGCAGACCCAGGGCCGCGGGCTCGGGCGCGCCTGTGCCCGCCTGTTCAAGCAGCTGGCGTTTCGCGACCTGCATGCGCATCGCTTCTGGCTGGACGTGAAGTCGCTCAACGCGCGCGCGCTTCGGCTGTATGCGAGCGAGGGCTTCGTCGAGGAAGGCCGGTTGCGCGAGAGCGTGCGCGTGGGCACGGGCGAATCCGCGGGCTGGGAAAGCCTCGTGGTGATGTCCATGCTCGAGCGCGAGTACCAGTCGCGCGTCGATGCGGGGCTCGAGGCGCCGCTGTCGGGGCAGGCGTCATGAGCCGCCCGCTGCTGATCATCGCCGGCGTCGTCGCGCTGGTCACGGGCTCGATGGCCGCGTGCGACGCCGTGCCCGAAGCCCGCGCCGCGCGCGCGCTCGATGTGCCGTCGCCGGTCGTGGCCGAGGCCGCCACGCCGGCCGCCAATCCGATCGTCCCGGTCGCCGGCAAGCCCGTGCTGTGGGGCTACGTCGATGGCGCGGGCGTCGCGCACTTCGCGTCCAGCCAGATCGACTCGCGCTACGACCAGGTGCTGCGCGAGACCGACGACCGCCGCGTGCCGGGCAAGACCCAGGGCACCGACGGCCTGCTGACCTGGCTCGAGATCTCGCCCGAGGTGAGGGCGATGCAGCCGCTGCTGGACGAGGCCGCGAAGACCACCGGCGTCGACGAGGAACTGCTCAAGGCGGTGATCACCGTCGAATCGAACTACAACGCGCATGCCGTGTCGCCGCGCGGCGCCGTCGGCCTGATGCAGCTCACGCCGGTGACCGCCGACCGCTACGGCACGAAGGAAGAGCGCCAGGTGCCGGCCGCCCAGCGCATGCTCGACGCCCGCACCAACATCCTCACCGGCGCGCGCATGCTGGCCGACCTGACGCGGCGCTACGGCGGCATCGACATCGCGCTCGCCGCATGGAACGCCGGCGAAGGCACGGTGCGCAAGGCGGGCGGCCAGATGCCCGAGATCGCAGAGACCGAGGCCCATGTCCACATGGTGCTGGAGCTCTACTGGGCGCTGCTGCAACGCAAACTGCCGCAGCACGCGCATGGCGTGGAAGTGGTGTCCTGCGCGGCTGCCGTCTGCGGCCGCTGAGCGACGCCGCCCCGCGGACCCGTGCGGGCTTCGCGTCAATCCGACACGGTCAATTCCTTACGATACTGCGGGGGCAGCTGCGGTCTCCGCGTCCGCCAGCACCGACAATGACCCTTGGCGGCCGCTTCACGCGCATGCCGCGGCGATCAAAGGAAATCCGGTTTGACCATGGAACAGACTCCCCTCGCGTTCGGCGGTGGTGACGGTGGCGGCGAAGCGCTGACCCTCGCCCACTACGCCGAGCGCGCCTATCTCGAATACGCGCTGAGCGTCGTCAAGGGCCGTGCGCTGCCCGACGTCTCGGACGGCTGCAAGCCGGTGCAACGCCGCATCCTGTACGCGATGCACCGCAAGGGCCTGTCGTTCACGGACGCGAGCCGCGCGGGCCCGTCGCCGCGCAAGAGCGCGGCCGTCGTCGGCGACGTGCTGGGCATGTTCCATCCGCACGGCGACGTTGCGGCCTACGACGCCCTCGTGCGCATGGCGCAGGACTTCAGCCTGCGCTATCCGCTGATCGACGGCCAGGGCAACTTCGGCAGCCGCGACGGCGACGGCGCGGCCGCGATGCGCTACACGGAAGCGCGCCTGAACCCGATCGCGCGCCTGCTGCTCGACGAGATCGACGAAGGCACCGTCGACTTCATGCCGAACTACGACGGCACGACGACCGAGCCCCGGCTGCTGCCCGCGCGCCTGCCGTTCGTGCTGCTCAATGGCGCGAGCGGCATCGCCGTCGGCCTGGCCACCGAGGTGCCCAGCCACAACCTGCGCGAGGTGGCCGACGCCGCCGTCGCGATGCTCAAGAACGACAAGCTCAGCGACGACGAGCTGTTCGCCGCGATCCCCGGCCCCGACTTCCCCGGCGGCGGCCAGATCATCAGCTCCGAAGCCGATATCCGCGACGCCTACGCCACCGGTCGCGGCAGCCTCAAGGTGCGCGCGCGCTGGAAGATCGAGGATCTCGCGCGCGGCCAGTGGCAGCTGATCGTCACCGAGCTGCCGCCCGGCGCAAGCACGCAGCGGGTGCTCGAGGAAATCGAGGAACTGACCAACCCGAAGATCAAGACCGGCAAGAAGGCGCTGAGCGCCGAGCAGATCCAGCTGAAGGCCACGATCCTGGCCGTGCTGGACGGCGCGCGCGACGAGTCCAATCGCGAAGCGCCCGTGCGCCTGGTGTTCGAGCCGAAGAGCCGAACGATCGCGCCGCAGGAACTGGTCAACGCGCTGCTGGCGCACACCAGCCTCGAAAGCTCGGCGCCGATCAATCTCACGATGATCGGCGGCGACGGCCGGCCCACGCTGAAGGGCCTGCGCCAGATCCTCGTCGAGTGGACGACGTTCCGCCAGCACACCGTCAAGCTGCGCACCGAGCATCGCCTGCGCAATGTGCTCGATCGCATCCACATCCTCGAAGGGCGGCAGTTGGTGCTGCTGAACATCGACGAGGTGATCCGCATCATCCGCGAGAGCGACGAGCCCAAGCCGGCGCTGATCGCGGAGTTCAAGCTCAGCGATCGTCAGGCCGACGACATCCTCGACATCCGCCTGCGCCAGTTGGCACGACTCGAGGCGATCAAGATCGAGCAGCAGCTGGCGGAGGCCCGCGAGCAGCAGAAGAAGCTCGAGGACATCCTGTCGAGTCCCGCCGCGTTGAAGCGCACGGTCATCAAGGAGATCGAGGCCGACGCCAAGGCCCACGGCGATGACCGCCGCACGCTGATCCAGGCCGAGAAGCGCGCGGTCGCCGAGGTGAAGATCGTCGACGAGCCGGTGACGGTGGTCGTCAGCCTCAAGGGCTGGGTGCGCGCGATGAAGGGCCACGGCCACGAGGCGGGCGGCTTCGCGTTCAAGTCGGGCGACGGGCTGTACGGCACGTTCGAGTGCCGCACGGTCGACACGCTGCTCGTGTTCGGCAGCAACCAGGGCGGCACGGGGCGCGTCTACACGGTGGCCGTCAGCGCGCTGCCGGGCGCGCGTGGCGACGGCACGCCCATCACGACGCTGATCGAGCTGGAGGCCGGCACGCAGCCGCTGCACTACTTCGCCGCCGCGGCCGACGCGACGCTGCTGCTCGCCAACACCGGCGGCTTCGGCCTGCTGGCCAAGGTGGGCGACATGACCAGCCGCCAGAAGGGCGGCAAGAGCTTTCTCAGCGTCGCTGACACGGATCGGCTTTTGCCGCCCGTGCCGCTGCACGCGTCGCACACGCAGGTCGCCTGCCTCAGCATGAGCAGCCGCCTGCTGGTCTTCCCGCTCGACGAACTGAAGCTGCAGTCCAACGGCGGCAAGGGCCTGACGCTGATGGACGTCGACGCCAGGGATCCGCTGGTCTCCGTGGCCACCTGCGCCAACGCCGTCAAGGTGCTGGGCCTGGGGCGCGGCCAGAAGCCCAAGGAGGAAGACCTCAAGGGTGCGGCGCTCGCCTCGCACGCGGGCAAGCGCGCGCGCAAGGGCAAGGCGATCGACGCGGCGATCAAGGGACAGCGGGTGATCGCGCTTTGAGTCGCCTGCGCGTGCGATGAATGACGCCCGGCCCGACCGGGCGTTCCTTCATGGGCGGCAAGATGCCGACCTCGCGCCATCGCTCAGGGCGTGGCCATGCCTTTCCTGCAGAGGTCGCCCGACGCCGACGCGGGCACCAGCTCCAGTTGCTGGAGCGTCACCCGGCGCGGCCCTTGCGGCAGGTAGGTCACCGTGCGTCGCGTGCCGTCGGCGTTGTCGACACCGTAGCTCAGCGCCTTGCTCGAGTCGTTGCTGTAGACCTCGTCGAAGTGCAGCGTGTCGCCTTCGTGCAGGCCGGCGCGCTCCGCCGGGCCGCCCGGCTCGAGGCCGGTGAGGTGGCCGTGCGCCTTGAGCGTCGCCAGGAAGTCGAAACCGTGGTCGAACGCTGGACGCGTCCGCTGAACGACGCGGACGCAAGGGCCGAACGCCTCCTCGGGCAGGACCGGCAATTCACCCCGGTCGACGTGGCGGGCGATGTCGTCGGAGAGATCCAGGCCGGACAGCTGCTTGACCATGACGGGCAACAGCGCGTCGGCACTGACGACGTCGCCCTTCGCGTCGTTGCGTGCCGCCTGCGACACCTGAGCGCGCATCACCTCGTCGAGACCGGTGCGTCCATGGCTGGCATCGCGCAGCTTGCGATCCCACAGCACGGCCAGGATGCGCCCGCGGTCGTAGGGCAGCCATTCGATGTCCGGGTCGCGGTGGCGATCCGCCAGGATGCGCGTGTTGGGTTCGTCGCGCGCGGGCGAGGCGCCATAGCGCACCAGCGAATGGTTCCAGTCGGCGACGAATTGCGCGGGCGTCCACAGGCCTGCCTCGAGCAGGATGCGCGCGGTGTAGGCCTCGGTGAAGCCTTCGTTCAGCCACGCCTCGAGATCGTCGTCCCGCGCGGGAAAGCCGCCGATGCGCCGGGAGATCCAGGTGTGCAGGTTCTCGTGCGCGATCAGGTGCAGCCACTCCGACCGCGGCACCTTGTCGCCCATGTAGAGCGCGAAGCCGCCATGCAGGCCGCGCCCGCCATAGTCGCCGCCGAATTTCATCTGCACGAGTCCGATGAAGAACGGTCGGGCCGGCGCGCGCCAGAACTGCCACTCGGCGATCAGCACGCGCGCCGAGGTGTCCAGCAGGTCGGCTGCCGTGTCCTTCAGCCCGTCCGGATAGGCCAGGCGCAAGGTCGCCGTGCCGACGGCGCGCTCCATCAGGTGATAGTTCCGGCCGCCGATCATGAGCGAGTCCGCGACATCGGCGACGGTGGCCGGGCCCGAGAGGCTGGTCGTGGCCGTCCATCCGGGCGGAACGTCGTCGAGATCCAGCGTGGCGGCGGCCTGTTCGCGACCCTTCGGCAGGACCAGCGCCTGCTCGCCTTTGAGGCTGAACCAGAGGTTGCGCAAGGCCGGGTTTCGCTGCGGGTTGTCCTGGTCGGCCACCGCACTGTCGGAGCCGTCCGACCGCAACCTGTAGTGAAGCGTCACGACGGCCGCCGTCGCCCGGACCTGCAGCTCGTCGGCCGGCGCATCGACGGCCGCGGGCGTCGCCTCCGCGCCCTGCATGGTCAGGCCGGCCGCCGTCCGGTCGCCGGCGACCGACGCAGGCAGGTCGAACGCCAGCGGTTCGCCGATGTGGGCGGGCATCGTCAGCGTGACGGCGAGCGCCGCCAGCCTGTCGCCGCCGGCTTCCGCCTTGACGCGGTAGTGAACGGCGTCGGTCTGCGCGTTCGCCGCGCCGGCCAACGCAACGGCGGCTGTCGCGATCGACGCCAGCATGGAAAACCTGTTCATCGAAATCTCCCCCGGTGCGCAAATGCGTCTTCGCCGCGAACGGGCCTGTTCTCGGCCACGCCGTGCGGCAACTGGTCGAGCGGTCAATGGCCCGCTCTTGCGCGGCCGATCAGGTAGTCGGACACCGCGAGCGCCTGTGTCGCCCCCTTCGCCTGGCGCGGCGACGTCAACCAGCGGCCCTGCACCACAAGCGCCGGAACGCCGACGCTGTCGATGCCGCAGGCTTCGAACAAGGCGTTGGCCTGCTGGACTTTCGTGCGGACGCCGAACGAGTTGAAGATCGACATGAAGCGCGTGGCGTCGACGCCGTTCCTGGTCATGAAGGCCGCGATGTCCTCGGGCTTGTCCAGCCGTTGGTGTTCCAGGTGCACGGCGCCGAACACCTTGGGCGCCATGCCGTCGGCCAGCCCCATCGCCTCCAGCGCGAAATACATCGGCTGGAAGTTCGCGTAGTTCTGCAGGAACGGAACGGGCGAGCGGTGGAAGCGGACGCTGGCCGGCTTGCGGCCGAGCCACGATTCCAGCGTGGGCTCGAACTCGAAGCAGTGCGGACACGCGAAGCTGAAGAACTCGATCACGTCGACCGTTCCGGGCGGCGTCGCCACGGCCGGCGCGGCCGAGATGGTCGAATAGTCCTGGCCGGCGACCGGCGTGCCCTGGGCGTCGGCGATGCGAGCCAGGCCCAGGCCCAGCGATGCGGTGGCGAGGGCGGTGAAGCTGCGGCGGTTCAAGGAATTCCTTTCTGACGGCTGGCGGAGCGCCGCGCGTGGCGGCCGGTTTCGGGGCGGGGGTGCCGTTGCCAGTCGTCTTCCGACGGAGCGCGTCGCGCCCGGCCTGCCCGGCATCTCATTCGTTCAGCCAGTCCTTCAACTCGGCCCAGTTGTAGGTCATCTGCGCCGCCAGCATCCCCGCCGCGCCCCACACGCGCGGCAGGCCGTAGTCGGCGAAGCCGGCGGGGATGGGCGCGCCGGCGGCGATGGCGTCGGCGATGAGCTCGCCGGCCGCGGTGGTCGGGCCGACGCCGTGGCCGCCGAAGCCCAGCGCATGCCACGCGCCGTCGGGCAGGCGGCCGATCTGCGGCATCTGGTGGCGCGCGTAGCTCATGAGGCCGCCCCATGCGTAGTCCACCTTCACGTCGCGCAGTTCGGGGTAGACCTTCAACAGGTCGCGCTTGAGCAGGCGGGCGATCGGTTCGGCGGCGCGGTCGAGGATGGAGATGCGGCCGCCCCACAGGATGCGGGAGTCGGGCAGCGCGCGATAGTAGTCGAACGAGAAGCGCGTGTCGTAGATCGCGGCCTTGCCGGGGATGGAGCGGCCCAGCGCGTCGCCCAACGGCTCGGTGGCCATCACGTAGGTGGCGATCGGCAGCATCGCGCGCTCCAGCGGCGCGGACACCCCGCGCAGGTAGCCGCCGCCGGCGATGACGACGTGGCGCGCGTGCACCACGCCGTCCGCGGTGTGCACCGCGTGGCCGCCGTCCGGCGTGCGCGGCGCGACGATGCGCGTCACACGCGACTGCTCGTGGATGCGGCCGCCCTCGCGCTCGATGGCCGCGGCCAGGCCGCGCGCGTATTTCAGCGGATGGAAATGGAAGGCGTCGGGCTCGAGCAGGCCGCCGGCATAGCGCCGCGAGCGCGTGTACGCGCCGAGCTCGTCGTGCGACAGCAGTTGCCAGTGCACGTCGAACTCGCGTGCCATGAACTCCTGCCTGCGGCGCAGGACGGCGTCGTCGTCGAACCAGTTGGCGAGCAGCACGCCGGCCTCGACCGCGTCGCAGGCGATCGCGTACTGCGCGATGCGGCGCCGGATCGTCGCGACGGCTTGCTGCGTCAGGCCGTACATCGCCCGCGCGCCGGCGCTGCCCTGGTCGGCCAGCAGCTGCGCGTTGTCGAGGCTGAAGCCGCCGAAGACGAAGCCGCCGTTGCGGCCGGAGGCGCCGTGGCCGACGGTCTCGCCTTCCACGATGACGACGTCGCGCACGCCGCGCTCGATCAGCCCGATGGCCGTGCCCAGTCCGGCGAAGCCGCCGCCGACCACGCACACCTGCGCGTCCGCGCGCCCGCGCAGCGCGGGACGCGCGGGCGCGGGGCCGGCGCTCGCGGCGTAGTAGGTGCCGGGATTCACGCGCGCCGTGATCGGATCAGAAGCGGGAGCGCGGCTTCATCGACGCGCGCAGCGTCCACGCCAGCAGCAGCGCGAGGATCACGTACAGCAGGCAGCTCCACACCGCGAACGGGATGTGCAGCACCGACACCGCGGCGTCGGCGCACGAGGAGCGGGCCTCGAACACGTCGGGCAGCAGGCGATCGAGCTGGAGCTTGGCGATGATGCGGTCGGCCAGGCTCAGGTCGCACGACGCCTCGTTGATGGCGTGCAGCTGCTGCCACAGCGCCGACGCGACGCCGCACAGCGCGCCCAGGAACGCCAGCACGACCGCCAGGCGGCGCGGCGTGCCGGTCAGCGCCGCGCCCAGCAGCGCGAGCACGCCGACGACGATGTAGATCAGCCGCTGCAGCACGCACCACGGGCACGGCTCCATCTTGAACGCGTACTGCGCGAGCAGGGCCAGGCCGACCGCGCCCAGCGACAGCACGCCGACGATCGCGAGCACCTGGGGGATGCGGATGCGGATCCTCACGCCGCGAGCTCCGCGATCAGTTCGATCTCGACGCACGCGCCCATCGGGATCTGCGCCACGCCGAACGCGCTGCGCGCATGCTTGCCGGCGTCGCCGAACACCTCGCCCAGCAGCTCGGAGCAGCCGTTGGTGACCAGGTGCTGCTCGGTGAACGTGGGCGTGCTGTTGACCAGGCTCATCACCTTGACGATGCGCCTGACGCGCGACAGGTCGCCGCCGGCCGCGGCCTGCAGCGTGCCCATCAGGTCGATGGCGATGGCGCGCGCGGCGGCCTTGCCTTCCTCGGTGGTCATCGTCTGGCCCAGCTGGCCGACCCACGGCTTGCCGTCCTTCTTGGCGATGTGGCCCGAGATGAACACGAGCGAGCCGGTCTGCACGAACGGCAGGTAGGCGGCGGCGGGAATCGCGAGCGGCGGAAGCTCGATTCCAAGGGCTTGCAGGCGGGCGGCGATCGTCATGGCGGTTTCTCCGTGCGGGCCGGCACGCGCACCGTCTGGACGCGGTGGCGCCGGGTGGCCCGATGATGGGCACGGATGCTACACGCCCGCCCAATCACCTGTCCCGCTGCCGGGACGCCGGCGGCGGTTTCGTGCGGACGAGCGGCGGAATGCGCGTCCGGACGGCGGTTGCTCAGACGTCCGCGGTGTTGAGCCCGGGCCGCAGGTAGTTGAGCAGCAGCGGCTCCAGCCGCCGCGCCTCGGCTTCGTCGTTCGTTACGGCCCACCGATAGAAGATGCCCGACGGCGCCGTGCCGCGCGAGCGCTGCTGGATCTGCACCAGCACGCTGACCTTGCCGGCATGCTTCAGCGACGTGCTGAGCCGGCCGCCGCGGCTGGTGACGCTCAGGGCCGCCGGATCGACCATGTAGGACTTCATGCGCGATCGCAGCGTCGTGGCCTTGCCGATGTAGAGCACGCCCAGTTTCATGCCCAGCGTGATCGGGCCGTCGAACAAGGTGAACGCGTAGACGCCGGGCGCCTTCGGAACCACGTCGCGATTGACGCCGCCGCGGCGCAGCGTCTCGACCGCGTACGGCGCCGACCAGGCGATGCCGGAGAACCACGGGACGTCGGTGCTGGCGTTGTCGGGCATGGCATGCTTCCCATTGCTGCGTCGCGATTTCCCGAGTATGCGGGCTTTCGCGGGCGGTACGGCGACACGTATGCGGGATGGCGCGCGACGCCTTCAGTCGATCGCGACGAGCGGGGCCAGCGCCTGCTGGCCCGGCGGCGTCAGCGCCAGCGCGCGCTCGCTGCCGATGCGGCGCAGCCAGCCGCGCTCGATGAAGTGCGACAGCAGGCGGCTGGCCAGCTTGCCGGCCAGGTGGTCGCGCCGCTCCGACCAGTCCAGGCACGGATAGGCGATGCGGTGCGACGCGCCCGCCCGCAGCGCGGCGGCGTCGAAGCCGAGCTGCGCCAGGCCCGCGACGCCGGTGTCGGTCAGCGCGTAGCCGTCCGGCGCGTCCTCGAGCCAGCCGAGGGCGAGCAGTCGATCGAGCAGCGCGACGCCGCGGCGGCCGGCCAGGTGTCCGTAGCAGCAGCGCGCCTCGCGCAGCCGCAGCCGCGCCGGCGCCGACCACGCGCGGTCGTGCGACGAGCGCTCCGCGACCATCGCGAGCGCCTCCAGCGCGTGGGCGACGTCGGCATCGGCGATGCGGAAGTAGCGGTGGCGACCGCGCGGTTCGCACACCAGCAGCCCGGCGTCGACCAGCTTGACCAGGTGCGCGCTCGCCGTCGCCGCGCCCACCGACGCCGTGCGCGCCAGCTCGCCCGCGCTCGCGTACTCGCCCGACAGCAGGAACGCCAGCATGCGCGCCCGCGACGGATCGGCCACCAGCGCGGCGACGCGCGCGAGGCGCGGCTCGTACGGGGCTTCGGAAGGCGCGGGCGGCGCGCGGCGCGAGGGGGGCATGGCGGCGATGTCAGGCGGCGTCGGCATCACTGTATTCCGATGCGCGCAGGCAGGCGCCGTCCACCACCTCGGTGAACGTGCGCTCCTCGCGGACGATGAAGCGCTCGCGCTGCGCGAACTCGAAGTTGGCGCGGCCTTGCGGGTCGGCGCGCAGCCGGGCGCGGTAGGCCTCGTAGGCGGCGAGGCTGGGAAACGAGATCAGGCCCCAGGCCTCGTAGTTCGTGCCCTCGCTGGGCAGGAAGTAGCCGACCAGGTGGCCGCCGCAACGCGGAATGATGCGGCCCCACTCCGCGCAGTACTGGCGGAACAGCTCGCGCTTGAACGGGTCGATCTCGTAGCGGATGAAGCAGGTGAGGATCATGGCGGGCTCGCTTGGCGGTGAGCCTGCAGTCTCGCGGCGGACGGCGGCGCGATGCTTCGTCGCGTGGCGAAGCGTCGGCTCGAGGTGCGTCCTCGATCGAGGGTGCCGACGCCATCCGGGCACGGCATCGGGTCGGGCATGCCGAGGTGGACGATCGCCCGCGTCACCGGAAACAGGATGGTGCCGCCGCCGATGATCATGCAGGTTCGCCCCGGCCCGGAACGCGCCCGGCGCGGACGGTTGTGCATCGATCGACATGGCACGAAGTCTGACAGCCTTTCGATGTTTCCGTGCGCGCCGCGAGGCCCTGAAACAGGCCATTCCGCGCCGGGCCGAATTCGCGGCGACTCCTACGATGAACGCATGGAAGACCGCATCGCGATCGCACCGCCCGACGCCGCCGGCGCCTGGCGGCGCGCGGCGTTCGCGTTGGCCTGGGTCGCCGGCATCGCGCTGCAGCTGCAGCAGCCGGCGCTGTGGTCGGGCGAGTGCTATCCGTTGATCGGGGCGGCGGCGCTGGCCGCGTGGCTGGTCGCGCGGCGACTGCGATGGCGCGTGGCCGGCAGCGCGGGCGTCGCGATCGCGCTGGCCGCCGCCGGCTTCGCGTACGCGGGCTGGCGCGCGGAAACGCGCCTCGCGGACGCGCTCGCGCCCGAGTGGGAGGGCTGCGACGTCGAGCTGGTCGGCGTCAT
>Ga0302314_10003870_pt1 | contig 27539 bp, 22 predicted proteins | sample III_Palsa_N2_3_FD_200533 | JGI IMG/M metagenome (GOLD analysis project Ga0302314, IMG submission 200533) | Peat permafrost microbial communities from Stordalen Mire near Abisko, Sweden - III_Palsa_N2_3 | ecosystem: Environmental > Terrestrial > Soil > Palsa > Peat permafrost | place: Sweden...
GCTTTTGAGATTGCCGCGCGGACTCGCGGTGCGCTCTGCTGGCGCACCGCGAGCACGCGTCAGGCTTCGAAGGCGGGCGGCATGCTTATCTCCGCGGCCCCACGAGCATGGGGGACAGTCGCCGACTCATGCAGAATAGGTGGCGGCTCTGGCTATGGGAGCGATTTCGGTGTTCACTGCGTTGCTCGGTTCGACGTATCTGACGCTGCGGATGACCTCTTACCGGCGGTGGAGCGGGCGCACGGCGTCGTCTCAGCTTGCACGTTGAAGGAGGATCGGTGTCGCCACAAGACTTGCAGATCGGTCGTGCGTACTTTCAGGTTACCTACGAAGACCGTGAATTCACCATTCCGGCGGTCGATCCCATGATCTATCTCGGCGCGGATATTCTTGAAGTCGATCCTTTGGACGAGCCTCCCGGTCAGCCCCGGTACGTCTTTCAAGACACCGTCTCGTTCGCTCACTTCGGCAATGCGATCGAGTATCGAGGCGAGACGAACCTCGAGGACGAGGGTGCCCGTGTCTTCTCCTTAGGGGCCGAGGATTTGGACTGCCTCTTCGATTTGAGGGGCGTCGTGGCGGAATTGAGCGAAGCTCTGGATCGAGCGGGGAAATCCCAGCCCTAGCGCAGAGATCCCAGCCCCGGCGCAGAGATCCCAGTCGAGCGGATAAATCTCTCAGCTCGCGCGCCACAACTCCGGAAATAGCGGGTGATGCATGGGCGCCCCCGCGGGCAGCTCCGCCGCGAGGCCCGGAAATTCCGGCGAGGTTTTCCAGCGTCGCGGTGCGTGCACGATGTCGTCGCCCAGAAAGCGTACGGAGAACACGCGCCGGCGCCGGTTCGCTTCGACGCCCCGCGAGGCATGCAGCGTGAGCATGTGAAAGCACACGGCATCGCCCGGCTTCAGCTCCCAACCGAGAATGCGAAAGTCGCCGCGGCGCTCCTCGATGTTCGGCAGATCGGCGAGGGACCCTTCCGGAAACCACATCGCCTGGGCATCCATGAACGTACGCGGCATGAGCCAAGGACCCAAGTGCGAGCCCGCGACGAACTCCAGGGTCGAGGCGCGGCTCACGGGATCGACCGGGATCCAGAAACTCACGTTCTGCGTGCCGTCGATATTGTAGTAGGGCTGGTCCTGGTGCCACGGAGTCGGCTGGCGCGTGGCGGGCTCCTTGGTGAGCATGTGATCGTGATAGAGGCGTGCCGAGCGGCTGCGCATGAGGCGGCCGGCCGTCTGCGCGAGCGCGGAGTCGAAGATGAACCGCCGGTAATGCGGATTGTCGGCCCAAGTGCAAAAGTCCTCGACGAACTTGCCGGGATCACCGGCAGTGCTCGCGACTTTCGCGCGCGGGCTCAAGCGCTCGAGATTCAAATCGATCCCCGCGCGCAGCTCCTCGATCTCGGCGGCATCGAACAAGCCGGGCAAGTGCGCCGCGCCGTCGCGCTGAAATTGCTCGACGAGCTCGTCAGTGGCCTGGAAGCGCATTCAATATCTCCTCGAGGAGCGCGGGACCCCGGTAAGCGAAGCCCGTGTAGATCTGCAGCAGGTCGGCCCCCGCCTGCAACGTGGCAGCGGCCCGATCGCCGTCCACGATACCGCCCACGCCGATGATCGGAAAGTCGCCGCCGAGCTCGGCGCGCAATTGACGGATGACGGCCGCGGAACGCGCGTGCAAGGGCGCGCCTGATAGGCCGCCGCGCCGGCCGGCCGGCCACTCGGGACCGAGCACCGACAGATCGGTGGTGGTGTTCGTGGCGATCACGCCGTCGACTCCGAGCGAGCGCAGGCTCGCCGCCAGCGCGCTGATCTGCGAGGGGTCCAGATCCGGCGCGATCTTCACGAGCAACGGGACGCGGCGTCCGTGGCGCGTCTGGAGCCGCGCGCGCGACTCGAGCAGAGGGCCGACGATGCCCGACAGGCCGTCAGGCGCCTGCAGCTCGCGCAGCCGCGCGGTGTTGGGCGAGGAGACGTTGACCGCCACGTAATCGGCGAGTGCGTACACTTTCTCGAGACACGCGAGGTAATCCTGCGGCGCCCGCTCGAGCGGCGTATCCGCGTTCTTGCCGATGCTGACCCCGCGCACACCGGCGTAGCGCGCGCGGCGCAAACGCGCGACGAGATGGTCGACCCCCTTGTTGTTGAATCCCATGCGGTTCACGAGTCCGGACGATGCCCGGAACATGCGGGGCTTCGGATTGCCGGCCTGCGGCCGCGGCGTCACGGTGCCGACCTCGATGTGGCTGAATCCGAGCGCGCCGAGCGCATCCAAATAGTCGCCATTCTTGTCGAAGCCGGCGGCGAGGCCGAGCGGGTGCGCGAACGCGAGTCCGAAGCGATGCACGGCGAGGGCGGGACGCGCCGCCGGCGCAGGCCACAAGGGCGCCAAGCACCGCAGACCCAGGAGCCCCCAGTCGTGAGCCCGCTCCGGATCCCATCGCGACAGAGCCGGCAGCACAGCGTCGCCGACGACCCGCGCGAGCTTCGTCACAGCACCCTCACGCGCGTTTACGCTGCGCCGCGCGCGCAGTCGTCGGCCGCTGCGCCTTTTGTAGAGCTTCCTTGAGGTAGTGCCCGGTGTACGAGGTGCCGTGCGCGGCGATGTCCTCGGGCGTACCCACGGCCACGATGTGTCCACCGCCATCGCCCCCCTCGGGGCCCAAGTCCACGACCCAGTCCGCGGTCTTGATCACGTCCAGGTTATGCTCGATCACGATGATGGTGTTGCCCTCGTCGCGCAATCGGTGCAGCACGGCGAGGAGCTGCGCGATGTCCGCGAAGTGCAAGCCCGTGGTCGGCTCGTCGAGGATGTAGAGCGTCCGTCCGGTCGCCCGCTTCGACAGTTCCTTGGAGAGCTTGACGCGCTGCGCTTCGCCGCCGGACAACGTCGTCGCGCTCTGGCCGAGGCGCACATAGGACAGGCCCACGTCGAGCAGAGTCTGCAGCTTCGGCTGCACGGTCGGCACGGCGGAGAAGAACGGCAGCGCATCCTCGACCGTCATGTCGAGCACCTCTTGAATGTTCTTGCCCTTGAAGCGTATCTCGAGCGTCTCGCGGTTGTAGCGTTTACCGCGGCAGACGTCGCACGGCACGTATACGTCGGCGAGAAAATGCATTTCGACTTTGATCACGCCGTCGCCCTGACATGCCTCGCAGCGACCGCCTTTCACGTTGAAGCTGAAGCGGCCCGCTTCGTAACCGCGCGCGCGCGACTCCGGCACGGAGGCGAAAATCTCGCGGATGGGCGCGAACAGGCCGGTGTAAGTGGCGGGATTGGAGCGCGGCGTGCGGCCGATCGGACTCTGGTCGATTTCGATCACGCGATCGATGTAGTCGAGACCTTCTAGGCGGTCGAAATGGGCGTTGCCGGCGGCCGCGTGGTTGAGCTGCGTCGCGACCGCGCGGAACAAGGTGTCGTTGACGAGCGTCGACTTGCCGGACCCGGATACGCCTGTGACGGCGGTCATCAGTCCGAGCGGAAATTCCGCCGTGACGTTTTTCAAGTTGTTGGCGGTGGCCCCGACGAGGCGCAGCATCCGTTTCGGATCCGGCGAGCGCCGCAAAGCCGGAATTTCGATCCGCCGGCGTCCGCTCAAATATTGCCCCGTGATCGAGTTCGGATTGGCGGCAACCTCCGCGGCAGTGCCCTGAGCCACGATGGTGCCGCCGTGCACCCCCGCCCCGGGCCCCAAGTCGACGACGTAGTCCGCTTGGCGGATCGCATCCTCGTCGTGCTCGACCACGATCACCGTATTGCCGAGATCGCGCAAATTCACCAGCGTGTCGAGCAGGCGTTGATTGTCGCGCTGATGCAGACCGATCGAAGGCTCATCGAGGATATACATGACCCCGACCAATCCGGATCCGATCTGGCTCGCGAGCCGGATGCGCTGCGCCTCGCCGCCCGACAAGGTGTCGGCGCTGCGATCGAGCGTCAGATACCCGAGCCCGACGTTCGCGAGGAAGCCGAGGCGGTCGGCGATTTCCTTGACGATCTTGACCGCGATCTCGCCGCGCCAGCCGGGCAGACGCAAGCGGGCGAAGAACGCCACGGCGCGGTCCACGCTGAGCGAGGAGATCTCGGGGGCATTCTTGCCGTCGACGAACACGTTGCGCGCGGCGCGGTTCAAGCGGGTGCCGCCGCACTCGGGACAAGCGCGGGCCGAGCGGAACTTCGCGAGCTCCTCGCGCACGGTCGCCGATTCGGTTTCGCGATAGCGGCGTTCCAGATTATTCACGATGCCTTCGAAGCTGTGCTTGCGCTTGACCGTGCCGCCCTTGCCGTCGAGATACTTGAACTCGATCTGCTCCTCGCCGCTGCCGAAGAGCACCAGATCCTTGATCGGCCGCGGCAAGCTCTCGAAGGGCGCCTCGATGTCGAACTTCGTGTGCCGCGCGAGCGATTGGATCAGCTGAAAGTAATAGGCGTTGCGCCGGTCCCAGCCGCGCACCGCGCCGCCCGCGAGCGACAGGTGTGGATTGGCGACGATCTTCTCGGGGTCGAAGAACTCTTGGGTGCCGAGTCCGTCGCAGGTCGGGCAGGCGCCGATGGGACTGTTGAACGAGAACAGCCGCGGCTCGAGCTCGGAAAGCGCGTAATTGCAGATGGGGCAGGCGAACTTGTTAGAGAACACGAGCTCGGCGCGCTTCGGGTCGTCCATGTAGGCGACCCGCGCAACGCCCGATCCCAGGCGCAGCGCCGTCTCGAAGGACTCCGCCAGCCTTTGGCCAAGGTCGGGGCGCACTCGAAACCGATCCACGATCGCCTCGACCGTGTGCTTGCGCCGCACGTCGAGCTTCGGCGCCTGATCGAGCTCCACCACTTCGCCGTCGATGCGCGCGCGCACGAACCCGCCCGCCTGGAGCTCCTCGATGAGCTCCGCGTGCTCGCCCTTGCGTTCCGAAATGGCGGGCGCGAGCAGCATGAGCGCCGTGCCCTCCGGGTGCTCGAGCACGGCATCGACCATCTGACTCACGGTCTGCGCGGCCAGATCGATCTGATGGTCCGGGCAGCGCGGCGTGCCGACGCGTGCGTAAAGAAGCCGCAGGTAGTCGTAAACCTCGGTCACCGTGCCGACGGTCGAGCGCGGATTATGGGAGGTCGATTTCTGCTCGATGGAAATGGCCGGCGACAGTCCCTCGATGGTGTCCACATCGGGCTTCTCCATCATGGAGAGAAACTGCCGCGCATAGGTCGACAGCGATTCGACATAGCGGCGCTGCCCCTCGGCGTAGATCGTATCGAACGCGAGCGAGGATTTGCCGGAGCCCGACAAGCCGGTGAGCACCACCAGCCGGTCGCGCGGCAGGTCGACGTCGATGTTCTTCAGATTGTGGGTCCGGGCGCCCCGGATACGGATTTTTTGCATGCAACCAATCACTATACGCCCGGCGTCAAGAGGGGACCACGCGCGCCTCAGTGGGCCGCCCGCCGGCGAGTTTCTCGGCGAGCGCAGCGCTAACAGCGGGTTATGGGGGCGGCGGGGCCGTGTACAATATGACCATCCAACGAGGGGTGAAAGTCATGGCGCGCGGTGTCAACAAGGTGATTCTGGTGGGGAACCTGGGCGGCGATCCCGAGACGCGCTCGATGCCGAGCGGGATGACGGTCACCAACATCCGCATCGCCACCAGCGAGTCGTGGAAGGACAAAGCCTCCGGCGCTCAGCAGGAGCGTACCGAGTGGCACAGCATCGCCCTGTTCGGACGCCTGGGCGAGATTGCCGCCGAGTATCTGCGCAAGGGCTCGCAGGTATTCATCGAGGGGAAGCTGCGGACCCGCAAGTGGCAGGACAAACAAGGCAATGACCGCTTCACCACCGAGATCATCGCGGACAACATGCAGATGTTGGGCGGCCGCGGCGGCGGCGGTGGAATGGGCGGTGGCGGCGGAATGGGCGGGACTGAGCGCTCTGCGCCCCCGCGCGAGGACTACGATCAGTCGCAGACCCCGGCGCCGGCGGGCGGAAAAGAGGACTTCGACGACGATATTCCGTTCTAGTCGTCGCCGAGCTCCTGCCCCGGAAACAGGGTGTCCGTGAAGCCGAACTGAGTCAGGTCGCGAATCCTGCGCGGATAAAGAATCCCATCGAGGTGATCGACCTCGTGCTGCACCACGCGGGCATGGAAATCGCTCACGGTTCTGTCGATGGGGCGGCCCTGCTCGTCGAGGCCGGTGTAGCGCAGCAGCCGATAGCGAGGCACGAGACCGCGCATGCCGGGCACGGAGAGGCATCCTTCCCACCCTTCCTCGATGTCCTCACCGAGCGGGGTGAGCTCGGGATTGATGAGCACCGTGTAGGGCACGGCCTCCGCGTCCGGATAGCGCGGATTGGCTTCGATGCCGAAGATCACCACGCGCGCGTTCACTCCGATTTGCGGTGCAGCAAGACCCGCGCCGTTGAGATGCTGCATGGTGTCCCGCATATCGGCCAACAATCCTTCGAGCTCGGGCGTCCCGAATGCGGCCACCGGCTCGCAAACAGCCAGGAGCCGCGGATCGCCCATTTTCAGTACGTCGCGTATTGCCATGGTTCCTAGTATCTTAGCGGCCTTTCCAAAGGAGCCCAACCTAGCCGATGCCCGGCCTTGTTTACATAAAGACCTTCGGTTGCCAGATGAACGAGTACGACTCGGGCAAGATGCATGACGTGCTCGAGGCGGCCCACGGCATGGTCCGCACCGACGACCCTGCACAGGCGGACCTTTTGCTGGTGAATACCTGCTCGGTGCGCGAGAAGGCCCAGGAGAAGGTGTTCTCCCTGCTCGGCGAGTGGCGCCGCTACAAGGAAGAACGGCCGCACGTGGTGATCGGCGTGGGCGGCTGCGTCGCCAGTCAGGAGGGCGACGGGATCACCGCGCGAGCCCCCTATGTCGACCTCGTATTCGGTCCGCAGACGCTGCACCGCTTGCCCGACATGCTGCGCGGGCTGAAGCAGACGGGGCGCGCGCAAATCGACGTGAGCTTCCCCGAGATCGAGAAATTCGACCGTCTTCCCGAGCCGCGGGCGGATGGCGCTGCGGCCTTCGTCTCCATCATGGAAGGCTGCAGCAAGTACTGCACCTTCTGCGTGGTGCCGTACACCCGGGGCGAGGAGATCAGCCGCCCCTTCGAGCAGGTCCTCGCCGAGGTGCGCTCGCTCGCGGGCCGCGGGGTGCGCGAGGTGACTTTGCTCGGTCAGAACGTCAACGCGTATGCCGGTGAAATGCAAGACGGCGCGGCGGCGGACCTTGCGACCTTGATCCACTTCGTCGCCGCCCATGCGGGCATCGAGCGCATTCGTTTCACCACCTCGCACCCGCTCGAGTTCAACGACAGTTTGATCGAGGCCTATGCGAACGTCCCGAAGCTGAACAATCTGCTGCATCTACCTGTGCAGAGCGGATCGGATCGCATCCTCGCCGCGATGAAGCGCGGCCACACCGTGCTCGAGTACAAGCAGAAACTGCGCAAGCTCCGCGCGGTGCGGCCGGACATATCGATCACCACCGACATCATCGTCGGGTTTCCGGGCGAGACGGACCGGGATTTCGCCGCGACGATGAATCTCATCGCGGACGCGGGCTTCGATCAATCCTTCAGCTTCCTCTACAGCCGCCGTCCGGGAACACCTGCCGCAACGCTCCCCGACGAGGTGCCGGCCGAGGTCAAGCAGCGCCGTCTCGAGCTCATCCAGGAGCGCTTCAATACGCAGTCCCGCGCGATTTCCGAGCGCATGGTCGGCAGCCGCCAGCGCGTGCTCATCGAGCGGCCGGCGAAGCGCGATCGGAGCGAGCTCGCGGGCCGCACCGACAACAACCGCTGGGTGAATTTCCAGGGACCGGCGCACTTGATCAATCAATTTGCGGACGTGGTAATCACCGAAGCCCGACCCAATTCGCTGCGGGGCCGACTGCTCGTGGAAGAGACGGCGTGAGCGTAAGCCCGGTGACTCGTGACCTGTCGCTTGCGCCGGCCGACAACGTGCGCCTGGTGGAGCTGTGCGGTCCGCTGGATTCACACTTGCACCAGATCGAAACGCGGCTGGGCGTCGAGGTGCGGCGGCGTGGAAATCGATTCCAGATCATCGGTCTGCCCGCCGCCACGCAGCGGGCGGAGTCCGTGATCAAGGATCTATATGCCCGAGCGCAGCGCGAGCCGGTGGACTCCGAGCGCGTGCACATCGCTCTGCAAGAGCTCGGCATGGACGGCAACGAAGCCGACGCCGCGGCCGGCGGCGAGCTCAAGGTCAACACCGCGCGCGGCGCGGTGCGCGCGCGCGGCGCGAATCAGACCGAGTATCTCACCAACATCCGCAGCCACGATCTCACGTTCGGCATAGGTCCCGCCGGAACCGGCAAGACGTATCTCGCCGTGGCCTGCGCGGTCGAGGCGCTGCAGTCGGAGCGCGTGCGCCGTATCGTGCTCGTGCGGCCGGCGGTCGAAGCCGGCGAGCGACTCGGATTCCTGCCCGGCGATCTCACGCAGAAGGTCGACCCGTATCTGCGTCCCATGTACGACGCCCTGTACGAAATGATGGGATTCGAGCGCGTTGCGAAATCCATCGAGCGCAACGTCATCGAGATCGCGCCGCTCGCCTTCATGCGCGGCCGCTCGCTGAACGACTCTTTCGTGATTCTCGACGAAGCGCAGAACACGACCAACGAGCAGATGAAGATGTTCCTGACGCGAATCGGCTTCGGCTCGAAGGCGGTCGTGACGGGCGACATCACGCAGGTGGACCTACCCAGCACGAAACAGTCGGGACTGCGCACGGTCATCGATATTCTGCACGGCGTACGCGGCATCGCCTTCACCATGTTCAGCTCGCGCGACGTCGTCCGCCATCCCCTGGTGCAACGCATCGTCCAGGCCTACGAAGCACGCTCTTCCGACGAGGGCTCCAGCGCGTGAGAGCCGCAAGCTGCTACAGCTCGACCTGAGCTACGCGGCGCGGCGACCCTGGGTTCCGGGCCGCGCGAAATTCTCGACCTGGGTCGAGGCGGCGCTCGCCGGTGCTGCACGGGCGCGTGGCGCACCGCCCGCAGCGCGATCGCTCGCCCGGAGCGGAAGCCGAGTGGTCGTGTCGGTGCGGGCGGTCGGGAGCGCCCGGAGCCGCAGCCTCAACTTAAGGTTCCGCGGCAAGGATCGACCCACGAACGTGCTCTCGTTCGAAGGCCCGGGCGCGCTGCCTGACGGCACCCGCATCCTCGGCGAGCTCGTCATTTGCGTGCCGGTCGTCGCCCGCGAGGCGCGCGAGCAAGGCAAGTCGGCCGAGTCTCACTGGGCTCACATGACGGTGCACGGCGTGCTGCACTTGCTCGGGTTTGACCACGAGCTGGACGGGGAGGCCCGGAAAATGGCCGCGCAGGAGATTCAAATCCTTGATCGGCTTGGTTTTTCAAACCCGTATGCCTGATCGAGTATGCTAAACCACACCCATGTCAGATCAGTCCACTGGTAACACCGGCCGCTGGTTGAAGCGGATCACGCAGTCGATGTCCGGCGAGCCGCGCGACTTGGCCGAGCTCATCGAGGATTTACGCGAAGCGAGCGAGCGCGGGCTTTTCAACAGCGATGCGCTGGTGATGATCGAGGGCGTGCTCGCGGTCGCGGACATGCAGGTGCGCGACATCATGGTACCCCGCGCGCAAATGGTCTTCGTCGAGCGCGATGAAGCTCCGGACAAGCTGGTCGAGATCATGGTGGAGTCGGGCCATTCGCGCTTCCCCGTGATCGGCGAGGACCGCGATCAGATCCTCGGTATCGTGCTCGCCAAGGACCTCTTGCGTCTGCAGATCGAGGACGGCGAGTCGTTCGAGATCCGTGAATACATGCGGCCCGTCATGTTCGTGCCCGAGAGCAAGCGGCTCAATGTGCTCCTCAAGGAATTCCGTCAAAGCCACAATCATCTTGCCATGGTGGTCGATGAGTACGGTGGCGTCTGCGGTCTGGTGACGATCGAAGATGTCATCGAGCAGATCGTCGGAGAGATCGACGATGAGCACGACGTCGAGGACGCTCAGGCGATCCGCCGCGAAAGCGACCGTGAGTTCACCGTGCGCGCCTTGACGCCCATTGCCGAGTTCAATAAATACTTCGGCACGGCGTTCTCGGACGAGGAGTACGACACCATCGGCGGACTCCTGATGCAGGAGTTCGGACGGCTGCCGCGCCGCGGGGAGACCATCTCCGTCGGCGAGATGGAATTTCGCATCTTGCGCGCCGACCGCCGCCGCATCGACCTATTGCGCGTCATCACGCCGCGCGCCATCGAGCCGCCCGCGGTGGACTCGGCCGATCTTTAGCGGCCCGCGAGCAGCGCCTGCCAGTTGATAATGGCGTTCCACAGCATGCGCTGATCGCCCCGATTCAGGTCGCGGTGCAGCGGGTTGAAGTTGAACGCGATCACCCGGCCCTTGCCGACCGGCATATCGAGGATGGCGGGATGACCGATCAAGCCGTCCGGACCCCATACCTGTCCGCTCACCACCAAAGGTTGCCCGTCGGTATCGCCCCAGGTCATCACGACGCCGCTCGCATCGTATGGGCCGTCCAGGCACGTGGTGCAGTAGGCCATCCGCAGCCACCGCCGGGGTGTTGCGTAGATGGCGTAGTTCTCGCGGAACACGTGAGTGTGAGCGTCGTAGCCGTAGGCGATCGGGCTTTCTGCTTTAGCGAAAGTCACCCGTAGATGCGAGCCTGGAGTGCGTGTCTCGGTGAACACCGAGGCGGCTGCGGCGTCGCTCCCGCCGCCCGCGGCGCTGCGCGGCACGCCGCCCGACTCGCGGCGCACGCCGCGCACGAGTCCGCCCTCGAGCGCGAGCATCGAGCCGTTGCCGAGCGTGATGAGCACGCCCCCCTCGTCGACGAACCGCTGAACCTCGGCAAGACCTGTATAACCGACTCCTCCCGTGATGTCGTCGGACTCGGCCGGGGTGCCGTGACTCGGCGTCGTCTTGGTTTTCTTGAACGGCATCGGCCCCCAAGCCTTGGGGATGCCCTCGATCTGCTCGGCGAGCTCGAGATCGACATGACCGTACAAGAGCACGTCATAGTGCGCGCGCAGATTGCCGCGGCGCACGTCCTCGTCGCGCACGTAGCTGTAGGGGATATGGCGCTGGTCGAGGGCGTAGCGCACCCAGCCGTCGCTGTCGGTGTCCGCCCACGGGACCCACACGCCGAGCCGCGGCACGGGCGCAGCATGGGTCGATGCCGGCGGGGCTGCGCCTAAGCGCTGAAAGTCGAGCCCCAGATCGGCCACGGCAGCCGCGAGGGCGGCGTCGAGCCCGGGCTGCGCAGGCAGGATCCACGAGCCGCGGGGGTAGCCGCGCCCCCCCGCGGTGAACGGCTGTTCGGCGATCTCGATCTTGAAGCGCGAGAGGCGAAAGCGCGCTTCGAGCAACCCCTCCTGGCCGGTGTCCTTCAGCACGTATACCGAGCCTTCCCCGGCGATATGTCCCTGCGGGCGCGGCCGCTCGGTGAGGGGCGCGAGCGCGGCCTCGCGCACCGCCGGGTCCGCAGATGCGACGGCCGTGAGATGGTAATTCGCGGGCAGCTCCCAGGAGATATCGTCGTAAGGCTCGCCGGCATCCTTCGGATAGAACTTCGGAGTCAATAAATCGACCGCATAATTCCGATACGGCTGGTCGAGCCGCACCACGTAGGTGCCGGCGGCGAAGGTGCCTTCCTTGAGCGCAAGCTCGCTCGTCGCGCGTTGTACCTCGATGCCTTGCGCCATGAGGAGCGCCACCAGTTGCGCGACGCGCCGCGGATCGCCCTGATCCTCGCGGATGAGAAACGCGAACGGCGCCTCCGTCGTCCCTTTACGCCAGGAGTCCAAGCCCTTCTGGTAGAAGTTGTGCAACAACGCTTTCGATTGTTGGGCGGTGATATCGAGTGCCGCGAGCGCCGCGGTCTCCATGTAGTTGACGTTGTCGCGCGCCGACCAGCGGAAGGTCCCCGCGGGCGGCGGTTCGGGCCGATACCATTCCTGGCTGGTCTCGTCCGGGTACGACATCTGCTCCAGGGTCTCGGCGGTTCCGTTGCCGAAGGTCTCGTAGCCGCGGCCCATGGAATTGTGGTTGAGCCCGATGGAATCGAGGAATACGTGCGCGAAATCATCGCCGAAGTTCCAGGTCCAAACGCCGGGCATGCCGAACCCGGTGAGCGTGGTCACCTCGTGAAAGCTCATCTCCAAGCGCTCGTCGTAGCTCACCGGGTCGATGTTGTCGTTGATCGGGCCGGTGCCGTTCCAGGTGACGAGGAGCGCGACGCTCTCGTGCAAATCGTGCACCACCTGCGGGTGCCAGTCGAAGAACATCCGCTGCACCGCCTTGGTCGTCTCGTGGGTGAGCTGGAGCGCGTCGCGGTTGATGTCGACCATCGCGTATTTCGACCAGTAAGGAGGCGCCTGGCGCGGCAGGGTCGCGCGGTCGGTCTTGCCCTTCAAGAAGCGGTAGAACCATTCCACTTGCTTGTCGCGGCCGTCCGGATTCGAGACGGGGTTGATGAGCACCACGACGTTCTCGCGTATTCGCCGGATCATCGGTTGCTCGGAGACCGCGAGGCGGTAGGCAAGCTCGAGCATGGTCTCGGTCGAGCCGGTCTCGTCGGAATGGAGCGCCGCGTTGAAGTAATAGATCGGCCGCGCGCCCTCGATGATGCGCTCGGCGGCGGCGGGATCGGTCTTGCGCGGATCGGCGAGAGCGGCTGTCGCGGCCTTCAACCGGTCGAGGTCGCGGATGCCTTGCTCGTCCCCGATCGCGAGCAGCACGATGTCGCGGCCCTCCTCGGAGCGTCCGATGGTGAACAGGCGCACGCGGGGCGAGGCGGCGGCGAGTGCCCGGCTGTACGCGTAGGCGGTCCCCGAATCCACCAGCTCTCCGGGAGCGCCCGGGATGCGATTCAGAAAGGCCCGCGGCGAAGGCACGGTCGCAGAGGCCGGCAGATACGAGACCCAGGGCGAGGAGAACCGCGGCTCGGTGGTTGCCGCAGCGATCTCGCGGGTGGCGTCCGCGTCTTCCGTGTCCGGAGCGGCGATCGCCGCCGGCACTTGGGCCTGAGTGTGCGCCGGCAATGAGCAGAGCAGCAGCAGCGCCGCCGCAATCGAGGCGCGCGAGCAAGCGGTCATCGTCATTCGTCATCCCCCGAGGCGGCGCGCATGCGCCCAAGCCGAATATACCGCAACCGCGCGCGCGTTATTGAACGAACGAAAAGCAATGCGGGTCGGGGGGCGAGGCTACGCGATCTGCAGGATCAGCTTGCCGTGGTTCTTGCCGTGAAACAACATGAGCAATGCCTCGGGAAATTTCTCCAGTCCGGCCACGATCTCCTCGCGCGACTTGAGCCTGCCTTGTGCATACCATTGTTCGAGCTCGCGTGCGGCTTCGCCATAACGCGCGGCGTAGTCGAACACCACCATGCCCTGCATGCGCGCGCGGTATACCAGCAGCGCGAGGTAATTGGCCGGACCTTTTATCGGCGTCGTGTTGTTGTACTGCGAGACCGCGCCGCAGATCACGATGCGCGCGTGCATCGCGAGTTGCGTCAGCGCGATGTCGAGGATCGCGCCGCCGACGTTATCGAAATATACGTCGAGGCCTTGTGGACAATGACGCTTCAGCGCGGCCTTGACGTCGTCGCGCTTGTAGTCGATCGCCGCGTCGAAACCGAGTTCGTCGACGAGATAGCGGCATTTTTCTCCGCCGCCGGCGATGCCGACGACGCGACACCCCTTGATCTTCGCGATCTGTCCGACGACAGCACCGACTCCACCGGCAGCGCCGGACACCACGACCGTGTCGCCGGCCTTGGCAAGGCCGACGTCGAGCAGGCCGAAATATGCCGTGTAACCTGTCATGCCGAGCGCAGACAGGTACACCGGCAGCGGCGCGAAACCCGTGTCGACGCGACGCACGCCCTTGCCGTTCGATATTGCGTACTCCTGTACGCCGAACACGCCGATCACGTTGTCGCCGACCTGGAACCCCGGATGCTTCGAAGCTACCACTTCGCCCGCGGCGCCGGCGCGCATGATCTCGCCGATGCCGACCGGCGCCACGTAGGACTTGCCTTCGTTCATCCAGCCGCGCATCGCCGGATCGAGCGAGACGTACCGGTTGCGTACGAGAAACTCGCCCTCTGCGGGTTCGCGAGCGGCCTCATCGGTAAACTCGAAATCGCTGTGCTTGGGCTCGCCCACCGGCCGTGCGGCAAGACGGAAGTGACGATTGAGCAAGCTCATTGTGTCGATTTCCTTCAAAGCAATCGTTGCGAGACCCTTGGAAAACTCCTTCCAGACCCGGCGCCGGAGTATAAACAAAGTCGCTCTTCATGAATAATGCGCGGCAAGCCGTTCGAGGACTCCTCAGAGCATGCGCGATTTCAAGGACAAGGTCGCCGTCATTACCGGTGCCGGCTCGGGTTTTGGCCGGGAGTTTGCGCGACTCGGCGCCACGCTCGGCATGAAGCTCGTGCTCGCCGATATCCAGAACGATGCGCTCAAGAGCAGCGCGGACGAATTGCGCGCCGCCGGCGCGGCAGTGCTCACGCAGCGCAGCGATGTGTCCGACGGCGCACAAATCCAGGCGCTCGCGAACGCTACGATTGAGCATTTCGGGGCAGTGCATCTGTTGTTCAACAACGCCGGCATCGCCACCAGCGGCCTCGTCTGGGAGCAGAGCGAGCGCGATTGGCAGTGGAGCCTCGGAGTGAATCTGTGGGGCGTGATCCACGGCGTGCGCATCTTCACGCCGCTGATGCTCGCTGCCGCCCAATCTGCTCCCGCCTACCGCGGACACATCGTCAACACGGCCTCGATGGCCGGATTGCTCAACCCGCCTCTCGGCGGCGCCTACAACGCGTCCAAGCACGCGGTCGTGTCGCTGACGGAAACGTTGCATCACGATCTCGCACTCGTCACCGAGCAGCTGCGCTGCTCGGTGCTCTGCCCGTATTTCGTGCCGACCGGAATTGCCGATTCCGAGCGCAATCGCCCGGCCGGCATGACCGACGCGGGTGCCCCAACGCATTCACAACTCGTCGGACGCAGCCTGGCGGAAAAGGCGGTGCAGTCGGGCAAGGTGTCGGCCGCGCAAGTCGCCGCGATGACGTTCGATGCGATCCGTAACGATGCGTTCTACGTCTTCTCGCATCCGCACGCGCTCGACAGCGTGCGCGAGCGCGCCGAGCACATCGTTGCACTGAGGGATCCGGCCGATCCATACGCGACACGCCCGGATTTTCGTGCGAAGTTGCAGGCAGCACTGCGTACGTGAAAGTCGTATGCGGACTTGCCCGCATCGACGGGCTCACCAGATCGCTGCGACCTAGGGACTGCGCCGGCGCAACGCCTCGATCATGTCGCGATAATCGAGCAGGCCCGCCGTGGCGAGTCCCGCGACCTTCCCCTCATCGTCGCAGCGGCGCACCAGCACCGCGTCCCGGTGGAAGCGTTCCTCCTCGAAACGGGCGGCCTCTTCACGGGACATCGGACCGCCCTGGAGCTTGAGCGTCACGACCGAGGCGGGGCTCAGCTTCGCGAAATAATCCGCATCGGTCGCGAGCAAGTAGCGCTTCGCGGGAACGTGCAGACGGACCGGTTCGGAGACCTCCGCCGGGAATCGCGCGGCGAGCCAGCGGCCGCCGATCCGCTCGTGAGCGGCATCGGCGGTCCATTCGGCGAGGTCGCTCGGCGCATTGCCGATGAGGTGCCCCACATCGTGCAGCAAGGCGGCGACGACGAGCGCCGGCGGCGCGCCGGCGGCGCGCGCGAAATGAGCCGCCTGCAATCCGTGTTCCGCGATGGATACGCACTCGCCGAAGTAGGCCTCATCGCCTCGGTCCGCATACAGCGCAAGGATCTCGTCCATGACCGTCATCGAAGTGCTCCTTCCGCGCTCTCACGGCGCAGCAGCGCGGCGCCGCTGTAGACGCTGTCGCGCGTGAGATAGCAGCCGCGCAAGTGCCGCGCGTGCCGCGCGGAGGAAAATGCCGTGCGGCCGTGCAGGATGCGCTGATTGTCGAACACCACGATCTCATTTTGCGGTAGTTGGAGCTTCAATTGAAAGCGCCGCTCGCGCAGCACGGCGGCGAAGCGGCGATAGGCCGTGTAGAACGGCGCCGCCTCAAGGGGCGCGAGACGGAGCGGCGCGATGGAGCGGCTGTTGTAGTGGACCGCGCAGACCTCGCCCCGGCACGACAGCTCGATCAACGGGCGCTCCGCGAAAAGCTCGGCGTTTTGCGAGCGGTAGTGAAACGGCACGGGCGTGTGCGCAAGCAGCGCGAAGGCATCGGGATCGATGGCGCGCAAATGCTCGGCCAGGGCGAAGCCGTCGGCAAACAGGCTCTCGCCGCCGTCGGGCGAGGCGATGAGCACGTGCAGCGCCTGAAAGCCCGGCACGGGGTCGCGATACGGGTTATCGGTATGCAACCCCAGCCCGAGATCGGAGTAGGCGAGGTTCTCGGGCTGCGGCACCGAGCGGACGTCGAAAACGAGTCCGTAATTCGTCTCGGCAACCTGGCCGACGAGCCGCATGGAGGCGAGCAGGGCGTCTTCCGCCGCCGGTACGCCGCTCAAGAATGCGATACCGTCCTGAATCAGCCGCGTAAGCCAGCTCGATTGCACGCCGCGCTCGGATTGCACGTGCTCCCAACTCGCGCGCGCGAAATCGCGCGCCGCTTTGCGGTTGGCTCCGTCGAGCCAGCGGCGCGGCTCGAACTCCGGACGGTAAGCTCGCCGATCGCGCTGCGCGGCGAGCCAGGGCAGATCGAACCAAACGCGCTTGGCCGAGCCTTCCCACTCGACGCGGAGTCTGCCGTCTTGCACGGCGGCCGCGCGGATGCGCGGTTGCTCGGGCAGATCCGCGATGTCGACCAGCCGCTGACCGCTGTGCGCGTCGCGGTGTTCGGGCGCGTTGTCGTACAGCCAGATACTCGCGAATTCATCGATGCTGCCGTCCGGCCACGCAATGCCGAGCGTATCGGGCCGGGCAAACAGCGTCGGAGCTTGGGTTTGGGCGTTCATGGCAGATGCCTGCCCTCGCGCATGGCCTTCGAGCTCAGGTAGCAGAGGTAGCCGGCGGCGACCGCGGCCAGGACGCTGACGCCGGCGAGCACAGTGAATACCCGCTGCCACCCGAACGCCACGGAGACGCGGGCGACGCTGTCGCCGGCCGCGACCGCGCCCAGGTAGCCGACGCCGTCGATGATGCCCGAGGAGGCTGCCGAGGCTTGTTTGCCGCCGAAATCGAGGGCGAATGCTCCCCCCAGATAGGAGTACGGCCCGAGCAGGCAAAATGCGATGGTGCCGATCGCGAGCGGCGGCAGGAACGTTCCGGCGGCGCTCGCCGGCATACAGGTCAGCAACAAGAGGGCGGCCGCCGTCGCGGCCAAACCGACCAGCATGATGACGGAGCGCCCGTTCGCCCCCAGCCGATCGCTGAGCCAGCCGCTCGCGAGCACGGAGACGGCTCCCACGGCGGGGAATATCGCGCTCATCCCGGCGGCCTTGCTCGCCGTGTAGCCGAGGTAGTCACGCAGGTACACCGGTGTCCAGATGTTGAAAGTCTCGCGGATTATCGTGCAGCCGAGCGAGAGGACGCAAACGATGAGGAAGGAGCGGCTGCGCAGCAGCGGCAGCAGCAACTCGCGCACGCCCTGGACGCGCGCCTCGCTGGCCGAGAACAGGTTCAAGGGATTGGTCCTGGCCTCGGTGTGCCCGGCCTGGACGCGGGACTCGCGGAGCAGCAGCCAATTCAATACGAAGCAAATGGCGGCGACGGCGGCCGCGTAATGAAACAGGGTCTGCCAGCCGGCGCCGTGCGCCATGAGCGCTCCCATCGACCCCCGGGCCACAGCGTCGCCCACGAGATAGCTGATGCTCAAAATGCCCACGACGGTGCCGTACGACGAATAGTCGAACCACTTCGAGGAGACCTTGATCAGGCCGGCCCAGGCGATGGATTGGACCAGGCGGTTTCCGAACCAGGCCACCATGAAGAGCGCGATCGAGCTGCTGACCGAGAACAGCAGGGTGCAGGCGGTGGCGCCCGCGAGCCCGATCAGAAAGCTGGTGCGACCGCCCCAGAAATCCCCGAGCCCGGTCAGGAACAGCTTGCCCATCGCGTATGCGAAAACTCCGAGGGAGGCGACATCGCCGATGCGCTTCACCGCCTCGTCGTGGCCGACACCGTGGCGCCCGAGCTCGTCGATGATGAGGGGCGAACCCACCGACAGATCCGCACGACAAAAATAGAGCGCGGCGTAGCCGGTAAAGAGCAGTGCGATGACTTTGAACTGATCGAAACGCAGGGACCGCATCGCCGCATCATCCCATTTGATCGATCGCGGGACCGGGCTATCTTCATTGCAGATATGTGACGCGGCGGGCAGTCGCTCTCAAGAAACGCAGAGTTGGCACGGAAGCTGCTTCCTCCCTTGAGCGAGCGGCAAGCGATGCCGCAAGTTTTGTCCACCTCGCCCATCGGGGCGACCAGGAGCCGCGATGAATACGATTCGATGCGTTGCGAAGGGCCCGGCAGGGGCCGCGCGGCGGCAAATCGTGGCCGTTTGCGGCCGATGGACGCCGGCAAAACCTTGCCGGTCGGCGATGCCGGTTCGGTTGGTTTCAGTCTTAGAGGAGAATTTCACATGAGCTCGATCACCTCAGCCGTCTCGGGTCTGCTTACCAGCCCGAGCTTTCATGGTCACGGTCACAAAAGGGGCGCGCACGCGTCCTCGAGCAGCACCTCGAGCGCGGCGAGCACTTCGACCACGAGCAGCGGCACGAGCAGCATCGGACAGTTGCCGGTCGGTGCCTCCACCGCCTTGTTCAGCGGGCTGGTCCAATCGTTCGAGCAAGCGATCGGCTCACCCTCGACTTCGGCGGTGACCGCCACCGGCGCGACGGCAGCAACGCAAACCGCGTCCGCGGGCACGGCGGCGACCAGCGCAGCGGCGAGCGCCGGCGCAGCCGCGAGCACCAGTGCCGCGACGGCGGCGACCCCGGGGCAGGGGCAGGAGCTGCAAGCATTCCAACATTCGCTCGTACAGGCGCTCAAACAGGACGGGTTGACCTCGAACGGCACGGGCAACATAGTCTCCTCGTTGCAGAATCTCATTCAGCAAGTCGGTGCGAACGGTAAACCCACCGCGGCGACCGAGACGCTCTCGTCCACGTTCCAGAACCTGGTCAGCGGTGTGAACGGCAGCGCCGCCGCGGCCTCGACTTCGTCCGGCTCGTCCTCGAACGGATCCTCCAACTCGGGATTGCAAAATTTCCTGAACAATCTCCTGCAGCACGTGCAGTCGAGCGGTGCGTCGTCGCTGACGAGTGCCGGCAGCAATGTGAACGCGCACGTCTGACCCCGGCCTTAAGTCCTACAACTGAACTGCGCCGGTGCCGATAGGCGCCGGCGTCGGCGCTCGCGCATATAATCAAATCCACGCAGGGGAATTCGCCGCGCAATCACGCTCGGCGCAACAGCGAGGAAGCATGGCAAAAAAGGCGCTCGCCACTTACCGCAAGAAGCGCGACTTCTCGAAGACCGCGGAGCCGAGCGGCGAAAAAACCGTCGCGCCTTCGGAGCGGTTACGTTTCGTCATCCAAAAGCACGCCGCGCGGCGCCTGCATTACGACCTGCGGCTCGAGCTCGATGGCGTTTTCAAGTCCTGGGCGGTCACGCGCGGCCCGTCGGATGATCCTGCCGACAAGCGCCTCGCCGTCGAGGTGGAAGACCATCCGCTCGATTACGGTGATTTCGAGGGAACGATTCCGGCGGGCGAGTATGGCGGCGGCACGGTGCAACTTTGGGATCGCGGCTACTGGATTCCCGAGGGATCCAAATCTCCCGAGGAGGCGCTGCGCGCGGGCGACTTGAAGTTCTCGCTCGAGGGCAAGCGCCTGCACGGCAGCTGGGTGCTGGTGCGCATGCGCAACGACCGCACGGGCGGCAAACGCACCAACTGGCTCCTCATCAAGCATCGCGATGCGAGCGCCCGGTCTGACCGCGGCGCCGCGCTGCTCGCTGCCGACAGCTCGGTTGCCTCGGGGCGCGCGATGCAACAGATCGCCGCCGGCAAAGGCCGAGCTCCCGCGCCGTTCATGCTCGCATCCGCCGGCCGCGCCAAGGCGGATGCAGTTTGGCGCACCAACCGCGTCGGTAAATCGTCCGCCGAGCCGGCGCGGGCGCCCGCGGCAGCTCGCGGCGCGACCACTCCGCCCGTCAAGAAACCAAAGGGCGTCGCGACGCGCCGCATTCCCGATTTCGTCGAGCCGCAATTGAGCCGGTTGGTCGAGCAGCCGCCGACCGGGGCGGATTGGGGACATGAGGTCAAGTTCGACGGCTATCGCCTGCAACTGCGCGTGGTGGGCGGCAAGGTGACACTGCTCACCCGCAGCGCGCTCGACTGGACGGCGAAGTTCGCCTCGGTCGCCGCCGATGCAGCCGGCTTTCCCGATTGCATGATCGACGGCGAGGTCGTGGCGCTCGATGAGCAGCGCGTGCCGAGCTTCTCCGCATTGCAGGCTGCCCTGTCCGCGGGCGAGTCGAAGAACCTGGTGTTCTTCGCCTTCGATCTGCTGTTCGAGGCGCGCGAGGATCTGCGTGAGCTGCCGCTCGCCGAGCGCAAGGCGCGGCTCGAGAAGCTGCTCGAGGGCTCGGCGGGCGAGCACATCCGCTTCGTGAGCCACTTGGAGTCGCGCGGCGACACCGTGCTCGCGTCCGCGTGCAAGATGGGGCTCGAGGGGATCGTGTCGAAGCGGCTCGATGCACCATACACATCGGGGCGCGGCGATTCCTGGCGCAAGGCGAAATGCCGCGCCGGACACGAAGTCGTTCTCGGCGGCTGGACGACCGAGGCCGGAACGCTGCGTGCGCTCCTCGCAGGCGTCAATCGCGACGGGCACCTCGTATACGTAGGCCGCATCGGCACCGGCTACACGCGCAAGACCATCCAAGAGCTGCTGCCGAAGCTCAAGGCGTTGACCGTCGAGCGCAGCCCCTTCGGCGGCGAGAACGCGCCCCCGAAGAAAAGCGATGTGCGCTGGCTGGACCCTAAGCTCGTGGCGGAAATCGAATTCGCCGGCTGGACGGGGGCGGGCATGATCCGACAGGCTGCCTTCAAGGGCTTGCGCCTCGATAAGCCCGCGTCCGAAGTGGTGGCCGAGGTGCCGGCGCCCCTCGACGAAGCGGAGCCGAGTCCGCAACAGGTGCTCAAGACCGCGGCAAAGCGCACTGCGCGCGCGGAGAAGACCGCCCGCGCCGAGAAGCCGGCGCGGACTGCAAAGCCGCTGCGGAAGCGGAAGTCAGCACGCATCGACAGGCCGGCTCAGGCGGCAAATTCGCGCGATACGACGGTCCTGGGCGTGACCATCTCCAAGCCGGACAAGGCGCTCTGGCCCGACGCGGGGGACGGACGCCCCGTCACCAAGCTCGATCTGGCGCGCTATCTCGAGCGCATCGGACCCTCGATGTTGCCGCATCTGATCGGACGACCGTGCTCGCTGGTGCGCGCGCCCGACGGGTTGGGAGGGCAGCAGTTCTTCCAGCGCCATGCGATGGCGGGAATGTCCGAGTTATTCGAGCTGGTGAAGGTGAAGGGCGATCGCGCTCCCTACGTGCAAATCGATCGGCTGGAAGCTCTGGCGGCCGTCGCGCAGATCGGCGCCCTGGAGCTGCATCCGTGGAACTGCGCGCCGCATGAGCCGGAGATCGCGGGGCGGTTGGTGTTCGACCTGGATCCGGCCCCGGACGTGAAATTCGCCGCGGTAATCGAGGCCGCGCTCGAAATGCGCCGACGTTTGCAGGCCCTGGGGCTCGAATCGTTTTGCAAGACCACGGGCGGCAAGGGACTGCATGTCGTGACACCGCTCCTCGGCAGCCGCGCGCACGCCGTGCAGTGGCCGGCGGCGAAGAATTTTGCGCACGTCGTTTGCGCGCAGATGATGCAGGACAGCCCGACCAAATATCTCGACAACATGTCGAAGAGCCAGCGCACCGGACGCATCTTCCTGGACTATCTGCGCAACGATCGCACCTCGACGGCGGTCGCTCCGTTCTCGCCGCGCGCGCGGGACGGCGCTCCGGTGTCCATGCCGATCGGTTGGCCCCAGGTGAAGACAGGCCTCGACCCGAAACGCTTCACCGTGCGCACGGCAGCGGCGCTGTTCGAGAAGAGTTCGGCGTGGAAGGACTACGACGCGGCGGCGGGCTCCCTGAGCGAGGCCATCCGCAAGCTGACCGGAGCCCGGGACCGCAAACGCTGACCGCGGGCCTGGCTCACGTCGGCGCCTCTCGAGAAGCGCTAAACTAGCGCGCTCCTCCGGCCGCCGGTTTTTCATGAGCTCAAGGTCCCGCCCGCACAAGCATCCCGACCCCGCACTGGTCGCCGACGAAGTCATCGCTCCCGATTCCCGCACCGAACGGCTGAACACCAAGGCCGCGGGAATCATCGGGCTCGCGATCATGAGCAGCCGGGTGCTGGGACTCGCGCGCGAGCTCATCTGCGCCGCACTGTTCGGCGGCGCCGCGATGGATTCCTTCACGGTCGCTTTCCGTATCCCGAACTTGCTGCGCGACCTATTTGCGGAGGGCGCGCTGTCCACCGCGTTCGTCACCACTTTCTCGAAGACCATCGCGCGCGAGGGCGACGGCGCCGCCTGGCGGCTGGCCGATAAGGTGGCGACTTTGACTGTGCTCGTGCTGGGTGCTCTGTGCGTGCTCGGCATGTTGTTTTCGCACCAGCTGATTGCGCTGCTGGCGCCGGGATTCGCTCCGGACAAAGCCGCGCGGACTGCGACGCTCACGCAGATCATGTTCCCGTTCATCCTGCTGGTCTCGCTGGCCGCGCTGGTCATGGGCGTATTGAATGCGAAGAGCATCTTCGGCCGGCCCGCCATGGCGTCCAGCTTTTTCAACATCGGATCGATCGTCGGCGGTGTGGGGCTCGGCTACCTCTGGGACCCCGCCTTCGGGCCGAGAGCGCTCATCGGCCTCGCGATCGGCACACTCATCGGCGGCGCACTGCAACTCACGGTGCAATTGCCGCCGCTCAAGGGATTAGGCTATCGCTTTCATCCGGATTTTCGCTGGCGCGATCCGGGGGTGATTGCCATTCTCGCCTTGATGGGACCGGCGGTGATCGCCGCGAGCACGACCCAGGTCAACGTGCTGATCAACTCCATGTTCGCCTCGACGCTCGGCGACGGCGCGATTTTCTGGCTCGCCATCGCCTTCCGTTTGATGCAGCTGCCGCTCGGTCTGTTCGGCGTGGCGCTCGGCACGGTGACGCTGCCGCTGCTGTCGCGGCTCGTGGTCGCGGGCGAGATGGGTGCGTTCCGTGCGGAGCTCGCCCGCGCGCTGCGCCTCATGTTCCTGCTGACGATTCCTTCGACCATCGGGCTCATGATGCTCGCCGAGCCGATCATTTCGGTGATCTACCAGCACGGCCGGTTCGATGCTTACGAGGCGGCCCAGGCGGGCGGCGCGCTGCGCTACTACGCCGTGGGCCTCGCGTGCTATGCGGCGCTCAAAGTGCTGGTGAACGCGTTCTATGCGCTCGATCGGCGCAAGACGCCGATGATCGTGAGCTTCCTCGCCATCGGGTTGAACCTGCTGTTCAACTGGATTTTCACGTTCCGGCTCGGCTGGGGGCATCGCGGGCTCGCCTTTTCCACGGGCTGCGTGGCGACGTGTAATTTTTTGCTGCTGTATGCGTTGATGCAGCGCCATCTGGGCGGTCTCGAGTCGCGCCGCTTCGCTCTGACGCTCCTCAAGATCGGGCTCGCGGGCGTGGCTCTCGCGGCGGTCTGCGCCGCATCGAGGCACTGGTTCCTGGCCGACTGGGCGACGCAGGCACTGTGGAGCAAAACGCTGGTATTGCTCGCGACCGTGGTCGTGGCGGCAGGCGTCTTCGGCGTGTGCGCTGCGGCACTCAAAGTCGAGGAGCTGACGACTTTTCTCGGCTCGGTCGCACGGCGGTTGCGCCGTTAGCCCGAGGCTTTGCACAACTTTCCCCTGGCCGAACAAAACTTGGTACGCCGGCCATTGCATTGATGGCTCGCTGCGCCGATCATTGCGGCCTGCAACGGACTGCCGAGGGATACATATGATCAAAATTACAACTGTTGTCCTGCTACTCGCGACCGGCTTCGTCGCCGCGCGCGACATTCAAGCGGAAACCTTCGTCATTCAGGCGAGCGGCAACGACGGCCGCGAGGCGACCGTCAAGATACCCGTGGGCGCCGTATCGGCGTTCTCCGCCAACAGCGCCGTGGCGCTCACCGATTATGCGGATCCGCAAGTGGAGGCGATGCGCCTCTCGGGCGATGTGCGAATTCACGTGATCGGCACGCCGGTGCCGATTCAAATCAGAGCCGAGCACGTCGTTCTCGAGCTCACCGCGGACGAGGCCCCCGGGCATTCGGAAAGCGCGAGCCAACGCGTCCATCCAGGTCACCGCGTGCACTCGGCGCAGGTCATCGTCGATGACTCCCGGACGCAGACTTTTGTGGGCCACGTCGTATTCACCGAACAGACCCCCTCGGGCGCCCTGGAAATCAAGGCGGATCGCCTCGAGCGGCTGACCGGGTCGTTCGCCGGCGTCTAGCACGCCAGGGACTTCCATGGCAGACGGAGGATGTCTGTGCGGCGCGGTGCGGTACCGTTTCAGCGGAACGCCGTCGTCCTCGGTCAACTGTCACTGCCGAAGCTGCCGCCGCGCGAGCGGGGCGCCGGTCGTCGCTTGGATCACCGTGCGCTGCTCCGAGCTCAGTGTGCTGTGCGGAAGTCCCGCGGTGTTTCACTCCTCGCCCGGCGTGACGCGGCAGTTCTGCAACCGCTGCGGAACCGCGCTCACCTACCAAAGCGGGCGCCATCCGGAGAAGATCGACATCACCACCGCTTCGCTCGACGATCCCGAGGCGTATCCCGCGACGGCGGAAGTCTGGCTCGAGCATCGGCTCAGCTGGCAGCCGACGAGTCCGGACACCGAAAAGAGCGAGGGCTTCTAACAGCGGCTTAGGCCGCGACGGCAATCCGTGAGCGAGGGCTCTGCTTCCGCCACGCGAGCACACCCATGAGCGCGACGGCCGCGAAGCACAAGCCCGGGAACAAATAGCCGAACCTGACATATACGGTGTCACCGCCCGGCATGCGCGGCGCCGTCACCAAAACCCCGTCGGCCGGCCGCGGTTGACGATACGGATCGTCCGCGTAAGTCTTGACGAGCAGCCGGCCGTTCGGATCGATGAGCGCCGAGATGCCTGAGTTCACGGCACGCACCAACGCGACCCGCAACTCCACCGACGCATATACCGAGAGCGCGAGATGCTCCCACGGCTCGGACGCGGCGCCGAACCAGGAGTCGCTGGTGAGATTGACCAGCAGGTTCGGGTGCAGCGCGCCCACACGGCGCAGATACCCCGGCAGAATATCCTCGTAGCAAATGACCGGCCCGAGCGCCCAGGGCGTGCCGTTCGGCGCGAGCATCGACAAGAGCGCCGGCCCTTTGCCCGGGGTGAACTGGCCGGCTCCCACCGGCAGCATCTTGCGCAGCCAGGGAAAGTATTCGATGCCCGGAAGATATTCGCCGAAGGCAAGCAAGCGCACCTTGTCGTAGCGCCCGCTCACGTTGCCGTTCGTCTCGAGGAGCAGCGCCGAGTTGTATGCCTCATCGTGCAGGGTGTCGTATGTGCTCGCGCCGATCACCAGCGGAATCGAGATGCCGCGCCGGATCATCGCGGGAGAGTCCTCGGTGAAGTCGGCCGTCATGTCTCGCGGCAACGTCACGGGGTAGCTGCCTTCGCTCCACACCACGAGGTTCGCGCCGAGCTGCTGCAGGCGACGGCTCTGTTCCTGCAGCGCCGTCAGTTCGCGGACGGCTTCCTCGGTCGACAGCTCACCGTCCGAGCTATAGGCGATGTTCGGCTGGACCAATCCGATCTTGAGCCACGGGGCATGGGCGAGGGTCTCATCCACCTGGCGCATGCGTACCGTGCCGAAGATGAGCGCCGCCGCGAGCGCCGTCGCAGCGCCGATCAGCGGCCAGCGCGCCGCCCGCGGCCCATCGAGGAGGTCGGTGAGCGCGCCGTTGACGGTCATCAGCAATGCGGTGACGCCCCAGGGGCCGGTGATTTCCGCGATCTGAATCACCAGCGGTTGCCAGGCTTGCGATATCCACTGGCCGCAAGGGAACACCTGCGGCACCGACAGCTCGCAGGCAACCATCAGCGGCGGAGCAAGCAGCGCGAATGGGATTCGGAGCCTGCGACGGATGGCGCAGGCCACGGCGGTGAACAAAAGAAAAATGAGCGCGCGCGCGGCGCAAAATGCGAAGAATACGAGAACGGCGCCGATCCACGGAAAGCCGGCAAATCGATGCGGCAGCTCGATCATCCAGTAAAACCCGCCGGCGGTCTCGACCACGCCCGCCCACCAGCCGAGAAACAACGCCCGGCGGTAGGTCGGCGCCCGGTCCACGGCGATGAGCATGGGCACGGCGGCGATCCAAGCGAGGCCCGCCAGATCGAACGGCGCAACGGCGAGAAACCACAGGCAGCCGCTCAAGGTGCAGAGCCCCAAGCCGACGTAGAAATTAGAGGCGCGCATTATTGGCGGATGAGCTTACCGGCTTGTTTTACGATTCGCGGGAACTGCGGATATTAAGGTATTCTGGCGCTCAGCCATGCAAGAAAGATATGAGCCCTCCGAAATCGAAGCGGAGGCACAACGCTACTGGGACCAGAATCGCTGCTTCGAGGTGACCGAGGATCCGGCACGCGAGAAATATTACTGCCTGTCCATGTTTCCGTATCCAAGCGGACGCTTGCACATGGGCCACGTGCGCAATTACACGATCGGCGATGTGCTGACGCGGTTCATGCGCATGAACGGCAAGAACGTTCTGCAGCCCATGGGCTGGGACGCGTTCGGCCTGCCGGCCGAGAATGCCGCGATCGCGAACGCGGTTCCGCCCGCGAAATGGACCTACGACAACATCGCGCACATGAAAGCGCAGTTGAAGTCCCTCGGATTTGCGATCGACTGGAGCCGCGAGCTCGCCACCTGCCGCGCTGATTATTACCGCTGGAATCAATGGATGTTCCTGCGGATGCTCGAGAAGGGGATCGCCTATCAGAAGACGGGCGTTGTCAACTGGGACCCGGCCGACATGACGGTGCTCGCGAACGAGCAAGTCATCGACGGGCGCGGGTGGCGCACGGGCGCGCTCGTCGAGCGGCGCGAGATTCCGATGTACTACCTCAAGATCACGGCTTATGCGGAGGATCTGCTCGAGTCTCTGAAGTCCATGCAGGGCTGGCCCGAGCGCGTGCGCACGATGCAAGCCAACTGGATCGGCCGGAGCGAGGGCGTGCGCATCGGATTTCCCTACGAGATCGATGCTGCCGAAGGCGTGCTGCACGCCTTCACGACGCGCGCCGACACGGTGATGGGCGTGACTTTCTGCGCGGTTGCGGCCGAGCATCCGCTCGCGCTCAGCGCGGCTTTACACAATCCGGCGCTGGCGCGATTCATCGAAGAGTGCAAGCGCGGGCC
>Ga0302314_10003871_pt1 | contig 27535 bp, 16 predicted proteins | sample III_Palsa_N2_3_FD_200533 | JGI IMG/M metagenome (GOLD analysis project Ga0302314, IMG submission 200533) | Peat permafrost microbial communities from Stordalen Mire near Abisko, Sweden - III_Palsa_N2_3 | ecosystem: Environmental > Terrestrial > Soil > Palsa > Peat permafrost | place: Sweden...
GTACCTCCCGTGGCTCGCCGGGATGCACGGTAATGCCATCGGGCACCGGCGCGCTGGCAAGCGAAGCACGGTAGTCCTGCTCATATTCGATGTCGTAATACCTGCGGTCAAACAGATTGAGTACGTCCAGCGTCAGCGATACCGAAGACGTGAGCGTGCGCTGCAGACGCAGGTTTGTGACGATCGCTGACGAACCGACCAGCGTGTTGTCCTGCGATAGTGGGTACTTGCCGATGTAGCGCAGCTTGATATCACCCGACCAGTTGTCGACGTCGTGTACGGTCAAGCCCAACGATGCGACCTTCGGCACTGCGTTGGGTATGTGATCACCTAACTCGCCGTTGTCGTTGTTGTTGGCAAAACGCGCATGCGTCCACGCCAGATCGGCGTCGAACAGCAACCAGTCATTGATCACCGCGTGATTGTTCCACTCCACGCCGTAACGTTTGCTGGCACCGTTGCGCGTTGTGCTGCCGACCGCCGAGTCCGCGTCATAGACCAGCTCGGACTCACTATTCAAACGCCACAGCGACAGCGAGCTTTGCAGGCCCGGGACGATCTCCGTGCGCATACCGATCTCCTGGCCGAACGCGCCCACCAGCGCTGGGACGGGCGAGGCTGGACCACCGGTCGTCGGGTCGACCCTGTAGATCACGCCGCGTGCGTCATTGCTATGAAAGCCGTCGCCAGCATCGAGAAAAAACTCGGTCTTGGCCCACGGACCGAAGACCAGCGCGAGCTTTGGCGATGTGCGGTTCCCGGACGCGTCGCCGGTGTTCTGCGGAATATTAAACTCGGTCAGGCCCAAGTGAATATCGTCCTGGCGTATACCGAGCTGACTGCGAAACCAGTCGCTCCACACGGTGGTGTTCTCGAGATACACGGCCGCTTCGGTTTCGTTGACGCGATTGTCGTTGACGGTCTGGAACGGGATGCGGTCATCGGTGTTGAACAGGCCGACATCGATATGATCGTGACGCAACTGAAAGCCGGCCTCAGTGGTGGAATCATGGCCGAACAGGCTGCCGGTCCAGCCCTGGGCGATCTTGGTGCCCACCAGATTGCGCGACTCTGCCTGCTCGAACTGGTCGCCGGTGTCCGGGCGCAGCTCGAAATAGGTGAAGTCGGAAAACAGCTGCAGTCGGTAGTGCTCGGCATACGCCGATACCCTGGTGTAACCGTTGGCATCCTGGGTGTGCCATTCGCCGGAGAGGATGTCGCGGCCGCTATAGCCGCCATCGCTGGTGTCCAGCGCGCAGAACCGGCACAGCGCCCCGGACTGGATGAGCGACAGCGGTACCTGGTCGGTGGAATCCCAATGGGCGTCATAGGCGTTGAGGTCGATGGACCAGCCACGCGCGGCATCGCCATCGCTCAGGCGCGTCAGTCCATTGAACTTGTGCATGTCCTCGGGCAGCCGCCACGGCCCATTTTCGCTCAGCACCTCCACCGCACCCAGCAAGGTGGGACCAGCGGCGCCGGTGTTGCCGCTGTCGGTAGTGGCCCAGGCCGGCAGCGACACTGGCGTGGAGCCGGCCAGCAGCACGCGGCGGTAATCGAAGCTGCCGAGAGTGAGGTTGAGGATGGGACTGGGTAGAGTGTTGCGGTAAAGAATGTCGGCCGAGCCGGCAGCAGAGAAATCGCCGTTCTCGGCAAAGTAGGTACCCTTGCGGTAGTCGATCTGCTGCACCAGCTCGGGTATCAGGAAATTGAGATCGGAATAGCCCTGGCCGTGCGCATTGGTCGGCATGTTGACCGGCACGCCGTCGACGCTGGTGGCGAAGTCAGTGCCGTGATCGAGGTTATAGCCGCGCAGAAAATACTGGTTGGCCTTGCCATCGCCAGAATGCTGGGTCACCACCATGCCTGGAATCGCCTCCAGCACCTCGCCCGGGCGCAGCAGCGGAATATCCTGCAGCAGCGACCCAAGAATGACGCCCTGCGACGCGGCGCTGCTGGTGCCAATGCCGTTGTTGTAGTGGCCAATCACGTCGACCGGCGTCAGCGTGGTCGCTGAAGATGCGCTGGCTGGTGCGGTATCGCTGGTTGGCTGGCTCGCTGGCGTGTCGGCAGGCTGCGCGTTAGCGATCGAAGCCGTGCATAGCAGCAAGCCGGCGAACCACCATCCCGGCAAACTCTTCGCAAGAACCCGACAAGAGTGCAACGTATCCATGGACTGACTCCATACGCGCACCACGGCAAACCAAGATCGACAGTGATATTGGCTATATCCCGAAAGTCGCACGAACAATTTGCAGCGTTCAAGTCAAAGAAGTACGGGTGTAATACGGACAACGTGCCAGCGCTGGCACCGCCGCGCTGGTTCAGTTTGGAATGATCGCGCTGAAACCTGGAATCAGGATATTGAAGGCCCGCTGCACCAACCAGCCAGCAGCGAGAGCGATGATCAACAGCGAACCCCAGCGCAAGAGCACCACTTGATAGAACCATGTCTTGCGCAGCATGTACGCCAGCGGCAGGAAGGCCAGCACGATGGCTTCCTGGCCGATCTCCACGCCAACGCTGAAACCACCGAGGGACGCCGCCATGGCGCCGGCAGGCAACTGCAGCCCGGCCAGGGCACTCGCAAAACCCAGGCCGTGGATGAAACCGAAGGCAAAGGCAATCAACCAGACGCGCTTGTGTACAACCGGATAGATGTTGTTCAGTGCCGCGACCATCACCGACAGGGCGATACCGGATTCCACCAGTCGATCGGGCAAGTGCACGATGCCAAGAACGGCCAGCGACAGCGTCACCGAATGCGACAGGCTGAACGCGGAGACGACCTTGATGACATCCAGGCATGCCGGCCAGAATCTCGGCGAAGCCTCCCAGCGATATTGCGGAGGTTGCGTCGTAAGCGCCATCAGCGCACCGCTGGTCTCGGCCAGGGCAGCACTCGCACGCCATCCATCACCTCGCGGCTGCAAGCGGCGCCTGATCAGGACTGCAGGCAACAACAACGACAGCAGAAACAGTATGTGATCGATGCCGGTCCAGATGTGCCAGATACCGTCCGTGACAAAGCTCTTGAATTCTCCCCAGCGATCTGGCTCGCGCAAGTTCAGGCTGGCCACGGGTTCGCTCGGCCCGAGCACGGCACCGGCGATCTTGTCACCCGCGTGGATGGTGACAATGCCGCGGTGGTAGGGGTCAAGGTCGTACATCAGGCGATAGACGACGGTGAGCTTGCTCGGGATGTTCTTGTCGCAGACCGCATCGAACAGGATCACCGCGTAGGCACCATCGGTGTGCTCGTCGATCTTCTGTCCGGTCGGCTGCATCGCGCAGGTCAGGCCGTCTCCCTTGACCTCCAGTCGCGACAGCGCATAGTCCTCAATGACCTTGCGCTGGGCCTTGACCTCGCCCCAGGTGATCGCGCCATCGTGCCTACTGTCGAGACCGATCGCATAATCGAGATCACGCAGGGCGATATCCCACTGGCCATGCATTACATGATCGTTGGCGGTGTCGGTGCGCAAGGTGAGGTAGGCATCACTTTCCTTGTGTGCATAGGCGCTCAGCGGGCTGAAGCCAATGGCGATGGCGAACAACGCATATAGCCATCTGTGCAGGTTCATCGATCGCTCCCGCGTGAGAAAGAGCGGTTGGTTGAGGCAGACACGTTCAATGCTGATCGATCCGGCTTCACCGCCCTCAGCTGCGCCACGAGTGGATCGATGGTCACATCCTTGAGATGCGTACTATCGATGAAATCGAGCGCAGGCTTTGCTGCCGCAGGATCGTTCGTGGCCAGTGCCGCCTCGAGATAGACCCGCACGTCCTTGGGTGCGCGCTGTACCCGCCAATTTTGCGTGGCCAAATCCAGCGCGGCCTTTGGATCATGCTCGACATGCAATAGATAGCTCGCCTCCTCGCGCATGAAGACGTGATCCCCGCGTTGATCCATGGAGCGAAACCGGGCATCCATTTCCGCCATGTCGGCTTTGGCTTTTGGCAAACCGAGCGCCTTCTCCGCCGTCACGAGAACCAGAAACGACGTGTCGGATTGGGTATCCCCGCCGACCAGGTCAATCGCCTCTTTATCGCGGCCGTGATCAATCAGAAATTCGCCGTAGTCGGCTAGCAGAAAGTTGTCACCTGGCGTCAATTGCAGGGCTTTCTTGAAATGAGTATCGGCCTGATCGGCGAGACCCATACGTGCCGCGTTATCGGCCATCAAACCCTCAATCCACGCCGGGATGGCAGGCGGGGCCTTGGGGCCTGGATCCTCCACATAAGTGAACAGCGCATTGGCCTGCGCGCCTTGCCCGCTGAGGCTGCGCAATGAGGCGCTGCAGATCATGCCCATGAAATTGCCGGCATTGTTGGTGAGGTCGACGCATAGGCGGTTTGCCAGAGCGTGGTCGCCCTGAACCATCGCAACCGTGGCCAACGTAAGGAGTGCCTGAACGTTGCCGGGGTCACGTTTGAGAATTTGCGTAAGTTCGTCGCGGGATGCCTGGAAAAAATGCCGGCTTTGCTGGATCGTCGCATGTAAGAGCATGACCGGAACAGGTGGTGTCGGTGATGTCATGAATGGCTGAATCACTGCCATTGCGCGGCCCAAGTAGCGGGCATCGCCCGTCGAGCGTCCGTAGTCCACATAGGCTGTGGCAAGCAACACGGCCTTTGCCGCATCTTGAGGGTGAGCACTGAAATTGCTGCGCAGTTGGTCGAATTGACGCACGCGAGGATCAGTCCGCGGAGGTACGAGTTGCAGGACGACGCTGTCATTGGCGGGAATGTAAGGAGCATCCCGCGCCGTTTGTGCGGCGAGGGGAACTGGCAGCATGAACAACAATGGCAAAAAAAGACGAAGTACGGCGCAGCATGAACTGCGTCGTACTTCGTCGAGAGTGCCTTCGTGTGTGTCATTCATGGGGTCATACTCGAAGGCGGTTTACTGCAATTAATCAATTAGAAACTTGCAAGGTATCAATGACGAACGCTGGCACTGACTGCACCGGGCGCCGTTGCATTGACCGAACCCGGAACCGGTGTGTTGAGGTACGGGAACACCGCCAGATAGGTATCGGCTGCATTCTCGTCGCCCACCACATTTTCAGTCGCAGCTGTCGGCCCGGGTGAATTCGCGCCGTCGGTATAAGCCGCGCCGTTGTTCGGATCGGAAGTCTCGTTGCCGCAGGTGCCATACGCCGTACTGCAGATGGCACCTTCCACCACACGAAGCGCGATGGTGACGACATCGTCGTAAGGACGACGTCCGTTCGGGAAACCCGCCAGATCGCCCCCGAGCACACCGAGGTAATTCTGCGATGCCGGTGCCGTGGGCGCGATGGTGGTGTTCAGTCGCAACTCTTCCGAAGGGACAACGTGGGCCGGCTGATTGAGCCCAGGCAGGCCGGTGAGGAAAGCACTTACCAGATCGTTGCGTGGCGTCTGTGGCACCACCGCCGCTGTGCCGAACAATGCATTAAGCAAGACCGGCAGTGTTGGATTGGTCACATAGCTCGCAAACTGCGTATCGTTTTCTGGAATGCTTCCATTGAAATTGTCCTTGTCCTTGAGACCAATGACGAGTTCATTGACCAGGGGCGAACCCAACCTGGATACCTGGGTGAAGTTGTCACTGAAGAAGTTGTTCGGCGCGTAATAATCCGATTGCGTGCCGGTCTGGCTCAAGACCCAGTTGTTCTGCACGAAGGAAGTTGTCCAGCCACCGATCACGGCATCGCCAGCGGTGTCGCGCAAGCAAGCGACAGGAACTTCGAGTGCGAGCGTGTCGACATTCTTGTCGGTAAGCGCATTGGGGGTCGAGCCTACGCCACCGAGCGGGTTGAGATTCACCAGATCGAAAATCGCGCCCAGATCGGCGACGAAGCCATCCTTGCGCTGACCCACAAACATGCGACCAGGCGACGCGCATCCCGGGATGTTGACGCTGTAGACGTAACTGCCAGCATACGTGGCATAGTCGGCGATTGATTTGTTGCCGATGTTGTCTGCCGGCTTGATAAACGTGCTCGACCCACCCGTAAAATTGGTAATCGGTTCGCCAGGCGATTGGCCGTCCCTGTAGAGCTGCACCTTGTAGGTCTGGGTAACGTTGAGGTTGCTCTGATTGCTGGCGCTAACCGGACCGATGTTGATCAATGGCACCGTGGTTGGCGTGCTGGCACCGGTCGGAACGGCGAGCTTGTTATACGTGTTGGTGAACGTGAAGCGGAAAGTGAGATTTGCTTTCGCACTGCCGGTGTTGTCGATGCGGATATCGTACACAGCCCGGTCGCTCAACGTGTGGAAGTTCGGGCCGCTGTAAGCATCCTGCAACGGATTGTAATTGGCCAGCAGGGTCACATACCCGGTACGACCTGTTTCGTAACTCATGAACATGTAGAAGTCGCTGGCATCGAGCTGTGGCATGGTGCTGATGAACGGGGCTTCGCGATGACTTGACGCCATCGCAACTACGGGGAGCAAGCCCAAGAGCAGAACTATGGGTTTCAATTTCAATTTCATGGTGTTGCCTCGTCGCATTGAATGATTCAATTCCGCGGAGTTCTCTCGGGCCTGAGGCTAAAGCGACACTACGCGGCTCCCAATTACGTGCGGCTCCTGTTTGATCTGTTCGACGTAAGGCAGAAACGGTGGTTTTGCCAACGTGCGTATCTGACGCGATGGCATGCACATCGGATGGCTGATCTTCACGCTGACCCCCTGGGCCATCTCACTTCCCTGGAGACACAAGGAGGTACGCGTCGATACGACGAGCGGATGCAAAAGCCTGAGGGCGAGGTGAATACAGCCGGTTGTCATTCAGTCGGCATTCATTAAAACGAAGGCGTCGCGGGGCGATACGACAGAGATATTGGCGAACCAAACGGCGGGTCACTTCACCGCAGCTCTGCGCATGAACATGGGCTTTTGATCCAGCACAGCTGATCCACCTGAAATAGGTCGCGGTAGCTCGATCAACCAGTCAGGCCGAGCTGGTTAATTCATCAGCTCTTGGCGGTTAGCTGACGTCTCGCCACCTTGGGTGGACCAGCATGAGATGCTTCGCCCTCATCATTGCGTATTTGGGGATGCCGGATCGCATGCACACGCTCTTGCGCGTCCCAGCAACAACTCGCGCTCACGCATGTTTTGGGTAAGTGAAGCGGCACGCTCGAATTCAGGGCACGCTTCGTCTAACCGACCGAGCCGGAACAGCAGGTCCCCGCGCACGGTTGGAAGCAAGTGGTAATTCGCGAGTATGGGTTCAGCGGCCAGTGCATCAACAAGTTCGAGCCCCGCGACCGGACCGAACGCCATCGACACTGCCACGGCACGATTGAGCTCCACCACCGGAGAGGGGGTCAGCTGTGCAAGCGTTGCATAGAGTTCCGCGATGCGCGCCCAGTCAGTGTCGTCTGCGGTGATTGCACGCGCGTGGCAAGCAGCGATCGCGGCCTGCAGAGCATATGGACCGAACGCGCCACCTAGTTTTTCCGCATGATCGAGCGCTGCAAGTCCGCGGCGTATCAGCAACTGGTCCCACTGCGCACGGTTCTGCTCGAGCAGCAGGATCGGCTCGCCTGCTGCGTTCACGCGCGAATGCGCGCGCGAGGCCTGGATCTCCATCAGCGCGACCAGGCCATGCACCTCCGCTTCGCGCGGCACCAGTCCGACCAGCACCCGGCCAAGACGCAATGCCTCTTCGCACAACGCTGGCCGCATCCAGTCGTCGCCGGCCGTCGCGGAATAGCCCTCATTGAAGACGAGATAGATGACGCCGAGTACCGAAGACAGGCGCGCTGCCAGCTCCTCGGCACGCGGCACCTCGAATGGCACCTGCGCCTTGGCCAAGCTACGCTTGGCGCGGACGATGCGCTGCGCGATGGTCGGTTCGGGCACCAGGAATGCCCGGGCGATTTCTTCGGTAGTCAGGCCACCGAGCAGGCGCAGGGTCAACGCCACGCGCGCCTCGACGGACAACACCGGATGGCAGGCGATGAACATCAGCCGCAACAGGTCGTCGCCGATCGGATCATCGAGAGCCGCTTCAACCTTCGACACCGCATGCTCCTGCGCAGCTTCGAGCTCGTGCATCAGTTCCACATGCTTGCGCTCAAGCAGCTTGCTGCGACGCAGGCGGTCGATTGCACGGTGTTTCGCCGTAGTCATCAGCCATGCACCGGGATTGTCCGGCACGCCCGACGTCGGCCACTGCTCCAACGCGATGACCAGTGCATCCTGCGCCAGCTCTTCGGCCAGACCGACGTCGCGCAGCATGCGGGTCAGGCCGGCGATGAGCCGGGCCGACTCGATCCGCCATACGGCATCGATGGTGCGCTGGGTGTCGGTCGCTGGCATAGGCGGCCGATCACATCACCTGTCACTCTTTGATGCAAGCTCGGGCGTGGCTCCGTCTATTTCTCAGCCCTTGATGGCGACGCGCGTGTTTATTGCTCCTTTTCGCAATTGATCATCCACGGCACACCGAACTGGTCGACCACCATGGCGAAGCGTTCGGCCCAGAAGGTCTTTTCGTACGGCATCTGCACCGTGCCGTTTTCCTTCAGCGCGTTGAAGATGCGCTCCCCTTCCGCCTTGTCGTGAATCTGGATCGACACCGAACAACCCTTGATGCCGTCATAGGGACGATCGGGCGGACAGTCGGAAGCCAGCAGCACCTGGTCGCCAATTTCCAGCCGCACGTGGATGAGCCAGTCACGGCTTTCCGCCGGCATGTTCTCGCAGCCAGGCGCTTCGCGGAAACGCATCATCCTGGTGATCTTGCCGCGCAGGCATTGCTCGTAGAATTTGAATGCCGCTTCGGCGTTGCCGTCGAAGATGAGGTAGTTGGTCAGTTGCATGGGATTGCTCCGCCAGTTTCCGTTGGGGCCAGATCGAGGCCCGGCTCATGATTTGGCAGCGACCTGCGCGCGCAACCGCGCCTCCTGCTCCCGCAGCTCCGGCGTGAGCTCGGCGCCGAAGTCATCCGCCTCGAACACCTGACGAATCTCGATTTCCGATTCGCCTTCGAACGGGTTCGGGCAGCGCTTGACCCATTCGATCGCCTCCTCCATCGACTTCACCTGCCACAGCCAGAAGCCGGCAACCAGCTCCTTGGTCTCGGCAAACGGCCCGTCGATCACGCTGCGCTGGCTACCGGAGAATTTCACCCGCGCACCCTTCGAGCTCGGCTGCAGCCCTTCGGCCGCGAGCATGATGCCGGCCTTGACGAGCTCCTCGTTGAACCTGCCCATCTCGGCCAGCAGTTGCTCGCTCGGCATCACGCCGGCTTCCGAGTCACGATTCGCCTTGACCATCACGATGCAGCGCATTGTCGTATCTCCTTCGGATTCTGGATGAGAGCCGGGGCTGCGGGTCACCCCACATCCCGGCTCTATCCATGCGACGAACGGGCAACCACCAAATCGACATGCCGGGCACCCATCATTCATCGCAAACGCTGAGACGATGATCCGTCATATTCGTGGCGACAATCACTGCACACTCGGAGACAATCGCCGGATGAGTGAATACGAGCACCGCCAGCCGTGACCGCGCCCCAGCCATCGCCCGCGGCGGCCCCGATCGAACCCGGCCTGATGGTGCTCCATGGCAACCGGCTGGAGGATCTGCGCGATCTGCTCACCGCCTGGCTGGTCCGCGCGCCGCTCAAGCCACTGGAAAACGAGCTGATGCTGGTGCAGAGCAACGGCATCGCGCAGTGGCTGAAGCTGGCGTTTGCGCGCCCGGCCGAAGCCGGCGGGCTGGGCATCAGTGCCGCGATCGAGGTACAGCTGCCGGGACGTTTTTTGTGGGCGGCGTATCGCGCCGTACTGGGCCGCGACGCCGTGGCGGCAACCTCGCCGTTCGACAAGTCGCGACTGGCCTGGCGGCTTCTGCGGCTGATTCCGCAACACCTGCACGAGGAGGATTTTTCGCCGCTGCGCGATTTCCTCGGCGACGACCCGGACTGGCGCAAGCGCCATCAGCTGGCCCTGCGCGTGGCCGACCTGTTCGATCAATATCAGGTCTATCGCGCTGACTGGCTGGACGATTGGGAGCACGGCCACGATGTGCTGCGTGATGAATTGCGCGGCAGCCGCACGCCGATCAGCGGTGAACAGCGCTGGCAGCCACGGCTGTGGCGCCTGCTGCTGGATGACGTCGGCATTGCCCAGCGCGACCAGCACCGCGCCGGCGTGCATCGCGCCTTCCTCGCACGCGCAGCAGCGTTGAACGCACGACCAGCCGCCCTGCCACGACGCATCGTGGTGTTCGGCATCTCCTCGCTGCCGCAGCAAACGCTGGAAGCACTCACCACGCTGGCGCGCTTCTCGCAGGTGCTGCTGGTGGTCGCCAATCCATGCCGGCATTACTGGGCCGACATCATCGAGGACCGCGAGCTGCTCAAGGCCAGCCGGCAGCGGCAAGCGGGCAAGCCCGGCCTGCCGGCCACACCGCGCTACGAGGATCTGCACCTGCACGCCAACCCGCTGCTCGCCGCCTGGGGCAAGCAGGGGCGCGACTACATCCGCCTGCTCGATGCCTTCGATCAGGCCGACGACTATCGCCAGCAATTCGCCGCGATCGACCGCAGCATCGACCTGTTCCACGATGTCGGCGAGGACAGCCTGCTGCATCAGGTACAACAGGCCATCCTCGATCTGCAGCCGCTGCCGGGCCAGCGACGGCCATGGCACGATGCCGACGCTTCGCTGCGCTTCCACATCGCGCACAATCCGCAGCGCGAAGTGGAAGTGCTGCACGACCAGTTGCTGGCGATGTTCGAGCAGGCCGCACGCGATGGCATACCGCTGGCGCCACGCGATGTGATCGTGATGGTGCCGGATATCCAGACCTATGCGCCGCATGTGCAGGCGGTGTTCGGCCGGCTGCCCGCCAGTGACCCACGCCGCCTGCCATACAGCGTGGCCGACCAGTCGTCGCGTGCCAGCGTGCCGCTCCTGGTGGCGCTGGAGCATCTGCTGGCGCTGCCCGAATCGCGCTTCGCGGTCAGCGACATGCTCGACCTGCTCGATGTGCCCGCGCTGCGCGCACGCTTCGGTCTCGACGAAAGCAGCCTGCCCACGCTGCGCCGCTGGATCGAGGATGTCGGCATCCGCTGGGGACTGGACGCGGCACAGAAGCAGAGCCTCGAGCTGCCGGCGCTGGAACAGAACAGCTGGCGCTTCGGCCTGCGCCGGATGCTGCTCGGCTATGCGGTAGGCGACGGCGAATCGCTGGACGGGATTGCGCCCTATGCCGAGGTCGGCGGTCTCGATGCGGCCCTGCTCGGCCCGCTGAGCCTGCTGCTGGATCGGCTGGAGCACTACTGGCAGCTGCTGCGCACGACCGCCACGCCAGCCGCGTGGTGTGAACAACTGCGCGCACTGCTGGACGACTTCTTCGACAGCGGCGATGACGACGACAGCATGCAGCTGAGCCGTCTGCACGACGCTCTGGATGCTTGGCAGGAGGCCTGTGCCGAAGCCGGTTTCGCCAGCGCGATTCCGCTCACTATCGTGCGCGAGCACTGGTTGCAGGCGATCGACGAAAGCCGGCTGTCGCAACGCTTCATGGGCGGCGCGGTGAGCTTCGGCACGCTGATGCCGATGCGTGCGATTCCATTCCGCGTAGTCTGTCTGCTCGGCATGAACGACGGCGATTACCCACGCCGGCAGACGCCGCTCGATTTCGACCTGATGGCACAAACCGGCCACAGCCGTCCCGGCGACCGCTCGCGCCGCGAGGACGACCGTTACCTGTTCCTCGAAGCCCTGCTGTCTGCCCGCGATGCGTTGTACATCAGCTGGGTTGGCCGCAGCGCGCGCGACAACGGCACACTGCCACCATCGGTACTGGTCGGCCAACTGCGTGACTATCTGGCCGCCGGCTGGTGTCTCGATGGCACGACACCCGATGACCACGCGGCGGACGCGCAACTGCTCGCCGCACTCACCACCGATCACCCGCTGCAACCTTTCAGCCGCCGCTATTTCGGTGCCGCCGACGATGCGCACCTGTTCACCTACGCCCACGAGTGGCAACAGGCGCATCGCGTCGCACCCGCATCAGCAACCTCATCGGCGCTCACTCCATGGCAACCCGACAGCGCGCTGAGCCTCGACCAGTTGCAGCGCTTCCTGCGCAAGCCGGTGGCGTACTTCTTCAACCAGCGACTGAAGGTGTATTTCACCGAGGCAGCCGACGACGTACTCGATGACGAACCGTTCGCACTCGATGGCCTGCAGCGTTACGGCGCGACTCGAACGGTACTGCACGCAGCGATCGACCCGGCCGTCATCATCCACCCGGACGACGCCATCACCCGCGCCACCCAGCGCCTGCATGATGAAGGCCTGCTGCCACCCGGCGGTTTCGGTGCTGCACTGCAGGCGGAGATCGCCGAACAGGCGCATACGCTCGCGCTTGCCTGGCGCGACGCCTGCCTGCTCTGGCCGTTGACCGACGACAAGCACGAGCTGCGCTACATCAGTGATGGCTTGCTGATCGAAGACTGGCTGACCGACCTGCGCCACGACGGTGCCGGCCATCAGTGGCGGCTTGAACTGCTCAGCGGCGCGCTGCTGGCTAGGGACGGAACCCTGCGCCACGAAAAACTGATACCGGCATGGATCATCCATCTGCTGGCCAATGCCTGCGGGCTGGCGATGCAGACCCAGCTGATCAGCGCCGATGCACAACCCACGCTGCGCGCACTGACGCGTGAGGTCGCTGCCCAGCTGCTCGACCAGTTGTTGGCCGCGCTGCGTGCCGGCATGCAATCGCCGTTGCCGATCGCCCGCAAGAGCGCGTACGCGTGGCTGCAGGCCGCCAGCTCCGACAAGAATGCCGTGGCCGTGGCAACCCTCTGCTACGAAGGAAGCACGTTTTCTCCCGTGCCGGGCGAGCGCCAGGAAGATCCGTGTCTTGCCCGTGCCTGGCCGGATTTTGCGGCGATGCATGCGGGCGGCTTCGAGTACTGGCTGCCGCTGTATCAGGCGCTAATCGACGCCGTGCTGCCGATGGAGGGCGCGGCATGAATCAGCTCGCCGCGCTCGACCCGTTGCAGTTGCCCTTGCACGGCACCCGCTTGATCGAAGCCAGCGCCGGCACCGGCAAGACCTGGACGATCGCAGCGCTGTATCTACGGCTGGTGCTCGGCCACGGCGAGAACGCCGCCCCACTGCTGCCGCCGCAGATCCTGGTGGTGACCTTCACCAAAGCCGCCACCGCCGAATTGCGCGAGCGCATCCGCACCCGCCTGGGCGAAGCAGCGGAGGCGTTCCGCGGCCACGGCCCCGCCGATGATTTTCTCGCCGCCTTGATCGCTGCCTATCCCGATCCGGATGCCCGCGCCCGCGCCGCACGCCAGCTGGAACTGGCCGCGCAATGGATGGACGAGGCCGCCGTGCACACCATCCATGGCTGGTGCCAGCGCATGCTCAGCCAGCACGCGTTCGACAGCGGGCATGCGTTCGTGCAGAACGCCACCAGCGACGAAAGCGAATTGCTGGCCGAAGCCGTGCGCGACTACTGGCGCCGGCAATTTTTCGCGCTCGACCGCAGTGACGCCGAACAGATCACGCGACTGTGGGCGAACCCGCGCAAGTTACAGCAGGACGTGCGCCCTCTGCTTCGCCAGCCACTGGAAAACCTGCGACTGGACGGCCATACCCTCCCGGTCATCACGGATCTTCGGGCGATGATCGAAGCCACGCTGGCGCCCTTACGCGAGGCTCGGCAGCATGCCCGCGCGCTGTGGCTCGCTGATGCCGATGCGATCGTAGCCTTGCTCGACACCGCGATACAGGCAAAGGCGCTCAGCGGCGCCACCTACAAGTCGGCACAGTTCCCCGACGACATGGCAGAACTGCGCCACTGGGCGACCAGCGGCACCGCGTGCGACGAAAAGATCCTGCAACGCTATGCGCAGCGCAAGCTCACCACGGCGACCAACAAGAACCGGATCACGCCGGAGCATCCCGCCTTCATGGCGATTGACTGGCTGCTCGACGCGCAGCATGCCAGCGAGACACTCGGGCCGCTGATTCTCGCCCATGCCGTGCCGTGGATCGCCGGCCAGCTGGAGGCCGCCAAGCAGCGACTGGCCCAGCTTGGTCCCGACGACATGCTCAAGCGCCTCGACCAGGCGCTGCACAGCCGCCGTGGTGCCCAGTTGGCGCAGACCATTGCCAGCCAGTACCCCGTCGCGCTGATCGACGAATTCCAGGACACCGATCCGCTGCAATGGCGCATCTTCCAGCGCATTTACGGCGAGCGGAGCGAGACCGGCCTGCTGCTGATCGGCGATCCCAAGCAGGCGATCTACGGTTTCCGTGGCGCCGACATTCACACTTATCTGCGTGCGCGCAGCAGCGCCGTCCAGCCGACCTGGACACTCGATACCAATTACCGCTCCACCCAGTCGATGGTGGCTGCGGTCAATCGCGTGTTCGGGTTTGCCGAACAACATCGGCAAGGGGCCTTCCTGTTCGGCAAAGGCGAACAGGGACTGCCATTCCTGCCGGTGCACGCGAAAGGCCGCAAGGAACGCCTGCAACTGCATGGCCAATCCATGCCTGCGCTACAGCTGGCGGTGACACCGGACGCCACCCCGGTCAGCAAGAGCGCGTATCGCAAGATGATGGCCGAACATGCCGCCGCGACCCTGGTGCAATGGCTCGACGCAGCCGGTCACGGCGACTGCGGTTTCGTGGCCGCGGATGGTCGGTTCACCGCACTGGTGCCCGGCGACATCGCAATCCTGGTGCGCACCGGCACCGAAGCCACCACGATGCGCAATGCACTGCAGTCACGCGGACTGGCCAGCGTATACCTGTCCGATCGCGACTCGGTATATGCCTCGCCCGAAGCACGCGACCTGCTGCTGTGGCTGCACGCCTGCGCCGAACCCGGCTCCGACCGCGCGATGCGCGCCGCGCTGGCCACACCGACGCTGGGCCGGGACTATGCCGAGCTGGACCGGCTCAACCAGAACGAAGCGTACTGGGAGCGTTGCGGCGACCGGTTCCGTCAACTGCACAACGGCTGGCTGCGTCACGGCGTGCTGGCCATGCTGCACGACCTGCTGCACCTGTTCGACCTGCCAGCGCAGTTGCTGACCCAAGCCGATGGCGAGCGGGCGCTGACCAACCTGCTGCATCTGGCCGAACTGTTGCAGCAGGCGGCCACGACGCTGGATGGCGAACATGCCTTGATCCGCCATCTCGCCGCGCAGATCGACCTGGCCGATGACCACCAGGCCGACACCGCCGACGAGAAGATCGTGCGACTGGAAAGCGAGTCCGCCCTGATCAAGGTGGTAACCATCCACAAGTCGAAGGGGCTGGAATATCCGCTGGTGCTGCTGCCGTTCGTGTGCGGCCTGCGCGAGCTGAAGCAAGACGACAGCTTCGTATGGCATGACGATGACACCCAACCGACGCTGGATCTGCGGCCCTCTCACGCGGCCTTGGAGCAGGCCGACCGTGAACGCCTGCAGGAGGATCTGCGCCTGCTCTACGTCGCACTGACCCGCGCCCAGCATGCCTGCTGGCTGGGTGTCGCCAATCTCAAGGACGGCCAGAAGAAGACCTCGGGATTGCACAAGTCCGCGTTCGGTTATGTGCTGTCCGGCGGCGAACCGATCGAGGCAACAGTATTTTCCGAACGACTCCAGCTATTGCAGTATGGCCATCCAGACATCCATATCGAGTTGCTTCCTGCCAGCGCCGAAACCCGGCGTTACCAGCCTTCTACCACCATCCTTCCTAGCCGACCGGCGCGCGATTACCACGGCGAACCAATCGAGCCGTGGTGGATCGCCAGCTACAGCGCACTGAAAGTCGCCGAGGCTGAATCCAGCACACGCCCGCAGGCGCCGGAAACCGCACGGCAGGATGTGCTGGCCGAAGCCAGCGTCGAACGACCTGACCATCCCGCGCCAACCAGCCTCGACCTCACCCCGAGCATCCACAACTTTCCGCGTGGCGCCGAGCCAGGCACCTTCCTGCATGGCCTGCTGGAATGGGCGGCCGACGAAGGCTTCGCCACCTGCGCCCACGCGTCGGACGAACTGGAAAGCCTGATCGCCCGACGCTGCCAGCGCCGCGGATGGCAAGCATGGATCAAGCCACTGGCGGCATGGCTGCCGGCCTTCCTCGGCACGCCACTGCGCTTGCCCGACGGCGGTCACGCGGCATTGGCTGCGCTGACCGATACGAACGCCTATCGCGCCGAACTGGAGTTCTGGTTCGAGGCGCATCGCGTGGACACCCTCGCGCTGGATCGGCTGGTCATAGCGCACACGCTAGATGGCAGGCCGCGGCCGGCACTGTTGCCCGATCGCCTCAACGGCATGCTCAAGGGTTTCGTCGATCTGATATTCGAGCACGACGGCCGCTATTTCATCGTCGATTACAAATCCAACTGGCTCGGTAGCGAAGCTTCCGCCTATAGCATCGAAGCGATGCGCGACTCGGTACTGCACAGCCGCTACGAACTACAATACGCGATCTACACGCTGGCGCTGCACCGGCAACTGCGCGCACGCCTGCCGGATTACCGCTATGAGCAGCATATCGGCGGCGTGCTCTATCTCTACCTGCGCGGAGTCGATGGCAACGGTCATGGCGTGCATAGCGAGCGATTGCCATACGCATTGATCGACGCGATGGACCGCTTGTTCACGCAGGGAGGATCGCCCGATGTCGCATGATACCGTGTTCGAACTGCTCGATCAGGCCGTCGCAACGCAGCGGCTACGACCACTGGATATCGCGCTGGCGCGTTTCCTCGCCGAACGCGATGGCGATGCCGCACCGGGCTTGCTATGGCTGGCCGCCCTGCTCAGCCGCCAGCTCGCCGATGGTCATCTTTGCCTCGACCTTGAGGCATTGCCTGCACTCGCTGACGAGCAGGATTGGCCATCCGGCTGGCGGCCGTTGTTGCGCGCGATCACCGAAAATCCCGCAGCACTATCCAGCTCGCCGCTGGTCGCCGATGGCCGCAGCGGCCATCCGGTTGCCGCACCTCTGGTGCTCGACGGCACGCGACTGTATCTGCGCCGCTACTGGAATCACGAGCGTCAAGTGGCCGCTGCCATCCGCGCACGTCTGGCCCAGCCGCAAGCCGTGCCCGAACAGCTCGCCGATGAATTGGCCCGGTTGTTCCCGACACCCCGAGCAACCGATGTAGGAGCGCACCCTGTGCGCGATGGCTCTTGCGACGAGAGCGATTCGCGCACAGGATGTGCTCCTACAGGTTCAAGCACACCCGACTGGCCGAAGATCGCCTGCGCGCTGGCGGCACGTGGCGCATTCACGGTGATCACCGGCGGCCCCGGCACCGGCAAGACCACTACCGTCGTGCGCCTGCTTGGCCTGCTGCAGACGCTGCAACTGCGCCAGCATGCACGTTCCTTGCGGATCCGGTTGGCCGCACCCACCGGCAAGGCCGCGGCGCGCCTGAACGCTTCGATCGCCGCGCAGATTGCCCAGCTCGACGTGGACGACGCTACCCGTGCGGCGATTCCCGCCGAGGTCGTTACCCTGCATCGTCTGCTCGGCGCGCGACCGGATACCCGTCGCTTCCGCCACGACCGCGGCAACCCGCTGCATCTGGATCTGCTGGTGGTCGACGAGGCCTCCATGATCGACCTGGAAATGATGTCCGCCGTGCTCGCCGCGCTGCCTCCAACGGCGCGGCTGATCCTGCTCGGCGACAAGGATCAGCTCTCCTCGGTCGAAGCCGGCGCTGTACTCGGCGACCTGTGCCGCCGCGCCGAGACCGGCCACTACAGCGCGACCACGGCCGACTGGCTGCGCGAAACCACCGGCTCCGACATTCGTGCCTTCGTCTGCGATGACGCACAGCCGCTGGATCAGCAACTGGCGGTGCTGCGACACAGCCATCGCTTCGGCGACAGCAGCGGCATCGGCCAGCTCGCACGCGCAGTGAACGCCGGCGACACCGACCACGTGCATGCGCTGCTGGCCACGCCGTCGACCGACCTTGCCTGGCTGCCCGTCAGCCAGCGCACGCAGCTGACCGAGCTGGCAATCGCTGGCGGCAACACGCATCTCTCGGTAAATGGCGGCAGCACGATCAATGACCAACGACCCGTCGGCTATCGCCACTACCTGGAACTGCTGCAACGCGAACGCCCTGCTTCCGCCGTCGATGCCACCGCGCACGACCACTGGGCACGCGACGTGCTGCAGGCGTTCAACCGCTTCCAGTTGCTGTGCGCGTTGCGCCAGGGACCGCAAGGCGTGGAAGGGCTCAACCAGCTGATCGCCGACGCGCTGCATGCGCAGGGGCTGATCGAGAGCAGCCACGGTTGGTACGAAGGGCGCCCCATCATGCTCACTCGCAACGACTACAACCTCGGCCTGGCCAATGGCGACGTCGGCATCTGTCTGCGCATGCCGGATGAGCGTGGTCACTTGCGTCTGTCCGTGGCGTTTCTCGCCAGCGCCACGGCGGGCTCGACCAGCAGCACGCGCATCCGTCATGTCGTGCCAGCGCGCCTCGGCGAAGTCACCACGGTTTACGCGATGACCGTGCACAAATCGCAGGGTTCGGAGTTCGAGCACACCGCACTGGTACTGCCCATCGAAGCCAGCAACGTGCTGACCCGCGAACTGCTCTACACCGGCATCACCCGCGCCCGTCGCTGGTTCAGCCTGATCGGCAGCGAAGCCATCGTCGATCTCGCCACCCGGCAACGCACCCGCCGATACTCGGGTCTGGCCGAGCGGCTAGCCAACGACTGAGCTCATCATGCCGGCACCACGGCCAGATCCGTAGCCACGCAGAAAACGGGCTATCCGGCGGATCAGCCAGACATGCAGGACGCGCCAGCCGCCAACGTCTTCGTCTGCACGCTGCCGGAACCGTTCACGTCCAGCTCGACGCCGGGTACTGCCGTCGTGCTGGTGCCGCTGGAGGTACTGTCGCTGTAGCAGGTCACGAAGGTCAGCGTGGGCGATGCAGTGGCAGATTTCAGCTGGCCTTGCTGACCGAAAGTCACGATTTCGGTGCTCATGGACTGGACCGACACGCCAGTACGCACCGTGGTGGCACGTAGCAATATCGACTTGGTCGAGTCGTACGCCTTGTTGGCGGATGCCGCACCCGCCGGGTAGGTGTAGACCAGCCAGCCTGGACCGAATGCCTGGCCACCGGTGGTGCAGCCCGCTGCATTCGCGCTTGGACACATGGATACCAGCTGGCCGCGGGTGATCGCCTCGGTGCGCGCATACGCCAGACTCGCCAGTATTTCGTTGCTGGCCGAGCTGACCTGGTTGCGATGGATCACGTCACGGAAGCTGGGCACGGCGATCACCAGCAGGATAGCCGCCACGGTAATAGTGATCATCAGTTCGAGCAGGCTGAAACCGTGCTGGCGTGGCTTGTTGATCATCATGCTCACCAGCAGCTGCCATTGGTGTTGTAGGTGGCATCGGTCGGCGCTGGCAATTTGGCGCCGGTGTTGTCGATCGACAATATGTTGCAGACATCCTTTGCCTGCGCACCCTCCGGAGTAGCCTGAGCAAGGAATGATGAACTGCTGCTGCCCGCCAACGTCACGGCAACGGAGTAATAACCCTTCTCCGAAATCGCCGGATCGTCATAGCCCAGTCCGGGTGTGCCAATGAGCGTGCCGTATTGATTGTACGTCGCATAATTTCGCTCCTGCGCATTGGCGATGTGCAGCAGCAGCGCCTGACCGTCCGCGCGGCGGGCACGATATGCATAGCGGTCGTACGCTGGAATCGCGATGGCGGCGAGGATCGCGATGATCCCCACCACAATCATCAGTTCGATCAGGGTAAAACCACGTGCACGTGCCATAACCTTTATCCCCATACCGACATCATTGGTCATTGTTGAGTACTCGCCATGAACGTCGGCGCCAGATCGGCGCGCCCGCGCTCGGTGTTTTCCCTGCCTGTGAGCCACCCTCCAGGCTCAGGCCCGGCAGGTAGATCTGACCACCACCCACGGCCGTGGCTACCGGCAGGAAGCCGCCGGTCGGCGGGTTCTTTACGAGCGCACCGGTCTGTGTGAAACCCGATGGCCAGCCTGAAATACTGCCGAAGTCCACGCCCAATGCAGCGCCTCCCGTCGCTGCATCCACAAACATCACGGCGCCACGTGGTGCAGGGTCGCAAGGATCGTTGTCCTGCGGGATCAGCGTGGTGATGACGGCACGGTTGGTATCGGACAACGCCGTGGCATCGACCACTACCCGCTCGCCCTTGTCGGTCTGGTTGGTGCCATCGTTGACATACAGGTTGAAGTACCAGCCGCGGTTCGTTATGCCCGTCCCCGGATTCTTTGCGGGCACCGCGTTGGTGGTCAGACCCCGGGTGGAATTTTTCTCGGTCAGCGTCTGTGCCACCAGCGGGGTTGCGGCAGTCCCCTCCACCACCACGGCCTGACCCGACTGGCCGGTATCGCGAATGCCGTACACCGCTTGCTGCTTGGTGTTGCTGTCGATGACGTTGTCAGCACTGGCCAGATACTTGCCGGTGCCAAACACCACCACCAGGCCACCACCGATCGGGTCGGCGAACAGCCGTGGCATCACCGTCACCGGGCGATCACCCGGATTGGATGAGCGAAAGAAAAGCTCGGCGTTCCAATTGGCGCCGTTACTGTCGGTCAGATCGAAACGCCAGATATTGCCCTGCAGATCACCGGCAAATGCCACGTCGTCGATCTGGTCGCCCTGATAGTCACCCAGTACCGGCGTGGTCAAGCCATAGCTCACCACGGTGCCGCTGACGCCGCCGACCGTTGTAGGTGTCTTGATCTCCCTGATCAGCGCTCCGGTCTGTGCATCCAGCACGAACAGCGAGCTGAAATTGTTGCTCGCTGCGGCATCCGTGCTGCCGCTGGGCAAATAGCCGCCAGGCACCAGTACCACCCATTGACCACTGGCCAGCCGACCGAGATTGGGACGGCCAAAGGTGTAACCGAGATTGGCGCCACCGGTGCTGGTGTTGTTGAATTCCCACAGCACTTTCGCACCCGGTGACGACTCGCTGGCCGACGCGTCGGTAATGTCCAGCGCATATACACCACGACCGCCATAACGCAGGCCGGCCACAAGAATGGTATGCCAGCCCTGGCTGCTGCCACTGCCAAAATAGACATCACGACTTACCGGGGTACCGTCCACCGAAGGCTGGAACCTGAAGTTGGTCAGCGAGGACCAGTTGGTCAACTTCCCGTACACCGAATACGGCACATACGCCCAGCGTTCCTTGCCAGGGCTCGGCGCCACGTCGACGGTTTCTGGATAAGTGTCATTGGCACCACTGGCATCGAACGCATGCAGCATGCCGTCGTTGGCCGCCACGTAGATCGTCGGTGCGCGCCTGGCATGATCCGCGAGGAATTTTGCATAACCGGTGCCGGCAGTTTCAGCCTTCGCCTCATTCGAAGTAGCCGACCACATGTTGCGGTAACCACCGGTTGGCTGCGTCACATACAGCACCTGTGCGTTCATCACGGCGCCCAGGATGTGGTTGCGCTGGCGGAAGCTGGTGCCTTCTTTGCTCTGGTTGCCGCGCAGCCAAGCCAAGCGATCGGCGCCCGCCGTACCCGTGCCAAAACCGGAGTCCACCGCGTTGATCGCGTTGACCACGGAGGTGCCACTGAAGGCTGCACCCTTGTTGGTGCCAACCGCCGTACTGGTCAGGATCACCCGGCTATCGCCGACCTTCGCACGGGCATCGAGCAGGTCGCGACCGTTCCACATCGCCGTCATGGAGACCATGCCATCGGAATTCACCTGATTCGCGGTCAGCGTGCCTGTCCAATCGTTGGTGTCATAGCCGGCCAAGTAGGTCAATGCCGCAGGGCCCAGCACCGGCGTGCTCAAACTGCCGGCCACCGCCGTGGTACTGCGCGCCACGATGCTGCTGATGATCTTGGTCAACGCGGCAATCAGGTCGCTCGGACTGCTGGCAGCAAAGAACTGGCCGCGACTGTTCAGGGCGGCATGCCACATGTCATCGATCTTCTTGCCGTCGTCGGTAGCAACCACCGGTGCCGGCCACTGGGTGCCGCCTTTGCGCAGGCTGGCGTAGGTGGTGTCGTTGTTGGCCAGCGAACCGGAGGCGCCGAAGCCGATCATGTACTGCACCAGATGTGGCCAGCTCGCCGGATCGTTCGCCGGGTTCCAGAAAATCTCCTTGTTGTCACGCGGATCGCTGTTCGCCGTCAGCGGCGTGTTGAACAGGTTCGTCGAGGTATCGGTGATATACGGCGCCACCTTGCGACGATTGGCCTGTGTGGCGAACAGGCTGGTGCCGGTGACGCCAGCCTGCAGATCGCGCCACCAGTAATAGAACGCCAGATCCGCCATGGTCACCACGGAGTTGCTGGCTTCATTCCAGACGACCGAGCTTTCCTTATCGGCCTTTGAAAATTGCCGGCCATCGGGCAGCGCAACGCTCGTGGTGTCGTTGCCAGGTGCAGTCACGCTGGTATCGCCATTCCACATGCCATCGGTCATCTGGATATGGAAGTTCTGCCGGCAGATCAGCTCCTTGCCTGCGTCCCTATCCCAGTATGGGTTGCTGTCCACAGCACCGGTGCGATTGGTGAAATAGGTGCCCACCAGTTTCGCAGCCGAACGGTTCGGCGTGCCACCACTGGCCGTCGTGGCGAACAGCCAGTTGTAGAACTTCGTGCGCACATTGTTAGTCGTGGTGTCGTCCACGAACTTGTAGATCGCCGTGCTGTTGCTCAAGTAGTTGGCATTGATGTTCTGCCACGCTACGCGCACGCTCTTGTCGAACGGCGCATAGGCACGCGAGATCGCTGTCACCGCGGCCATCGTGCGGGTGCGGTAATACGAATACCAGTTCGCGAAATTCTTCTGGTCTGCCGACGAAGTCAATGCCACCCAAGTCCAGCTACCGCTCGTGTAAAGAGCGTTTGTAGCAGCCGTATTGAGTTGGCCCTTGGCATCCAGTGGCAGGCTGGCCTTGGTGCCGGTGTACTTGTAGTAACCCGCACCGGTTTTTCCGCAAAAAGAGACACCACTCAGGTCACGCGTGTTCTGGTTGTTTCCGGAAGTCTGCACAGCGACCGGGCTGACCGGCCGATTGGTCTGAATGCCGTTGTCCCACGCCTTGGTATAGGTCGAATCCGGCATCGCCGTAGTGCCATCCGCCTTCAATGGCGGGGCATACGTATTGCCCGGATTGAAATAAACGCCGTTCATGCTCCATGAGCGCGGATCGGTCGGATCGGCGATGCCTGGCGTGATCACACCGGCGCAAAGATACGGACCGGCCTGCGAGCGATAGGTGATATTTGCCGAAGCACTCTGGTCGGTATCACTGGCCGTGTTCCAGCCTGCGCCGGTATACGGCCGCTGATCCGGCGAGTGATGCCAGTTCATCGAACCCGAATCATCAAAGGTCAGCACCAGATTCGGTGCCACCGTGGTGCTGGCCTCTGGCGGCGTACTGCTCAGATCCACCGTACCGGCCAGGGAAGCACCCGAGAAACCGGCGGCAAGGGTCACAACCAGACCGCTCAGACAGACGCTCACACGCCCACGTATAGAGTTAGCACTGCGCATGATCTCGTAGCCTCGTGACTCAGTTGCCGGGAGCGGCGTAGGTGCTTTCCAATGTCCGCACCGTGTTTTCACTGCCACCGGTGGAGCGGGCCGTGACGCGCCATATCCACAGTGCGGTGGATGGTGTGGAGCTGCTGCCGTAAGCAGCAGTGACGCCGCCCTCGATCTGGCTGCCGACACCCGGTGAGGTTTCCTGGCCAAGCCGCTCGATGATGTAGCGTGGATTCTTCGCCAGTTTCGCCACCGGCTTATGGGCGGCGGCGAGGCTGCTGGAGGCTAGCGTGGTGTAGTCGAAGTTGCCGCCATCACCCTTGTATTCCGTCGAGCCGCCCATGGGCCAGCCGGCGCCGCTACGAAACGCAGTGACATAGCTGCTCGGGTTGATCGCATCAAAGGCGTAACAGTTCGCCAGGGAATCGCTCGGGCAGTTCAAACGGATACCTCGCGCCGGAAGACTCCACAGGCGCCATTCCGCTCCACGCAATGCAGCTTCCGCACCGAGCTCGGCCAGCTGTGCATTGCGCAAACCACCCGCCATGCGTTCCTGCAGCAGCGAACGGCTCGATGCACTGATCGTCATGATGGTCAACAACAGCAGGAAGATCAGCGCCACCACCATCACCGCGCCTTGCTGGGCGCGCGGGAAGATGCTGACTCCCTGGGCATTCCTCCCCTGACGCCGGAAAGAGTTGGGAATAGCTCCCGGCGCCTTTATCAGAGAAAGGGTCTGTTGGCGCGTGCGAAGAAATAGGGGCACGACGGACTCCTCGCACATCACGGGTTGTAGTTACGCAGCGAAACCACTGCGCTGAACTCGCGGCGCAGCACCGGATTGACGAAGCCCTGCTCGACTGGCTTGACCACGCGACCGGCATCGTCCGGCGCCTTGGGCACGGTGATCTTGTCGGCCACATAGGTGTAGTTCAGTTCATTCGGAGTGAGCGTATAGAGCGGCACCTGCCCATCCATCAGGATGCGCACCTCGATGCTCTTGACTGCACGCCACAGGCAGCCAGCGGGATTGCTAGCCGGCGCACTGCTGTCGACGCTCGGTACCGATGCAGGGCAGTTGAGAGTGCCGTTGACACGGGTATCCACGCCGGAGGCACTGAGATAACGAGTACTGCCGTTGCTGTCCTCCACGCCGTAGAGGAAATCCAGTCGTTCCACCCCGCGCACGACCTCTTCACTTGTACCGTTGACACGACGCATCAACGCTCCGACCTTGTGTTCATTGCCGTCATCGATGACCTGAAGGAAATAGGTGACGGTGAGCAGGTCGGTATTCAGATCGAACAACCTTGGTGCCGACTGTGGCTGCTGGTTGATCGGGGAGCTTCCTGCGAAATTGTCCGCTGCACGCACATTCAACACGCCCGACGACGGGGCATCGACCGCAAAGATCTGTGCATTGGAGCAATCAGCAAGCATGGCGAGGTGGCCTGCCTGGAACTCCGACAACGCTGGCTCACCAGCCACCGGTTTCACTGTGATGCTCTTCAGCTTGCCGGCGCTATCCGCACTGACCTTGCTGTTGACACCGTCCAGCGTCCAGCCACGTGTGGGGCTCATGTAGCGAAGCGTAAGAACGCTGGTACCAACAACGCGTGCCCCGACACCTGTTCCCATGGCTGGAAAAAATTTTACAGGCGCGTCCGGAGTACATGGGGCAGTCTTGCTGCAGTCGTAGCCGCGCATAGACAGGAACGCCGGAAAATAATACGGCGCGACAGGTGCCGTGGGATACGGAGCAGCACCCCACAGGGTGGTGACATCGCTCAGTGCGTGAAGCAAGTCATTGGCGTAGACCTTGGGTGCGCGCAGGCCGTCCATATACAGGTTGTTGCTGCCGGTGTTGCTGGCGACGCCACCGGTATTGCTGCAGTACTGGCCATTGGCCATGCGCAGGTCGTTGCTGAGCCGGGTGATGGCAAAACGGCCCTCTTCCTGCAGCAGCGCCAACTGGTTCTGCGCCCTGTTGCTGTTGGAAGTGGAGGCGAACACAGTGACGATGCCAGCCGCCACCAGCAGGCCCAGCACCATCGCCACCATCAGTTCGATCAAGGTGACGCCGTGCTGTTTGTATGCAGAGAAACGGTCCATCACGGCTGAAACTCCCAGGCGAAGGTTTGCATGGCGGCATCGCTATGTGCCTTGTCGCCAGCACCACGCTCGCTCCAGCTGATCGTCATCGCACAGTTGCCGCCGTAAGGCGGGCGCCGGTTGAGTTGATCCGAACTGAGGCCGCTGTAGCTGAGCGAGTCTTTGGCGGCGCACTTGATGCTTGCGGTTGCCTTCGGCACCAGCGTGGTCAGCAAGCCGCTCCAGGTCTGTTGGTCGCGCTTGGCCACATTGACCGGCGTGCAGGCTGTGGTTTCGCAATCGGTCGTGCCCGTGATCGGGAAGGCAGTACTGTCATAACTGCCGCTCCAGATGCCTATCGGGTTGGCACGCATGCGATCGGCCATGTTGTTGGCCAGAAACGTCACCTGGGTACGCTGGTAGGCCGCATGGTTGGAACGCGTTGCCATTACCATCAGGCCCGCGAGGCCGATCAGGCCGACGCTGAAGACCAGCACCGCCATCAGCACTTCGATCAACGAGACTCCTCGCTGACGCGACAAAACTTGCATGAAGACTCTCCCTGAGGTCACCTCATGCACCCTAGCTATCGTAATTTATTACGTCAACATCTTGCGCGACGGGCGGTAGCATTTGTCAGACGAGCGGCCAGCAACTCTGTCGAAAGGCGACTGGAGTCACGTGCGAAGGCCGGTCGTGGCCTCGGTGCCCAAGCCCGCTGGCTGTACCTCTAAGGGACACCTAGGCGAGCACCACCATCCGGACATACCAACGCAAAAGCCCCGAGGTCTCCCTCGGGGCTTTTGCAAGGTGTACTTGTCGTAGGGAAACAACACGTCTGAAAAGCGGCAGCGACTGTGGCAGCGAAACATGGAAGGCGGTGTTGCCATGGGGGCGACACCTTTCGGATTATTTGCCGGATTCGCGCATTGAGGAATGACGGCTCACCTATTCGTCCATTCCAATCAATCCCTCGATATCAATCTCGGCAGAGAAAAGGCCCCTATCCATGGCCTCGTCAAGCGTCAGGAGTGACCTGTCATAGGCTTTCGGCAGAAAGCCGATTCGTTTGATTTCGCCATTCCTGGTCACTTCGTACCCAGCATGGTCATACACGATCTCATAGGTGTAGCGCTTCCCTTGAAAGCGCGTATAGGTGGCCTTCTTCATTTTCCATACTCGTATCTAAACCAATGGTCCGCGTCAGCATCAATTACTCACCCGGCACCTGACTTACGAAGCAAAATGCCTGCCAATCGATGGCAATCAACCTGCTTGAGCGCCATAACTCACTGTCTTGAGCCGGTCACTCAACCACGGAAGAAGTCCGGTCACATTTCATTAACGAACTACCAAGTACATTAAGCCCATGTCGTGAGACATCGCTCCCACCGCATGGCGTGGCTCCCCTCCGTGCCATGCAATTAGATGGAACCCCCCGACCCGCAGACTCCCCTCTGCGGGTTTTTTTATGACCGTCTCGCAGGAATGCTCCTGGCGTGCACTTGGGCCGCTCCGATTTAGCGATACTGGAAATCTCCGCTGGATGACCTCTGCATCGTCTGGGACCCATGCGCGTATGCCTGATCAAGGGTCAACTGGACACGCATCGCGTTTCTCGTAAGTGGGCCGTAAGTACAAACCAGGACGGCCAGAGAAACGGTGTTCGGATGAGGAGCATCCGCAAGAGGGATGATCCGACTAGAAACCCCAACAAAAACAAAAGCCCGCTTGCGCGGGCCCTTGAATTTCTGGTGCCGGAAATAGGAATCGAACCTACGACCTACGCATTACGAATGCGCCGCTCTACCAACTGAGCTATTCCGGCAAAGAGCCGCGGATTTTACGGTGCGGCGCGATATGGCGCAAGCGCAGTCA